>Ga0180436_10001017_pt1 | contig 27918 bp, 22 predicted proteins | sample SS_ome_2_FD_132434 | JGI IMG/M metagenome (GOLD analysis project Ga0180436, IMG submission 132434) | Hypersaline lake sediment archaeal communities from the Salton Sea, California, USA - SS_3_S_2 metaG | ecosystem: Environmental > Aquatic > Non-marine Saline and Alkaline > Hypersaline >... | reverse complement strand
CCCGCGTGACACGTCCGGCGCACGCGGGACGGGCGTAGACCTACGGCGCGGCAGCGCCGTGGGTAGTAGTACCACCGCGCGCAGCGCGGTGGTCTCCGGTTCTCAGCTACCGTCCCGGCTTCCGACCATGGAAGCCGGGACAGATACCTTGAATCGCCGGTCAGGATCTCGGATAGTGCGCCTCAAACCAGGATCGAGTTCGACGATTGAGGCTCGACCCGTCTTCGTTCGCCTTACGGCTCACGAAGACTGGTCGGGGCGGTGAGATTTGAACTCACGACTCCTTGAACCCCATTCAAGTGCGCTACCAGGCTGCGCTACGCCCCGATATAGAAGATTGTTCTGTGCTACAGCTTCTTATCCCGCAAACCAATGTTCACCCCGTGCCGGCGTGTTACGTCCAGGCAAGCCGAGCTGCGCTACGCCCCGTCTGCCAGCGGTTCCGAGCTGTCGAGTTCGAGAAGGTAGCAGGAGCACGAAACAAGGTCAAGGTCTCGCCTCAAGCGCTCAGTGTTCCTCTATCACGGCCTTCGCCCTGAGCCCGGCCACATGGGACGCCAGGGCTTCCCCGCGCGCGACATGACGCAGGAAGTCCCGTATCTTGTCCCGCACTTCCTCGTACACGGCCGGGCGGCTGCTCTCCTCGCCGGTCTTGCGCACAAGATGAAATCCAGCCGGAGTCTCAACAACTTCGCTCAAGTCCCCTACCCCCATTGAAAACACCGCATTGTCAAAGGACTCAACCATCGTGCCGCGGCTGATCCACCCCAGGCTGCCGCCCGAAAGACGCCCGCTGGGACAATCCGAGTGCGCCGCCGCCATATCGCCGAAATCCGCGCCCTCTTCAACCTTCCGCCTGATGCTCAGCAGTCTCGAACGCGCAACCGCCCGGTCCTCTTCAGCGGCGCCCTCCACCCTCAGAAGAATGTGCTGCGCCTGCGCCTGCTCCGGAATCATGTATTCATCGGTGTGCGCGGCGTAATGCGCCTTCATGTCGGCCTCGGTGGGATCAGGGATTCCTTCTGAAATCTTGTCGACAAGCATGTCAACGCGCCTCCCCTGCTCTATACCGGCCCTCACCAGCTCCTCCGACAGGTTCTGCTGCGCCAGCAATCGATCGAAGGCGTCTCTTCCGCCGGCGTTCCGGACCATCTCCTCAAAACGATCGGCCACTTCCTCGCCCGGCACCTTTATGTCAAGCTTGCGCGCTTCCTCAATCAGCAGCGCGGCCCCGATCGCCTGATCCCTGGCCTTCTCACGGAGCAGTTCCAGTTGCTTACGCACTTCCGCTTCCGGCATGTGCTCGCAGTAGAACTTGATCAGGCGATGCAGTTCGTATTCGATCGCCTGATCGGTGACAATCCGGCCGTTAACGCTGATAGCCATGAAACAACCCCTGATCTTTCTTGAGCACGGACGCCAACCGGTCGGCTATGTCGGCAACCTCGGTGTCGGTTGTTACCTCTATATCAAACACCTCGACACCTTTGCCGCGAAAGTACTCCAGCAGCGGCGCCGTCCTTTCCTCAAATATCCGTAGCTTATTGTCTACTTCCCGGGGCGAATCGTCAACCCGTTCCGTCCGATCGCCGCCGGAATTGAGTCGAATCCGCGATCTAACGACCTCGACCGGGCAGCGAAGGTAGACTACAAGCGTGACATCAAGGATGTCTGCAATGTCCCGCGCCTGTCCGGTGTGACGGGGCAGACCGTTGAGAATGACAAGATCGTGTTCGCCGACCCGAGCCCCGGCGAGAAATGCCCGCAGCAACTTCTTCGCAACCGGGAACTCATTCTCCTCCAGCAAGGCCCCGCTTGCCAGCACTCGCCGAACTGTCGCCAGGTCCTGATCGTCCAACAAACCGCCGCATTCGCCCGCGGCCGCCTGCCGCAGATTCGCGCCGAAATCGAAGTGTAAGCACCGCCGCCCCGCAAGACCGTGCCGCTCGATGTGATCTCCCAGCGGAGTCTTGCCCGAACCGGTGGGTCCGAGGAGGAGTATGGCCGAACGCGGAGAAGCCAACACGGAACGCATTCAAGCCACCCACACCTTGCGCGACCGCGGGCCGTCGAACTCGGCGAAGTAGACGGCCTGCCACGTACCGAGCTGCAGCCGCCCGCCGGCGACGACAACCTGTACGGACGACCCCATCAGGCCGGCCTTGACGTGAGCGGCGGCATTGCCCTCGCAGTGCGCATAGCCGGCCGTCCAGGGCACGGCACGATCGAGAGCCTTTGCGATGTCGGCGGTAACATCAGGATCGGCATTCTCGTTGATGGTGATGCCGGCGGTCGTGTGAGGAACAAAGACCGTCACGACGCCGTCTGCGATCTTCAGCGCGCGCACCGCCCCGGCAACTTCGGCCGTGATGTCCACAAACTCCGTTCGGCTCCGCGTAGCAACATTAAAGCTCTGCATTTCCGTTCCTCCCGGGTAACGCCGACTGTATAAGCGACCGACGGCGGATCGTCAAGGCAGTGCAACAGGCAGCGTTTTGCCTTCCTCTTTTGACCTTGTAAATATCGCCGGGTAGGTTAGCGTTTGCAGACCCGATTGTCAGCGAGGAGAAAGACAGTGAAAGCCTTGATTCAAAGGGTGTGCGGGGGACGGGTTACGATTGACGGGCGCGCCGTCGGGGAAGTCGGCACCGGATACGTAGTGCTCCTGGGTGTCCGGCACGGGGACACAGAGAAGGATGCCCGTTACCTTGCAAACCGCACCTTGAACCTGAGGATCTTTCCGGATGACGAGGATAAGATGAACAGGTCTGTCAGGGACACAGGCGGCGGCATCCTCGTGATCTCGCAGTTTACGCTGTATGCCGACACAAAGAAGGGAAACAGGCCCAGTTTCGTGCCGGCAGCGGACCCCGGGCCGGCCGAGGCATTATATGAAGTTTACGTCGAAGCGCTCCGGTCGGAGCTGGGAGCCGACATGGTCACTACCGGCCGCTTCGGGGCGCGCATGCTCGTCGAGATACTCAACGACGGCCCCGTCACGATCGAACTCACAACTGACGGAAAGAAGCTGTAGCAGGATGCAGGGCAAGAACCACCATGCCCGGCAATACCGCGGCCCTGCCCTTCAGCCTGTATCCTGCCTTTTCGCTTTATGGCGGAAAGGCCGGACGGGTAAAAAGCTTCTCTTTGCCCGACATCTGTGCTATAGATTGCCTGGCGATGAAGGAAAGAACTACATTTGATTTCTGGTATGCGGTGAACAACACGGAGATCGTGCTGATGCCTTCGCGTCATCTCGAGACCTTCGGCACGACGGTTCTGCACTATCACCTCATCAGCGAGTTGATGGACGCCGTGGGGCAGATCAGGATTCGGGAGGGGCGTATGCGCGCAAGCCAGCCCAGGATAATCACGCCCGAGGCATACGCCAAGACATTCCTCGAGGGCTTCGGCGAAGAGGCGCGGCGTTACATCGAATGGCTCAAGGAGCACGAAAAGGACGTCCGCATCCTGCAGTACGGCTACAAATTGTCACAGGAAGCTTTCAGCGAACACGTCGTAACCGACGATGCCCGGTCGGTTGTCGCCCGCGTGGAGAAAGAGGTCAAGGAAAGGTCCGATCCGCTGAGCGCGGTGGTGATGGGAGTGGACGATCCGTGGGACGTGTGCCTGGTTAAATTGTTCTGGGAGATTATACAGAAGTCCGCCGTAACGAACATTCGTCAGTTGACGCAACGCCACATGTTTGACGAGGAGGGAGGCATCCCGAGGGCCGTGCGCCAAGAGGTGGAAGCCGCCTTCCTTTCAGCGAGCAAGAATCCGGCCCAGATTGCCGACCTGGGAAGGAAACTCCAGAGCTACGGCCTTTTTGATGAGTACCAGGACCGGTTCTTTGCACTCGTGCGCGACAGCAAGAAATAATCTTCAACCCGTGGACATGCAGACCAGGGCTATTGCCGTCGCCAATCAGAAAGGCGGCGTCGGAAAGACAACAACGGTAGTCAATCTGGCGGCCTGCCTGGCCGATCTGGGGCAGAAGGTGCTCGTCGTCGATCTTGATCCCCAGGCCAACGCCACCAGCGGCCTCGGTCTGACGCCCTCCCCTGACTCGAGCCTGTACCGCGTACTGCTGGGCGAAGGATCCGCTCTCGATCTTATTCGACCGACAGTGGTCGAAAGCCTGGACATGATCCCGTCTGAACTGGATCTGGCCGGAGCGGAAGTGGACATTGCCAGGGCGGATGCCTACCTGCACTGCTTTCGCAATGCGCTTGAGCCGGTTGCGGCGTCGGCGCGTTATCGCTTCGTGCTGGTTGATTGCCCGCCGTCTCTGGGAATTCTCACCATGAACGCCCTGACCGCCGCCGATTCCATGATCGTGCCGATGCAGTGCGAATACTACGCGCTGGAAGGGCTGAGCGTGATAAGCAGGCTGGTAAGTCAACTGCGCGAGAGCGGAGCCAATCCCTGCCTGGAAATCGAGGGTCTGCTGATGACCATGTACGACGGGCGAACAAACCTTTCGTCCGACGTCGCCAGGGAAGTCAGCCGCCATTTCCCGGACAAGATTTACAACACGGTGATTCCGCGCAACGTCAGGCTCAGCGAAGCGCCGAGTTTCGGCAAGCCGGTTACCCGTTACGATACCCACTCATCGGGCGCAAGCGCTTACAGGGCGCTGGCCAGGGAATTTCTTGACCGCCTGGGTGCAGGTTACGAACACGATGAAGAAGAGCCGCCGCGCCGCATACCGCTCTTTACGATCAGCCGGCTTGCTCCCGTTTCTTGAGCCGTTTCAGCTTGCCGGCCAGGGCGGCCTTCTGGACCATTGACATGCGATCGACCAGCAGGACGCCGTTCAGGTGGTCGATTTCGTGCTGAATCGCGCGCGCCAGCAAGCCGGTAGCGCGGACCGTCCGGCGCCCGTTATCCATGTCGGTATAGGTCGCGGTGACATCGGCGGCGCGCCTTATCTTGACATATATCTCCGGAAAGCTCAGGCAGCCTTCGTCCCCGTACTGTTCGCCCTCGGCGGCCGTGATCTCGGGGTTCACCATGATCAGCGGCATCGGTACGTCCGAATTCCGCCGCGGCCGCTCGGGGTCTTCGTCCGATTCCGCCGGAGAGGTATCGAGAACAAGCACGGCTTCGGTGCGCCCGATCTGTTCGGCCGCCAGACCGACGCCGCGGTGGCCGTACATCGTATCGAGCATCTCTCGCGCCAGTTGCCGAATGTCGTCGTTCACCTCGGGAACGTGTTCGGCCTTCCGCCGCAAGGCCGGGTTGCCGTAAAAACACAACGCTTTGTTCAACGGTTATTCCTCTTTTTTCGCGGCATTATAACGCACCGGCGCCGGGCAACTCAAACGGTTACTTGCCGGCTTTTTCCGCTTCCCCCGCTACGGCCGCCCTGCTACAGTCGGAGCATCGTGCGGGTCCGCGGAGGTGCTGAGGATATGGGGAACGACAAGAACAATGCGGTCTGGGTTGGATTCGACCTCGGCGCAACCAAGATGCTGGCCAAGGTCTACAACGGCGGCTTCAATGAGCTCGGCAGGAACAAAAGCAAGACAAGATCCAACCAGGGCATGGATGCCGGGCTCCAGCGGATCGTTGAATGTATCCGCAAGGCCCTGGATGCGGGCGGCGTACCCGACGGGAACGTCGCCGGTATAGGCGTCGGCAGCCCCGGTCCGCTGGACCTCGATAAGGGCGTTCTGTTGAGTCCGCCCAACCTGGGATGGGACAACGCGCCGCTGAAAAAGACCCTGGAGAAGGCATTCAAATGCCCGGCCGTGGTTCTAAACGACGTCGACGCCGGGGTTTACGGAGAATACAGGCAGGGCGCCGGGCGCAAGGCGCGTTGTGTTGTCGGAGTCTTCCCCGGTACAGGCATCGGCGGCGGCTGTGTCTACGAGGGCCGGATTATCAGGGGCGGCAACAAGTCCTGTTTCGAGATAGGTCACTGCCGCGTGCTTCCCGATGGCCCGCTCTGCGGCTGCGGACGGCGCGGCTGCCTGGAAGCCGTGGCCAACCGCCTCGCTATCGCGGCGGCCGCATCGGCAGCCGCCTACCGCGGCGAAGCACCGTATCTTCTGGCGCAGGCCGGAACGGATATAGCGAAGATTCGCAGCTCGGTGCTGGCCGCATCCATCAAGGCCGGCGACAAGGCGGTTGAGCGAATCGTACGCATGGCCGCGTCGTGGATCGGCGTCGGCATTTCGTCGGCTGTAAACCTGATGAATCCCGACGTGGTCGTGCTGGGCGGCGGCCTCGTGGAAGCCATGCCGGACATCTTCCGCGAGGAAGTCGAGCGCGCTGCACGCGAACACGTCATGCCGGAGTTCGAAAAGGACTTCAAGGTCGCGGTCGCCGAACTGGGCGACGACGCGGTCGCCATCGGCGCGGCCGCGTGGGCAAGGGAGATCCTGACTTCCAAGTGAGGGTACGGAGAAAGCAATGCACCATTCCGATCCTCTGCCGGTAGCCGCAATCGAAATCGGATCCACCTCCGTGCGCATGGTGGTGGCGGAGGTGCGGCAGGGCGGCAAGGTACGCGTGCTGGACTCGCTGCAACAGGCCGTTTCGCTCGGCAAGGATACGTTCACCAAGGGTCAGATAGGCCGCGACACCGCGGAAGAATGCGTCAAGGCGCTGCGCAGCTTCAGGCGAGTGATGCGCGAGTACGGAATTGACGGCGAGCGCCGCATCCGCACCGTGGCAACCAGCGCCGTGCGCGAGGCGTCCAATCAGCAGGCTTTTCTCGACCGTCTCTTCATTGCAACCGACTTCGAGATCGAAGTGCTGGACCAGGCCGAAGTCAACCGCCTGACTTACCTGGCTGTGAGACCGGTACTCAACCGCCAGACCTTCTTCCGCAAATCCGATACCCTGGTCGTGGAAGTCGGCGGCGGCAGCACCGAAACCATGCTCTTTCACCGCGGACGGGTGGGAAACTCGCACATGTACCGTCTCGGCTCCCTGAGACTGCGTGAAATGCTGGAGGAATACACGGCTTCCGACACCCGCAGGCGCCGCATGATGCGCACTTACGTCGATCAGCTGGTGGCCGAAGTTCTGGCCGGAGCGGGAACGCTGACTTCGCCGCATATGCTGGCGCTGGGCGGCGAAGCGCGTTTCGCGCGGGCACAGTTGCGAAGCAGGGATGTCACTGACGAACCCGCTTTGCTTGCCGCGGACCGCTTTGAGTCACTGGTGAACGACATACTGCGACTATCGGTCGACGACGTGGTACGGCGTTATCGTCTCTCCTACCAGGAATCCGAAACAGCCGGACCGGCCCTGCTGATCTACGCCCGGCTTGCGAAAGCGCTGAAGTTGAAGAACATACTCGTTGGGGCGGCGAGCCTGCGCGACGGAATGCTGGCCGAAATGGCCTCCGGCGGAGCGTGGACTGCCGAGTTCAAGAGCCAGATTATCAACTCCGCGATGGAAACGGGCAAGCGCTACGCCATTGATTTGCGGCATGCCCACAACGTTGCCAAGGCGGCAAAACTTATGTTCGCAGCACTGGGCAGGGAACACAACCTGAGCGACCGGGACGAAGTCATCCTTACCGTCGCCGCGCTGCTGCACGAAAGCGGACAGTTCGTCAGCGTCACGGCGCATCACAAGCACTCTCTGTATCTGATTCTCAACAGCGAGATATTCGGCCTCGGCCCGCGCGACATCAAGATCGCGGCGCTGGTTGCGCGTTATCATCGCCGGGCGCTGCCCAAGCCGACGCATCCCGAGTTCATGGCACTGCCGAAGGACGACCGTATCAGGGTGCTGAAGCTGGCGGCTATCCTGCGGCTGGCCAACGCGCTCGACCGCGGCCATGCATCGCGTGAGTTCAATCCGCGTTTTGCGGTGGAGGAAGGAAAACTGATCGTCACGGTATCTCCCAAGGGCGATCTTACCCTGGGCGAACTGCGTGCGCAGGAACGTTCGGAGCTGTTTCGACAGGTTTACGCCATGGACGTGGTTTTGCGCGCCGGAGCAGGCACAAGGAAGCCATAGGCGCGCCAGCCGCTCAACCATAAGAAGAGAAGACACCAATGGCGGCGAACGAATCGAAGTTCATCAATCGCGAGCTGAGCTGGCTGGAGTTCAACCAGCGCGTCCTGGATGAGGCGCTCGACTCGTCGGTGCCGCTGCTGGACCGGCTGAACTTCCTGGCAATAACGGGATCCAACCTGGACGAGTTCTTCATGGTTCGCGTCGGCGGTCTCGAAATGCTGCTGGAGCGCGGCATCAGCAAGCCCGATCCGTCGGGCATGAAGCCGCGGGAGCAACTCGAAAACATCGGCGAACGGGTCGCGCAGATGGTGGCCTGCCAGTATGCATGCTACCTTGAAGACCTGGAGCCGGCGCTGGCGGCAGAGGGAATCGTGCGCGTACGCCCGGAGACACTGACGGGCGGACGGCACGATTTTCTGACGAACTACTTCGAGAACTGTCTGGTGCCGCTGCTGACGCCCATGGCGGTCGAACGCCCGGCCGACTTCCCGCTCCTGGTCAACCTGGGCTTGAATATCGCGGTTCGTCTCAAACCGGCCGCCGGGGCGCGGCGCGCCAGATTCGCGATAATTCCCGTCGGGCCGGCGATCAAACGTTTCCTGCCCGTTCCCGGGGAAGCCGATTACAACTATATTCCCGTGGAAGATGTGCTGATACTCTTTGCCGACCGTTTCTTCCCGGGGCAGGCGGTGCTGGAGGCAGCCCCCTTTCGGATCACGCGCAATGCGGACCTGAGCGTGCGCGAAGACATGGCCGCCGATCTGATGGCCGAAATGGAGGCCGTCTTGACGGCTCGCAAGCGCGGCGAGTGCGTGCGGCTGGAGATCTCGGAATCCGCATCGAAGGGCCTGGCGTCTTTTCTGCGGAGAGCGCTGCGGGTGCGGGAGACCAACGTTTACAGGCTAAACGGCCCGCTGGATATTTCCGCTCTGCGCAGGATCGCGACCGTCGAGGGCTTCGATCGCTTACGGTATGAGACATGGGAGCCGCAGCCGTCTCCCGGGATCGACCGCGGAAAAAGCATTTTTGAGAACGTCGCGAAAAAGAACGTGCTGCTGTCTCTTCCCTACGAAAGCTTCGAGCCGGTGGTGCGCCTGTTGGAAGAGGCGGCGCGCGATCCGTACGTGCTGGCGATCAAACAGATACTCTACCGGACCAACGCCGGCAGCCGCATCATTGCCGCGCTCGGCGAAGCCGCGCGACAGGGCAAGAACGTAACCGTAATCGTCGAGTTGAAAGCGCGTTTCGACGAGGCAAGAAACATCGCCTGGGCGCGCGCTCTGGAAGAAGACGGCGTGCAGGTGATCTACGGCATCAAGGGCCTCAAGACGCACGCCAAGCTCTGCATCGTCGTGCGCCGCGAACCGGAAGGAATAATCCGTTATCTTCATTTCGGGACGGGCAACTACAATGAGAACACGGCGCGCCTTTACAGCGACGTCGGTTATTTTACGCGCGACGACGAGCTCGGAGCCGATGCAACAAAATTCTTCAACTCCATCTGCGGATATTCCGAGCCGCAGTCCTTTCTGAAACTGGCTGCTGCTCCGCTGACGCTGCGTGCGCGCCTGTTGGAGCTTATTGCCGACGAAACCGAGCGCGCCGCGCGCGGGCAGAAGGGTCGCATCATCGCCAAGATCAACTCGCTGGCCTGTCCCGAAATAATAGAAATGCTGTACAAGGCGTCGAAGGCCGGAGTCGAGATTAAGCTGAACGTGCGGGGGATCTGCTGCCTGCGCCCGGGCGTTCCCGGCCTCAGCGACAATATTGAAGTCGTGAGCATAATAGACCGTTTTCTTGAACACAGCAGGATCCTGTACTTTCACCACGGCGGAGAACGGCGTATCTTCATATCGAGCGCAGACTGGATGCCGCGCAATCTCGACCGGCGCATCGAACTGCTGGTGCCGGTGGAGGATTCGGCTTGCCGCAAAGCGCTGCTGCGCATTCTAGGCAATTATTTTGCCGATAACACAAAGAGCCGAAGAATTCTTGGCGACGGGTCGTACGCGCGGCCCGAGCCTCCGGGAAGCCGCAGAAAGGCGGTGCGAGCCCAGGCGGCGCTTTACCAAGAGGCGGTAGAGGCGGCCAGGACAGTACGCCTTGCCCGGCCGACCTCTTTCGAGCCGCATTTACCGGCCGGGTAGGCCCAAATGGGAGAAGCTTTGTCCGTTCAGGAACTGTCGGCCGCATACGGCAACGAGAGGCCGCACACCGAACACGTCACCGCAATGGCGCTGAAGCTCTTCGACGGCGCCCGTGCTGCGCTGCGTCTCCCGGCTGCCGACCGCGAGATTCTGCGGCTTGCGGCACAACTGCATGACATCGGGTTCGCGTCCTGCCCGGGCTACCATGCGCGCCACGGGGCGCGCCTGATTGCGGATAACGGCGTGCGCGGCTTCACGGACAAGCAGGTTGCCATGGCGGCCGCCGCCGTCATCCTTCACTCCGGCGACTGGCGGCGCTACCTTCAGCACCCTCTTGTCACGCAACTCAGAAGCGCCGCCCGGTCCCTGAAACTTGCGGCAATCCTGCGAGTGGCGGACGCGCTCGATCACGCGCACGTCCAGGACGGCGAGCTACTCTCGGTGCGCCATGTCGGAGATTGCATTCACGTCCGAGTTTGCAGCGCGGTATACGATGGAAACGTGATCTCCGCGGATCACAAGTCCGATCTGTGGAGGGAGTTTCTAAGCGTCGGCATTCGTTTCGACTGCCTCCCGCGGCCCTGCGGCGGGCCGCTCTTCGCGGGACTGGTAACCGGGGAGGACTGCGTACTCTCGACGGCACGGAAGATACTGGCGCTGCAGTACCGCATTATGGCCGATAAGACGGCCGCGGCGGAGGTAGAGAACGACCCGGAGCACCTGCACGACATTCGCGTGGCGCTGCGCCGTTTCCGAGCCGCGCTGCGGCTCTTCAGGCCGCACCTGGAGGGCTCCGGTGCGCGCCGGTTGAACCGCGAACTGCGCTCGCTGGCGGTGCGACTCGGCCCGCTTCGCGACCACGACGTCTGGCTGGGGTTTCTGCGCCGCAAGCCCGTGCGCGATGCCCTCGCCGGGTCCGCCGAGGCCCAGGTCTACGTCGCCCGTTACACGGAAGAGCGTACGGTCCGGCTCGAACGGCTCAGATCCGTCCTGCGCGGCCCGGAGACAAAACGCATTCTGCGCGCCATGTCTTACTATTTCCGGGCTGAACCGCCCTTCCGCGGGGGCGCCCCGCCTTCTCAACCTTTCCGCCCATACGTCGCCCGGCGGCTGAAAAAACTCCTTAAGGAAGCGCTGGCGCACGATCATCTGTCCCGAAAGGCATCGGCGGAAGAAGCCCATGAATTACGGCGCCTTATCCGGCGCGGCCGCTACTGGGCCGAGTTCGCGGCGCCCGCCTTCGATCCCTTCATGCATACGCTGGCGCAGCGTTTCAAAGCGCCGGCCGACGCCCTGGGCGACGTGCACGACATGGACGTGTTCGCGGCCAGGATCGAGGAAGACCGCGCTCCCGCTGCCGGGCGACTGAAGAAAGCCGTTTGCGACCTGCGCCGCGGTTACTGGCGCGATTTCCGGAAAGCCTGGGACAAACTCGCCGACAGTCCTTTCAGCAAACGCGCCGCGAGAGAACTGGCTGCGGCCGGCGGGGAGTGAATCCGCCCTAAGCGCACGCGTCAACATCCCCGTCCGGAAAGAGCATCGCGTTGCCGAATTCCGTCTGAAAATCGGCATCCTGCGACAGATCGACGTGCTCGATAAGGTGTCTGGCTTCGGAAGCATAGCGCCGCTCGTCGGCCGACAGCAGAACCATCTTGGCCCCCAGCGACGCCGCGTTGCCGATAAAACGGATGCGCTCGCACGCGATCTGCGGCAGCAGTCCGATGCGCCTGGCGTTGCGCCGGCGTATAAAGTTGCCGAACGCGCCAGCCAGCAGCACGGCGCCCAGGTCTTCGGCGCGCAGGTTAGCACGACGCAAAAGGATGCGGATGCCGGCTCGAATGGCGCCGGCGGCAAGTTGCAGCTCGCGCACGTCCCGCTGCCACAGGTACAGCGGCTCTCCCGACAAAGTCTCCCCGGCGTCGGCCAGCATGAAGCGCATGTCGCCGTCTTCCGCCACAAGCCGCTTCCGCACGGCATCGGGTACTTCGCCGGAGAGTTCCTCTGCCGGCAGGATGCGTCCCGTTCCATCAATGATCCCCATGCGCAGAAGTTCGGCGGTCAGATCTATCAGGGCGGTCCCGCAGAGACCCGCCGGACGAATGTTGCCGATAACGTTCAGCACGACATCCTCGGCAATTATCACTTTCTCCACGGCGCCGGCGGTGGCCCGCATGCCCTGTCTGATCCGCGCTCCCTCGAAAGCCGGCCCGGCGGCAGTGGACGTCGCCAGCATACTGCCGTTGTGGGCCAGCACGATCTCGCCGTTGGTTCCGATGTCGACGAAAAGCACCGGTTTGTCCCAGCGGTCCAGCCTGGCCGCCGTAACTCCAGCCACGGTGTCGCCGCCGACGAATCCGCCCACCTGCGGAAACACATAGATGTCGGCGCCGGGGTGAGCCTTCAGCCCCAGGCGCGACACCGGCAGCACCTGGGCCTTGTCGAACACCTGGACGAAAGGCAATTCGCCCAGCGCCGAGGGATCGAAGCCGCACAGGATCTGCTGCATGGTGGAATTCCCGGCGGCCACCAGTTCGTAAACCCGCGAAACGGGAATCCCGGTCTGCGCGACAAGCTGCTCGATCAAGTCGTTGATCGTCTCCACGATCGCATTCTGCAGCACGTTGAGAGCGCCGCGATCTTCCCGCACCCTCCGAATGCGCGAGATCACGTCGTCGCCGTAGGCCACCTGCTTGTTGACCGAAGACGCAACCGCCATCTCTTTCCCGCCGATCAAGTCAAAAAGCGTGCCCACCACCGTGGTGGTGCCGATATCGAGGGCCACACCGCAGGCGGAATCGGCCGTGTTTCCGGCTTCGACGCCGATCAGCCGATCGCCGCTGACGACCGCCGTTCCCCTCCAGTCCTGCGCCCGCAGAAAGCCCGGCAGCATTCGAACCATGTCCGGCGAAATCGAGACGTCGTCGCCGATCGCGTCATGCAGTCGCGCCAGGTCCGAACGCACGTCGGCCGCCGACGGCGCCGCCAACTCGAAAAACACCTTGCGCGTGGCCGGGTTGAAATTGCCTGCGTTCCCGCTGTCACTCACGAGGATCTGTTGCCGGTGCTCGAACATGGATTCGGAGGGAACGTTAATGACGGCGGGGCCCTGCACCTCTGTCTGGCAGGCCAGCCGGTAGCCTTCGGCGGCAAGTTCCCCGGACAGGGGGCCGGAATCCGCGGCCTCGCCGCAGGGCCCGCTGATTACCTGCACGCGGCATTTGCCGCAGGTCCCGCGACCGCCGCAGGGCGTCTGCAGGATGATGCCGGCGCGGCCGGCAGCCTCAAGAATCTTGGTGCCGGGCAGCACGTAAACCCTGCGGCCCGACGGCTGAAACGTGATGTCGACTTCCTGCGGTTTCATCAGGCGATCCTCATCCTCCCGCGAAGGGACATGTGCCTCCGGCACAGGCCGAAGTGCCGCACGATTCGGCCCGGCCGGTTTCAGCCGGGCAGGCCGCGGGCAGCGAGTGTCCCGTGCTGAAAACCGAAAGTTGTTTCTCCGGCCACGCGGCCCCGCACTCCGGACACTTCGGCGCCGGCGCCGACGCACTCCTCGCCAGGTGTTCGAACGCGTGGCCGCACTTGCGGCACGCATACTCGTAAATCGGCATTGCTATTTCCTTTCGCGCAAAACAACCGTGCGCGCCTTCTTATGGCTCAAAACCCGATCGAGATCGAGAATTTCCCGATAACGGAGCGGGTCGATCATCGCCGGGGCCAAGTCGGCCTCCGTTTTCAACACGAACGTGCGCCCGCCGCTTCCTTCCTCGGTCACCGTTTGCCTCACCGAAATCCCGACGCCCGCCACATCGCTCTTGTCGAATTCGGCGGCTTGTATTTCAACTCCAAAACCCGCCGGAATGCGGGCGACGACTTCCCGGCTGCCGCTGTACCGCCAACCGAGATAAAGAGGGTTGGCCCTGGTATCCGAGCGCACGGGCAACAGTGTCGCGAACGAACCGGGTGCGGTAAAGTAAAGAAAATCGCCGTCGCGCACGGCGTACCGCGGAATGTGCGACGAGAATTCGATTACACCGGGATATCCGCTGAAATCGGTCATGAGATCCCCCCGCGCCTCCGCTGCCTGCGAAACGTCGGCGACCATTTCCTGGAAATCCCGTCTTTTCTCCTCGGGCGTCATTTCCATGAATCGTTTGTTCTCGGCGCCGAAGTCGTCCCCATAGACCAGGCGCCGGATGGTAAGATCCACATCCCCGCCCGACGTCACATCCATGTCGTAGCGGATTTCCCGTCGATTAAGCAGGGCCGGACGCAGTTCCTCGATCCTGCCGTGCTTCAGCACCAGAATCAGATTGCCCTCGTTCGACGAGGCCCCGACGGCCGCATATTGATCCGTGTCGTTGAGGTAGATCGAACTTCCTTCGGGCAACGCCGGCACACCGTCACGCAGGCGCACGAGGATGCGCGCGAAAAACCTCGGATCGGCGGCCCTTTCCAGGTCCTGCTCGAATCTTTCAATAGCGGGCAACGAAGAAACCGCCACGAACTCCGGCTTGAAACCGGAGGCGCGAAGCATCGCATACAGCAGGACGGCCCGGTCGGTCGCATTGCCGTATCCCGCGCTGAGAGTCTCGTCCGCCGGGGTCACGGCCGAAAGCGGCAGGTCGTGCAGATCCGGTCCGGCCTCCCGCACGTGCACGGCAACAAAATCGCGAATGAACCGTATCTTCTTCCATGCATCCTTTTCGCCGCGGGTCAGCTCGCGCGCTTTCCGTTCGGCATTGCTCTGCCGCGCTGCCGCGGCGCGAAGCGCGCCGCGCAATTGCCGGCAGTATGAGCGCGGATCGACGGTCGATACAAAGACAGTGGGATTGAAGGCCCACCACGGCGGAAGGCTCTCCTCCAGCTTGACCGCAGGCACGTCCGACGCCTTCCATTCATACACAGCCGTCCCGTCCTCATCGTCGCGGTTCACGCTCTCGGCGATATCTCCATTCGTATTCAACCGCAGGGTCCGCATGCCCATCCCGGCGGGGACGTGTACCCGCAGCTCCTTGTGCTGAATCTCGTCCGGTCCGGCGAAAGCGTGAAGCTCGGCGAAGAACTGCCGACCCGTAACTACACGCGTGTATTCGTACTCGACGATACTCCCGACATCCACCGCCGGGAAGGCAGCCACCAACGTGCGGCCGGGAGGATAGCGCGGCGCCGATCCTACCCACGCGGCATCCATGACGTTGATTTCCTCCGCCCGGATCTCATGGCTTTCGCCTTCCTTCCCGGTTACAACCGCCCGGTCCAGGGTCAGGGCCTCCGTGCCGGCGTTATAGCCGAGCTTGAGTTCGGAATAGCGCTTCTTGCCGGCGTACGTCAGAATCTTGCGCCGTACCTGACGTTTTTCCTGCCAACTGCGCTCACTTGTCAACCTGTAGTCAACGATGTCGGAAATCACCACGCTGTCGTTCCTGGCCGATTCCAATCCGGAGACGTCGACCGCAAAAACCGGCATCTTGCGAAGCGCCAGCTCGATCTCGCTCAAGGCGTCCTTCAAGGCCAGATATTCCCGCGGAGAGAATTCCACGACCTCCAGGCGGAAATCCGCCTCGGCGCGGAATTGCCCGTCTTCGCATCCCATACCCAGCGACCACGAGAGTTCGGGATTTTCCAGCGCGGGAGACGCGGGCATCGACTCCGCTGCGCCCAGCGTCTCGTCCATATCCAGCTCGATCGTCTCGTGTACGCCGCAGGCGATATCGGTTACCAGCGGATACTTGCGCTCCCGCAGGCCGGTGCGTCCGATAAGAAAGTTCACCATTCCGACGCGGGTACCGAAAGCCGGCAGCGGCATCATCGCCAGTTCTTTGCCCCCGATCAGAATTTCGTCGGCTGCGAATTCCACGCGCACGGTAAGCGTCGTCGAGACGTCCAGCATGTCTTCGGGGGTGAAAGCAATCGTATCAAGCCGCGCGCCCGGCGCGGCATGTTTCACCAGTCCCTCGAAAAGACGCCGGCGGTCCTCGGGTCGGCTGCGCGCCAGGTATCCCCGGTAGGCATTGTCGTTTACGCCGTCAAACCGGAAAGTCGTACGGGCCTTCAGGTTCCCGTCGCGATCAAGCGATCCGCTTGTCGCAATGCGCATCATGTTTTCATCCGCCGGGTCGACCGGGGACGTCATCAGGCCGTCGCCCGCGGGCGTGGCGACCAGGAAGCTCTTGTCGTTAAAGTAGGCCGGCAGCAGTTCCGCGGACGTTTCAAGGGTCGGGTCCATCAAAAGAAATTCGCCCTCCGCTTCCCGAACCGCGACGATGGCGTGGTTGAAGTATGGCTGAGGCACTTCGGCATCCTTTTTCGGACCGTTGTGGATCAGCGTAGGATAGGCATCGAACCCGGCCAGCCGCAGCATGACTACCAGCAGCGCGGCCTTGTCGCGGCAGACCCCGTGCATCGCCTCGAACGTGTCCTTGACGTCATGCGGTTCGTAACCAGGGGCCGTGGCCTCGACCGTAATGCCCATGTAGCGGATTTCCTGCGCCACGTAGGAAAACAGAGCTTCGATCCGGCGCCGGCGGTCTGCCACGCCCTCCGTGAGTTCCGCGACTTTCTTTTCCATTTCCGGCGTAGTTTGATAGTGCGGCTCCGAGAGGTTCCAGTACCAGCGCGAGACGGTTTCCCAGTCCGGCGCCGTGCTGACCAGCAGGCGCTGCACAACCGTATGCAACGGCGGCATATCCGGCTCCGGAAACATGCGGGGCACGTTGCGCGCCTCCCAACGGTAGAGTATCCGCGCGCCCTTCTCCTCGCGGCTGTGCACAACGGTTCCTTCGATTTCGTCCTTCAGCGCCATACTGCGGATGGGGTTGGAAGCCGGCGCGTCAAATTCGACAGTCTGGAAAACTACGGGCCTGGTCGATTCCAGCACGATCCAATCCGCCCAGGTGTCCTTCATACGCGGCTGGACAATCCGATCGAACATCACGAAATGCAGCACATCGCCTACTTCCAAACCGGGTACGTTCACCCGCATGATTTTCTCGTTGGGGTTGTAGATGTTCTCGTCCATGGATGAAGGATCGATCATGATTCTGCTCTGCGCCGCCACGTCCACCGGCACGGCCGAACCGTCCGGACGGACGATCTCGAGCAGCGTAACGGCGCAGTCCTCAGGGCCGCGCTGGTAGGGAATGGTGAAATGGCTGGATACGACGGTGTGTCTGCGCCGGGCATCCTCCGTCATTATCTTGACGAACTCCTCGTGCCACTGCGTGTAGGTGCCGTCGGCTTCATAGCGCACTTTAAGCATGCCCGCGACCAGCACTTCCTCGGCATCCGGATATGCAGCCGGGGTAATCTCCGACGCTACGCTCAGCGCCTGCGCGCGGTCCAGCATACCGTCGGCATGAGCCCCGCCGTCCTGCGCGCGGCACTCGGCGCCCGCCGTCCACGACAGCGCCAGCAGTACGATCACAATCGCCCGACCCGGACAACGCATTCCGTTAATCAATTCCACGGCTGATCTCCATTCTGACCTCTTGCAAAAAAAACCTTGCGATGGTAGCGTTTCGACACGCGAGGATACAAGCGCAATGGCACAGGCCGTGACTATCAAAGGCATGCTGGTTCAAACTTGCCGGGATTGCCCGGACAGCGTTGCGCTGCGTTTCAAACGCGACGGCCGGTGGCAGACTCTGGCTTACAGCGGCCTGCTCAGCAATTCACGAGCGGTAAGCTCGCTCCTGTGCTCCCGTGGAACCCGCATCGGCGAGCGCGTGGGAATTTTCCTCGAGAATTGTCCGGAATGGCCCGAGATATACTTTGGTATCGTCTGCGCCGGCATGACGGCGGTTCCCATGGACGCCAAGCTGCGCGAACAGGAAGTGTCCCACATTCTGCGTGACGCGGGCTGCCGCACGGTGTTTCTCTCCTCCAGGACCTACCGCGTGTTCCGCGAGACGGAAGCCGCTTTGCCGCACATCGCCCGCGCCGTTGTCATAAACATGAATGAAATCGAGCCTGTCGCCGCCGGCAGAATCGAACATCTCGACTACGCCGAAAGCCTGGCGGCAGCCGCCACGCAAAAGGGCGACAGGCATGCCGGTTTTGACCGTCACGACCCCACCGGAGATGAAACGGCATCAATCATCTACACTTCCGGGACAACGGGTCTGCAAAAGGGGGCGATGCTGACGCACCGTAACTTCTGCGCCAACGTCAACTCATGCATTGGAGCCATTCACATCAAGCCTTCGGACAATTTCTTGATGGTCCTTCCTCTGCACCATGCCTTCTCATTCACGGTAAATCTCCTGATTCCGGTTGCCATCGGCGCACAGATAAGCTTCGTGGAAAACCTGAAGACCATCGGCGAGAATATCCGCGAAGTATCGCCCACCGTGCTTGTCGCCGTGCCTCTGCTCGTGGAGAAGATCTACACGCGTATCATGGACGGTCTGCGCCGCAAGCGCGCGGTCTACTGGCTGTTCAAGTCGGGTCTGCGGGCGCCGGTAAGGCGCGGTATTATCAAAAAGCTGGGGGGACGTCTGCGCATGGTCGTGGTGGGCGGCGCGCCGACCCCCGTCGATGTTCTGAACGGATTGTCGCACCTGGGCATCCCGATCCTCGAGGGGTATGGGCTGACCGAAACCTCGCCGGTGCTCACGTTCAACCCGCCGGAGAAGCCCAAACCGGGAACCGTCGGCAAAGCCATACCGGACGTCGAGATCCGTATCAGCGATCCCGACGGCGCAGGCGTCGGGGAGATCACGGCGCGCGGCCCCAACGTCATGGCCGGTTACTTCAACAAACCGAGGGAAACCGAAACCGTCCTGAGAGACGGCTGGTTCCACACCGGCGACCTGGGCAGTCTCGACCAGGACGGCTACCTAGTCATATCCGGCCGCAAGAAGAACCTGATCGTCAACCGGGAGGGCAAGAATATCTACCCCGAGGAAGTCGAAGACTGCATCGTCAAGAGCCCGTTGATTCTTGAGGCGGTGGTCTTCGGTTATCGCGAAGCCGGCGAAACCGGCGAGCGCGTCGGGCTGATCGTCGTCCCGGACCAGGACGGGCTGGACGCCTGGACAGCCCGCAAGAAGAAGCTGCCGAGCGATGAAGAAATCGCGGAACTGATCCGTGCCGAAGTGCGCAAATGTGTTGCGTCAATAGCGGAATACAAGCGCCCGCGCCGCATCCAGATCCGGACGGAGGAGTTTGAAAAGACGGCAACCGGCAAGATCAAGCGCTACCTCTACGCCATTAGCCCCACCGAGATCTAATCGTTTAGAACGCCGCTTCCAACCCGGCCATGGCAGTGAAGCCCGGTCCGTCTATGCCCGGGAAATGCTCGTACTCCTCGTCCAGAACGTTGTCCAGGTTTAGCAGAAGGTCCAGGTTGTCGGTCAACGCGAACCTTCCGCGCAGGTCCAGCAGCACGTGGTCGTTCATCCTGTTCTCACCGGTGTTCTGCGCGTCACCGTAGCGTTTCCCGACGTAGCGCGCCGAGGCGCCGCACGACCAGCCGCCTGAATCTTCGTAGCTCAGTCCCGCGGCGGCCTTGTTCTTTGCGAGGTAGGCGAGCTCATTGCCCTCGACCGCCGGATTTGCCTTGAACTCATCGTATTGTCCGTCCGTGAAGGAATAGTTCATAAAGGCCGACAACCCGTCGGCCAGGCGGCATGAAAGGGAGGCTTCGACGCCCAGGATGCTTTCGCGTGTCGCGTTTTCGATGCGGAACGTACCGTCGGGCGCCATCAGAAAATCGAATGCGTCTTCCAAGTCGTTGTGGAATAGCACAACCTCTCCCCGCAACCAGCCGCCCATGCGCGCCCTGGCGCCGATTTCCCAGGCCGTCAGCGTTTCCGGATCCAGCTCGGGATTACCGACGAAAAGCCGGCCGTTGAACTCCGTACGAACGTAGCGGTCGGACAGACCGGGCGCGCGGTAAGCCCGGTTGACGGAGGCAAAGAGATCGGCGCCGGGCAGGGCGCGCCAGAGCAGGCCGGCGCGGGGGCTCCACTCCCCGCCGAAATCCGAGTCGTCGTCGCGGCGCAGACCCGCGGTAAGGCTCAATGCATCGGTCAGGGCGATCTCGTCCTGCCCGAACACGCCCAGAACCTTGACGCTTTCGTCTATCGGTCCGGCGGTTTCCTCGATGTCGACCGCTTCACGCCGCCACTCGACCCCGCCGGCAAGGCGGTGTTTCTCGGCAACGCGGATGGTCTGCTGAACCTCGCCGGCCAGTGTTTCCTGGTCGTAGATTCCCTTGCCGGGGTACTTCCAGTCGTACTCGCTGTCGTCGCGGTTGCGGTAGACGCGCGCGAGCAGTTGCGCCTCCCTGGCTTCGTTCCAGGTTGAAACGTATGTGACGTGCTGGTAGTTCTTGCAGGCGGTGCGCTCGCTGTTCTCGTCGGTGCCTTCTCCCCTGTATGCGCCCGTATACAGCCGCAGTTCTGAGCCGTCGGCCGTAAAGATTCCCGCGTTGGCCGTTATGTTCCGGGCTTCCCAATCGCGATCGGTTCCATCGGAGTTCTTCGTGTAACCGCCGGTTTGCACGTGGCTGCCGCTGACGAAGTAATCCGCCCGGCCCACGCGCCGGCCGTGGCTGAAGCGCGCGTGCAATGTCTCGTGGCTGCCGCCGCCCATGTAGAACTCCGTCAGCGGATCGAGAATTCCGCGGCGGGTGATGATGTTGATCACGCCGCCCAGCGCGTTCGATCCGTATACCGCCGAGGCGGGCCCCCGCAGCACCTCGACGCGCGCGATGGCATCGGCGGGGATAAGCGCGAACTCGGCGTTTCCCTGGTACTGGTCGTTCAGCCGCCGACCGTCCATCAGCACGAGCACACGCTTGCTCTGGTATCCGGGAGACAAGCCGCGCAGGCTGAGCTTGACCGCCGAGCCCGGCGTTCCGCTGCCCAGCAGGTCCACGCCGGGAACGTTCTTGAAAAGCTCGTCCAGGCTGATCGCGTTGGCTTTCCGCACGAAACCCGCATTCAGCAGGTCAACGCTGACTGGCAGGGATTCCAGTGGATTCTCTGTGCGGGTGGGGGTCACGACGATTTCCTCCAGGTCAACCGCCGCCGTGTTGTTCGATTCAACCGCCGAGGCGTTCGTGCAGCCGATCGCCAGCGCCGCAAACAATGTCATTCTTGCAACATCACGCACCATCTGCTTAATCCTTTCTATCCCGAGCAGCTTTGAACCCACACTTCACCGGCGAGCGAAGCGCGCCGGACAGGAGTCTGTCCCGCTGTTTAGAACGCTGTTGCCGGCGTTTCCCTTAGAACGGGTTTTCGCGTTGAAATGGCCGTCTTCTTCCTCTAGATTAGCGCCCGGCATGAAAATGTCGTTGAAATATCGCGAGCCGATTGCGGACGTAAGGCGTGTCGTAGTCAAGATAGGCAGTCGCGTGCTGGTGCAGCGTTCGGGCCGGCCGGATGTGCGGCGCATGCGCCACCTGGTCCGTCAAATCGCCGCCCTGCATCGCGGCGGGAAAGAATTGGTGGTCGTGACATCGGGGGCGATCGGGGCCGGCATGGAGGCCCTGGGCATGGCGCAGCGGCCCGAAAGTCTGCCCGACCAGCAGATGGCCGCCGCCGTGGGGCAAACACGTCTCATGTCGCGCTACGACGATTTGTTCTCGCAGGCCGGATGCCTGGTGGGCCAGGTCCTGCTGACCCGCGCCAATTTCCACCAGAAGATACGGATGACCAATGCCAAGCGCACCATCGAGAACCTTATCCGCAACCGGGTCATTCCCATCATCAACGAGAACGATGCCGTGGCGGACGAAGAAATTCGCGCCGACATGGCGTTCGGCGACAATGACCTCCTGGCCGCCCTGGTGGTAAAGTTGATACGCGCTGACCTGCTTGTCATGCTGACCCCAACCGACGGTCTGCGCAGTCCCGCCGGGAACGGACGCACGCAGAGAGTCAGGTATCTGGAGGAGATCACGAGCAAGACTTTGTCCATGGCGGGCAAGAGCGTTTCAAACCTCTCGAAGGGCGGCATGGCAAGCAAACTGCGTGCCGCCCAGGCAGCAACAAGGACCGGGTGCTCCGTCGTCATCGCCGACGGGCGGAAAGACAGTGTGTTGAAGCGCGTCATGAACGGCGAAGACGTCGGCACGCTGATCGTGGCCTGATCCTAAAAAAGGAAAACCGCTATGACCCTGCACGGCGAAATCCTCACGATGGGCAAACGCGCCCTTGCGGCGGCCCGTCAACTCAACCTCCTGAATTCGCGCAAGAAGAACAAGATTCTGCAGGCAATGGCCGATGAACTGGATGCCCGGCGGAACAACATCCTGGAAGCCAACAAGAAGGACATGCAGGAGGGACACAACGCCGGCCTGTCCCCCGCCCTGCTCGACCGCCTGCTGCTGACCTCCCCGCGGATCGAGGGCATGATCACTGGATTGCGCGCGGTTGCCGACCTTAAAGACCCCATCGGCGCGAAGATTTCACGCTGGATAAGACCCAACGGCCTGGAGATCGTCAAGCAGCGCGTGCCCATCGGGGTCATAGGCATCATATACGAGTCGAGACCGAACGTCACGGCGGACACCGCGGCCCTCTGCATAAAAACTTCTAACGCGGTGATTCTGCGCGGAGGCAGTGAATCCATTAATTCAAACAGGGCCATTGCCGAAGCATTGATCGAAGGCGGCATGAGCAAGGGCCTGCCGGAATACGCAATTCAGCTCGTCCGCACGACCGACCGCGCGGCGGTAAAGGAACTGGTCCGGCTCGAAGGCCTGGTCGATCTAATAATCCCGCGCGGCGGCGAGACACTGATCCGGGCTGTAACCGAGTTGGCGCGTGTTCCGGTTATCAAGCATTACAAGGGCGTCTGTCACGTCTATGTCGACGAAGCAGCCGATCAGGACATGGCCGCGAGCATCGTCGAAAACGCCAAGTGCCAGCGGCCCGGCGTATGCAACGCCATGGAAAAACTGCTGATACACGAAAAGATAGCGCCCGAGTTTCTCCCCCGCATCGCCGGCCTGCTCGCTGAGCGCGGAGTCGAGTTGCGGGGCGACGACGCCGCCCGGCGGATAGTTCCGCAAATAAAGGAGGCTTCCGAGGAGGACTGGTCGGCCGAATACATGGACCTCGTTCTGGCGGTCAAGGTTGTTCCGTCGGTCAGGGAAGCCGTGGACCATATCAACAGGTACGGCTCCCGGCATTCCGACGCTATCGTTACGGAATCGGAGGCCGCGCGGAAGATGTTCTTGCAGGAGGTCGACTCTTCGACCGTCTACGTCAACGCTTCTACGCGCTTTACCGACGGAGGCGAGTTCGGAATGGGCGCCGAAATCGGCATAAGTACCGACAAGCTGCACGCGCGCGGTCCCATGGGGCTCGAGGAGCTGACAACTTACAAGTACCTTGTATACGGCACGGGCCAGATCCGGCAGTGAGTCCGGCGGGCAGTGCCTACTTGTCCTCCGGCGCCGTGTCTGCTTCGGTTTCCGGCGCGCCCTTTTCCCGCGAAACGGGCGGTTCCGCCGCGGATGCGCCTTTTTTCTCAGACGCCATCTCAGCCTCGGCCTGCACGCCGGTCAGTTCCGGTTCCTCTCCGACTACCTCGGCCGGTACCGGAAGGTCGATCGGAGCGGGCATTACGATCTCATCCGGCCGCGGCACCGGCATCTCCGGCTCGGCCTTTCTCCCGCCGGGGGGACCGTAACGCCCGTAGCGCCTGCGCTCGGCATTGCGGTCTTCAAGCTGTAGATCATAGCGTTTCGCCAGGTAGCGCCATTCCTGCGCGTCAAAGCCCAGAACGGCGTTGAGACCGTTGACCATGTCCACGACTTTCATCGACGGGATGCGGTCGACGGCGGCGCCTTGTTCCGACGCTTCCGCCAGGCCCGCCGGCAATTCCCGGTCGGAACCGACCAGAATGACGCGCGACGGCCTGGTACGGAATATGCCGCCTGAGCCGTATTCATCCAGGCTGGTGCTGAGCCATTTGCGCGCCCCGCCGTCCCAGACGTAGAGCAGGAGCGTCCCGGCCTTGCCTTCCGTGTCGTAAGCAACAAGATGGACCGGACGCAGCCTTGCCACGTCAAACGCAAACTGCACGACCGTGTAACGGGCCGGAATGACCAGCAGGGGCTGCCTGTCTCCCCTGGCGGCCGATGCCGGCGCAACGCAAACGCAGATTAAGACACCGGTAAGTATCCAACGCCTAAAAGCCATTGCAAGTCCCTCCTCTCAGCCCATACTCGTTCTACGCCGGACAGTTGTCAACTATTTCCCGAGCTCTTTTCTCAGCGTTTCCGTGAGCATCGGCACTACCTGAAGCGCGTCGCCGACAATGCCGTAGGTGGCAATCTTGAAGATAGGCGCATCGGGGTCCTTATTGATTGCAACAATTACTTCCGAGGAAGACATGCCCACCAGGTGCTGGATCTGTCCGCTGATACCGCAGGCGACATACAGTTTCGGGCAGACCGTCTTGCCGGTCTGTCCCACCTGGTGCGAATAGGCGATCCAGTCGGCATCCACCGCGGCGCGCGAGGCGCCCAGTCCCGCCCCGATGACCTCGCAAAACTCCTGCAGAACGTGAAAATTCTCCGGTTTGACGATTCCGCGCCCGCCGGAAACGATGATATCGGCTTCGGCAATGTTCACCGTGCTCTCTTTTTCCCGCACGAACTTCACGCGCCTGGCCCGCGACTTGAGATGTTCCGGTTTCACCTCGTGCTCGATTATTTCTCCGGTGCGCCCGGGCTCGGAATCCGCCTCCTGCATGACCTTGTGTCGCACGGTCGCCATCTGCGGCCGGCTGTTGGGCGTTATAATTGTGGCCATTATGTTGCCGCCGAAGGCCGGCCGCGTCTGCAGCAGATTGCCGCTCTCTTTGTCAATGGCCAGGCCCGTGCAGTCCGCGGTAAGACCTGCGTTCACGGCCACCGCCACCCGCGCAATCAGGCTGCGCCCGATCGTCGTAGCGCCGCACAGCACAATGTTGGGCTTTCTTTGTTCAACAAGATCCCGCAGCACGGCGGCATAAGGTTCGTCCTGGTAGTAGGCCAGCTCCGGCCTGTCCGCAAGGTATACCTTTTGCGCGCCGCGTGAGATCAGTTCCCGCGCTTTTTCACCCACGTTCGAGCCCAGCAGCACGGCGCAAAGGCTCTGACCCAGGTCGTCGGCAAGCCGGCGCCCGGCGCCAAGCAGTTCGTATGTTACCGAAGAGATCTCGCCGTCACTCTGTTCCGCGAAGACCCAGACGTCCCTGTAGGCGCTCAGGTCCGCGGTTGTTTCCGCCCCCTTTTTCAATTCGATCGCGTCGAACTTGCAGGCCTCGACGCAGGCGCCGCACAGAGTGCACTTGACAAGGTCGATGCGCGCCAGCTTGCCGGCCTCAGTCTCTTCCATCACGACCGCGTCGAAGGGGCATGCCTTGACGCACAGTCCGCACCCCACGCATTTATCTTCTATCACTCGAATCGGATCGTCGGTCATTCCTGTTCTCCCGCCGGCGTCGCGCGCGCTTCTAAGATGCCGTGTTGATGACAATATCCTTGATCTTCTCGGCGAGTTTCGGAACCGTTTCGGACGGTTCTCCTCTGAAAATCTCCCCGCCGACCCGCGCCGGCGGCGTGAAGATCCTGACGACCTTGGTCGGCGACCCCTCAAGGCCGATCTTCGACACTTCGGCCCCGATGTCCTCGGCCGTCCACGTGGCGATCTCGGCCTTGCGCGCGGCCATCTTGCCTTTTAGCGAAGGCAGACGCGGCTCGTTGATCTCCTTGACCACCGTCAACACGCACGGAACCGGAACTTCAACAACTTCATACCCGTTTTCCAGCAGGCGTTCGCCCACGACGCGGTTCTCGTACACGTCTTCGACCTTGCGCACATACGTGAGCTGCGGCAGGTCCAGATGCGTGGCAATGCCGGGTCCGACCTGCGCCGTATCGCCGTCCGAAGCCTGCTTCCCACAGAAAATCACCCCGTAGTCGCCGATCTTCCGAATCGCCATTGCAAGTGTGTAGCTGGTAGCCCAGGTATCGCTGCCGGCAAAGGCGCGATCCGAGATCAGAATGCCCTCGTCCACCCCCATGCCGATGGCTTCGCGCAGGACGGCCTCTGCCTGCGGGGGCCCCATGCTGAGGGCCGTCACCTTACCGCCAAGTTTCTGCTTGAACCGCAGGGCCTCTTCGATCGCGTACATATCGAACGGGTTGACGATCGATTCGACGCCCTCTCTCATCAATGTATTGGTTTCCGGATTGATCTTCACATCCGTGGTGTCCGGAACCTGTTTGATACACACTATGCAATGCATAACCTTCTCCGTCCTTGAGCTGGATACTCTAAGGCAAAAACGGCAGAAACTACACAAGCGCCGTCGCCATGACAAGTACCAAACATTCGCTTGCAAACGGCCGGTGCGTGCGGGTAAATTCTGCGGTCTTTGCGAAAAACATCTGAAAGAAGGAGAGAATGCCATGGCTCGCGTCTACAATTTCAGTGCCGGCCCGGCGACCTTGCCGCTGGAAGTGCTGGAGGAAGCTCAGCGGGAACTGACCGATTACAAGGGCTGCGGCATGTCCATCATGGAGTGCAGCCATCGCGGCAAGGAATATTCGGACGTGCACGAAGAAGCAACGGCGAACATCCGCGAATTGCTCGGACTTGGGGACGACTACGCGGTTCTCTTTCTGCAGGGCGGAGCCAGCACCCAGTTCGCCATGGCGCCGATGAACCTGCTCGGCCAAGGCCAAACCGCCGACTACGTCAATTCCGGCGCCTGGGCCTCCAAAGCCGTCAAGGAAGCGAAGATCCTGGGCAAGGTCAATGTCGCAGCCGACTGCGCCGATGAGATTCCGACGCGCGTACCGCGCGCAGACGAGCTCAGGCTGACCCCGGGAGCGGCTTACGTCCACATAACCTCCAACGAGACGATTTCGGGCGCACAGTACAAGTCCTTCCCGCAAACGGACGCCCCGCTGGTCGCCGACATGTCTTCGGACATTCTCTCACGTCCATTCGACCCCTTCCTGTTCGGCATGTTCTACGCGGGATTGCAGAAGAACCTGGGACCCGCGGGCGCCGCGCTCGTGGTCATTCGGCGGGACCTGGCGGATCGCGTTCCCGACAGCGTACCAACGATGTTGAGGTACAAAACTCACATCGAAAAGGACTCGCTCTTCAATACGCCGCCGTGTTTCGCTATTTACATCATCATGCTGGTCACGCGCTGGTTGAAGAAGCACGGGATGGACAAGATCTATAAACAGAACGTCGACAAGGCCGCGCGCCTGTACGCCGCAATTGACGCCGGCGATTTCTACCGGGGCACGGCCGTCCCGGAATGCCGTTCTGACATGAACGTAACATTCCGTTTGCCCACTGAAGAACTGGAGGCCGCCTTCGTGCAGGAATCGTCCGCCCACGGATTCCAGGGCTTGAAGGGCCACCGCTCCGTAGGGGGGTTGCGCGCCTCTATCTATAACGCCTTTCCGCCGCAAGGGGTTGACGCACTGGTTGCGTTCATGCAAGACTTTGAAGCGAAGAACGGTTGAGGATTTCCGCGTTCACATTTCGGTATGCGCCTGTAGCTCAATTGGATAGAGCGTCAGCCTCCGGAGCTGAAGGTTGCGCGTTCGAGCCGCGCCAGGCGCACCAGTCATACCTGTCGCGGGCTGCCTCTCGCAGCTAGATTCACCGGTTTTTTCAGGGAAGGCATTGCCGTGGGTTTGGCAGCGCGGTATGGTACACAAGTTTGCCGGTTGGCGGGGTCGTACATCATTGACCCCAACGGGGTCACACATTATTGCCCCCAAAGGGGTCACACATTACAGCCCAGCCAGGAT
>Ga0180436_10001016_pt1 | contig 27920 bp, 41 predicted proteins | sample SS_ome_2_FD_132434 | JGI IMG/M metagenome (GOLD analysis project Ga0180436, IMG submission 132434) | Hypersaline lake sediment archaeal communities from the Salton Sea, California, USA - SS_3_S_2 metaG | ecosystem: Environmental > Aquatic > Non-marine Saline and Alkaline > Hypersaline >... | reverse complement strand
CGCCTGGTCTGGTGACCAGAAAATAGAGAACAGAAAATAATGTTTTGGAAATATAGATTCAAGAACAATATTCTCTAATATATATGTTATAAACTACATATATACTTAAAAATATATATTAAACTATCTATATTCTCTAATATATATATTATAACACCGAAATCTTGTCGGGATTATCCCGAAAAAATCGTGGGAATTTTTGGGAATTTTTGGGAATTTTTTACTAATGTGGAAATTATGGACTAAACTTAAACTCATGGAAACAAATTTGATTTAATATATTAATATATTCATAACCAAACAGGGTTTAGTAATTATGTAGTTTTTTGGGCTTGGGACAAAATTCTCACTACAGGAAACACCGCATATTATACTCTTTTTGTGTTTCATAAATTCAATAGAAAAAAACATCCACATTCACCCGTACCACTCAAAAGTTATAAATAATTATAAAAGTGATAGTATAATCTTAATCACCAAAAATTATTTAAATCTTAGAAAGATTCAGATTTATGCAATAATTTTGGATTGCTAAAACAATAAAAAAAGAAGTAGATCGTACTTGAGCCTAATAAGGAGTATGTTCTTCTTCTATATAAAGTTTATTGATAGCTAGAGCTATGTAAAAAGTGGGGGGGCTAAAAAAAGTGGATAAGCAGAAGAAGCCTAGGTTAGATTCTTTTGTTGAAAATGTAAAAGTATTTTCAGGAATACATAATTTTTTTTATAACCATAGTCAGGTGTTTTGGTTTTGGAATGCAGACCAGTGTTGTTTTGAGATTGTGGATTATATTGATCTGATGATTAAGATTGATCGTCAGTTTAAGTTTAATGGTAAAATAATTGGGGGGCGTATGAAAATGAATTATGTTGAAGCGTTTAAATTTATAGGTAGGATGAATGTACCAATGGAACCTCCTTTAACATGGATCCAGTTTAAAGATACAGTGTATGATTTTGCTACTGGTGAAAAGTTTCCTGCCACTTCTGATTATTTTCATACTAATCCTATTCAGCATAGGATTGGGGATAGTACTGATACTCCTACTATGGATCGGTTATTTACTGAATGGGTCGGTGAAAAATATGTGCAGGATTTATATGAGATATTGGCTTATTGTTGTTATAGGGACTATCCTATCCAAGTACTGTTTTGTTTTGTTGGATCGGGGAGGAATGGTAAAAGTCAGTTCATGAAAATATTAGATCATTTTCTTGGTCATAATAATGTGACTGCTACAGAGTTAGATACGTTATTAGGTAGTAGGTTTGAGAGTTTTAAGCTATATAGGAAGCTTGCTTGTAGTATAGGCGAAACTAATTTTGGTATACTTAGTCAAAGCAGTCTTATAAAGAAGTTGATTGGTGGAGATAAGATCAGTTTTGAAATGAAAAACAAGAAACCTTTTGAAGGTTTAAACTATGCAAAGATTTTGATAAACAGTAACAGTTTACCGATTTCAACTGATACGAGCGATGGGTTTTATAGACGTTGGTATATTATAGATTTTCCTAATGAATTTCCTGAATCAGGGAAAGAAGTATGGTTGGATGTGCCTGTGGTTGAATATCAGAACTTAGCTAGAAAAGTTATTAATATTTTGCCTAAATTATTATCTAAGGGAACCTTTAATAACCAGGGTACGATAGAGCAACGTAGGCAAAAATATATTGAGCAAAGTAATCCTTTTTGTTTCTTTTTAAATAGTGAGTGTGAAATTCATTATGATGCTTATGTTAAATATAATGATCTTTATAATGAATACCTGAAATATTTGTTTAGGAAAAAGAAACGTCGTGTATCCCGTAAAGAGTTTAAGCTTGCGTTAGAAGATGAAGGTTTATTTATTGAAAAATCTAATCTGAAAAACCATTTAGGTTTTTATGAGCATGTGTATTGGATTAGGGGTGTGAGATTGAAATGTCAGATTCCAATAGAAACACCTGTTCAGATGCCTGATGTTCAGACAGAATTTATAAACTAATGTTTCAACATATCTGTTGAAAAACCAAATCGGAGGAAAACGAAAAATGGACTATGCGAAAGCAAATGAAGAACTGAAAAATAAGACTGTGACATGGAAACCTGTGCCAGGTACATACGATGTAGAGATTCAGGCTGAGCCTGAGCAGACAGAGTTTGTTAGTGAATCAGGCGATAAGACTGAGCAGATCAAGCTTGACATTAAGGTAGCAGGCGAAGATCATGTTTGGTTTGTCGGCAAAGGTAAAACCTATAGTTCAACCTATGGCCAGTTGATGGTCATCGGTAAGAACATAGGCAAGCTTACAGGTGAGAAGATCAAAGTGATCGTTAAACAGTCTAAGAATATGGACGGTACGATCAGGAACGATTATACGTTACCTGAAGCGCAGGATTTGATCGCTAAGCAGCAGGCATAGCCCTGCGTTTTTTTTTATTTTTATTTTATTTAATATTATTATTTTAGATTAAAGGTGATAAACAATCGGCGCAAAACCAACATACATTAAGTTGACAGAGTTCAACCAACTACGGCGAAGGATCAAAAGCTGGGCAGGATACAACAACAAAGTTAAGTCACTGCAGAGCGAACTCAACAAAATCCTTATGCACCACCGGATGCTACGAAACGATATCCGAACAATACATCGGCGCATCGACAGGATCGAGAAGTATCTGGGCACAAGGAAAAGGAAGTAATATAATATGAAACTCCAATGTAAAGCTCTGCTTAAGAAACTGCCACATAGACGGTGTACCTGGGAAGCGGTCATAGATGGCTACTGTATGCGCCACTGGCTTGACCGCAACGGCATGAATAGCCATAGAGGCAGCCTTAAACAACGCTTGGATCGTGACTGTAGAAAAGTTTAAATAAATCATGTACAATCCTGTTATTGATGGTGGGTGGTGATGTAGGTGATTTCCGAACATGAAAATGGTTACAACGACAGTATACCTTCAATTGTTCTGTTGATAGTTGCATTTGTAATCTTTACCCTTCTTGTTTTATCGCTCCTCAACGTTGCCAACCTACCATTTATACCTTATTGAGGGATATTTATGAAATGGCGCAAACGTAGACCGCATAACCAAGACCTGAACTATTTGAACGATGCTGTTAAGGAATTGAATCGGCAACAGCGGGTTAAGTATTGGACAGATTACACGCAACAGATCGAGTGTTACTATCGCCAGCATTATAAGCTTAAACCTGGCAGGCTCCTGGAAGCCAAGAACCATGCTTACGAACAAGCGAAGAAGATTAAGTAGAAACCCGAAACGTACCTTGAGCGGGGTTTTGATCACTCTCTTTTCCTACGCTTGATGTGTGCGGGATTTCGAAGCATAATAAAACAAAATAGAATAAATTTATTATACTTTGAAGAATTAAAGCAAAAACAGGGCAACTGGGCTGGTACCTGGTAACAGCATAAGATTCATCTTATCACCACGTAAATGATTCTTGGTTCTGCTGGCACCAACCCAACCCGTTGCCTTACATTTATTCAAAAAAATAGGAATACGGAGGAAAACGCTAAGATGAATAATAAAGATGTTGAAGAGTACCTGTTCGGTACAAATGCTAAGAATTTCAAGGAAGTTAAACAACTGGCACTGATGATGGCTGCAATGCTCTCAGATAAGCAATTAAAGGCGATTGAGGCACACTTTTCTGTTAAGGTAACCTTTACCCCTATAGAACTAAAAAAGTCGCCAGGTCGCCCTAAATCATCCCGTGGGAAGGTACAGGCTAAACAAGAGGTACTAGGTAAGGACGAAGATGACGAAGATTATCCTATTGAAGAAGATGAATTCTATCGAATCCTGGGCGGTTCAAGTACGCCGAAAGGTGCAGCATGAACCTTGATGGGCTAGATGATGGGCCTAGTCCATTGTTAAGTCTTCTGCAGCAGTCAGTGTTCGAAACTAACATTCTGCGGAAGCTTAACGCTGTGGACATTCTTATATCTGCGTTAGATCCTGACCTGGCAATTGATACTAAAGCTATGCAGATGAAAGAATACCTGCACGATGAGATTCTGTCCAACGATACTTATACGAGGCAGTTACAACTTTTTACCAGGATCAGCGAACATCCTGAGACAGCTATTGAGTACTATTCAACTGACTACATCACACATCCTGAGTACCATTACGATGCTAAGTTCGCTGCCAAGCTTCAGGAAGTTAATAAGAAGGTTAACCATTTCATCGGTGTGCTTATTAAGGAACTTAGTAGGGGGGAAGAGATTGAACTATAGCCAACGTGAGATCTGGAACATCGGCAAATGCAGGAAACACCTCATAACTTACTACGCTGAAGGTAAATCCGGCTGCCCGTTCTGTAAGGAGGAGGAAAACGATGATAAAAGATGAAGAGTATGAAGGAAACCGTGTTTGGGAGTGTAAAGGTTGCGGGAAAGATTTAGGTTGGTTCGATTATCCGATCTGTCCCTACTGTAAGAATGATTCTAGGCAAGATGACAAAAATTAATTATTTCAAATCTTACAACGAACATCGGAACCTGATGGACTACTGTGAAAGGAATAAGAAATGCGGTAAGTGCGGGTCAAAGTTAACGATTGAGGGTCGAGGCATGGACAAGATATGTTACTGCAAGGAATGTGAGGGAGGAGAAAATGAAAGAAGAAATTAGACCAATACCTAAAGAGTTCAAAACAAATGGATATTTGTATAGGTTTGTTAAAAGGGAAGGAAAAGTAGCAATGTATGAAGTAATTGATCCTAACACTATGAGGTGTGAAGGATATGAAGTTCATAAAATTAGGATAAAGAAGGCAAAAAAAACACAAGTAAAGTTTAAAGATGGTACAATTTGGAAAATCGATTTACCTAAAAGAGAAAAATTGGCATCTAATGAGGATTTTGGGAAATATTGGTGGTATTATGTAAAAAAGGATAACGCAGACACAAAATTCAACGAATTACGATGACCAGGCGCCTAGAATCGATTATTTTTGTCCAAGGGTACCCTAACCCTACCTAAAAAAATAATCGCTTATTTTAGCCCATAACTCCATTTAATAGAAAATAAACAATGCAAGGCTACAAACCATACAAGGATGAACTGTATAAACAGCGAATGTTGCTTAAGATCCAGCAGAACCGCAGCTTTATCAACGCTTTTAAGTACGATTGGAGCCAACAGTTCTACAAGATTGTTAAGAATACAGTTAACCCCAAGTTCCAGTTTACCCAAAATCTGGTACTGTCATTAAACGGATCCACAGGTTCGGGTAAGAGCGCAATCATGCTATCTCTGGGTAAAAAGTTCTTCCCGCATTTCTCCTGGCGCAACATAATGTTTTTCGATCAACATATCCTGGATCGGGCTAAGGATTTTAAGAAGAACACACTTATAATTCGGGATGAGAACCCTGCCAAAGGTATATTCGGCCAGGGTAGCGTGAGAACTCAAGGCCAATTGGTCGTACTTGGAGAAGTCAGCAGAAAATATGGCCTTAACCTAGCATTCATCGAACCGGAGTTCGCTGAGAACGCGATCACCAAGTACTATTTAGAAACTATGGATATGAGTTTCGAGCAACGGCTTACCAGGTGTGCGTTGATGGATGCAGCCACTAAACAATATATGGGTCATATCCTTGTACCTATTGTGCCTGAGTCTGACCGTGATTGGGTTAAGTATAATGAGAATAAGGATGAGTTCATTGATAAGGTAAGGAAGGGTGACTTTTCAGGTAGCAAACTTGATTATGGAGCATTAGCGGACAAAGCGATCAATGATCCTGATTTCGGAGATTATCGTAACAAGAAAGAACGTAAAGCGTACCTTATAATGAAATATCCTAATTATACAGCGGGAGAGATCGATACTATCCAGTCGATCATAGAGGTAAAGTTAAGGAGTTGAACAAAGATAAATTCGTTTGAATATTTGAAAGGTTATTACAGAAGAGTTAGGTTGGATGTTGGATATTCAGGTATAGCTTGGTTCCTGATATCTACTATGGTTGGGCTATGGTTAAAATTTGCCTACATCATTAAAGAGTTCTGGCACGATGAAGCGTTCCAATTATTGTATTCCTACAAACCGTTAAGCTTTATCCTGGACTCAAACGATGTCCACCCGCCACTGTTCAACCAGCTTACTCATTACTTAACGTGGTTCACTGTAGATCCGATTGTATTACGAAGTGTGATGCTCATACTTTCTCTTATGTTTGGTTTGGTGTTCTTTGATACGATCAGGCGAATGTTAGGTACTAAGGTTGCCTTATGGTCATACTGCGCATTGAACCTGTCTACTACTTTCGCCTACTACTCTGTAGAGTTCAGGTCGTACATGTTCGTGATGCTGCTTACTATGTTACAGGTTCAGGCGTTCAACTGGTGGATGAAAGAAGAAGATAGGTATGGTATGATCTACGTGATCCTATCGCTAGCGATGGTGTTCACACATTACATGGCAGGCTTAGTTATCCTGGTACAGTTTTTCTTTGCTATTAAGAAGAAGAAGCGGTTAGTATGGATCGAATATGTATTTATGGGACTGTTTTCGTTTCCTGTGATTGCATATATGCTTAATACGTTACCTAAGATTCAATCGTTCTGGTTCAAAGATATTGGTATGGTAAGTTTGATCTCAACCTTCGCTCATTACATTAACCTGCCTGAGAACCCAATACTATTTATCTTAGTGGTCGTAATCTATACGATCATAGTTGCAGGTATGCCGTTCTGGAAACTACAATACATAAATATTCTTAAACAATTACTAGCTTACATTCTTGTGCCTGTGGTGGTCATGTGGATTGTATCGCAGCAGTTTGCTTTCTACCATCACAGGTATTTCATGTTTGGCGGGGTGTTTGTGTTTGCACTGTTTGGGTATTCTTATGTACAGTTGAGTAGGCAGTTAAAGATCATGAAACTGTTACCGATAGTTATGCTATCTTTTGTCCTTATGAATCTTCCAGTATATACAACGCCACTTAAAGATTCTGCATCATTAATCCAGATAGATGATAAGTTACCGATTGTTCATACGAGTTCGTTTAGCCAGTCACCTTACAAAGTTTATCTACCTGACTATGACCATTACCTGTTGACTGGGTTGACTAAAGAAAAAAGATTTACTGCTGGTGGGTCGGTGATTGAGGATAACGAAGTTTTGTACACTGCAGATGGCAGTTATGATTTTAGCCGATTCGAAGACGGCTACTATTGGGTGTCAGACAAAGATTTGGCAGGAGGGGAATATGTCTACAAAGAAGAAGGGTTGGTTGTCAAGAAAATGGCAAGAATACAAAAAGAAGCACAGTTTGAATTTAGTTTTGACTAGTCTAGTAATCAGTGTAATACTGTTAATGTATTCGGTCTATGTCCTAGGTGTCGGCTACCATAATGTTGACATGGGACATAATATGCGATGGTTAAATTGTGAGTATGGTTTAGAACTTATGGATCTTACTAATCAGGGTGTGATGGTTGATGAGTTCGAAGCATATTCTATGGGTTGGTGGCAGGTAAGGTATGCGTTTGTTACTTTGTTTGCAGGCACATTATTTTTCATGGCATCAATGTATGATCTGTTGAGGATCAAGAATGAATAAACAACAGAGAGGGTACTCAGTCATCGTGCCAGCGTATAACGAATCTAAACAGATCGATAATTGTGTGTACATGATTCAAACTATTTTGTCCACTTTACCCAGGCAAGTTAAATGGGAGATAGTCTTAGTAAACGATGGTAGTATGGATTCAACATTTCAGAAGATGTTAAACAAGGCAAAGTTTGCCTGCGGAAAAATCCTTGCGATCAGCTACTATGAGAATAGAGGTAAAGGGTACGCTGTCCGGACAGGGTTGCTTAATAGCAAATACGATAAAAAGATTATCCTGGATGCTGACTTAAGCGTGTCACCTGTTTACATTAGGCATAAACCTAAAGTTAAGCTAGGCGAGTACTACGTTATCAAAGGTCAGCGTAGACAGGTAAGGAAGCAACCACTTTATAGGATATTTCTTGGCAAATCCTGGCAAACTTTAACCTACCTTTTAACTGGTTTGAATATGGACACCCAGTGTCCATATTGGCAGGTTAAGTTACCACCTGAGTTCTATAACCAGTTAAAGATTGACGGGTTCGCTTATGATGTAGAGATACTTTACAAAGCTAAAAGGGAAGGAATACCGATTCATGTTATTCCTGTTGATTATTATAACGATGAAAATTCATCAGTTACGTTTAAAAAGACTATTCAGATGTTTAAGGATTTGGTTCGGGTCAGATTTGGTTAAGGGTTTTATGTATGCCTCTTAGTGTAAGGATTACAATTATTCCAAAGATAATCATGACCCGTTCTATTCCATAGTTAAGGTAGATCTTGTTAAAGATCCATAACATCCCTAGGAATATGCCCAGGCCACCTACAATGTTTGGCATGGTTCGGATAAGGAAAGTTTCTACTTTGGTTGCTGTACCATCCTTCTCCTGTTGTTTAAGTTTATCTTCGAATGGCTTAAACATTTTTTGTTTAATGTTTTCTATGATTGCATCGTACATTCTGTTTTAACCTCTGATAATTTTTATGTGAGCAATATCGTCTTCTTTGTAAATTTTGATTCTGAATAACATATTGAATATGAACAAAATTAAAAATATAATGTTCTGGGTTTTAGCGAAATAAACTCCCCAGGCAAAAGGTAGGATAGTGTTGAACACAGTATCAACCAACAATGTTACGATTATGAATAACGATTGTTCCAGGTCAACCTTTTCTTTAGGGAACCTATCTTCGATCACGGTCTTGACTTTCATATTTTTCCACCTTTTCGTCCCATTCTTTCTTAAGCATGGCAATACCTTTTTCTAGTACTCGCCTGTAGAAAGATTCGTTACTATCTTCAGTGCGGTGCATACGTTCAATAGTAAGATCACCATCGCTTGATACTAAAGTGTAACCCATAACTTTATGTATGTCGTTGTATGTATCTTCAGAAACTCTTACGTTTATTCTTTTCACCACCACAGTAAAGAGAGAATCCAATTTGGTATAAAAATGTATCTAACTTGGAAGTTAATTTTAAATAAGATTATCTTGATACCTATTTGTAGGTTTTGGTTCGCCAAGATACTAAATGGACGGGTGGTTCAAATAGCATATACAGCACAGTACGATACAACCGATGTTACCAATGCGGGCATCGATGGGTTCGCAGTGGTAGTCATTACTCTAGTGGGTTTGGCTGGAATTATAGTCCTGGTATTGATCGCAGGATATTTCATGAAACAGATCAAGAAGTTCAGGTGATTTGAATGGCATATAACGCAAGCTATTCGACATCAGATGTAACTTCTGCAGGAATTGACCTATTCGCAGTGATAGTTATCTCTGTCGTTTCCTTTGCTGGTCTGGCGGTTCTTATGTGGATCGGTCTATGGGCATGGAAGAAGGTCAAAGGTCTGTAAGTGCATAAATTATATTTTTTCTTTTATTTTATGCAAACATTTTAGAAAAGTTTATATAATATCTAACTTCTACAATCTTATTAAGTTAAAAAATGGGTTGGGGGAAATTAAGTTTACTGATATTATTCATATTAGTTCCAGTTGTTACTGCAACAACAGTTACCCAGAACGATATTACTATAACTTCTGATAAGGACACATATTTCTGTGAACCCATCTATAACCAAGCAGGCGAATGTTTGATCCGGTCATACATAACAGTTACTAATGGAAGAACATCTGCTATCAACCTTGACGGGTTAAGTACGTATAGCAACTCTGTTTCTAACATCGAATATGTTTCTTCTGAAGGATCACGGATTCCGCAACATGCCCAGGCAGCTATTCCGCAGGAATTGTATCTTGGTGGCGAATCCAAAACTTACCTGTTACAATTTTGGGCGAAAGAAAACGGTAAGTTCAACTATACAGTTAATTTGTTCCAGTTAGGCACTGGCAACCTTATCGCTACTACTGTTCTTGATCCGTTCTATAACATTACTATTAATGCTTCTGTCCCGTCATATCATCTTAAAGATGGGGTTGTGTTGAACGATTCGTTGACAGAATTTGAAAACTACACAGATATAACAGATGGACTGAAGGATGGATCGTCTGCTACAAATTATCAGGTTTACTACGCTAGTAACCCAACACTTGATAACTATCTTATAAACGCATGGTCGTTCAACGAATACATATTCGATGAGAAAGTATACAGTGCGACAGGTGAGGCAGACGGACAGATATACGGCGCGTTGGACACTGTAGTATACTCAACTGAAGTTGGCGATTATTACGGTGGATATTTTGACGGTGTAAATGATTATGTACGGTTCCAGGCTGGTGAAGAGTTTGATCTTGAAGACCTGGCCAACATGACAATGTGTGCGGTACTAAACACTACTATGCAGGTTGGTGGCGATTTTGGTATCATAACGAAAGGTGCGGGGTTGGACGGAATATATATGCGATATAAAAGTGATGAGACTGTTGACTGTGAGTTCGATGGGTTCAATGGTGCGGTAGTTGTATCTTCTGATCCTATTGATGACGGTGAACCTCATCTCGTATGTTGCGTTAAGACAGGGGACGATATTGATCTATGGCAAAACGGTGAACTTATAGATTCTGATTCTGCTAATATTGGATACATACAAAACTCTAACCCAATCTATTTCGGATCGTTGGATTTAGGGTACAGTAGATGGCAAGGTGTAATGAGACAGGTTGCTTTCTTCAACACTTCACTTAACTCTACTTATTTGCAGTCAATGAACCAATCTAAAAGTATATTCGAGCTGGACAAAGGTTATGCTATTCAAGGATATTTCAATTACAGTTTTATCGATAATGCTGTTTACTATAATTATTTGGCTCTGGAAACTGAAGTGAACGATCTGACCACTGTACGGGTCATGACATATGAAAACACTACACATCCAAACTCTAGCAATTATCTGACAACACGTATCACATCAGGTACGAGTTATATCTTGTTGGATGATCTTATCGGGACGGGTTATGATGCACCCTTCAGGTTTTGGGGTTTACAGAACAGACAGGATAATCTGATCGATGAAATGTCGTTGATCGTGGCGATAAACGACACAGAAAATCCTTCGATCACAAACTGTCTGGTTAACACTACAAGTATCGGGTGTGATGAGACTGTTCGGTTACAATGTGACGTGACAGATGATGGGTTCATATATCAGGTTTGGCATACCACGAATTTTACTGGTACTGGTACAGTAACAACTGAGCAAGCCAATAGGATCAATGATATATATTACATTGACCGCACTATCGTTGGCGGATTCAACGAAAGCAAAGATTTGATCTTTACTGTAGCTAATGCAACAGATCTTGGAGGAAACATTAACATAACTTACCCGAACATTTATGTTAACTACACTTGTTCAGATTGTATTGAGAACTGGATTCAGGATTCTAACCCTTGTCTGACAAATGATAGTTACCTGATCTCGTACACTGATGCAAATGCGTGTGGAACGAATGTGTCCTTGCCTGCGGTAAACGGGACATATGCATCATGCAACTACTGCAGTGAAGATATTGTTTGTATAGCTACCACTGGTTGTTATTTAGATGTTAATGGTTCAGCTATCCAGAACTTTACTTGTATTGATAATGATTATTATTCCTGTTGTGCCGTGACCTCGATCTATTCAGATTGTTCGATATTGTACACGCCTTATAATGGAACTGTGCAGGAACCCTGTGATTACGTCAACAGTGATTTTTCGCTTGAGGTTGATACGTTGACACAATATGGTCTTAATATTTTTGAGTTCAAAGAAAACAAAGTGCATGGTAACATCTGGCTTAACGATACAAATACCACATATAGTTGTATAAGTTATGTTAAAACTATTCAAGGTGATCTTGTACAAACTAACCCTTCGTATCAAGCAATATCCAGTGGCCTGATAACGTTTACGCAGAAAGAGTACGATGATCGAGAATTTTTTGTAACACAAAATGGATTAAGTAATATCTATTGGACAGATCATAACATAATTGTTGATGGTAGAGATTATTTGTTCGGTGTAGAATGTGCTGGAAACGGTCAGGTGTTACGAAGTGAAGCGTTAGTTACAGTTGGCTATAAACAGGTCAATGAACCGTTCACTAGGGCAATCTGGCTCAGGCAAAATGTTATACCTTTGACAGTTGGTATGATCTTACTTATAATCGTAATCTTTACATTATATTTCATATACAGGGTGAGTATAAGATGAGAAAATTTAAACTATTCTTATTGATGATGACGATGTTTTTTGTATCAGTGTATGGGGTTAATGCAGCGACATTGGTAGATTACGAAGATTTCGAATCGTTTAACAATCTTAGCGATATCTTGGCTGATAGTCATTGGTACTGTCCAAACCCGCCGAACTGTGACTCTGAGACGGGGTCAGCTACTGCTTCAATAGTGATCGGTACAGATGCAGGCAACAATTATCTTTCTATGTTTTCAACAGGTTTTGTGCCTGGGGTCGATACTGCAACCAATCAACTTATCCGAAACCAAACTTTGTTTAATGCATCTGCTGGATTCATACAGTATACTATGCAGTTTGATATGCGAGGGTATGCGTGGTACAATGCGTCATGGGGTAATCAGATGCGGAATGTATATACCGAAATGGAAGAATATCATAGTGATGGTGCGATATATGCGGGGTTCAATCCAATATATGGTGCGGGATTTCAAAATAGTCATGTATTGGGTGGGTACTATAATCTTGGTGTACCAACCCAAGCACAATGGGAACTTTTAAGGTTGTATGGGGTTGGTGGTGTTTCACCATACTCAAACCCACCAAGTATAAATTGTAACTGGACAGATTTAAACTGGCACCAAGTTACAAAGATATACACTTACAACAATTCAAATTTCATAAATACTAAAGAATATATTGATGACACTTTATGTTACGATTATAATTCTTCGGTTGCTGTAGGTAGCTATGTACCGTTTGCACAGATTTGGTTTGGGACTGGTAACGAGGCTTTGTTACAGATCGATAACCTTGCGTTCTATGAAGGTGAACAGTTACCTTCAGTTGAACAGTGCCAGGACGGTACGGATAACGATGGTGACGGGTTCGTTGATTATCCAGACGATCCAAGTTGTAACTCTGCAACAGATGATACAGAGTCACCTTATGATTATGTAGCGTGTAACAACGGTATAGATGACGATGCTGACGGTTATATTGATTATCCTGATGATCCAAGTTGTGCCAATGATACAGATACTACAGAATCGCCTAGAGATGCATCTCCTGCAGCAGAAGATTCCTGTTTAATTGAAGAAGGATGTTTGTTGCGTGACACTTTCCCATATTCTGACGAACTTAACCTGCATGGATGGTACGGTGAGCTTGGATCATTATGGATCCCTTCTGTGTTTGGTTCGTATGCGTTATATTTCGATACTGATTCAGATACTCAACGGTTCAATGTTAGTAAGAATATCAGTAACCCGAACATCTACGATTCTGTGAATGTTGAAGGCGAGTTCTTCATCGATATTGCTGATGTTGGAATTTTAACTGATGACACTAACTATACTTTTTATTGGGAACTTTTGGATTCCAGTTCACGTAAGGTTAGTAGTCTAAGGTTCGATGTTAGCCGTGTATCGCCTGGTACGAATGATTTTGTCAAGGTTATCCTGTATAACCATAACGGTACTGATTACGTCCAAGTTGGTAACACTATAAATCCTGGTCATGGTTCAAGTAGCCGGATCCAATTCTTCTTAAGCTATGATCAGATCCTGAAAACTTACGACATGGAATATATTGAAGAAGGTGAATCGATAGTGTTCGTTAACGATATACCTTGGTCAGATGTTATGGCGACAAAAATTTATACTATGCGGTTCCAGGACGTTAACAGTATTGACGATTCGAAAGTTGAAGTTTACGCTGACAATTTCGATATTTATACTGACGATATTGATTATGATTCGGTCTGTGATGAATGGGATCTACCTTACTATTTGGTTGAATCTTTTAACGGTTATCCGCAAGCTTGTGATTGGTCATCTAACCTTAACATTTTCTTTACAGGTAAGTATAAGGTTTATGATACTACTCCACTTTATCAACAACAGAAACAGTTCCCTTACCAGGTCTTAAGTACCAGGACAAGGTATGCCACTGTTAAGTGGGATGCAGAGTTTGATTCGATTGCTGCAGATGGTTCAACCCAAGTTAGGTTGTATGACGATGAAGGCTACAACTTTTTCACTGTCTACTGGCTAGGTACAACTATAAATTATTATTATAACGATGACGGGTCAGGTGTAGTAGCGCGATCATCTATTCCGTTGAACCAGACATATGAGTATATGGTTGTCCTGGATATGCAGGACGATACTGCAGATATATATTTCAATGGTAGCAAGGTAGTAAGTGATGGCGGGTTAGCTGATGATTTTTATAATCTTAATATTATTGAATATCTAAAACTTACGTCTGCTAGTAGCAGTGTAGAGCTTGATAACTTAGAGATATATGCTTCAACTGAAGACGGTACAAAGTTTATAGGTGATGATGAGATCACTCCGGTTATTGTCAACGATACAACAATGTGCGGGTTACTTTTCCTTGACCAACCGTCATGCATAAGAGATAGTGATTGCGAATCTGGCAAATGTTTAGTTAACAATGTTTGTTCGAGGTTGGATGCAAATTATTGTGAAGAGAAAGGTATGAAGTACGGTAACGCTTGTTATCTTGGAGGTATGGCTGAATGTACGTTGGACACTGCAGGTAACATTATAGTTGACAATTTTTTCCTATTCCTGGTGTTCCTTGTTATCCTTATGCTCGTTGTATACTTTGTCATAATGAATAGAGGAGGATAACATAGATGGGAATACCTATTGTATCAGAACTCTGGGACGGAATACGGTGGCTGGTAGATTTTTTTATGAATAAGGCTCCTAGACCGATCCAGATAATATTTTTCCTAGTTTTTTTACTATCGCTAGGAAATTTGTTAGTGTTCCTGTTCCATGTTGGCGGGATCCATTGTGACAGTTCTAAGAATGTTGTTACGGTTTCTCCGTTGAACATTGGTACTAATATAAGGGTAGCGTTTCTTGATAAAGATGATGTTCTTAATACAACAATTTCTCCAGGGTTGATTTATACTCCTGGTTTCTTTACGCCGTTTATCCAGGTACCTGTTGAAGCGTGTAGCCGTAGCGTGTGTTATGTTGGCGGTAAATATTATTATTCAGTTGAAGATGAATGCGATAACGAAACTATACTTACAGGGTTTGCTTTAGATTCGTCAGATGCGCATTGGATCCGGTGTGTAGATTGTTCAGCTAACGCTGATGGTGGGTTCAATAAAACTTTCATCTATGGTAGTTTACTTAGTTCTGAAAGTAAGTATCTCTGTTTTGACGATGTTACTAGGATAGATGATCTTAACATTATCCAGAAGGTTAATTGTAATCCTGATGATCGGTGTGTACCACCAGAGAATTATTATTATGAATACGATACTAATAGATATGAGTGTTTAGAACCTAGTGTGTGTGGCGATAATACTACTGCGCCACCTAAGAACCAGCTCGACCAATATTTGTTAGCTGCGGATGCTGAACTTATGTATACAGATACTAATATGCGTAGTATGGATAACGCTTTATTGTTCAAGTGTTCCGGTAACTATAATCCTCGTCTAACTTTTTTTGGGGTTGACGTGTTTGATTATCGAATCTGGATAGTTATGATTATTTTGTTCGTTATGTTCATATTCCTTAGTAAGATAAAAAGACATTAAAGAAAGGTGATGCTAATATGATTAAACAGAGTATGCTAATATTATGTATAATGTTTGTTCTAAGTATTTATATAAGTCCAGTGTTAGCGCAGGGTGTACCGGATGATACTGACCAGGCAGTGATCCAGTATATCCAGCAGGAACATAAGACTACCAGGAAATTTACGAGTGACGAGATCGCCAGGCAACGTACACAGTTTAATGAAGATTTTGAAGATCGGGCAGAATATTATAAGAATGAAGCTGACGACCTTATTACGCAGGCGGTCTGGAAACTTGGTTTGATCTGGGGTGGTATAGTGTTCTTAATCTTTGGCCTTAGTAATTTCTTAAGTAGAAGGTTAGAACGTAGGAAATGGACCAAGATGTTAGATTCTGCCAAGGCTGAAGTGTTACAGGCAGTCAAAGAAGAAGATAAAAAGGTTAAGGTTGCCCAGGATCTTAAGAAGACTGAGTTGGATCATAAAGAGCAGGAACTTATTAGGAAAGAGTCAATGATGTCTGCACAATCTAAACGGTTAGAGGAAGCTAAACCTGCACTTATTAAGATGCATCAACGGCTTAAAAAGCAGCAGGAACAGATGAAAAAGATCATGGGCGACATGGATCTACGGTAAGAATAAAAATGGCAACAGATGATAAAGCAGGAAAATGGCGTAAGGTTATCGTTATTATTGTGGTTGTGTTGTTAACTTTGATGTTACTTATTGGGTTACTTGTCGGTCTTAGTAGTCTCAGGAAATTCTTTACCTGGTTACTTGTTGGGTTACTGATCCTGGCAATAATCTTCGGTCTGATGTATGTGTTCTGGTTGATCTTCCTTAAGAAAAGTTACAAAGATATTCCCGCCAGTTATAGGAAAAAGTTGATGCATACTGCCAAACTTATGCGCAACGATATGTTAGGAGATTTATATCTTACTGGCGATAGTAAACATAATAAGATCAAGCTAGGTAAGTTCGGCTACTTGCGTATGCGGTTGCCGAAACAGACAAGTGAATACATTGAGACAAAACAGAAAGGTGAGTTTGGCGAGTTCAGTAAACAGAAAGAAGTCACCACGACTAGGCCGATAGAGATCGATTGTTTTATAGTATTTAAGAATAAGTTGCTCGATAAACTTTTCAGTGAACCGTTGTTCATCATGGTCAAGCCGGAAGATCATAACCATAGTACGGTGTTCAACGATGTCTACGTTAACGGGTTTAACCTTGTCCCGCTTGATAGTAATTTTTATACAATCAATACCCGTAACCTTGATGTTGACATCATTAAAGGTATGAGTATCGTTTACGAGAAGGAAGTTGTTGACGAGATCTTCAAGAACCTTGACAGGTTGGTTAAGATGAGTATTAAGCTTGACCAGGATCATCAGAAAGGTAAAGAGAAGATGTTACAGTTTGACATCCCTCAAGTTAACACAGGTGATAACCAATGAGTCGGTTGTTAGCTGAGTTTGATACCCAACTCAAGAACTTAAACAGAAACATTGGCTTCCTGGATAAGGAAGCCATAATGTTTTCTGAGTTGAACCTACAGATGCGGATATATTCAGTGTTCGCGATCCTTGGTTTAATGATGATCTTATTAGGTGTTTTGTTGTGAGGTTATATGGTAGAGATTAAACATCATGGTGATAAGACTTGGGTATACATTAAAGGTAGTAAAGAGTTTGCAGTTACTGAGCTTCGGTGTTTGCACTGTAACAGTACAGTATCAGTTATGACCTGGTACAATAAGTTAACTTTGAAATGTAAGTGTAGGATGGGTTTCATATACCCTGAATCGTTAAGTGAAGGTAGGATAAGCATTATTCCGTTGAAGATGCATGAGGAACGAAAATATGAAGATAGAACGTGATGAAGAAGGTTATAAGAAAGGTTGCGGATTTCGTAAAAAGATACATATATGTAAGTTTCGGTCAGGTGCGTGTCGCCCTCCAAACGTCAATGATAAGTACGGCGAATATTGTAACTTGTTTGATTACGCTTGGAACGAAAAATTCCTACAGAAGAAAATGAAGCAGGAGTTAAACGAGATCAAACGCCTTATCAAGAATAAGAAAAAGTTGAAGAAAGAAGATCCTGAGAAGTATGCGGACATCGATAAGATGATAAACGATATGATGTGGGGTACGAACTATCTAGGTGAAGCGATCCTGTATATTAAACGTACCAAAGGTAAGAAAGTTACCCCTAATAATAAGGCTAAGAAAAAGGCTGAAAAGATAATGCAGAAATTGAAGAATAAAAATGTCAATGATAAGACCTAGTTTCCCTGAGAATCTACATAATACGTTGTTCAACCTTGAAGCAGACAGGCCGATGTACTATTTGTTTGTTGTCAGAGTAGGCAGATCTTTATTTTTAAGCCTAGGGTTCACTGAAGAAGTTGACCAGATCGATAAGATGGTGTTTGAACTTATTGAGAAACCGTATAAGGCACCGTTCAGATCGATCATTGATGCGTTCTATAATCCTAAGTTTATGTACAGCAAGTATGCGTATACAAGGATCGGTGACAGTGTTGACTATATTGAAGTTACCAGGTACGATATGATGCTACGGTTTGAGAAGATCAAAGATTACATATATGATAAAGCTACACAGTACGCTAACTTTATCCGGTTCACGCATTCGTCAACAGCGATGATTCAATAGCACTTTTATCGAAAAGTTTAAATAGTATTTAGTCCTCTCAATAGTATAATAAATGGGTAGCGAGACATTATTTACAAACGCTAATATGATTTTTCTGCTAATATTGTTTGTTTGTATTAGATGTGTTGCTGTCGGTAGGTGGGGACTATGTATCAAAAACGTATAACTTTTACAGTTTTATCAACAATTTTTCTTCTTGCATGTGTTGGGTTAGTTAGTGCAGGTGTTGGGCAAGATATGGACAACAATGTTCTTGTTCATTATAATCTAACGCAAAATAGTGTTCCATATGAAGATTATCGGGATTATTTAGATATTGATCTTGATAGAGATGGAGCAGGAGGAGATCCCACAAGGTATGCAAATACCGATTCGAATCTACCTTTTGATTATTACCAAGATTTTAATAAAGCAGGTAATGAATGGATATATTCTTCTGCTGATACTACTAACACAGATATATATGGATTACAAAATTTTATGACTACGTTTTTCATGCGTATAGGTACTGCTTCTGCTACAAATAATCTCATGGGTTATTTTACAAGGATAAGTAATGTCAGGTATGGTTATGTATTAACTCTAGATAGTGGTAGTAATCTTGATCTAGCAATTTGGAACAATACAGCCAGAACTGCAACATATACAGCCTGGAGTGGGACAAACCCAAAATATAATCTTACATCAGGGGTATGGTATCATATAGCACTACGTTATCATAACTCTGTGCCCGAGATCTGGATCAATGGAAGTAAGTATGGAAACATATATGTTAATTCTACTGTGGGAGTATTATATGGTTATAATTTGATGAGGAACCAAATAGGTAACACTCTTGCGACAGGATCGTTTGAGACTGATAGGGATTTCGATGGTGATCTAGCATATTTCACTTTTTTCAATTCTACTGATCTTGAATATATTAACAATTCACGGTTTTATTCGTTTCCGTTTGTTGAAAGTATTCTTGCCAATTTCAGTTTTGCCACCACTAACCCTTCACAGAATGTTCGAGACAATCAAGATCTATCAATGAACTATAGTGTGACAGGTTCAGATGCTGTGAATGTAACTTGTGAACTGTATATAGATAGTGTGCTGAACGATACCCAGACATCTGTCTCAGCTGATACGGTTTACACGTTTAGTCCTGGCTGGGTAGATGGATATTATCAGTGGTACATTGAGTGTGAAAACGAAGATAACGATGTTATAACAACATCAACGTACCAGTTCAATAAAGATACCAGTGATCCGTTCATACAATCAGGTAGTCCTACGGTGTTCAATACCACAGTGTTTACTAACGATACGATGAACATTGTTGGTAATATAACTGATAATAGTATATTTAGAGTTAACCGCACCATCTTTTATCCTAATGGTACTGTGTACTATAACAATTATAGTGGGAATTTAACAGTTAACACTACTTTATATTCCTGGGACGATACTTTCGATACCAGTCTTATGCCAAATGGATATTATACGATGTTCATTGAAAGTGCAGATTCGCATACCAACAAATATTTCCCTGACGCGTTGTTCGTTAATAAGAACCAAGGTGATCGGAAACTAACATTCGGGTTTGCGGATAACACGATCCAGGTTAGCCTGGTAGGTGGTAACGTGTTGGGTCAGTTTGAAAGTATCAATACTACTAAGCTTGAAGACAGGTATACATTCGAGCTGGATTTCCGGAACACTATCACACCTAACAGTCGCATGATCTTCAGGGTTGAGTCTGAATCACCTCTGAATTACCTATCAGGTTCAGACTACCCTGCTCATATGGTAACTGGCGATTACTGGCTAGATTTCGCTGGTGTTGAAGGTAACTTCGATGTTAACTGTTTTGAGTACGCTAACGAAGAACAGCCAGGTGTTGATTGTATGGCGTATGATGTTGAGATCACTACTGCAAACGGTGCAGATAAGTTCGTGTTCGAGTCTCTTGGTGGTTTGAACGAAGATAATATTACTATCCAGTTCGAGATTGATAACTGTATACCAAGTTGGGTATGTTCAGGATATGCTGCTTGTAATATTTCAGATCTTGCACCGTGTAACGCTGTGACAGATAATAATGCCTGTGGTGAAGCATACACAGGCAATTACTCGGAGTTCGTAGGTCAAGCATGTAACTACTGTAGCTATAGCTTAAGCCTTGTAAGTCTTGGTACATGTAACGCTACAACTTTATTAAGTTTGAACTTGTATGAAGATCTTAGCTTTGGTACATGTTGTAATATAACAGGTCTTGGCTCAGATTGCGCATTCGCCAACCAAAGCCAAGGTTATGTGAATGAATCCTGTGAGACTGGCTATTCAGCGCAGTACAGTACAGGCGATGTAAGTTTAGCGTTCCTTGACGGGTTCGCTATAGTGATTATAACTTTTGTATCTATGGCTGGAATTGTTATATTGTTTGTATTCTTCGAGTTCTTGTATAAACGGTTGCGAGGTATTAGGAGGTAATAGGTGATTAAAAATGGCAAAAGGTTGGCATAGGGAAAGTAAACGCCATTCGCAGGCTGCTAAAGGTGTTAAGACAAAACAGAAGGTTAGTCCCAGGGTTAAACGTATGCTTAAGAAAGATCCTAAGCTACGTGATAAAACGTTCAAACAGTTACAGAAGAAAGGTGTGTTCCTTAAGTACCAGGCGGATTCAGATGGTGACGGTATACCGAATGTTAAAGATTGCCGACCGCTTGATCCCAGGAAACAGGACAACGGTGAGGCAGCGTTTGTACCTGTTGAAGAGATAGCTAAACCTACAGGCAAAGTTACAGAGGTTGGTGTGATCGGTGCAGAAACCAAGCAACAAGCGATCTTAAAACGTGCCAGGGACCGTGCTGATAAGTTACTGGCTGAAGGTCGAAAGAAACTTAAAGAGTCGCAGGAAAAGAAGAAAGCACGTAGGATCAAAGCTTTAGAATCGGTTGACCATCCTGATGTGTTGAAACTTAACAAACAGAAGGAACGTGTCGCAGAACTTAAAGAACAGATCGCTATTAATGAAGATGAAGAACGTGAAGAGAAACTGTTCAATGAACTCCAGAAGGAAGAGAACCAGCTACGTACTATCCAGGAAAAAGTTACAGAGTTAAGGCTTGAAGAGTTATCTGATCGTAAACTTAAGACTCTTGCTATTAGATGGAACCCTAAAGATGAAGGTCTTCTTGGTGGTTTGTTTGGTAGTCCACGTAATCCGTACCAGGAAGAGTTAGTTCGAAGGATCATGCAGACAAAAAGGTTAAATCAGAAATTAGATCAAGCACGTAAGAAACCAGTTGAAGAAGCTACTGGATTATTTGGGTGATTAATGATGAGAAAAGGTATGGGTAAAGGACGAGGAAAAGGATATAAGAACCTCACAGGTCGCGATCCTAAAGTACATAGTATGAGCGCAAGAGGCATGAAACAGCCACAGAGAGTCCCTATAATTCCAAAAAAAACAAACTATGAAAAATATGAGTCAGGAGATTCTACGAGAATAAGTATTGAGGAACCATTATATGATAAAAATGGTCAAAGAATTGATGGCGAGATGGGTAGAATTTTGAATTTAAATAACAATGTTGCAACAGTTAAGTTGGATGACCAAAGAATTGTCTCTGTTGGGGTTGGTCTTTTAACTTCCAAAAGTGTGGTATATCGGTCAGTTAAGGAAGAAAAAGAAAACCCAGAAGGGTCTTTTGAAGCTGTTAAGTTAGCTAAAGAAAATACAAACAAACTAAAAAAAGAGGATTTGGCTTTTTTTAGTGGGTCTGAAGGATTTTATCGTTATAGCCCTTTATTCCCAAAAACCCTTTTGACAGATGGAAGTAAGTATGTTGCGGACAAAGGACAAGCCTATTGGTTAATGGATGCAATATCATCATGGCAAACTAGAAAAAAAGTTAGACAGGAAGAATTTCAAGTATGGAAACTTAAACGTACTAAAGACAATGAAGCTCTTCTAACTGCTGAAGATGGAAATGGTAATAAGATTGCAAGACAAAAAATTCCATATACTGATTTTCCTCTTGATGAGATTAAATTGTACTATGTAAATGATACAATTTTGCTACCAAGTGAATACTGATGTTTCTTAAACTTTTTTTATTTTTCTATGGCATCTGGGTACGTATTGAACGTTTGCCTAGGAACCTTCGTAGGGATGAGCCATTTAAACACCGGCTGAAACGAGTTATCTACGGCTACTGAAGTAATAACTTTTATAAATTCTTAACGTTTCCTATTATTGTGATGGTGGTGATAATATGAAGAAGTTAGAGTATAGCAATAGATTTTTCCATGATAGTTTGTTTGTTAACGATAACTGTGTGGTTGACAACGAGATCATGAACGATATTAGCCCAGATTGGGTATATGAGCAAGGTGTACCGATCTGTGTAGGGTTTCTGTATAAGGACAAGATAACTATCTACCTGGCAACAGAGGAGGGCGACCAGGAGTTCAAGAACGCAGTTAAAGATCACCTGGCAAAGATGACTCTTAAGACTTATCTGTATTCGTTTAATCGTAAGATGGAAGTTGGCAACTTCAAAAGTATGTTAGATATTAAACCGCATATAAAAGAGATCAAACCGTTCAATGCTAGAGGTTGGAATAAAGATCGATTTTACACTGAGTTGCTGGGTAAAGAAGTTATCCCTAGGGTACAGGTCGCTGACGTGTTCGAAGGCGATGCGTCTCGTTGTATAACTAATTGGGAAAAGTATGTTGACACTGGTTCGATTGAGTTCCTGATGGAGATAGCTGAGCATAATGTTAACTGTTTGTTGAAAGAGTCCGCTATACTTAAGAACAAAGCGTTCTTTCTTAAGAACTATAATATCAACGAGAGAGGGTGGTTGGAACAATGAGTCTCTGGGACAAGATCAAACATAAAGCTAAGGAAGAGCTACAGAAACGCCAGGAACGTACCGCAGCTATTAGAACAATGACAGATAAAGAGTTGAAACAGAAAGCGGTCAGGGAAGGCGGTGTTTACGCTGATGAGTACGTCAGGAGAAGAAAAGCGCATAAGGAGTTGGACAGGCGAGTGAAAGGATGAATTGGCAAGGGTTATTATTAATATTTTTTGTGTTAGCTATAGCTATTCCTGCGATTCTTTTGTGGAAATACCTTAATAAGAAGTTCCCCTGGATCAAGAAGATATTATAAGTGTGTGCAAGATGTACGAATATAATAATACTGTTGAAACTTTCCTTGGTACCTGTGACAATTATGCAAATGTATGCCAACTTAAACCAATGGGTTATATAACTATTTTTGTCTTAGGGTTGGTTTTTGTTGTAGCCATTGCAGGCATTATATGGTATATCAAGGGATTGGCTGAAAGTAATGGAAAATGAAAAAGAAGATTATCCTTGAGGTTGATAGCTATGACCTGTCAATATTAAATGTTGCGCTGAGAGATCACATGAACAGAGACAACTGTGTCCGGAACCTTGCTATACGTGATTTACTTAAACAGCTAGAGGCATATGAATGAACCCTTGGATCTTCTTAGTAGCATTCTGTGCATGCCTAGGTGCCACTGCGCAGATCCTGTTTAAGGCTAGTCTGTCCGGTCAAATTGAGCTTATTAAGCTAGGGCTAGGGTTTACCCTTTACGGCGTATCTTTCGTGCTGTATTTGCTAGCTCTGAGGCATCTGGAGGTATCTGTCGCGTACCCTGTGATCGCTATTAGCTATCCCATTGTTGCCATCCTATCATATTATAGCCTAAACGAACCCTGGTCGGTCTGGAAAACCGCAGGCACTGTAGGGATATTGTTGAGTGTAGCGGTGATCGGGAGATGAAACAGTACTGGTGTAAAAACGGCTGCGGTAAACGTGTGGTTTGCATATGTAAGGCTCAGAGTACGTATTGGTGTAGAATTTGTGGTAAAGAGATGAAAAAAGAAGAATTAATATAAAAAAACCAGTCAAAGTTTCAACAGTTCACGTAACACTTCGTTCACATTCTTTTTGGCTGTCTTCAGCTTACGGATCATTAGTACTTTGTGTACTTCAGGATCAACTTTAATGTTCATGTGTTTCATCCTTTCACCTTTAATACTTTTTTTCCGTCCTTCCATTCTACTACGATATTCTTCTTAACATTGAAATGTTTAAAGATCTGTTTATCGTTGTATGCAACTTGTTGCAGGAACTGTTCCCAGATAGAAGGGTTCCATTCAACATTGTCGGGCAATTGTAAACTGTTCTTAGCGAGCTTAAGAGTAAACTCCCTGCGCCGATTATGTATCAGATCCCACATTACAGTCTTGAAGGTACTATTGCCTAGCTCAGTCAACGGAAATATCCTAGGGAACGATCCTACAGTCCCAGTCTTCGCTTCACTTCTGGCAGGAACTTTTTTGTCAGTGCCGTTGCCAGAGGATTGTACCTGTGTGTTGGCACCACCTTCCGCTGCTTTAAGTTGCTTTGAAGCTTGACCGATATAGTACCCGAACATTTTACCTTCGACTGGCGAGTTGTGCATAATTTCCCGTGCAAGCTTTAATACCTTCTTGCGGTCATCTGACATTGTATACTTGCGTGTTTTCTTCGGTTTGGTCTTCGGTGCTTTGATCGTCAGAGGCTTAGTATCTTTCTGAACTTTCTCCTGTACCTCAGCGAGTAGGCTTCTTCGTTTGTTTGCTAATGCTTTCCTAGATTCGATCCTGATCTTGTTTTCAATCGCGCCCAAACTACGTTTCTGCTTGCTTGCCAGGTCAAGAATTTTTGAGTGCGGTACTATGAAACCAGGAGATCGTAATACTACCAGGCGTATTTCTTCCATCTCTGCCTGAGTGTACCTGCGCCTTGTAATACCTTCCCTGTATTTGCATTTTCTATCAATACTATCAATACCTTTTGGTTCGGTCTCTGCACCCTGCAACCTCTGAAGCACCTTATGGTTCAGTGCCCATAACGCCTGCGTGTCCATCTGTTCGATCATGTTATCTATGACCTTTTGCGGGTCAATCTCTATTTCGATTTTAGCCATGTTTCTTACCACCTTGTATATATGATTGTAAAGTAGTAAAATGTCTACATTTATATAATTTATGTATCCAGGCACTGGTCACTGGACTTGCAACCTCACAACGTTTAAATATACATTATGGTTTTCTACGAGGAGAACGGTGGTGGTAGAATGAAGAAAGATAAACTTAAAAGTATAATACGTGAAAGAATTGGAGACTCTAAATCTAATACAGGATATTTTGGGTTTGATATGTCTGGTTTTGAAAAGTCGAATTATGAAAATATGAACTTGATTTTAATGTTCCATGATTTGTTAGGCAAAAATAAAGATCATGGTTGTTATAACTTTGTATATCCTGTTTTTTGGAAGGGTTCTGGAAGGGTAATGTGTGTAAATAATCTTGGGGAGGTTGTTAAAAATATTGATGTAACAGGTTCATCAACCCAACAAATACTATATTATATAATTACGATTCAAAACCCAGGGATTTTAGATGAATGATGGCTTGGAAAAGATTCCTAGATAAAAGATTTGAGCCTTTGCGTAAGCAATGGTACTGTAACCGATCAGTGTATGTGCAGTTAATTAAAGCTATGATGCATCGGGAGGTGGTTTTTATGCGGTATTCTGATAATAGGAATGAGGTAGTTCTTCATCGGAACCTTAAGATCAACCACCATGTTTACTTCTTTAAAAATATAGAACGATACCATTTCTTTACAGAGCCTCAGAATCTTTATGCCTCGCTTAGTTTGATGCCTAATGCGCCTATGTTCAGCCACAATATTAAAAAGAAGAAGGAGGAACAGAAAGAGTTTATCAAATCACATCTTAACTATCTTACCACTTATGACTTCCTTTTTGACATGGATGCTAACCCAGAGAAAGGCTATACTATTAAGGACGCATATTTTGAGACTAAACTGCTTAAAGAGTTACTTGATCGTAAAAGGATACCTTATATCCTTACCTGGTCAGGAAATAAGGGTTTTCATCTTCGCATTCCTTATGAAACCTTCCCTGGATGGATGAAGGAGCTTAAAATTAAAGACCTTGTAAAGATTTTCAAAGAGTTCACTACCAACTTCAAGCAAGTTAAGAACTTCCAACTCATTGACGATACCTTGATGGACACTAGGCGAATCTTCAAGCTACCTTACTCAGTAGTATACCCTGAATATTTTGTCTGTATACCCTTGTCAGATGAGGAGTTTGATAACTTTGACTTTCCTGGGTCAGTATCTTTACTTACCTGGATAAATAAAATTAATCAAGTGTATAATAGAGGATTACTGCAGCGTGATGGTGATCCAGAGTCATTTGGAAAGTTAGTCAAGAGATACATTTAAATATCTGCTTGATATAACATATTTAAGAATGGTACAACACAACACACCTTTCGATCAAAAAGCAAAAGAAGTCCTTCCTGAAGGAACACGGCTTACTACTGATCGATACTTCAAGGCAAAAGATACAACTACTGATTTTGAAGAATGGAAGAAGAATCCAAGGCGAAGAGATCTTCAGGGCTTCGATACACCAGATGCAAAGGAACCTTCTATAAGGCAAGCTACTGAGGACCTTACAGGCATGCCTACAGGTTATCAAGCGTTAATGGCAGAACCGGAGAGGTTTATTGATCCTTCCTATGAATCGGGTAGATTACTTGAAGGGGAGAAAGATAATATCTATGATCTACAGAGTTTTGTTGCTGCAGTAAAACGTTCCTGGTCAAATGATCCAAGTTTACCTAATCTTTTAGAGAGTGTTTCAGGTGACGAACCGTTTATTAAGATGTTTGAACAAAAAAAAGTCCAGGACTGGGTTGCACAAAATCTTGGCTATTCTTATCTTCAGAAGAAGCTTAATATTGAACCACAGAGGGCAAAAAGTGTCTGGAATAATCTTACAATAAAGCAAAGGATGAATGTGTTAAAGAAAGCCAATAAGCCTATTAGGATTAAAACAAAGAAGGTCAAGACAGCCACAATCAAAAGAATAAGGCAAGTATCAGCTAAAGGTATCGAATACAAACGTTCAAAACCAAAAAGATTTTCTGAGATGGAAATCGAGTTTATCCAGTCAAGAAAAAATCAAAGCTACAGATCAATAATTTCAGATTACCAAAAATATTTTGGTAGGAAAGGCATTCTTAGATCAGAGAGTTCATTAAAGAATAAAATCTATAGATTAAAAAGATGAAATGTAATTCTTGTAAAATCCCTTCTAAGTACTGTAGATTCAAGAAAAGTGGTATATATATTACCGACTGCGATAAGAAAACATTCCAAAATACTGTCGAGAAAATACCGAAGGAAAAATAGTTTATTCTGATTAGAATATTTTTTATGTCAAAACCAAGGTGGAACTTACAACCTATATATAAATATATCGTTTTTTTTGGTAATTTTTTCTTTTTTTTCTATTTTCGTTACTACGAAGTAGGGACGGCG
>Ga0180436_10001012_pt1 | contig 28037 bp, 38 predicted proteins | sample SS_ome_2_FD_132434 | JGI IMG/M metagenome (GOLD analysis project Ga0180436, IMG submission 132434) | Hypersaline lake sediment archaeal communities from the Salton Sea, California, USA - SS_3_S_2 metaG | ecosystem: Environmental > Aquatic > Non-marine Saline and Alkaline > Hypersaline >... | reverse complement strand
TCCTTCGCTCTACGTTGGGGTTCTAGCTCTACCATCTTCATGAATTCTACCCGGGTGTTTGTGCGAACCTCAGTTCGTAAAAAGAACGGGTAGAACATGTGATGGCAGACGGCACCAAGTACATCGGCATCGTGGAGCGCAACACGTGGGAGCGGGAGACGTTCGGTTACTACTTCGAGCTCACGGATGAGACGCAAGAGGCGTTGGAGGGGATCATGGGGAGGTATCGTGCGTGTGGGTGTTGCCCGGAGCTTTCGCTTGTGGTGTGTACCGGTGCCGATCTCGAGATCTTGGAGAAGAACGATCGCAACGGGTACATGCGTCGGGTCAACATCTACCGGGCGCCGGAGGATTGGGCGAAGTGGGAAGAGGAGCACGCGGCGGATCCCATTGAAGAGAGCCACCCGTTCTACAAGGGTCGCGGCTTGGTGGCCTTGAAGGGGTAGCGTGTTCGTGTGGTCGCGCCCTCGTCGCACGGGTGGTCGAAAAATTCGAGGACTCCGTTGGGTCCTCGGTGGTCCGGGCCAGGAATAGAGAAAACCCCGCTGGGGTAGAAGGAACGACATGGGTTACGAACAGGAAGTCGAAGAAGCGTCCTTGTGGGCGCGTTTTGGTCTCAAATGGGTGTTGATCTCCATGGTCGCCATCGGTGGCTTGGCGTTTGTGCTCAACGCGGCGGGTCTCATCGGCGGCAAGGCGGTCGAGCGTGAGGTGCTGGAGAACTCGTACCAGTACTCGGAGGCTCGCAAGTCGGAGATCATGACCATGGAAGCGCAGCTTGCCGAGATCGAGGCACAGCTTGCGGACCCCAACCTTCCGGATTCCACGAAGCGCGGGCTCCGGGGCCAGAAGTCGGCCATCGAGATTCGTCTTCGTGTAGCTCGTGAGAAAGCGAAGTGAACGACGTGAAGAAGCTGCTCATCTCCTCCCTCCTCCTGTTCCCTCTTTCCCTTGCGGCCTGTGACAAGGACCCGACGCCGGAAGAGGCGGATCGTCAAGCGGTTCAGGCTCAGCAGTCGCAGTATGCGGCGGGTCAGCCGGTGCCGACGTTCGACTGGTCGCTCGAGCGCGATTTGCTGATCCAGCTCTACAACCTCCGCAACCAGAAGGTCGCCACTCATGCCGTGTGGCGTTCGGACATGGGGGTTGTCGAGGGCGACTGTCCTTCCATCGGCTTCGGTCTTCCCTACGACACGAGCCTCACCAACCCGCTTCAAGCGGAGTACCGTTCACGGCACCAGGCGGTGTCGGGGGTCGCCATCGGACAAGCAGAGCCCAACGGCATCTTCGCCTCCACGAACACGGCCGCCACGTGGGTCATGTGTGCCGGAGACGGGGGTCGGATGATGCCGGTCTACGTGGAGGCCAAGGTCACCGTTTACCCGTACCCAGTGACGGTGGACTACGAGACCAACCGTGTCGTTCGTGCTGGCGAAGGCAACGTGGTCACCATCGAGGCGACCAAGTAGGGGATCATGAGCCTCAACAAGGATTACCTGCGGCTGCTCCTTACGCTCGATGTGAACGACTCGATGGTGCTGTGTCTGCGCGAACACGAGAAGCGTGGAGGCACCTACGAGTGGGGGAAGGACGAGTGGCCCAACCGGAACACGACTCGAGCCCTGGAGAACCGTGGGCACATCACCGTGCAGGGTGAGTGGCCTGATGGGTTGAGCTCCACGCTCACGGATCATGGGCGAGCCTTGTTGGCTGAGCTGTCTGCTGCCAGGTAGGTGGGATCAACCGGGCTTTCGTGAAAAGCGGAGGCCCGGTGTCTTTTTGCGGTGCAGGCGCAAATCCCAGGTTCTCGGGGTAGAAACGCTGAGGCATGGAATTCTGGGAACAAGTCGTCAACGGCATGATCCTCGCTGCGATGGCGGGGGTGACGATCGTGGTTCATCTCTGGTGGCTCCGGCGAGCTCGGGAGCTCAACGAGAATTGGGCGGAGACCTGCAAGCAGCAGAACAAGCAGTGGGTCGAGCACATCAAGAAGGTGGATGACGATTGGGCTGAGCGTTTCAACCACATGAACACGAAGTGGGGGGAGCTCACCACTAACGTGATGGAGTCCTTCAACGAGACTTCGAAAAAGAATCAGGAAGCGACCGTGGCCTTCTACCAGACCGCGCAAGACAACTGGCGGGATGGGATGGTCAAAGCGCTCGACACGATGGAGGACCGGTACCTCAAATACACGATGAAGATAACCCAGGCGCGTCGTCTTCCGGGGGAGCGTTCGTGATGCCACGCTACATCGTCAAGATGGAGAAGGACGGAGTCGAGGCGTACATGGAGTGGTCCACCATCGTGGATGCTCCGGTGACGTACCTCATGCCGCTCGAAGAGTTCAAGGACTACTACCGCGACGAGTACGGTCGCCATGGGATGAACGACCTCGGTGACCGTATGGGTCGGGTCGAGGAGACGGGGATCTCGGCGCATGATGGCGTGTGTGTTCTGAAGACTTTGTGGAGCTACAACCGGGCCGGTTCCGGCGAAACGCAACTGACCAAGGACGAGATCTGGCAGAAGTACTACGTCAATCGTCCGAAGGACGACGACCCAGAGGACCCCACGTGAAGAAGGATCCCGAGTGGTACGTCATCTGGGACCCCGATACGGGTGAGTGTATCGAGGTGCTGGATGCCAACGTGTCGTGCAATCCCTACGTGGGCATGGACTACGCAGGGCACTGTGGTGGCTGTGACAACTGCATGTTGATGCAGGCGGACTACGGCGGCTTGAAGGTTGAGCGTTTGGTCTTGCAAGCGTACGAGACTGTGGGAGACGCTGTGGGTCGAAGGCAGGAGGAGAGACGCGGCACGTAACGAACACGAAGAAGAGATCCCCCAGTGGCTCCGGTGGCGTGAGGACGACTGGTACGTCCTCAAGATCGCGAAGGTGTTGGACGTGACCCCACAGGCGGTTCAGGACATGGAATGGTCTGAGATTCAGGAGAAGCTTGGAAAAGAAATCGGTGACTCCCGGCGCCAATTTCATGGTGGCTCTGTGAAGCTCCCCCCCCCCGAGTCGTTGCCATCGCTCGAGGATGACGAGCACTTCTCGTACCGAGAGTGGTGGGACGAAGACGACGACGAGGGTGGGCAAGAGCTCGCGGGGATTCTCGTAACGATCACGAAGGGGCGCTTCAAGTTGGAGCGTCTCATTTCGTTGGATCAGGCGTACTACGCCAAGTTTGACTTTTTGCGAATGTCCATCGCGGACATACTCAAGGAGCTGAGGGAGTTCGCGGGCGGGTTGGACAGGTAGAGTGCGTTATGTCCAAGAAGCGTAGTGCCAAGAAAGCCGCCACCGCCCCCTCCAAGAAGACCGCTGCCGACAAGCGCAAGCGTCGGAGCCCGGAGGACGATCCGGAGTGCTACCGCGTTACCGTACGTGGGCCTCTGAAGGATGCCCTGGAGCAGGTGTTCGAACAGATGCAGGAGAGCCGGAAGTACCGACGGCTCGCGAGCAGCTCGGTTCACGAGCTCGCCAAGGAGGCGATGGACATCGGGCTTCAACACATCGAGTCTGAGCTCGAAGAGGAGCAGCGAAACCGCGAGTGACTTCGTTGCCCCTGTAAAGCTCACGAAGGCAAGGGGTAGGACATGGACACCTATCAGATCACGGATGCGGACAAGTTCTTCGACGCGGTGATGAAGGCGGAAGACCAGGTTCGGGTGATACGGACCTATGCTTCGCAGGTGGTGGAGTACGCCGAGGGCAAGTGGCAAGACGCCCCCTTCATCCGGTGTTTCTACAGCGTGGGCGTGAAAACGGTCGAGGGGCCGGCGACGTTCACGTTTACCGAGCACATCCGGGTCGAGGTGCCTTCGGGTATCCTGCGAACGGGAAGGATCAAAGACGCCAACCTCCCACTGTTCGTGGGTATGAGCCGATCGGGTGCTTTGTAGCAGTTTCGTGAAAAGCCAAACGTAGAGAGTAGAAGGAGCAGAGATGACCGACGAGCTTGAGATCAAGGTGGAGACCATCGAACCGAGAGGTGAGCTGCGCAAGCTCGAGAGCCTTTCCGGGTGGAACCTACGCATCAGCGAGGGTGCTCCCATACGCACCCTCGAAGGCAAGCCGGTCTTCGAGATGGTCGAGGGCGAGAAGTACGTCGCCATCTCTCTGTTCGGAGCGTTCGAAGGCATCGCGGTTCAGCACCGGAAACTCCCGACTGAGGAGAACGAAGCGGACTACTACTGGACCGTCGAGGGGACCCACACGGTGGGCCTCGTCAAGTGGTGTTCGATGGAGGACTGTTTCGTCTGCTGGTCGGCCTACAACCGAGACGTGATGATGGTGATGGAAGACGCGGTTCGGAAGACCAAGGAAACTCGACTCCCCAACGACGGTCCTGTTCACCTGGGCATCGATGGCGACACCGTCGTGATCACGGTGCCGGCCTCGAAGAAGCAAGGGGAGACGACGGAGCGTTGCGACGAGGTTGCTCGGATGCTCTTCGACGCTCCGAACGTTGGGCGTGTAAACTTCGATGAGCGACGGGCGCTCCACGAGTACACGACCGAAGAGCTCGTCACCTTCTACGACAAGTTTAAGGATGCGCCGTCCTTCTACATGGAGATCGGTGAAGAGGTTGAGTTCGCGGCCAAGCAGCTCAAGGACCACCTTTGGGAGAAGGTCGTCATCGTCAACCACGTGACCGACAAGATGCCGCACACGTGGGACACGCCGGGTCCGTTCCTGTTCTCGATCCGGCACAACGGACCGTTCCTGACACTGAGGGTGATGAGGGCTGAGAGGTGATGTGATGAACGCTCGAGACTTTGCCGGAACCCAACCACGAGGACATGGTCTACACGTCTCTCCTGCGCGAACACCAGGAACTGGTAGCGCAGTTGGAAGAGCTCGAGAAGCGCGCAGCAGGCGAGCCACGGGTCCAGACGATCGGATGGGACTGGAAGGGGCAGCCCTCTCTGGAGGAGCTTCAGAGCGCCCTCAAGCCCTTTGGGCTCTACGTCTACGACGACCCGACCTCCGAGGGCACGGACTGGTTCGGGTACATCATCAGCAACAAGAAGCTGACGACGGCCGAGCTCAAAGAGCACACGCACTGCGAAGACTGGGACGAAGAATGACGGAGAAAGAGAAACTCATCCGTGAGTACGTGCAGAGGGGCTACAGGCCCGTTGTGGGCGGTCCTCCACAGCCCGACAAGGGTTTCCATCTCCTCGAGCAGACGCGGCCCACGGAGCTCCAGTGCTCGTGTGGCGAGCGGGCGCCAATGGAAGAGGTGCGACACCTGTACGTGCCCAAGTCTCCGCCCCGTCACCGCAAGAAGCGGATCAACAAAAAGTGGCGCAAGCGCTGGGAGAAGGAGAACGCTGCTAAGTTCCTGGCGGCTTCGATGCTTGGCCTCATGCGTCGGCCCGTGTACCGTTGCACCAAGTGCGGCCGGAACGAGGGTTTCTACAGCGCGGTGGGTCGCAACCTGATCCAAGTAGAGCCGCTGCCTGAAGGAGCTCTCCCCCTCTACGACAAGGAGCCCACATGAGCCTCGATGTTTACCTGGATGTGGACACGCCAGTGTCCAAGACGCCTTTCGATCGCATCTTCATTCGCGAGAACGGAAGCATGGTGGAGTTGTCTCGTGAAGAGTGGGATCAGAGGTTCCCGGGTCGAGAACCTGTCACCGTCCGCGATGAGGATGAGACGACGACACGGGTCTACCAGGCCAACATCACGCACAATCTCAACCGCATGGCGGACGCTGCGGGGATCTACAAGCCGCTGTGGCGCCCTGACGAGATTGAGATCACTCGAGCCGAGGAGCTGATCGAGCCTTTGAGCAGCGGGCTCGATGCGCTGAAGTCAAACCCTGAACGGTTTGAGGAGCTCAACCCTGAGAACGGGTGGGGGACCTACGAGGGTTTGGTGCAGTTTGTGGAGAACTATCTCCAAGCGTGTCGGCAGTACCCTCAAGCCACGGTCAGTGTGTGGCGATAGGGCGCTAGTTCATTTGGATGCGCACTTGACCGAGCGCATCGACGGCGACCTTGAAGAGCTTCTCGACGGTTCGCGTTCCCATATCGGAGGGGACGCTGATACTGATCTTGGCGTCGGGCATGTTCAAGATGACGACCATGTCGCCCATCGCCATGAAAGTTTCGTCCTCGTCGCCGTCGTCATCGTGAAAGTCACGATCGTCTTCGGGCATGTCGGGCGCGGAGGACTCATCGTCCTCGGTAGCGAGCTTGGGGTTCTTCTCGTCGTCCGCCATGGGTTCATGATAGCTAGCGGTGGCTACGAGGCCATGTTTTCGAGCTCTGCGCGTTGGCCGGCTACGACCTTGTGTCGGCTGCGTAGAATGGATTCGAAGGAGGCTTTTCACCAATGGCCCAACGTATCCCGATCGATGAGCACATGACCCAGCGAATTAGGCGGGCTCGCACCAAGAGCGACCTGTCACAGGGCGACCTCGCCAAGAAAGCGAGGGTTCCGCGCGCTCGGATCAAACGCATCGAGTGCAACGAGCTTGCCACCATCGACACCGCCGAGTACGAGCGCATCAACAAGGCGCTCGGGATTGCCGCGATGGTCAAGAAGCAGAAGACGCCAGCCAAGCCGAAAGTGTCGTCGAAGAAGGCGACCGCACCGATCACCACCGGCAAGCGCAAGGCGACTCGTCGTGCCGTGCTTCGTCTCCTGGAAGAGGCGGGCGTACTCGACATGACCTTGCGTGAGCTCATCAGCTAGATGTCCGATCTTCTCGATGCGCTTTTGACCGGGCGAGCTCCTATCTCGCTCCACAGTCGTATGGCGCGTCAGTTCGAAGGGACGTACCCCACGGACTTGGAGGTCGAGGGAGCGTACCCGTCCGAAGAGAAGGTTGAGGACATCCGCCTCATCGCGTGGGCGGATGCTCGTCGGTGGCTTCACGACGAGTTCCCACGTTTGTGGGCGTCCATCTATTTCGAAGATGGTGTCCACGTAGAGGAAACAACCAACACAGCGGGGCGCCCTGCATTGAAGATTCGCGTAGCGACCGGTGGGTGGTCGGGGTGTGAAGACGTGATCGATGCGGTCTTGTCTCATTTCGCGTTGCGCCACTACTTGCGTGAAACTCTCTCGGGTGGGGCGTACACCTTCATCGTTCCGCATGAGGACCCGCAATAGTTCTCCTGTACACACATCTGTAGTGGCGTGGCTCTGACGGCGATCTACCTCGACCTCGACGGTGTCCTTGTTGACTTCATGGGAGGCGTGGCACGCCTGGCCGGGGTTGACGTGGAGCCTTTCTACAGTTCCCGCAACACCCACTGGTGGGGTGTCATGGACATCCTCAAGGAGCAGACGGGCCGGGACTGGTCCAAGGAAGATTTCTGGGGTCTCATCGAAGACGCTGGACACGATTTCTGGGCCGGTCTCGAGAAGTACCCGTGGGCCGACGAGCTCTACGACCTGTGCCGAGAAATGGCGCCCACGGTCATCATGACTTCGCCTGGGCTACACCCTTCGTCCGCTTCCGGAAAGATGGAGTGGATCAGGGACAACCTGACCGACGTGCGGCGGTTCGCCATCACGCCGTGCAAGCACCACATGAGCCATCCGGGTGCGCTGCTGATCGACGATGCGCCTCCGAACTTCAAGCTTTTCACGGAGCACGGAGGGGTCTGCTATCTGTTCCCGCAGCCCTGGAACGACGTTGAGGGATGGCGCGACAGGGACCGCCTGGGAGAGATCAGGAGCCTCATCGAGCAGATGAAGGCCGAGCCCTAGGGATCAGCGTAAAAACGCTCGTGGAGGGTCCTAGGGACCTCTGAGGTCAAAATACCTCGAGCGCGGGGTAAAAGCTACGACACCTCTTCAGGGTGGGATAGTAGCCATGCCGAACCATGTTACGAACCGTCTTCGCATCAACGGAACCCCCGAGCAGGTCCAGACCATTCGGGACGCCATCAAGGGGGTCTGGGAGAGGGACCCCGAAGTTCCCCGCCACATCGACTTCAACAAGATCATCCCGATGCCCGAGGGGCTCGAGATCGAGGCCAACTTTGGGGAGCTTGCACTTGCCAAGACCGAAGCTGGATTCGCTGACAACCGGATCTACTTGCGCCCGCAAGACCGGCGCGGCTCGGAGCACATCAACGACGAGAAGGTCGACCAGATCAAGGACAACCTCAAACGCACGGGGTACGCCTACTGGTACGACTGGGCGCCGGAAAAGTGGGGCACCAAGTGGAACGCCTACGACCAGACGGAGATCGAGCCCAACCTCATTCAGTTCGACACCGCGTGGTCGTGCCCGATCCCGGTGCTCGAGGCCCTGGCTGCCAAGTTCCCCGAAGTCGAGTTCATCTGCGAGTTTGCGGACGAGGACATCGGGTCCAACCAGGGCACGCTGACCTTCCGCAAGGGTGAGCTGATCGAGCGCACCGAAGCTCAGGGGGACAAGAACCGCCGGATGTTCGCGTACCGCTTGAAGGGGTACGAAGAGGGCGAGATCGAAGAGTACGAGCGCGAGCTCGCCGAGGAGGGCTGATGTCCGAGAAAAAGGAGCACAACAAGGCTAAGCGGCACTGGGAGCAGGGCAACCGAGGGTTGGCTTACGGTGTCGTGTGCCTGCGCCCTTGACGTATCGGAAGCATCAGAGACGGGTTCTACAGCGGTTGTGGCCAGTGTGCTCGTTGTGTAGTTTTGCGAGAGCAGATGGAAAAGGAAACGTGAACACCTTGCTGGAATGGGCTAAGAGTGAGGCGAAGGCGGCTCGAGGGTTGGCAGCCGATACCGTGTACAAGCACGATGCTCGTCACCAAGATGGGCGTGCTGAGGCGTTTGAGGAGATGGCTGAGCGGCTGGAGGCTTTGAACAAAGAGGCGGTCGCGTGGGCGTCCTTCGACGAAGCAGGCATCAAGGATGTGACTCTGAGCCGTGAGCTGGCGGACCGCTGGGCTAAGTTGGGCACGTCTGTCTATCCGCTGGGCGTTTTGCCTACGGAATCCAAAGACCCAACGACCGAGGACAAGGCGCTCCGTTTCGACCTCGATCAGGCTGGCATCGAGAGCCGCGAGGCAGATGCTGTCGAGTTGGTGAACCTCCGAGCCGAAGCGGCCTCCCTGCGCGATGAATTGGCTGCGGCGACGGAATGTAAGTCCGTGAGCAGGACGCCGCTCGGCTGGGTGTCGGAACAAGGTGATTTCACGCAGACGGGCGACGCCGTCGCAGAGTGGCGTTCGCTCGGCATCAGATATCAGGCTGTGTGGGCAACAGACACGGAGTGCAGATCCGTAGACGGAGATAGCAAATGAACACCTGGCACCCTAACTACTTCCTGCACCCGCCACAGGTCATCCACTGGCACCGGGATGACCGATGGTGGACCTTTCCACCGTCCCCGCCTATCAGGACGATCACGACGCGATGACCGACTCAAAGAACATGGATTGCGGGTCGGTCGCCGTTCGTCGGGACGATTTGGCCGCCGTCATCGCACTGATCGAGCAGGACCACGAGGCCAACTGCGGCACCGAGCACCCGGCACCGCCCGAGTGGCGAGACCGGCTCGCCAGGCTGCGCGCCGCAAGGGACACGGAGTCTGGGTCTCACGACGATGAGGTGAGCCAGGCCATGGCGCTCAAGATCGAAAATGCGGACGACCACGTGATGATCAACTGCCCGGACGGTAGCGCCGTACGGGTGGGGCGTGCATGGCACACGGAGTGTAGGTCCGTCACCGGTGACCTGCTCCGCCGGATCTGCGCATACCTGGAGGACCGTGGAGACGCGCGGTCGGAGCAGCTTTGCGAGGAGATTCACGCTGCGACCGGTCTGGCGACCGGACTCGCGGCGACAGAGCATGAGTCCAAGATTTTGGCCGTCCCACAGGATGAGCATACGGGCGTCAACGCGCTCTTCGGCTCGATCCCCGACTTACCGGAACTGGAAGAGCCAGAGCGCAAAGCGGTTTCTCCGATTCAGCTCGATCTGCTTCGGTCCAAAGTCGAAGCCTCCGAGCCTGGTGGCTCTGTGACCATGTCTCACGAACTCGCCTCTGTGTTGCTCACCGTTTTGACGGAGAGCTCATAGCAGGTTCATGAGTACAGTGAGGGGTGCCCAAGGTCGAACTCGTGCTCGTCGATACGGAGCCCTGTGGGGACTTCTGTGAGGCGTGCACGGGGAATGGGTGCTGGTGCCAGACCTGGGAGCCGCGCCCCGTAGCGACGCCACAGAAGCGTCTCAAGGGCAAAGAGAAGGTCCGTCTCCGAGGGCTTCGTCGTCCGGGCTACCGGAATGGTCCGTACGGCTTCGGGCTCTTCAGCGACGATTGGTGATCTTGAAAACCCAGCCTCGAAAAGTCCCCACCGCAAAAGCGAAGCTCACAGATACGACGAAGACGATGGTGTAGAGCGGCAGCCCCACCAGGAACGCGACGTACATGAATAGCTCGCGGAACACAACATAGCCTGGCACGGAGAAGTGACCACAGTGCGTCATCGCGGTCGCGACTTCTTACGCTGTGCTCTCGCTCTCGCTGTCGAGTTGCTCTTGGTGCTTCACCACGAAGCGCACCACCCGACGCCGACCGTTCTCGAAGACCGTCACGGGTTGGATCACGTAGCCGTTGCCGTGGTGCGTCTGCATGAGTGCGACGAACAGATTGACGAGCGTCGCGCCCGCAGGCGGTGGTGGGGTCTCGGGAGGCAAGCCCCTGATCTCTCGAGTCATCCGACGCATCTCTTGATGGACCGAGACGAGCTCGTGGCGGTACGGAAGGAACTGGCCGAACAGGTGCTGGGCTTCCTCTGGATACGTCGTCAGGAAGGCGTTGAGGCGCGCACAGACCTCATTCATGAAGGCGACCTCGTCCACGGTCACGATCGAAGTCGTGGTGACCGTGTCGTCTTGCGGATCGATCGGCTCCGGTGCACCGGGCTCTCGAGACCACGGTGGCGGGGGAGGCGGTACGGGTCTACGACCCTTCGTCCCCGGCGGCTTCTTCGGTTTCGCCATCCTCGTCGTCCGACTGCAACTCCAACGCTCGCAGATAGTCTGGCCGACGCTTGGGCTTGGGTCGAGGTTGAGGAGCTGAGGTCTCGACCTCTTCCTCGTCGCCCTCCTCGTCGCCGATGTCTTCGGACTCGACGGCGGCGTAAGCATCGAGCCACTCACGGAAGAGCTCGGGGTCGAGGCACTTCACCATGCGACTGAGCATGTGCCACGGCCCCGGCAGGCGGTCTTCTGGTACGCCCTCATCGATGAGGTACTCGTACATTTCCTCGAAGTAGCCTGCGAGCTTCTCTTCGCTGGGATCAACGTTCGTGAAAATGTCGGGCAGGGGCATGGCCTTGATCTCCTTTTCAGGCTAGCCCCCTGAACCCCGGCGCGTTGGTCGCGGGGCTATAAGGCGAGAGATCGAGGGCTGCCTACCCATGGCGACGTGATAGAAGCGGCCGGCGCGCAGGGTAGAAGGCTTGATGTCGATTGAACTCCGAGACAGCGAGATTGCGAAGGTGTGGGCCTGGATTATGGCGCACGGAGGGCCTCACGACGTTCTGGGGTGTTTCTACGAAGGCTTCGACGGTCAGCTTCACTTCCAGTGGCGGTTGGCGACGCGGGATTATGAGGATCAGCCTCGAGAAGAGCGTCAGAAGACGTTCACGAAGCTGGCCAAGCCGTTGCCACAAACCGAGGCCGGGATTCGTGAAGAGATTGTGGGGTTTGCTGGCCACGTCACACAAATCTTGAACTGCGAAAAGGTCAAGATCATCGCCGTAGAGGGGGATGTGGACACAGCGATCCAGATGCTCGAGGACAACACGGAACCCGGCGAGCTCGACAAACACGTGGTCCACTAAGCTGGTATCGCGTCTATGGGCTCCCCCTCGATAGGTGGGCGCCTCCAGCACACAGATCGGCCAGTGGACGTACCTGGCTTCAGGTTCCGAGGACCACACTCGGTACCCGAAAGATTTCACGTACCACGTCGAGCGCCAGACTTTCGTCAATCCGGCGACCGGCAACAAGGTGAAGTTCGTCTCGTTGCCGTCGGGAGTGCAGTCGAAGATCTATGAGCGGTGGCGTAATCGATACCGCAAGACGCCAGAGCAGCAACTGGCTCCGGGGATCGCAAAGTCGATGGCGCCTGTCCAGCAGAGCATCATGACCGAGGTAGGTCGTCGCGGAACGATCTACCTCGATGAGGTCATGGAGCGGACAAAGCTCAACAAACAAGACGCCCTCCACCACCTCACCATGATGGAGCAGTCCGGTGCCTTGTACGGCGACGAGACTGAAAAGGGTGAGGAGTTTTGGTCGCCTACCGACCTTGGCTATCAGATCGCACACCAGCTTCGACCGCTGGCGAAGAGAGCAGAGACACTCATGGACAACATCAAAGACTGGACCTTTGTCGCTTTCCAAGACCCTCGCAAACGGAAGTTCCGTCACCCCGGCACCGGCAACTGGGTCATGTTCGATTCGCTCCCGGCTCAAGAGCAGATGATGCTCAAGCAGCAGCTTCAGCTCCAGCAGAGTCAGCCTCAAAGCCAGCAACCCATGATCGATGATGGTGGTGCGGACATGGGTGGTGCGGGAATGGGAGACGCTGGTATGGGAGACGCTGGTATGGGAGACGCAGGCATGGGTGGTGGAGACGGCGGCGGTGGTGCCATGGCGATGAACCAAGAAGAGATGACTGATCGCGGTGAGATCAACACCGGTGAAGTCGAGTTTGGCGAAGTCATGAGCATGGGAGAGCTCGAGGCCCGCATGGGAGAGCTCGAGGCCCGCATGGGTGACTACATGGGCGAAGAGGAGCTCGAGGATGTCATCAGTCAAGGGGGTCTCGGCATTGTGCCGGTATCCCTTGGAGCTCCTGGCGATCCGATGGGACGCACCGAGCCGCCGATGCCCGGTCAGGGGATGCACGGCCAGCATGTGGCTGAGCCCTCTGACCTGGGTGACTGGACTCTTCTTGGTGAGAAAGAAGGCGCTGTCGAGCGTTCTTTCATGGCGCCTGTGATGCAGCCTGACGTGTCTGATGTAGGCCCTTTGGTCGAAGAGCCTCCGCCGCCCGCTCAGGTTCGACGTGAACTCCAGGAGCGCATGAGGGACCTTGGTCGGGGCCTGATGGTCGCCGGTGCCAAGTCGCCCCGGATGCAGATGATGGAGATTCAGAACGCCCTCGGTGGTCTTCTGGATCAGCTCGAGGCCCTCTCCGATCAACCGGGCCGTGAGGCGCTTCGGCGCCGGATTCTACTGAGCCTTCGACCCCGCGTCATGCGGTTCTGACAGGAGCAGATATTGTGCTGAGAAGAACGTTCATGAAGATGGTTGGCCTCTTTGGGGGCCTTGTTGCAACCGGTTCTGTCGCCAAGGCGTCGACCCCGGAACCCAAGGGCTGCGAGTGTTGTCGTGCCCGGAACGAGATGTTCCTGGACCCCAACGTGCAGTTCCGGATGGCCACAGAAGAGGACGAGCTCTGGGAAGAGCTCGAGTGCTGGTTCGCAGGACACCAGGACTTTCACGACCAGATCGTGAGCGCAACCAAGAAGCGACTGCTTCAACGGCGTGAAGGAGTTCTCACCGCCGGGAACCCGAGTCGCCTGCTGAGCCGTCAGGAGCAGCTCACGTACACGTAGGACAGCATGGAACTCTCGAAGAAAGTCGCATCGCTTTGGCTGCACCGCATCGTGGTGGCGGCTTTCTCTCCGGAGTTCTACCGCACGGTCGTGCACCAACGGTTCCGTCACCCGGAGACGGGGAACATGGTCGTGTTCCATTCGCTGCCTCACGAGATGCAGAAGAAGATCCACGATCAGTGGTCGTCTCGACAGCAGCTCCCCCAAGTTCAGATCTCACGGCGAGAATTTCAGAAGCTCCGAGACGAGGCTCGAGATCGAGAGCGTGGTTTTGACCCCGCCGAGGAGCAGGAAGCGGCGAAGGCCGATCGCAAAGAGATGATGGAAGAGCTCAAGCGTCTCAAGAGCCGCAACGTGCCTTCTCGTATTCTCCTCAAGGAACGCAAGCGGCTCATTCAAGAGATGGAGTCGCGTCGCCTCAAACGACAGAAGGAACGCGAAGAGGCATTTGCCCAGCGTCTAGTGCCCGCATGATCCGTCGTGCGTCAGAACGTGTGGCCGCCTGTTGGCTCATGCGGAAGCTCGGGGAAAGCAAGCGCAAACCGCTTGTCTGGATGGATACCGAGACGACCGGCTTCAACCCGAAGAAGCAAGAGATCTTGTCCATCTCCATGCTCGACGAGCAGGGCAAGCCACTCATCAAGCATCCGAAGACAGGTGAGCCGATGCCCGAGGTGCGCATCAAGCCGCAGAACCTCGAGGCTGCATCCGAACAGGCGCTTCAGATCAATCGGTACTCCGAGGAAGCGTGGAAAGACGCGATCCCGTTTGCTGATGTGGCCGACCAGATTGCCGAGATTGTGCAGTCGCACCGTCTTGCCGGGCACAACGTCGCCTTCGACCGCATGTTCGTCGAGGCTGATCTCAAAAAGTCCGGACACGATGTGAAGGCCGACCCAGAGATGGTGGACACCATGGCGCTGTCCTACCTGGCCGGCATCCCGTCGAACAAGTTGGGCGTTACCGCTGACGTGTTGGGCATCCCTCTTGGCGATGCCGCACATGGGGCTTACCCCGACACCGAGGCATCTCGGAAAGTGTGGGAGCAGCTCCGAGATCCCAAGAAGGTCGAAGAGACTCGGACCCGGATGCAGCAGCAGTACGGTGGTCCCGCTCGAGGCGTGATGTTCACAGCGATGGAAACCTCGGGGTCGCACCCCTGGAAGGACGACATCACTCGTCTGGCGATCGTGGACCACCATGGGCGCACGGTCTTCGATGCCGAGCTCGGGGAGGGCGAAGGAAAGGTCAGCCCGAAGGATGCCGTAGAAGAGGTCGCGTCGATCTACCAGGACAACATGTTCGGTGGTGATGACCCGACCAAGGAAGCGGACTTCGTTCGCTCCTTCATCCGAAAGCACAGCCCCAAGAACGAAGAAGGCAAGCCTGAGCTCAAGTTCTACTCGCCCGTCCTCGACACCGCGACCATGCGCCATGTGTACGGTGCCGGCCGTCGTCCATCCAAGGAAGGTTCCTTGGTAGATCGAGCTCGAGCGGAGGCCGAGACCTTTCACGAGGTCGCGGACAAGACTTTCGGGCCTTCAGCTCCGCACCGTAACCCCCGAAACGACTTCGAGTCGTGGGCTGCGAACCGCACCTTCCGTCACCCGTTGAAGAAAGATGACCCTCGTCGCAAGAAGGACTTCATCACGTATGCAACGCTGAAGCGCATGGCTGAGAAGGGTCTTGGCGATGGTGAGCAGGATGTGATGGCAGCAGCTCAAAAGCAGCTCGAGGGCCTCCAGAGAGGTTACGACTCTTGGCAGCAGCGGACACGCCAGTACGAGGGAGGGCACTAGCCGTGTCTACCTCAGCCCAACGGGTGACGTCCGCGTGGCTGCGAAGGTGTGCTGCGGATCCGTTCTGGCAATGGATGAGCCACAACTATCCCGAGGTCCCGAACCCCAACCGAGACGGGCGCCAGGATCGGATCACCCCGAACACGCTCAAAGAGTATGCCGAAGGGAGCAGTCCTGATTCTCAACGAGCGCAGCAGATGGTTCAGCAGTACCGGTTCCGCTACCGGCAGGATCAACAGAGGCAGCAACCGCAAACCCCCAAAGTTCAAGATCCTCTGTTCCACACCACCTCTTTTGCCAACCTTGAAGACATCGCGGAGAACGGTCTTCAACCGCGCTCGGGAGGGGGTACGTTCCAGCACGGAGGCTATGCCGAGCACAGTCAAGGAAAGGTGTTCCTGAGTGAGCACCCCGAGGCAGCACGTGCGTGGCAGAGCAAAGTCTTCGACCAGCTCGAAGACCAACATGGAGATGATGAGGACGATCTGGGCCGACGAGTCCCAGTCATGCTTCGAGTGAAATCTCGAAAGACGCAAGTGGACCCGGTGGGAGACAAGGATGTTCCAGGCTCCCGCATCACGACCGAAGGGATTGGTGCAGACGAGATCGAGTTCTGGCATCCCAAGTCACAGCAGTGGACACCGGTCTCGGAGTGGGAGAGTGCCCAGGCTGATTTGGCCGTTTCGGAACGGTCGGAACACGGCACGATCATCAACGATGAAGCCTTTATGCCTCAAGACGAAGGGGCCTACGACCGAGACGATGGGGTTGCTCGTCGGCAAAAGCAGGAGCGTCAGAAGGTCGAACGCCAAAAGCAAGAGCGAGCTCGACAAGAGCAGGAGCGTCAGAAGAAGGAGCAGGAAGGCGCCAAATGGCTAGAACCCCAGAAACGCCAAGAGTGGATCGACAAGATCAAAGAGAAGGGGGCTAAGCACCCCTTCCTCAAGGGCGGTGACTGGGAGACCCCCGGGGTTTTCCCGAAGTTCTGGCAGGACCGGCTCAAGGTGGACCGTGATGGGAACCCGCTGAAGGACTACCCGTTGAAAAAAGCTGCGAACGCCTTGTCAGATAATTTCTGGGGGTGGTCGGCTCGCAGGGTTGCGGCTGCCTGGTTGCAGCACAAGGTCGCCAAGGAGAGCGACAACTTCTGGGCGTGGATGCAACAGAGGCACCCTCGTGTGCCCAACCCCAACCCTGACGGTCGTGAGCGCGAAATCTCTCCTCGGACTCTCAAGCAGTACTCGGAAGGTGGAGACTACGTCCAACGGGCACAGGACCTGATTAGTCGCTACAAGCAAATGTACGACCGGGGGCGTGAGACAGCTCAAAGCACCGAGGACAGACGGTACGAGCACGTTGAGTTCGAGATGCCCGAGGACGAGGTTAGTCGTAAAGGGCTAGCGAAAGCGCTTGGCACCGCAGACGTAGCCGAGCAACAACGCCGAGCTCTCGACTTGGCGGGCATGGGGTACCTCTCGTCCTTGGTCAAGGAGGTCGAGATCGAATTCGAAGAAGGCCCGGTGGGCGACACTGTCTCCATGTGGGGCGTGGGGGATCACGGTCTCAAGTTCGGACGGAACCTCAACTACAGACGCCGAGGCAACCCCTGGTACGTTGAGAATGAAGAGTTCTACCTCGCTCCGGATGCTCCGGATGGGATCGGCACGCGCATGATCGCGGGGCAGCTTGAAGCCGTGGACCGTACAGGGTTCGAGTACATCGAGACCATCGCGGCCGGAAACCCCAAAGACCCTTCATCTCGTTTGACGGGTTACTATGCGTGGCCTCGCATGGGGTTCGATGCCTTCATCGCCAACGAGGTGGAAAAGCCTCTCCCGGATGAGATCGAACATAAAGTAGAGCGGCTGGCTGATCTCGAGGGAGAGGAGCCCATGCTTCGTCACCTCATGATGTTTCCCGAAGGTCGGGACTGGTGGCGCGAGAATGGGAACGCGGTGTTTGTGTCGATGCCGACCGGGCCCAAAGCCAAAGACGACCCACAGCGTCGATTCTTCGCTGAGTACCTTGAAGAGCGAGCTCGTCGTGCTGAACGTCCCTCGAAGGAAGACTGGCTTCGTCGGATGGCTTTCGTGCTTTCAGAAATCGACGAAGAGATCCTCAACCAGCTCTGGGACAAGAGAAGAAGGGCACTAGAAGGCAAGAAGACAGCCGATGCTGGGGACTACTGACATGAGCATGATCAACAAAGTTGCCGACGTTTGGGTGCGGCGAAAGGTCGTCGACGTTTGGTCCAAAAGAGCGATCTCCCAGAAACACATCGACAAACTCATGCGGAAAGTCGAGACGGAGGACCTTCCTTTCGACCACCTCTTCCAGGGCAAGCGCAGGATGGCGATCGATCCCGAGGAGTACGGCGGTCTCGGGGCCACGCAGCCCTCGAGCGCCTCCGACATCCGCCAGTTCCTGTTCAACACGGAGATCGTGAAGTCGACCGACAAGATCGACTGGAAGAAGGGGCTCATCACCGACGCGGACGGCAAGGTCAAGAGCCGGCTGGGCAAGGCGATCGGGAAGGGCGTGCGGAAGGCGATGGGCAAGGAGGCTCCCCTGTTCCGCGCCATGGCCAAGGTCGAGAAGGAGCGCGGCAAGGGGACGGCGGACACCCCCATCGGCCGCGCCTCCCGGGACTACGACTTCCGGGGCCTCATCGGCTTCGGCAAGTTCGTCGACCCCGACTTCCCGGCCGAGAGGGCGTGGAAGGAGATGGACACGTTCGGGTTCCCGAGCCCCGAGACGTGGAAGGAGATCAAGAAGGTCGGCGACAAGTTCAGCAAGATGTCCGTCGAGGAGCGCAAGGATGTCCGCGACAGGCACGAGGCCGAGTACGAGGAGAAGAAGAGCCAGAAGGTCGAGGGCCCGAGGCCGAGAGGGTTCCCCGAGCAGTCGAGCATGAGCCCCGAGTACCGCAACCAGTACTGGGCGGCGCGCGGCCTGTACTCGAGCCACATCCCGCAGCGCGTCAACGACGACGGGGCGGACATGGAGAGGTGGTTCAGGCGCTGGCTGGACAACACCGACGACCTCTACGAGGGCCCCGAGGGCGAGCCCCTGCGCCAGGTGTTCGAGCTGAGCAAGGGCGTCCCCGAGGAGCGGCTCAAGCAACTCAAGCAACTCTCCGACCTCGAGCAGAAGAAGCAGGAGTACGCCCTGTGGAAGTCGCTGTACGGCGAGGACCTCTCGATCGTCCTGAGCAGGGACCCCGTGGACGTGCTGCGCATGAGCGACCACCCGAAGGCGGTGCAGGCGATCGAGTCGTGCCATTCGGAGGGGGGCAGCGAGTTCTCGTGCGCCGTCGAGGAGGCGGAGGAGGGCGGCCTCGTCGCCTACGTCGTGAAGAAGTCGGACATCGAGGGCAAGGACCTCGACGAGGGGGAGCTGTTTGAGGACCCGGACCGGGACGTCAAGGGAGTGAAGCCCTACTCTCGCCTGCGGCTTCGACGGTTCGAGAACGACGAGCAGGGCGGAGGGCTCGAGGTCGCCGTGCCGGAGACCACGGTGTACGGCGCCGACTTCGACAACCTGGTGGGCGCCGTGACGGAGTGGGCCCGCAAGGAGCAGCCGGAGTTCCTTCGAGGAGACGCGGGCTACTCCAAGAGGCCGTCCGACTGGCGCCTCACGGGAGGCGAGTACCAGGACAACCCGAGCTCGGAGTTGTTCAACAACTTCTTCGATCGAGAAGAGGACGACAGGTGGGGACGCGAGCCGACGGAGGATGAGTACGACCCCTACGGCGAGGGGTACACGCTTGATGACAGTCCCTATTATGATCCTGACAACGAGGACGAGGACGCGGGAGAGGCAGAGGTTTCTGAAAGGACCGTCGAACCCTGGCGGTACACGGACCGCATGACGGATTTCTGGGGCTGGATGGAGAAGAATTATCCGAAGATCCCGAACCCGAACCCTCGCGGCAGGAAGAAGGAGATCACTCCGAAGACGCTCAAGGGCTACGCCCGGGGGCGCACGGGCTACTCGCCGAGAGCACGCGAGGCCGTCGGCCGATACCTCGCGCAGTACCAAGAGCAGAAAAAGGAGTACGCTGAGGCCCGAGCTCGTGGAGATATTAGGGCCTTGAGGGTCGCCTCAAGGTGGATCCGGTCGAGCCTGCGCAGGAGGGCCGACGTGGGCGAGGACTTCTGGTCGTGGGTGGAGCAGAGACATCCTCGCGTCCCCAACCCCAACCCGAACCCCGAGGGACGTGAGAGGGAGGCCGAGGAGGATGCTCTTGATGCCGTGTGGGATCGGGAGCTCGCTCGAGTCCGCAGCAAGAAGAAGACTGCCAAGTACAACCCCGAGTTCATGCAGTGGGCCGAGCAGCAGCGGTTCGTGCAGCCCAATACGCGCAACCGGGTGAAATTCGTCTCGCTTCCGGATGAGGAGCAGAAACGAATCTACGATCGCTGGCGTCAGATGACACAAGGCGAAGATGCCGAGCGGGTGCAGCAAGCGAACCGTTGGCTCTCGACCAACGAGGACCCCAAGCGATACGACCACATCAAGTTCGAGATCCGGGTAGATGAAGAGGAAGCTGAGAAGACACAGAAGCGTCTCGAGCAAACCTTTGGCACCACGGATCAGAATGAAATCCGGAACCAGATCCTCGATCTCTCCGGGCTCGGTGGCGTTGCAAGCATGGTTGAGTCTGTAGACGTACTTTCATGGAATCAGGAGTACGACTCCAAAATCAAGGTCATGGGTCGAGGTAAACATGGTTTGCACTTCGACCGGACTTTGATTTATGACGAGACTGGCGATGAGGAGCAACCCTATATGCCCTCTCGCATCGAAAACAACTTGTTCGCGGTAGGTAAGGACGCACCTGCCGGGGTCGGCACTCGGATGTTGGCTTCACAGGTTGGAGCAGCGGAAAAGGCAGGGTTCAGCTTCATTGAGACGGAGGCGAGCCGCAGTAGCACCATGAACGGCTACTACACGTGGCCTCGCCTTGGGTTCAATGCGAGCCTCACCCAAGAGGATCTCAACGACCTCGAGGATCACGATCCTGAAGCCGCGTGGCAAGTTCAACAACTTGCTGAAGCGGACATGAACCGGATGTTCGAGGATGCGCCCATCGAGCTATTCCATGTGATGGCGATTCCCGCAGCTCGGAAGTGGTGGGAGGACGAGGGCCATAGTGTACAAGCATCGTTTTCTGTGTCCGACGATTACGATGGTGGAAAGTCGTACCAGCTTCTGCGGGCGTACACGGAGGCCAAGGCGATGGCTGAGGGGAAAACGATTCCGGAGTACCTTGCGAAGATCGCAGGCAAAAAGCCCGGCAACATGGCACCGAGGTTGGACAAGAAGGACCAGCAGATCCTCGATCAGGTCTGGGAGCAGGCGCGTCAGCGCATCCAGAAGAACGTGAAAAAGAAGAAGGCGTCCGAGCTCGCCAGCTTCTGGCTCCGGATGCAGATCGTGAAAAGCGCCCTCGGGGTCTAGGCGGGGTTTTCCGTCTATGGGCTCTCCCTTTTCGGAGGCCCAGCCCAGATGCCTAAGACGCCCTTCCGTACGCCAAATGACCCGTTGATTGTCACGCCGGGCGACCTCATCCGTGGTGAGGACGACACGGTTGGGACCGCCGTACTCGTTCGTGGAGGCAACTCCACAGGTGGCAACAACGTAGGAGGCTCTCTGACGGTCCAGGGCGGTGCCGGAAATGGAACAGGGGCTGGTGGCCCGACGACCCTTTCAGCCGGCGTACCGGGAGCTGGAGGCGCTGGAGCGGGCGTTTCAATCCTTGCGACAAGCTCCTTGGCGGTATCGGGCGTGGGCGGCTCGATCACTGCCATGGCGGGCGACTCCACGGGGGTGGCGAACGCCGGTTCGATCACACTCACACCGGGAGTGGCAGGCGGCTCAGGCGCAGACGGGCTCGTGGTCATTGGGGGTTCGAGTGCGCTGGAGTTCACAGAGACGGCTTCCGTACCGGGACCTGCGATCTTGGCGACGCAAGGTCGTATCTGGGTTCGTAACGACAGCCCCAACGTTCTGGTTTTCACAGATGACACGGGTGTGGACACTGTGCTTGGTGCCGGGGGCGGAGGCTCTAGTCGCATCGCTCAGTCCGGTGTCCCGACCGACGACCTCCGATTCTTCATCGATTTTAAGAACCAGTCGAGCTGGGAGCCGAACCAGGCTACGACCTGGGTGGACACCATCGCTTCGCTCAGCGGCACCGTCACCGGCACTACCATCACCAACAGCCACCTCAACTTCGCAGCGGGCACGGACCGCGTGGACTTCGGGGTGCTTCCTTCCGCGCTCGAGGACATGGCAGCGGGCGGAGGCACCGTGTGTGCCTGGGTCCGCGTTGAGAGCGACGGCGGTGGAAACTTTGGGCGCATCGTGGACACGCAGGGCGCGACCACGGCCGAGGGCTGGACAATCTACGTCCGTGACGAGGGCGTCGATGACCTGTACCAATTCTCGCTTCAGATCGGCAACTCGGTGGGCGGCCCCAACGTTTGGGAGACGACCACCCGTTTCCCGCTCGACGCATGGACCCATATCGCCGTTGTCTTTGACACGGACACCCCGGCCGCGCTTCCGACGTTCTACGTCAACGGCGTCGAGGACACAGCATCGGTTATCCTCAACACAGGCACAGGCTACGGTTCCGATGCGGGCAATAACCTGCTCGTCGGCAACCGCACCGCGCTCGACCGGGGATTCGACGGCGACATTGAGATCGTCACCCTATACGACACCGCCAAGTCGGCGCTTGAGGTTCGAGACATTTACCGATCGCAGTCTATGCGATGGGGCTCCCTCGTCGGTGGTTTGAGTGCTACGAGCAACAGCGGCGCGCTCGAGACGGTCCAGATTAGGGGCGCCGATTCGACAGTCCCGACCCTCGCCGGAGGCAACGTCCTGATCCAGGCGGGGACGAATGCGGCAGGCGTCGGCAACTTCCGGGGCGGCAACCTCACGATGCGTGCGGGCTCTGCCTTGGCAAACAACGGGGCAGGCGGTGCCGTGCTCATCGAGGCTGGCGACGCCAACGGCATCAACAACGCCGACGGCGGAGATGTCACGATCAATGCTGGCAACGCGGTCAACAACCAGGGTCAGGGTGGTGAGGTACTCATCCAAGGTGGTGACACCTTGGGTGCTATCGCCACTGGTGGGCCGGTCACCATCAAGGGAGGACAGGGGAGCCCGATCACCGGCAGAGGCGGTCTTGTTACCGTCGAGGGCGGCGACGGGGCCGAGGGCGGCGGCGACGTTGAGATCAATGGTGGCGAAACACAGAACACCTTCCAAAGCCGGATGGGGAACATCACCCTTCAGGCGGGTCAGCCCACGAGCGGAGGCGGTTTCTATGAAGCCGGGAATGTCTTCATCCGTGCTGGCACTCGGTTCAACACCACGGACAACCAACGCGGTGGCTCGGTCGAGATTGTCTCGGGGTCGACGGCACAGAACAACACTGATGGTGGCGATATCACAATCACTGCCGGCAACACGAACGGGTTCAACTTCCGACGTGGTGGTGATGTGCTCATCACGGCGGGTAACGAGGAGGGGAATGGTTCGGGGACCTCTGAGGGAGGTGACATCCGCCTTACCCCAGGAACCACCGTGTCGGGTGGAGTCACTCGAGCCGGTTCGGTCCAGATTCTAGGGTCTGGAACTCTCGAGTTCCTCGAGCGCACCGCAGCGCTCATCACCCCGGCTGCGGGCCGTGGCTACCTTTGGCTTCGAAACGACTCACCGAATGTTCTCGTCTTCACCGACGACTCGGGCACTGACTTCGTTCTCAACACGGCCGGTGGTGTTTCCCTAGCCGCGACCCTTACCATCGGTAACGAGACAAGCGGGACCGACATCGTCGTGTCGAGCACGGACGACGTGGCCGGCGAGGACTCTGCTGTTGCAGACGGTGGCGGCTTCACGATTAGGGGCGGTGATTTCACCGGTGGGGCAGGCAACTTTGACGGGGGATCGCTCATCATCCGAGGCGGTGAGTCTGACGGCACTGTGAACGGACTGCGTGGCGGAGATGTCACTGTTCAGGGTGGTGCGATCACCGGTACGGCCGGTGGCACAACTCGAGCGGGCGACGTTTTCATCACCGGTGGCGACGCTTCGGGAGGAGGCGGCCTGTCCGATGGAGGCAACGTCTCGATCGCTGGTGGTGCTTCGACGGACCTGCCAGGGGACGTGACGATCACCGGCGGGGCCAGTAGCGGGGCTACGGGCGGTGACGTGACCATCACCAGTGGTGAGGGGGCTGCGGGAGGCACTGGCGGGTCCGTCACGATCACGACGGACAGCGGGGCTAGCGGGAACTTCACCTACGGTTCCATCACGATCCAGACGCCTGACTGTGTCTCGACAAACAACCAGATCAGTGGGGACATCACCATCCAAGCTGGTCAGAATGGCATCCGAAACGTTCCCGGTAGCGATGTCCTCATCACTGCTGGTGACTCGTTTGGTGGAGGTGCCAACCGTGCCGGTGATGTCGTCATCACAGCAGGCGACCAGAACAACGCGGTGAGCGGCGGCGATGGTGGAGACATCATCCTGAACCCGGGGAGCTCTGCCAATGCCACAGCCGGCGAAGTTCGTGTCAATGGCAAGCTGACCGTCACAGGTCTCATTGACCCGACTGGTGTGGCCTACACCGAGCAGGCGTCGGTGCCTTTCTCCACAACTGCCGGGTTCGGCACTGTGTGGGTCCGAAACGACTCGCCCAACGTTCTTGTCTTTACGAACGATGCGGGTGACGATCACGTACTCATCCACCGTGTTTACTGGGTTGGGTCTTGTGGCTTGAACGATTCGGGAGTGGAAACATTCCTGAGCATTCAAGGTGATGGGGCTGTCCTCGCGTCCCAGGGACAGCAGACCTATTTCCACGCTCCGGCCGACATGGTCCGGTTCAAGGTCGAACTTCGTAGCACGGTTGCTTCGCCGGGGGGGTTCCCAGGAAACACGACCGTTCGTGTTTACCGAAACCGTTCGGGTACCGCATCGGCCACGGTGGGTCCCGTCAACATTTCAGCGGACACCACCTACGAGTGGGCTTTCTCGACCGCCAGCATCGTAGCAGGTGATTTGTTCTCGATTGGTATCACGCCAACCACGGGGGCCGGTGAGTTTCAAGTCTCAATCGCCTTCGAGTATGACTGGAGCACGGTCTGATGAGATCAGGTTTTCGTCCTATCGCACACACCAACACGGAGACCCCCTAGATGGCCCGTACGAAACAGAGAACTCGCCTTCAAGACTTCATCGTTACGTCGGGTGATGTTGTTCGAGGAGAAGACGGCACAGCTCCGACCGATCTCCTTGTGCGAGGCGGCGAGTCCGACGGAACCGCTCTCGGGGCGAGTCTGGAAGCTCGAGGCGGAGACGGCACCGGATTCAAGTTCGGAACGGTGTCGATTACGAGCAGCACTGGGGCTGCGTCAGTGGTCTTCACGACGCCTTTCCCGCCTGGCCCTCCGCTGGTCATCCAGGTGAGCTGGGTGTTCACAGGGGCGGGTGCTCCGGCCACGTTGCCGGCTTCCCCCATCGTCGTTCACTCGGTTGGACCCACGGGCTTCAGTCTTTCGTGGCTTGGCTTCGGTTTCGCCGCTCCGGTTCCGTACGACATCCACTGGACAGCACGACAATGAGTCTCCCTGACGAGGACACCAAGAAGCACCCCAAGTGCCGCGCCTGCGGGGGCACCGGCTGGATCACTCTTCTCATCTCGAGGCAGAAATGCGAGGAGTGCAACGGGACGGGTTTCGCGTGCCTCGAGGAGCTCGACACGCAGAAGGTACGTCGGAGCGATGTCGAGCCCTACGATGAGGATCAAGACGAGGAGCACGGCGACGCGATCCTCAGAGACGGCCTGGATGACATCGATTTTGACGATGGGCTTGAATTTGACGATGAGAGCGACGATGACGACGATATGTCCAGCGATCCCAATGACTGGCCGCCGGCACACATCACGTTCTGATCGGTAAATTGCGTATAAGACATGATGAACCAAGTGGAGCTGAGCTCTGGCACGTAGAAAACCGAAGCCGAACACCACCCGCGAGCCCCGGACCAACCGGCGCATTCGGGTACCCCGTGTCCAAGTGATTGACGCCGACGGGAGCATGTTGGGTGTGATGGACACCCGAGATGCTCTGGCGAAGGCGCAAGAGCAGTCGATGGATCTCGTTGAAGTGGATGCGAAACGAAGTCCTCCGATCTGCAAGATCCTCGACTACGGGAAGTTCAAGTACGAGCAGTCCAAGAAGGCTCGAGAGAACAAGAAGACGAAGCAGGAGCTGAAGGAGGTCAAGTTCCGACCTCAGATCGGCGACCACGACTTCAACTTCAAGTGCAAGCACGCACGTGAGTTCATCGAGGCCGGTCACAAGGTCAAGCTTGTGGTCCAGTTCCGAGGGCGACAGATGGCGCACCCAGAGACAGGCAAGGCCGTCCTCGACCGAGTCTGCAAGGAGCTCGCGGAGCTCATCACGATCATCCAGGTCGCCAAGATGGAAGGTCGTTTTATGGCGATGACCATCGGTCCAAATCCGAAGGCCAAGAAGGCTGCGTCGTGAAATGGTCTGTCCCCCAATACACATGCCGACCGTGCATGAGCTCATGAGACGCAAGGTCGAGCTCGACATCGGGGTTTACCCCTATCAATCGGTGAATGGGGTGACCGTGTCGTGGAACTCCGTGATCCGTCGTCGTCACCCTGGTCAGAGTCGTTGGCAGGTGACGGTGTTGCCTCCGCTGGCAAGTCCAGAGCTCGCTCACGAGAACGCTCTCAACTGGGTGCGTTCACAGATGGGGGTGGTGTGAAGCACTTCCCGGTCGCCAACGGCAAGTACGAGGTGGCGCCGGGGTTACGAAAGCTCGACTTTGGCACCGACAAGCTGTTTCTCGTCACCGACGAGTACGACGAACAACTCGAGGCCAAGACCCGATACGCCTCGCAACGAACCCCGGTCCATATCGCTAAAGGGGCCGATGAGGCCCTCATCGACGACATCCTGATTGCTGCTGGAGGTCGCTTCATCGAAGAGCATCCGGAGCACCCCATCATCCTTGGGCGTCGTCTCGGGATGCAGGTGCAGGAAGACCTGGCCATCGTGCAGGAGCAAGGGGACAGCAACCGGGTGATCTACCTGCACGTGTCCTTTCCCAACGGCTGGGACCCGGCAACCAGGATTGGCCTCGACTTTGCTCAGGTGCATGAGCCCGTGGCGCACTTCGAGACGATGGCGGCCAATCAGAACAAGATCGTCAAGGCCATGATCGAGCACGGGCCCTACGAGCGGTACGCATGGGGCGTCCACACCGTGCGTGAGCTCGACCGGTTCGGGAAGCCGGATCAGTGGGAAGGGTGCGATCTTAGCGACGCCGTGTTCAGGGTCGAACGACAGATGACGTGGGGCTTTCCAGAGCACCGGGCGGCGCTGTTCACCATCCACACGATGAGGACGCCTCTGAGCGATCTGGAGAGCTCTCAGCGTCGGCTGGTGGCCGAGGCCCTTCGAGGGATGGACGAACGCTCACGGGGCTACAAGGGCCTCACAGAGGCGACCATCGAGCGACTCAGCGACTGGCTCACGGCGTAGCTTTTCACGTTCCCTGAGCTACGCAGAGTTGTCACAAGATGGTTAGCGGCCCCGCTCGAGAAGGAGTGGAAGACTCACAAGGTGGGAGTCGCCGACTTCATCTTGCTGTGCCTGATCGGCATCCTAGTCGGCGTCGTGTGGAGCTATGCCAAAGACTCCGAAGAGCACGGTTGAACATCTCTACAACGCAGACCCAGCGTTCACGATGATGCTGGAGTTGTTGCTGAGGCTGTTCCCGTCGCTCGAGGTTACCACGAAGGGAACTCGAGGCGTCGAGGAGGCACCAAACCTTGAGGAGGCTTCAGATACTCCACGCCTCGGCCCCGACGAGCGCTCTTCGGAGCCGCAGGGATGTTCGCCTTCCGGCGTTGTATTGCAACCGCTGCGGTTGAGACGCCGACCCATTCCGCGATGACTTTGTCGGGCACTTTTCCAAAAGGGGCCTTATCCCAACACACAGGACTCCAGTTTGCAATTTTTCGCCGATGCCGGGCGAACTTTACCGTCTGAGCAGAGACACGGAGCCATTGGGCCACTTCTGCATCCCGAGTGCAGCCAAGGGGCACCTTGGTCCAATCTACTCGGCCCTCTACGAGGGGGGCATCCCCAAGCGCCTCTTGTAGCTGCTTTGCTGTGTATGAGCAGGTTTGTTTCGGGGGGCGCTTTGGTCCTCGAAAGGCCGGGATGTTTCGCTGCTTCCGTTCTTGGAAAACGTTGCGGAGATCTGTTTTAAGCTCACGAGCCAGGTCCCCGTCGGACATTTTCCCCAAAGGGACCTCATCCCAGTTGATCTCTTTCCGAGTGCGATGTTGGTGCTCGACAGGTCCGACGAACTTGAGCCCCAGCGCACGCATCATTCGAGCTCCTGTGCCTCTTTGGCCAACACGAAGGACGGTAGCCACTTTGCCGAGTGTGTCCGTGGATGGATCGGACATCTGACGCTCGTACTCGAGGAACTGGTAGGCGGAGTTTGAAAGCCCGACTTGGGACGCGACTTCGTGCTGCGTCATGTTTCGTTTCTGGCGAAG
>Ga0180436_10001010_pt1 | contig 28059 bp, 23 predicted proteins | sample SS_ome_2_FD_132434 | JGI IMG/M metagenome (GOLD analysis project Ga0180436, IMG submission 132434) | Hypersaline lake sediment archaeal communities from the Salton Sea, California, USA - SS_3_S_2 metaG | ecosystem: Environmental > Aquatic > Non-marine Saline and Alkaline > Hypersaline >... | reverse complement strand
GCCCCGCTCAACCACAAATTCACGCCAGCGCCGATCCTGGCCGAACGTCATGACCCGGTTCATCAGGTCATAGCGGTCGGCGATGGCATCGAACATCTTTTCAACACCGGGCCCTTTACTCACCGGCGCACCTCCGCAGAATTATCACTGCCGCGAACCGGCATCAGCAGGGCGCAAAACCGGGAGTCCGCGGAAACGGGATCGTCTCACGGATATTGTGCATGCCGGTCACGAACTGGACAAGCCGTTCGAATCCCAATCCGAATCCGGAATGCGGGGTCGTCCCGTAGCGGCGCAAATCCAGGTACCACTGGTATTCCTCTTCGTCGATACCGCTGTTCTGCATCCGCTGCAGGAGCACGTCGTAGCGCTCCTCACGCTGGCTGCCGCCGACAATTTCCCCGATTCCCGCAACCAGGATATCCATCGCCCCGACGGTCGTGCCGTCGTCGTTTACCCGCATATAAAACGGTTTGATCGAGGCAGGATAGTCGACCACGATCATCGGCAGTTTGAATACTTCTTCACTCAGGTACCGCTCGTGTTCGGATTGCAGGTCGATCCCCCAGCTGACCGGAAACTCGAAATCACGGCCCGATTTGAGCAGCTCATCCACCGCTTCGGTGTAAGTAATCCGGACGAAATCGTTTTCGATGACATTGCGCAGTTTGTCGATCAGCCCTTTTTCGATGAACCGGTCGAACAACTCCATGTCCTGCGTGCACTTTTCAAGAACATCAGAAAGAAAATACTTCAGCATTTCCTCCGCCAGGTCCATGTTGCAGGTCAGGTCGCAGAACGCCATCTCCGGCTCGAGCATCCAGAATTCGGCCAGGTGCCTGCTCGTATTCGAATTCTCAGCCCTGAATGTCGGCCCGAACGTATAGACGGAGCCGAGTGCCTGGGCAAATACTTCCGCCTGGAGCTGCCCGCTTACGGTCAACCCGGCCCGAGTGCCGAAGAAGCCGCCGGCGCCGTCCGCGGCAGGTTTGCGATCGGTCAACTCCGGCTCGGTTACAACCAGGAACATTTCTCCGGCGCCTTCGCAGTCCGACGTCGTGATGACCGGCGTGTGAATGTGGTGAAAGCCCTTTTTGTGAAAGAAATCGTGAACGCTGAAGCTGAGCTGGGACCGGACCCGTGCCACCCCGCCCAACGCATTGGTGCGCGGCCTCAGGTGAGCGATCTCGCGCAGGAATTCGAAGGAGTGCTGTTTTTTCTGCAGCGGGTAGCTCTCCGGGTCGGCCCACCCGATGACCTCGACCTTTTTGGCGTGGATTTCGACACGCTGCCCCTGTGCCGGAGACTCCTTCAGGTCGCCGACGACCGTCAGGCTGCAGCCGGTGCTGAGTTTTTTTATCTCGTCTTCATAATTCGCCAGCTTCTTGACGGCAATGACCTGGATATTTGCCTGGCAGGAGCCGTCATTGACTTCGATGAAAGAAAATCCGGAACTGTCCCGCCTGGTCCTGACCCAACCGGCAATGGTTACCTGCCGGTCAACCGGTGCGTCGTCAAGCAGCCCGGCGATTCGATCTGTTTTCATGTATGCTCCACGCTGTTGTTTCTCTAGGCGACCTTGAAAATTCCCAAACATGGCTTGTCTTCGCTGCCTTATAACATATATCCCTCTCGCACATTGCCAAGAGCCGAGAACAAAGAACTTTTCGCCCCCGGAACCTCGTCATAAATCCGGTCCAGCAGCGCACGCACCGTTTCACGCCGGGAGTCACGGTCTATCATGCAGAAACTGGGAACCGCTTCCAGGCCGGCAATACCGGCAATGGTTCTGATGTCGTCTTTTTCCAGATAGGCAAAAATCCTGATGATGTCCAGGCCGCCCTCGAACAGCTGCTGCCTGGGCGTCATCGTGGAAATATTGCCGCCGTAGAGGGCGTTGATGAAAAACGTTTCGACCAGATCGTCTTTGTGGTGGCCGAGCGCGAGTTTGGAACAGCTTTTCCGCCGGGCCAGATCAAACAACTGGCTGCGCCGGTTTCGCGCACACACGAAACAGGTTCGCTTTCCTTCGATGTCCCAGCCTTTGACACTGGAAAACGGGATGCTGAAACGGCTCATCTGTGCTTGGATACGCTCAGCCGGCGCCTGCCCGCCGTCGGCAGGCTTCCAGAACCCGTCATCCACATAAACCGCTTCGATTTCATAGTCGATCGGAGCTTTGTGCCGCCACATCTGCAGCACCCAGGCCGCGGCCAGGCTGTCAATTCCTCCGGACACGCCGACCAGGACCGAATCGCCTTCAGCGAGCATCTGATAATCGCCCATCGCGCGCCCGATGCTTTTGTTTATTTTTGCCGGCAGCTGTGGATATGTCATGATATTGAAAACGGTTGCGGGGGAATTGAACAGCGACACGCGTCGGCCGGCGACCGCTGAAGGGACACGCTGATACCTGCCCCCGGCCTGTTCTGGGCCGGATTACGGCCGCGGGGACAGAGGTATGCCTGTCCCCGCTGTTTCATCAAGGTCTTAAAAATACGGGCTCTGTTCCACTTTCTCTTCAATGCCCATGGTCACCAGTTCTTCGACGGTGAGCCACCTGAGTCCGTATTTGTGCGCCGACAGGAGATTGCTGAAAAGCGACTCCTGGGTTTCCCGGAAGGTGGTCGACCAGATAACGCTCCCATCCCTGGTGCTGTAGAGCTTCATCGAGAAGGTCGCCGAGGCCGGAACGTCGGCGCCGTACTCACCGCCCTCCCGCTGCGCGTACCTGGAAAGCGTCGTTTCCAGCACGGCGTTGCATTTCAGTTCGGCCCCGATCGTCGTCAACAGCGCTGAGCGTGCAGCCTCGTCTACAGGCAGCAGAGCGGTCACCTGGCGCTGGGATAAAAAGCGGATATTGTCCCGCCCTTTCAAAGCTTCCGCCAACTGATAATCCATAAACTGGGCGCCTTTTTCAAGCTCTGCCGCAGTATTGTATGTCATCGAGTCATCATCATGTACATCTGCGACCACCGGCATCGCGACGATGCAGGGCACCTGTGCGCGTGCTTCACGGCGCTGATCCTCGGTCAAGGTCGTCTGCTGCGTTTTAAAACCGCTGCACGATGCGAGCATAAATGCGCACAGCGCGATGATCAACCAGTGTATTTCAAATCTATTCACAATCCACCTCTTACCAGGATTACGGATTTCCACGCTACAGAGATCCCTTGGACGATAGAACCGTATCGTCGCCCCGCCTCGCGGTGGCGGTCGCCATAGCCCGGGCCAGGGCCTTAAACACCGCCTCGATGATATGATGTGCATTCTCACCATGGAGCAGGTCTACATGTATGGTGATTCCTCCGTGCAGTGCCAGGGCCCTGAGGAATTCCTTGGTCAGTTCGGTATCGAACGTGCCCACTTTACGGTCGGGCAATGTCACGCCGTAATGCACATACGGTCTGTTGGAAAAATCAACGACAACCCGGGCAAGCGCCTCGTCCATCGGGACATAGCTGGTCCCGTACCGCATGATTCCCGCCTTGTCTCCCAGAGCGCTGGAAAACGCCTGCCCCAGACATATCCCGACATCCTCAACCGTATGATGATCGTCGACATCGAGATCACCGGCGGCTGCTATCGATAAATCGAATCCGCCATGGACGCTGAACAGCGTCAGCATGTGGTTGAAAAAGCCGACGCCGGTGTCGATAACTGCTTTGCCGCTGCCGTCCAGTAATAATCTGAGACTGATGTCGGTCTCGGCAGTCTTCCGTTTTATTTCGGCAGAACGCAGTTGCCCTGTCGTTGTCATCTGTTCCTCTGTCTGTCAAAAGGTGATTATGAACGGCAGCTGTTACCCGCCCCTCGAGACCGGGTTCAGCACCTCGTGCAGCACATCAAATTCCATTGTAATTTCAATTTAATACTGCAACAACACGAAGTATTCAAGAAATTCCTATGCCGCGCATCTTACCCGAAAAAAAAAGCGCTGACCATGCGTTTTAACACGGTCATGCGACCTTCAGGAAGACAGCCCTGCGCAGCGCGATCATATCCCGAGGAGTTCCGTGACGATAGCGCCCAGTGCGGGCTCACCGTGATCGCAATAGCCGTAACGAACCCGCAGCATCGGTTTGTCTATAGAGACCATACGGCTGAGATCGACCGGCGTCGCCGACACGACCAGGTCGCAGCTGCTGCCGTTGATCGTCGCCTCCAGGTCCTTTATCTGCTGCTCGCCGTAGCCCACGGCCGGCAGCACCCGGTCTATTTCCGGGTATCTCGCAAACGTTGTTTCCAGCGTCCCCACCAGAAAAGGGCGCGGGTCCACAATCTCGGCCGCACCGTATTGACGGGCGGCTAATACACCGGCGCCGAATTTCATGCCCCCGTGGGTAACGGTGGGACCGTCCTCCACGACCAGGACCCGTTTACCGGTTATGCGTTCGCCGGACTCCACGGTTAATGCAGAGTCGGCAAGAACGATGCGGGCGTCGGGATTGTGCCGGGCGATGGTCCTTTTCAGGGTTTCCACATCCTCCGGGTCGGCGCTGTCCACCTTGTTGATAACCGCGATGTCGGCCAGCAGCAGATTCGTCTCTCCAGGATGGAAGGTGGTTTCATGCCCGACCCGGTGGGGATCGAGAATAACCACATGGACATCGGGTTTGAAAAACGGCGTGTCGTTGTTGCCCCCGTCCCAGACTATCACGTCGGCCTCTTTTTCAACCTGATCGAGAACTTTCTGGTAGTCGACACCGGCGTAGATGACCCCTCCCATGTCCACGATCGGCTCGTACTCCTCGCGCTCTTCGATCGTGCAGGCGTGTTTGTCAAAGTCCTCATAGGAGGCAAACCGCTGCACGACCTGCCTGGTCAAATCACCATAGGGCATCGGGTGGCGAACGGTAACGGTTCTCGTGCCGGACTCCTTTAGTACCTTGACGATATGCCTGCTGGCCTGCGATTTCCCGCAGCCTGTCCGAACCGCACACACGGAGACCACTTTTTTCGCTGACTCGAGCATCGTATAGGGGGCGCCGATGATGATAAAATCAGCCCCCGCCGCGGTAACCTGCGAGGCTTTGTGCATGACTTCCGTGTGAGATACGTCGCTGTAGGAAAAAGCGACGAGATCGACCTCATGTTCCCGGACCATGTCCATCAGCTTCTCATCGCTGTTGACGGGAATTCCGTCGGGATACATGGGGCCTGCCAGTTCCGGCGGATACTGGCGGCCGTCGATATCCGGAATCTGCGTGGCGGTGAAGCAGATCACGCGATAGCGCTCATTATCCCTGAAGTATACGTTGAAATTGTGGAAGTCCCGGCCCGCGGCCCCCATGATTATAACGTTCTCATGCATCATTACATTCTCCTATTTCATCCTCCTGAAAACCTTCTCAACCCTTTCCAGGGCCCAGTCTATTTCTTCCCTGGTTATGACCAGGGGTGGTGCGAAACGGATGATGCGATCATGGGTTTCCTTGCAGAGAATACCCTCTTCCATCAGCGCCTCACAATATTTCCTGGCTTTGCCGGGCTCCGGCAGCAGTTCCAGCCCGATAAGCAGGCCTTTGCCGCGAACTTCTCTGATCGACGGAAAACAGAGCTGCTTCAGCCCGTCCAGGAAATATGCGCCGGTTGCCGCTGCGTTTTCAACCATGTTTTCCTCGACCAGCACCTTCAGGGCGGTGCGCGCTACCGCGCATGCCAGCGGATTGCCGCCAAAGGTGCTGCCGTGCTCGCCGGGCTGCAGCACACCCATGACCTCCGTATTCGATAATACCGCGGATATCGGATAAAAGCCACCGGACAACGCTTTGCCGACGAGGGTCAGGTCGGCCTCTATCCCTTCATGCTCTTCTGCCAGAATCCTGCCCGTGCGCCCCAGACCGGTCTGAATCTCATCGAGGATCAAGGGCACATTGAACTGCGTGCAGATCGACCGGGCCGCTTTCAGGAAGCCTGCGGGCGGCACCATGACACCGGCCTCACCCTGGATCGGCTCGACCAGGAAACCGACCGTGTTTTCCGTGATGGCTGCTGCCAGGGCGTCGGCATCACCATACGGGATGATTTTGAAGCCGGGGGTAAAGGGGCCGAATCCCGCCCGTGACCCCTCATCGGTGCTGAACCCGACAATGGTTATCGTGCGCCCGTGAAAGTTGTTGCCGCAGACAATAATTTCCGCCTGATCTTCAGCCACCCCCTTGACGGTATACCCCCACTTTCGGACCACCTTGACGGCCGTCTCCACGGCTTCGGCGCCGCTGTTCATGGGCAACACTTTGTGGGAATTGGTGAGTCTGCACAATTCTTCGTAAAACAGCCCCAGCTGGTCGTTTCGAAAAGCCCGTGATGTGAGAGCCAGTTTCTGTGACTGTTCCTGCATCGTCCGCAGGATCTTCGGGTGACAGTGACCCTGGTTCACCGCAGAGTAGGCCGAGAGGCAGTCAAGGTAACGCTTGCCGTTGATATCCCACACCCAGACCCGCTCGCCGCGGCTCAAGACCACATCGAGGGGTTTGTAGTTATGGGCGCCGTATGTTTCTTCGAGATCGATGTAGTTATACTGTTTCATCGCCACCCCCGTCAGCCTGTTCTCGTCTTGTCGGCACCGGCATGCAGAAGGAAAGATCGTCAGTCCGCGGTCTCCCTGAACAGTTCACGCCCCACCAGCATCCGGCGAATTTCACTCGTCCCGGCACCGATTTCGTACAGTTTTGCATCCCGCAGCAGGCGGCCGGCTGGAAAATCATTGATATAGCCGTTTGCACCGAGACACTGGACCGTTTCAAGCGCCATTTTGGTCGCGTGCTCAGCCGTAAAAAGAATGACCGCGGCCGCATCCCTGCGGATGCCGCACCCTGCGTCGGCAGCCCTGGCGACGCTGTATACATAGGAGCGACAGGCGCTCCAGGACGCATACATGTCTGCCAGTTTCCCCTGTATCAGCTCAAATTCACCGATGGGACGGCCGAACTGGTGTCGTTCGTGGACATACGGCAAAACCACCTCCAGACACGACGCCATGATCCCGAGCGGCCCGGCCGACAGGACAAGCCGCTCGTAGTCCAGACCGCTCATCAGCACGGCAATGCCGCTATCAACCTCGCCAAGGATATTTTCTGCCGGAACCCTGCAGTTATCGAAAATCAGCTCGCTGGTCGGGGAACCGCGCATCCCCAGCTTGTCGAGTTTGGGACCGGCCGAGAATCCGTTACGGGAAGCCTCAACAATGAACGCGGTGATCCCCCGCTGCTTTTTTTCAGGCGAGGTCTTCGCATAGACGATAAGGATGTCGGCCTGCGGACCGTTGGTAATCCACATCTTCGTACCGTTGAGCACATAATGGCCTTTGTCCCTGGTTGCGGCAAGGCGCATGGAGACAATATCGGAGCCGGCGCCGGCTTCGCTGATCGCGAGGGCGCCTATTGCCCTGCCTGCAACGAGGCCGGGGAGAAAGCGTTGTTGCTGCGCAGCCGATCCGTTCAGGGCGATCTGATTGACACAGAGGTTGGAATGAGCGCCGTAGGAAAGCCCGACCGATGCCGATCCCCTGCTGATCTCCTCCATGGCGACCGCGTGCTCCAGATATCCCATCGACGCCCCGCCGTAGCGTTCGTCGACAGTAATGCCCAGAAGCCCCAGGTCGCCCATTTTTCGCCATAATTCAGCCGGAACCTCCCCGCTCCGATCGATGTCCCCCGCCAGGGGGGCTATTTCCGCAGCGGCAAAATCTCTCACCGATTCGCGCAGCAGATTGACCGTTTCGCCCAGTCCAAAATCCAGTTGAGGGAAGTTTTTCATGGGATCCCCCTTTTGTAATCGAAACCTGCTCTGCAACCGCTCCAGCAATGCACTGTCAAGGCCCCGTTGTCCTGAAATTGAACCCATCCGGCAATGCTTCCGCCAGCGTTCCTTCGGGTACCCATGACAGGTCTGTGATCGTATACGTCGGATCATTTGTCCTGAAAATCGGGATAACCCGCATGCCGATGGACGGTCGGCCGACACTGAGATAGCTCATCAGAATGGTGGCAACCCCGTCGATGGCGACATTGATGAATTTGATCGGTTTTTCGAGCAGACTGAAGGCGCCGGCTCTTTCACATATCATGTACGTGTAGATGCGCGCGCCCACCCGCGCGGTGTCGGTCAGGTCGACAACGCTGCACCTGCCCAAACAGTCCGGGCAGTGAATCCTGAACGGCAGGTAAATCATTCCCTGCGATTCACAATCTTCCTGGTCGCAGCGGGTGCCCAGCAGTTTCCCCCGGGACAGCGACTCGAAAAAGATCGCCTCGCCGCCATAGGAATGCAGATAGGTCATGCTGCGCGGGTTGGTTATGCCAAGCAGCTTCCACCCGTCATCCCTGTCCCGGATCGGCGTGTGGGCGGTCAGGTGATGAAACACGCCCGTGAGTCGATAGCGGTCATTCTCGACATATGCCTGTGCGAACTTGTTCATATCCGGCCTCCATTGATTCGTTTCATGGATCTCCGCCAATACAGTGATCGGGGTCCATGAGTATGGTTGCGGTAACATGGGAACCGACTCCGGCATGGCTGATCGCCATGCCCCTTTTTGCATTTCGGACCTGGAGATTCGTCCAGTCTTCCGGTTTATCCCGGGCAAAAGACCGCCAGATTTTTTCATCGCCGTGGTACTCCTCCCAGCGGTTCCAGATCTGGACGGCCACCTCGAAAACCTGCATGATGCCGGTCGCGCCTACGGCATGCATACAGCCGAGCAGGCCGCCGGAGATATTGGACGGCAGCTTGCCGGGCTGTCCGCTGAACGGGTTGGTGTGATAGCAGTCACCGGACTCCACATAGTCCCTGCCGTACCCGTAGGGGCGTATGCCCAGGTCCTCGTAGGACTGTACATCGCTGATCGTAAACGCGTCGTGGAGTTCGACCAGGTCGAGATCCTCCGCCGGATCCGTGATACCGGTCATGCCGTAGCCGTAATAGGCCGCCATGCGCGCTGCCAGAAAGCCGCTAAAACCCGGGTATCGGTCGGCACCCGGAAAACGTTCGTTCAGATCCTTGTACTGGTCAGGAGTTTCGTTCGGCAGCAGCGGTATGTCCATATGCATGCGATCGGCCGGCCGCAGTGTGTGGGAGCCGGCGGAAACCCAGATTCTCAGCGGTTTGTTTCTGGTTTCGTCAACCAGTTTCCAGGCAGCTTCTTCATCGCAGAGAACGGCGCAGGCGGCGCCGACGCTCATCAGACAGCAGTCGAGTGCCCTGAGCGGATAGGCAACCACGGGAGAGTTGAGCACATCATCCACGGTGAGCTTCATCGGTGCCTGGGCGTAGGGGTTGAAACGGGCATATTCATGATGCTTAACGGAGATTTCAGCGAGCGTTTTCCTGAAGGATTCCTCCGCTTTCCCGAAAATCTGCCAGTAACGCTGGGCCATGACCGCATAATATCCGGTATAGATGTGGCCCAGCGGAGATTCCCAATCCTTGTCGGCAGCGCAGGAAATCAGGAAATTGCCTTCATCGGTCGGTACTTCGTCCATCCGCTCCCACCCCATGACCAGAACACAGTCGGAATATCCGGAGGCGACGGTCTTGAACCCCTCCCACAGCGCAGAGCCTCCGGTGGCCCCGCCGGTTTTTATGCCGATATTGCCGAGCGGATCCAGGCCGAGGCGGTCGTGAATGACCGCTTCCCCGAGCAGCTGATCTCCGAAATGATCGGCGAAATGGCCGTAATAACAGGTGTGTATATAACGCTTCAACTCGGCGGGCGACTTGTCGATCATTCCTGCCGCCATCGCAAATGCTTCGATGCAGAGCTCCTCCGTCCGGCGGTCCGGAAATGCTCGAGCGTAGTTTGACTGTCCTGCGGCAACAAGATATACCGGGCGTTTCATGCAGGGAATTTTCAAATGATCGCTGCTGAACCTGATCATAACGTTACCTCCGGCCGATCGGCACCGCTGCCGGACCGCACGATCGACTGCGGCAAGGCGACCACTGAGTTGCCTGGAGTAATCCGTCTATCGAGGGGAAGTAAGAGAGGAACAACCGAAAGAGGAGGTTCGTCATCTCGATCCCCCTGCACATTATGGGTCGTTGTTATAATTATTTTATTCATTATCAGCAAATTAGCAATTATCAGCCGGTCTCCTGCCGGTGTCTGCCGAGCACCCCCTCAGCGTATCGGCTGGCTGGGGTAATAAGCAGTATTACCTGTCTTTTTGGACCCGGGCGTAGTATCCATAGGCATGAATTATTTGTCCTTTCAGAAGTGCAGGCGCGGCTTGTGCCTGCTCCGCTTAAGCGTCTGTTTCATGCTGACCGCCTGCTCCCCGAATTTCATCGAGTTTCAGGCTCCGGAAGCTGCCGCTCCCGCCATTTCAGGATCGATTTTCACCACCTTCGACAGTACCGAACTGTCGCTGCGGGCCTGGCTGCCGTCGGATAAAATAGACGGGGTGATAATCGCCCTGCACGGCTTCAACGACTATTCCAATTTCATGCAAGAGCCCGCGCTGTTTTTCAACCGTCACCGGCTCGCGGTTTATGCATACGACCAGAGGGGATTTGGGAAATCGAAAACACCGGGCAGGTGGGGCGGCGCTCAGGCTCTGGCAGACGATCTGGTTACCTTCACCGCGCTCATCAAGGCGGCTCACCCCGAGACCCCGCTCTACATCCTCGGCGAGAGCATGGGCGGAGCGGTAACGATCACGGCCATGACCGGGGAAAACCCGCCGGAGGTGGACGGTCTTATCCTGGTTGCCCCGGCCGTCTGGGCTCGCAGTGAAATGCCCTTCTACCAGCGATATGCCCTGGCCCTGGCCGCCTATACGATACCCTGGGTAAAAGTTACCGGAGAAGCGCTCGACATCACCCCCTCAGACAACACGGAGATGCTCCGGGAACTGGGCCGGGACCCACTGGTTGTCAAGGAGACCAGAGTCGATGCGCTCTACGGCCTGTCAAACCTGATGGACAAAGCCTATGCCGCCGCGGAACAGATGCGCGACAGGTTACTGCTCGTGTATGGGGAAAAGGACGAAATAATCCCCCGGGAGCCGGTGCTCGCATTCCACCAGCGCCTGCCGCTGCGGTCCCGGGGCAAACAGCAGATGCTTCTCTACGATCAAGGCTACCATATGCTTCTGCGGGATCTGCAGGCCGCCGTGGTGATGGAAGATATCGTTGCGTGGATTAATTCCGGAACGGAGCCCGCCGCGTATCCGTAGAGGCTCCGACCGCCTCACCGGCATGTATCTTTTCGTGACAGCACTTTACGCCGGATGTGTCACGATTTCCCCTCGAACTGCCGGGCGATATCGTTGTCTACGACATACATGCAGATCGCTTTGGCGCCCTGCCGGGAATATTGATACTTGCTCTGCAGGTTCTTGATCATGAAGCTCACGTCGCTGCCGATCTTTTCGTCGTAGGTCCTGAACTCATCGGTATCGAAATCACGTATCGCCATGCGGAAATTCTCATTCTTCAAAAACGGCTCGAGAACCTTCTCCTTGAGGTTGTACACATATCGGTGAAAAAGATTCTGGAATAGCGTCGTTTCCACGATGGGCAGCCCTTCGTGCATGATTTCCTGCGTGAGCGTGTGGGTGGTGTAGGTCTTCTGCACGTCGTTTCTGAACGACTCAGCGTCTTTTGCATCGGTCAGGAGCCTCGATTCGATCCTGGCAAACAACTCGTCGCTAATGTGGAGCTTCTCCCCGGTGAACAGGCACGTTTCGACGGTGCCGGGATCGAAGTTGACGGCGAAAATATAGTTCTGGATATCGACGGCGATCCGCTCTTCGTTGTAGTAGTACAATGACTCCTTGACCTCCTGGAGGACAATATAGTTGTACATCTGCAGCAGGGAATCGAGAAAATGATCGGGGATGATATCTTTTTCCTGCTGGCTGTATTTTTTGAAGAATTTGCCCAGCATCGCCATATCGATGAGTCTCGAATCGCTGGTATGGGTCGACAGGAATTCATTGAAAATCCTGATCGAATCCCTTCCGGAGAACCCGGTCCAGCCGTCTTTTATCGATTCTTCAAGAATCCGCCGCCGCATTTTCGGGGTAAACCCTTTTACGTCGTGCTCGGAAAGCCAGCTCGGTATATTGCCGGCGTAAACTTCCATCTTCAGCAGCAGCAGGCTTTTATCGCAGTACAGTTCGTACTGGGAAGGATCGGCGATCCACGTACGCATGGCTTCCGACTCCGGTTTCAGCCGGGTCGCGATGATGACCCGGGCAAAATTGTGGAGCACCCGCGGCAGGAAATTCTCATCGATATGTTTTCCGAAAATCTCCCGGTAGATGTCAACTTCCGTCTTCAAGTCGAGCACGTAGGGGATATGGATATATTCGATCCGGTCCCTGAACGCATCCAGACCCTTGAGCTGCTTTTTATCCTCCGGATTCATCAGCGCAAAAAACAGGGAATTGACGCTTTCCTCCAGTTCCTCGACCTTGTGCACCCCTTCACTGATGATATTGTGCAGTTCCATCAGCCGCTCGGTATTGTGCGATTTGATATCCATCAGCGCGTAGACGCCGTTGTTCGTCCGGGCGTAATGCGAGTACAGGTAGCGTATCGGTCTGGAGTCGGGAAACCGCTGATCGAGTTTTTTCTGGATGGCTTCGTGCTGGAGGACCGTCCGCTTGACGGGCTTGTCGCCCGGATTGAAAACCGAGATGCCTTCACCGATCCGCCGGTTGAAAATATACGGCCGGGCGTACACGCAGTCGAGCACGCTGCCGATGTCCTGGTATTTGCGCATCAGTGCGTCGAAAATGGAACAGCAGATCGTGCAGGGTCGGTCGTTGAACACCCATTCGAATTTTTTCGCGGTAAAGAACTCCCATTTGAACGTGTCGTTTTCAAAGAGATCGTCGAAAAAGCGCCGGCGCGAATCGTGGGGAACGATGAGGATCGGGTTGTCATGGCTCGGACAGGGTACGTCGAGCGGAAGGTGTTCATCATCCTTCCCTCCCCCGGTCCGGCCGGCCATCTCTGCGCCGGTGCCGGTTCCGGCATGACCGGACACGTCAGCGGGCAGGCGCCACACGATCTCGTAGCGCAGCCCTTCAGGGGAGGCGGTATATTCTTCGAACTTGCGCAGCAGGTTGTTGAGAAACGTCGATTTGCCGCTGCCGGGGGGACCGTCGAAGATGTAGACTTTGTTCTGCTGGGCCCCGATCGACAGCGAATCTACGTGGCGCACCAGGTGGTGGGCGAAAAGCCGGTCCGCGAAAAACGGTCGGTCGGCGCCTGCGGTCAGCAGTTCATGGCAGTCATACACCGTGTACTCCGTGGACTCGAGATCATCCAGGTACTCATCGATTTCCTCGCAGATATAGTTGTCGATCATATCCGCGTACAGCTGATATACATTCCTGATAATCCGGGACGGGCTGGCAGCCGCCTGCTGCAGGAACTCGGTAAAACTCAGCAGGGACTCCTTTTCCCAGTCCTGGTTCTGGTGTTTCAGCTTCACGAGCGCCTGGGTAACATCATGCATGGATGACCTCCTCTCACGATTGCGCTTCCCGGGACAATTGCCGGTTCCGCATCGTATACCGGTACTTCTGCCAGCGTATTTCCTGCCGCGGCGTTTCCGTTTTGGCCGCATCACCTGAATCGGCCGCAGCGCTGTCTTTTACCGGCTCGGACGTATCGAGCATCACCTGGTTCCCCCACAGGTACTCGATTCCCAGCATCGTCTGGGCGATATATTCACGCACCAGCGGTTTTCCCTCGAAAAGATGCTTGAGGTGCAGGCGGTTTTCAGGGGTCACCTCGAATTCTATCGTCGGCGGATGGTAGAGAGAATCCAGGACCATGTCCCGGTAATCCCCGGCCTTTCTGCTCTTCACGTAGTACTGCCAGGTCATGCGCTGTTCGTTCAGCTTCCTGCCGGCGACAAACAGTTTATGTTCATCGACAAAATCCTGGGTGACGTAGTCGGATACGAACATCGAATCGCAGTAGGTCTTGCGTATGTTGAAAATGAAATCCCGCCCGTTGCCGGTACCGCTGTCGAACGCATCCCGTTTGCTGCGATCGCGCAGGCGACGGTAGGCGTTGCTGATCCGCCCCTTGTCGGCCATCTGCTCGAGAAAGCAGAACAGGTGCATGCCGAGGGCATAGGGATTGAGGCCGATGCGCCGCATCGACGTGACCTTCGCATGCACCCTGGCAAAATCAACCTCATGCCCGCAAATCCGATCGTCGCTCAGGAACAGCTTTTCATGCCAATAACTCGCCCATCCCTCGTTGAGAATTTTGGTGCGTATCTGCGGCTGAAAATAGAGCGAGGTGTTGCGGATAACCTCGATGACCATCTTCATCCACCGGTTCTCCTCCTCGTTGAGAAAAGCCGAGTGCTCCATGATGAATTCGAGGAGGTCGCGGCGCTCCGCATTTTTTTCATGCTCCCGGTACTTCTGCCAGTACGATTCAAATTCGGTATACTTCGCTCTCACCTCATCGAGGAACAGCTGCTCCGCTTCAACCGGGCGTTCGTTGAGCAGGAGGTTGTAGCGTTCGATTTCCTTGAAATAATCGGGCACCGAAGCCTTCACCTCTTCCTGCAGGAATATATCGAAATAGTAGTCGACCTCGTTCGTGGTCCGGGCGGCGGCCGGTTTATCCTGATCCGACATGACGGTAAAGTAGCCGACCAGGTTGTCTATGGATTTCGCGAATTCAATGACATAGTCCACCCACCGCCCTTTCTCGGAGCGGAGCTGGCTGATCAGGCGTTTGTCGGAGAGCGCTCTGCCGGTAAAATCATAGTCCCACGTGTGCTGGTAGAAGAGGTTGTTCTGGAAGAAATCAATATGGCCGAGCACATGGTAAAAAATCATCACATTGAGCCAGTCAGGATTGTTGTCGTTGTAAAACGAAATCGGCGGCCGCGTGTTTATCACCGTTTCGTAAGGGTTTGACGGAAACAGCTCATAACGGCCGGACTCGCGCAGGACTTCGACGTCCTGGACCCAGTAGTCATAGAGCGTGGGAATCATGGTTTTCGGCGACAATTCCAGGATGTCCCGGTTCGTTACAATATATTCGAGGCTGTCAGCTTGAAAGCGGAGCCCGACATCGCGCGCCCGTTCCTTGCACCCCTCCATGATCTTTTTTGCGTGCTGGCTGATCAGTTCCATCGGCAGCTCCGTAATATCAGGATATCAGCGCCCTGATTCCTTCGATAAGCCGTGACTCGTCGCTGTCCCGATCAAGGACGTCGAGCCTCAGCAGCGAGGGCTTCTCCTCCAGCAGCCCTGATTTCGTGATATATCGCTCAAGGTCGCTGCGCCCCTGGGGATTGAAATTGTTTTCGGCCACGGTGATTCCTACGCGGGCGGCGTAGGATAGCATTTTCCGGAGTTCCGGAAGCGCCTCTTCACCCCTCGTGTCCCAGTCGTCGCCGTCGGTTCCGTGAAAGACGTAGATATTGTAGTCCCGCTCCAGGTTCTCGTTTTTTACCAGCCGGTTTACGAGGCGGTATGCCGATGCGACCTTGGTCCCTCCCGCCACTTTTGAATTGTAGTAGATGTTGAACGATTCAACTTCTTTGGCCTCGGTATCGTGGAGAATAAACCTGGTCTCGACCTGGCTTTCGTACTGGTAGATGAGCCAGGAGTAAATCATCACATGCTGACTGACCACCAGATCCGTCGGCCGCCCTCCCATGGAACCGGAGTAGTCCCTGACGAAGAACACAACGGCCTGGGACTCGTAATCCTTTTCTTTCGACAGAATCCGGTATATCCGGTCGTTCGGAGAGACGAGCAGTGACTCGGTCCTGACCCGTGCCCTCTTGCGGACGCGGCCGAGACCGATATTGGTTTTGATGATCTGGCGCAGGGTCGCTTTTTTGTCCAGCACCTGGCCAAAACCCTTGTGGCGGTCGGTCAGGTCATACGAATATTTTGTGAGAGAGCGTTTCTTCCCCTTGTCTTTCAGGTTGGGCAGTTTGAATTCCTCGGTAAGAACCCGGCCGAGTTCGTAGGCGTTGGACTCGATTTCATGGATACCCCCGTCGCCGTGGCCGGCTCCGGCCCCTCCCTCCTCACCGTTTCTGATCGGCTGCTCACCGATGATCTCGCCCTCTTCGCCCTCGCCCTGTCCGCCGTAGACGGGGTCCTCCCCCCCTTCCCCGCCGTCACCGTCTTCGGCGACGGTCACCGCATCATGCAGGAATTTCTCTTCGACCGTTGTCGGTACCACAACGATGCGGTCGTCGTCCTTGCCGCCGGGCTTAACGACCTTGCCCAGGCGAATTTTGCGGGGAAAACCGTCTTTCTCCCGCTGCTTGTCCCGGGCCATCAGGTCATCGAGCGAACGGGTCGGGGCGAGGGCAGCCGGTTTTATAACCGGCGTCAGGGACCAGGCATCGGCATCATGATAGGCATAGAGAGGACGCAGAACTCCTGCAGGAGCGGGCGGAGGGCAGGGAGCCCTCGCCCCGGAGGACCGGTATCGTTTTCGAGGATCATCAGTCATCGCAACCTCTCCTGATGAGTGAATTTCCGCTCTTACCAACTACGTCTCATCCACCTGCGTACAAAAGTACTCGATGGTTTTCTGGGCGCAGGTCTTACAGTAGCCCAGCTTGTTCAGCATGGTGTCCACCATGCGGTCGTACAGCTTCTGATTCTCCTCATTGGTTCTGTTCGCCAGGGCCCCGATAAGACTGCCGGCACCGGCAATATCGGATTTCAGCCGCACGTCGGTGACCGCCTTGACCAGTTCGAGGTTGTCCATGAAATCGTAGTTCGGGTTCGTCGATATCTTCTGGCCATATATTTTACGTATCGACGTCCTGAACGTATCCTTCTGTTCCTTCACCTTCAAGCCGAGGCAGTCTTCCACGGAGTTGATATAGCGTTCATCGATTTTCAGGGCCTGCAGCTCACCCGTCTGCGGATTTTTATATTTCCACATCTTGTCGGGACCGAGATTCTCCGCGTCGATACCGATGATCATGTTCACGTAGTTCAGGACATCCTTCCTGATCGCCAGCGGCTCGTCCATATAGGCATTGAACATTTCCGTCATGATACGTTCCCGGTAGAGGCCGCGCGCGGTCTTCAGGTCATCGAGAAATTTGGCGCGGTCCGCCGGCTCCGGCACGTAGTCGAGAATGATGCGCTCCAGAGCGCCAAATACATCGTAGGCAAACATGCACTGCCCCTCGTTCGTTTCCGAACTTTCGAGCATCAGCTGCATGGCCCGGCCCAGGTTGCGCTGACCGAGCCCTTTCTGACCGAAACGGCTGGTCACATCGGCGTCCTGGTTCAACGTGTCGATGACTTCTGACAGCGTTTTTATCGACTTTTCGCCCGCCACCTCCCCGGCCGCGAGTTTCATCGTTTCGATCGGCGTCAGTTTCTCGGACCGCGGCAATCTGGTGAGGGCGACACCGACCGATGCGGCGTAATTGAGATTCGGGTCCTGGTGCAGTTCATCCCCCGTCAGCGTGGTTTTGGTTTTATCGCCGATTGCATAGTCCGTGAGCTGGCTCTGGAGACGGTAATCGGTATTGTGGGAAACATAGCAGATACGGCACCGGTCGATGATCGGGGCCTCCTCTTTCTCGGCCAGGAATTTATTGAATTCGGCATTGTTGCTGGTCGCGACGATGAGCGTATCTATCGGCCACTTGTATCCGTCTATCTCTATGGTCCGGTTCTGGATAATGCTGAGGTATACCTGCACGAGATCTTTCTTGTTCTTGTAGATCTCGTCGCTGAAGTGGATCCCCCCCCCGGCAACCCGGGCCAGGGCCCCCCTGCGCAGGTCGAAGCGATAGGGATTGTTCGTGTCGGTGATGTGCAGAAGCCGCTGAATCGACTCCTCGCCGAGCAGGTCGACGGCCGAGGAAGTGATTTTGTCTTTGGCCGGATATTTACCGGTAACCGTGCCGAGGCTCTCGGTGAGCGGTACCGGGATAATGTCGACGAATTCCAGCATATCCTCGAGTTTTCCGCCGGTAAATTCCCGGATGTCGTTCCAGATATAGGCGGTGCAGGCCCCGAGCGGACGATAGTTCTGCCACCATTTGCCGACCATCGCCTTGGTCAACCGGTAGCGCCGCACCAGGTGATTTCGGGAATCGTCCGGTGACTCGAGCAGGTTCATCGCGAGGATCATCGGGTCTTCATACGTCTGCGATTCGATAACGTTGATGTCGCCGTATTGACCGAGCCGGCTCAGTCCCGTGAAGCGGAAGGTATAACGCCTGTTTTCCCCGCTGAACAGGAATCGCCGATAGAGGGAGCACAGGTACTCGACCAGAAACGTCTTGCCGTTGCCGGGTTCGCCGACGAGCACGAATGCCATTTCCTGCGACGACCCGCCCTGGGAGGCGTCTTTTATGAATGAAACGAACGAGTTTATTTCGTCATACATCCCGATGATATGCTTCTCACCCTCGCGAAATATCCCGTAATCGAAGGTGCTTTTACCGTTGACGATCACTTTGTCGATCGGCTTTTCGAGGATCATCCGCGAAACCGCCTGAAAGGCATTCTCGAACGCTCGTTCCCCTTTTTTCACCGCAGTTATATGGTGGTGCAGCCCGTTCTGTTTTGACGTCGCCATGGCAACCTCCTTTTCGACATCGAAACGGCGACCTTGAAACATGATCATTTTTCAAGGTTGCCTCGTTAGTAAAAAGGCAACTGGCTATACTTTATTATCGGTCACATGCCCCCCCAATAGCAAGTCGGAAGCACGCTATTTTCAGGGTTGATTCCAGACCCGTCAATGAACGGAGAGCGGACCCGGTTTGAACTTGTGCGGACCCGCCACTACCTGCTGACCAACCAGGAGAGCGATCTTTTTCAGCATGCCGCCGAAAAGGATATTGTGAAACGGCAGCAGTGCATACCAATAGAGTATTCCGTAAAGCCCGACAGGCCTGAACCTGGTACCAAAAGTCAACTCGGTGCCGCTATCGGCCGGCACAATGCTGATTTCCAGAATAGCTTCGCCGGGCAATTTCATCTCTGCCAGCAGTATCAAACGCTCAGGAGGTTCAATTTCCAGGACGCGCCAGAAATCCAGCGCATCCCCGACGTAAAGATTTTCCGGATGACGCCGGCCGCGGCGGAGTCCGACCCCGCCGGCCAGGTGGTCCATCCATCCCCGCAGCTGCCATAACATATCGCCGTAATACCAGCCGTTATCGCCGCCGATCCGCCTGACAACGGTCCAGATTTCTTCCACAGAAGCAGCCAGCTTCACTCGGTACCCGCCCTGCAGCAGTGTCCCGCCGGCATAGGGCGCATCGCCGACCTGCACCCATTCCGGCGATTTCATGGCGCCCGCGTCGGTCCAGCTGGTGTCGACAATTTTCAGGGAATCCTTCTGTATCGCCCGCCTGATCGCTTCCCGGCAGCTCATCAGTTCCTGCGGTATAATCCGCACAATACGGTCATCTTCCACAAAGACGGGAACCGAAGTACCTTCCAGCAGCGGTTCTGATATGCTCCCGGGAATTGGCAGGGTCAATTTAGCGAAGCCGATGCCGAATTTACGGCCCAATCTGCTGTGAGGAATGGGAGGATTGAAAAATTTCGGTCTGCGTATGCCGGCTTCAGCTGCATAGATAGCGAAAAGCTGCCGGTACGTAATTACGTCGGGTCCCCCGATATCAAACGTCTGGTTCACCGTTTCGCTGCATTCGAGCGCCCCTTCGAGATAATTGAGGACATTGCGGATACAGATCGGTTGGGTTCTGGTATCCAGGATTTCATCCGGCACGACCATAAACGGCAGCCGTTCCGCCATATAACGCAGAATTTCAAAAGACGCGCTGCCGGAACCGAGGATTTGCGCGGATCGAAAAATCGTCGTTGAAAACGGACCCGAACGCAGAATTTCTCCGACTTCGTAGCGACTCTTCAGGTGGATGCTTGCCGTGTCCCCGCCTCCGCCCAGTCCTCCCAGATAGATGACTCTCTCCAGACTCGAGCCTTTCGCAGCATCGATAAAATTGCGGGCCGCATGGCGATCGGCTTCGACAAAATCTTCCGCTTCCGGGGTCATTGAATGCACGAGATAGTATGCGGTACCGCACCCCTCGAGTGCTCCTGCCAGGGTTTCACGGTGATGCAGGTCAGCCCGGACAATCGTCAGGTTCGGATGATCGGACCAGGGGCGCCCCGCCATTTTATTCATGGAGCGGGCAACCGCACGGACCTTCAAGCCGCGATGAAGCAGACGCGGTATCAGACGCCCGCCTACATACCCTGTTCCCCCGACTACGAGGATGGGCCGGTTGTGAACGGCATGGCTCATCGATCCAATAGATCAGTTTTTATAATTCGGGCATCGTAAAACCCCTTATCGTATATGTTTAACATATGACATAAGATTTCCCGCAGCAACAGCGATCATGAATACAAAACCTGCCTGGTGGACACTTCCGTACACTTATCTTATATACTTGATATATTTAACTAATCCATGCATCTTTTAAAAGACTTCTAGCAGGGCCGACACCCCCTGATCAATTGACAAAATGTATGCATTTACCGTATAATTGAGATACAGGGGAGAACTATCAGAGACAAAGCCGAACCTGCTGAGAAGCAGGGGCGGAAAGCCACGGGTCTTCAGGAGACAGCCGGGCTGCCTACCAGTCTGGCAGTCCGGCTTTTTCTTTGGCCCACAAAGTGAGAGGGGATAATCATGGGCATAAAGATAACGCTTACCGACACGGCTCAGATAGCTTTGAACTCCATGGCAACCGGCGTTGCTCTGCTGTTACCTTACAATAACAATATGCTGTACCTGCCTCCGCCGGATGCACCCCGATATCCTGGAGCAGATACTCCGGCAGACGAGGCTGACACCGGTCATGCTGCGGCGAAAAAGAAAAATGCCCCGTCCGGGCATGCTGCCCCATAGGTCGCCAGAGACGTTCCCGGTATGTCCACCGCCCGTTGAGAACCGCCTGAAGGAAACCGGGTCCATCTTTCCCGTGTGCCTGTCAGGCGGTCAACAGGAGCCCGTCTCCGCAAACGGGCAGGCTTCGCTCTGCCCGGCAATGACAGCGGCTTCTTCGATTTTGATGTCGCGGATATTCGGTCTTTTTCCATCCCGCTTCCTCTGAGCCTGAGGATTTGAATAGCGTAAGACCTTGCTTTAATCTGGAATGATACTATTTTTTCTGTTGACTTTTACCGCGTCATTTATTACATGTCCTCCTGTTTTGATGAGAGAACAGAGCGGGAATAACTCAGTGGTAGAGTGCAACCTTGCCAAGGTTGAAGTCGCGAGTTCGAATCTCGTTTCCCGCTCCAGCTAGACAAATCAAGGTTCGGCTTAGCTCGAACCTTTTTTTATTAATTGTTAGAGGTAGCGAATGAAAACCTATCTTGCTCCGCTAAATGAAATAGAGAAAAAGTGGTACGTCGTTGATGCCGAGGACAAGATTCTGGGTCGTCTCGCCACAGAGATCGCTTTCAGGCTCAGAGGCAAGCACAAACCGACATTTTCTCCGTTTATCGACAACGGTGATTTCATCATAGTCACCAACGCCGACAAGATTCAGCTGACCGGGAAAAAATGGGACGACAAGAAGTACTACCGTCACACCGGTTACATGGGCGGAATCAAGGAAACCTCCGCCCGGGAACTGCTTGAAAAACATCCGACCGACCTGGTTATCAAAGCGGTCAAGGGAATGTTGCCGAAAAACAAAATCGGCAGGGCCCAACTGAAAAAGCTCAAGGTATATGCGGGAACCGAGCATCCGCACAAGGCCCAGCAGCCGGAAGAACTCGAAATCTAATTGAACGGAGCATAAAGCATGGCCGATCGATTTTACGCCACAGGTAAAAGGAAGAAAGCTGTAGCCCGTGTCTGGATTACTCCGGGCAGCGGCAAGGTTCAGGTGAATAAAATGAGCCCCGAGGATTACTTCGGCGGCACCTTCCAGATTCACAAACTGGGCAAACCGTTTGAAGTAACCGAAACCTCCGAGCAGTACGATGTCATGGCAACGTGCACCGGCGGCGGAAAATCCGCCCAGGTCGATGCGCTGACCCACGGCATTTCCCGTGCCCTGCTCGAGGCGAATGCGGAACTCAGGATTCCGCTGAAACGGTCCGGGCTTCTGACCCGCGACCCGCGCACCAAGGAAAGGAAAAAATATGGACAAAAAGGCGCACGCGCCAAATTCCAGTTTTCCAAGCGTTAATACAGCGCACAGTTTACGGTTTGCTGCCCTGCTTGGAAGCATGGATGCAGCAGAGCTTTACAAGGGGATGGCAGGTTTTCTGTTATCCCCTTTTTCTTTTTGTAGAGAGGAACCAGCATGCTACGTGTTGCCATAGTCGGAGCCTCAGGATACACCGGCGGCGAACTCGGCCGTCTGCTCTTAAACCACCCGGAGATCGAGATTACCGTCGCCACTTCACGGCAGAACGACGGAGTCCCGCTGCATAGACTCTACCCGCACCTCACCGACCGGGTCGACATCGTCTGCCGCAATCTGGACGGTGCTCAAATTGTGGAGCAGGCCGATTTCATATTCTGCGCAGTTCCGCACAAGACCGCCATGGATGTCGTCCCGACGTTTCTTGACGCCGGAAAAAAAGTCGTGGACCTGTCCGCCGACTTCCGCCTGCGTGACGTGAACGTTTATGAACAGTGGTACCAGCCGCACAGCTCCGCACATCTGCTGGAAAAGGCCGTTTATGGTCTGCCGGAACTCCACCGGGAGAGAATTAAAAACGCCCAGCTCACTGCAAACCCGGGCTGTTATCCTACCTCGATCACGCTGGCGCTGGCTCCGCTCTTAAAGCACAGGCTGATCGCCCCTGATTCGATTGTCATAGACTCCAAATCGGGGACTTCCGGAGCCGGCCGGGCACCGGGAGTCGGGACGCTGTTCTGCGAAGTAACCGACGGCTTCAGGGCCTATAAAGTCGGCGGCGTCCACCGCCATGTCCCCGAGATCGAGCAGAATCTCGGCGATATTGCCGGTGCACCGGTAACGGTTTCATTTACCCCGCACCTGCTGCCGGTGTCGCGCGGAATTCTGTCGACGATCTATGCCGATCTCGCGGCTGATGCTGATATCGACACGATTCACGACTATTTCAAAACAATGTATGCGGACGAACCGTTCATCCGCGTTCTCGCCCCAGGTGTCCAGCCGGCAACCCAGTATGTCCGGGGCTCCAACTACTGCGATATCGGGCTGGCCGCCGACGCCAGGACCGGACGAGTCATCGTCACGTCGGCGATCGACAATATCGTGAAAGGGGCGTCCGGCCAGGCAGTTCAAAACATGAACCTGATGTGCGGCTTCGCCGAAGAGACCGGGTTGCAGCAGGCCCCGCTGTTTCCATAAACATATGGCAGCCTTGCCGCTTCATGGCAGCAGCATGAGAACCGTCAAACTGCTCATCGCCTTTGACGGCACCGAATACTGCGGCTGGCAGAAACAGAAGAACGGCCCGACCATTCAGGCCGAGATCGAGCGGGCGCTTTCCATCATCTGCGCTGCCGATATCGTCCTGCACGGTGCCGGCCGAACCGACGCCGGCGTCCATGCATTCGGGATGACCGCCCATTTCAAGACAGCGAGCCGGGTAACTGCGGAGAATTTCACCAGGGGGCTCAACGCGCTTCTGCCCCCTGCGATCAGGATCATCGAGGCTGCAGATGCGGCCGCTGATTTTCACGCCCGTTTTTCCGCTCTCGGCAAAACCTACCGGTACCGGATATACACCGGGCCGGTCATGCCGCCGTGCAAACGTCTGTATGCACACCACTTTCCGCATCCTTTAGACCTCGAGCCCATGCAGGCATGTCTGGACCACGTCGTCGGCACACACGATTTCGGCAGCTTCGAAACAACCGGGTCACGGGATAAGAGTAACGAGAACGGGCGCGGCGCGGTGCGCACCATCCATGGAGCGGAGCTGAATCAGTCAGGCGAGATAATCGATCTTATCTTCACCGGGGACGGGTTCCTCAGGCATATGGTCCGCAACCTGACCGGAACAATCATCGAGGTGGGGCGCGGAAAAAGGAGTGTGGATGAATTCATCCGTATTCTCGACGACAAGGACCGCAATCGTGCCGGGGCAACAGCACCGTCATGCGGGCTGAGCCTCATCGAGGTGCACTACACACCCGTGTGCTGATCGATTAGCGTTTTTTGCTCGCTGAGTGCCGGGCCAGCATCGACTGCAGCTTCCACGGTGACGACAGACACACGTTCTCTTCGTCGCAATCCGACAGCACGTCGCAGAAAACCAGGAATTCCGCCAGCGCATCTTCGACCTGCGTATCTTTTCTGCTGATGATCTGCAGCTGTCGTGTCATATCCACATCTTCGATCTTCAGGCTTTTCAGCCAGCCGTTTTCAACTTCCCGGCAAATGGTCAGGGCGGACAGGCAGGCAATACCGACACCTGACTCGACAGCACGCTTCACCGACTCGGGATGTCCCATTTCCATCACCACATTGACGCGGTCGAAATGCCCCTGCAGTTTTTCCTTGAAAATAGCCGCGGTTCCAGACCCCTTCTCCCGCATGATCCAGCGGCTGCTGAGCAGGTCCCGGTCGAGATTGAACGATTCGTTATTGGCAAGCGGATCGGACGGTGCCGTCAGGACGACCAGTTCGTCTCTGAACCACGGACGAACGTGGAGGCCGTCGGCTTCGTACAGCGTGCCCTCGACAAAGCCGATATCGACCCGACCGTCGAGAACCATCTCTTCAACATGAGGGGTGTTGTCGACCAGCATGTTGATATAGACCTTGGGATGCGCCTTCTTGAAAGCACCAATGAGATACGGAAGAATGTAGTTGCCGAGCGAAGAGCTGGCGGCGATATCTATATGCCCTTCAAGTTTGTCGTTGCGCTCGGACATGATCGTTTCGATATTGCCGACCTGAGCGATAATATCTTTTCCGAGCGGCAGCAGATATCTGCCCCTGGCATTAAGGATCAAACTTCGGCCGTGTCGGTCGAATAGAGAGCCGCCGAGCTGATTCTCCAGTTCAGCCAGAGCCATGCTCACGGCCGACTGGGTAACAAAAAGCTTCTTACTGGCTTTCGTCACCTGGGCAGTCTCAGCCACAGCAATGAAAATCTCCAGCTGTCTTAAAGTGATAGACATTCGTCACTTCCGTATTCAGTTTTTTTGATAATTTACATCTTTTTTACTTAAAACGCACGAAAAATCATCGATATCGATGGAGAGTATAAGAACAATGAATCAGTGGAAATTGCAAAATATTTATTTAATACAACGCATTAAAGGCAAAAATAATCGTTTTGAGCGGATGGAAAAAGTTTTTTTCTTGCAAATTCTGCCTCCTGTTCAACTTGCCCCTCCCGGATTAGATATTATTACTGTGCAGACGATGTTTCGAGGTCTTCCCGAGCACAACCTTCTCCCCATTGAGGTCCCATGAATCCATGGCTGCTGTTTATCCTGGCGGTAATCATCGTTCACTACCTGCTGGATACGATCATTTCACTGCTGAATGTCAAAGCGCTGTCCCCCGATCTTCCCGACGAGTTTACGGACACGTTCGACCAGGACGCCTATCGGCAGTCCCAGCTCTATACCAGAGAGCAGTCCGGGTTTGCACTCATCGAGAATTCCGTTACGACGCTGATCACGGTCGTTTTTCTGCTCGCCGGCGGATTCAATGTGATAGACATCTTCGTACGGGATTTTGGTTTCGGTACGATCGCTACCGGTGTTTGTTATGCAATCTGCATCTTGATGCTGTCTTTCACAGCCGGCCTGCCGTTCAATATTTACCAGACGTTTGTTATCGAAGCTCGATACGACTTCAACCGGACGACTCCCGGGACGTTCGTCATGGATATCCTAAAAGGTATAGCGGTTTCCGTGGTATTGGGCGTTCCGATTTTCGCAGCTGTGCTGTGGTTCTTTGAACATACCGGCTCTTACGGGTGGCTGCTGTGCTGGATCGGGGTGGTCGCTTTCGGGTTCGTGGTCCAGTTTCTGGCTCCGGTACTGATCATGCCGCTTTTCAATAAATTCACGCCGCTTGAAGAAGGCTCCCTGAGAGATAAAATCATGTCTTACGCAACACGGGAGCGTTTCACAATCAGCGGAATATTCACGATGGACGGTTCGAAACGCTCGACAAAGCTCAACGCCTTTTTCACCGGGTTTGGCAAATTCAGGAAAATCGTCTTTTTTGATACGCTGCTCGAAAAAGTGGAAGACGATGAAATCGTCGCGGTTCTCGCGCACGAGATGGGCCATTTCAAGAAAAAACACATCTGGAAGATGATGGCGGCACAGATCTTACAGACCGGCTTGATGTTCTACGTCCTGTCCCTGTTTCTCAACAACCCGGGACTGTTCGACGCATTCGGTATGGAGCATATTTCCATCTATGCCGGTCTGTTCTTTTTCGCTTTTATTTATTCACCGGTCAGCACGCTGCTGTCCATCCTGTTCAACCTGCTGTCGCGCAAACACGAATACGAGGCAGACCGATACGCAGCGGAAACCACCGGTGAACCCGAGACCCTGATCAGGTCTCTGAAGAAATTGAGCCTCGCAAACCTGTCAAACCTGACGCCTCACCCGGCGATGGTCCTGTACAGCTACAGCCATCCGCCTGTCCTGGCAAGAATTGACGCACTGAGAAACCTCTCCGATCGTTAAAAAATTGTAGGTGACCGTGAATATCGTTCTTGCACCATGCATCGGTCAAGATTAAAATATTTGCGTATATCGATCAGTCATTTGTGCAGTTTCCACAACCGCACGTTTTCAAACCAGCCACATAATTCTGCAGCATACGGGAGCATACGATGAATAAAAACGATTTCAAGAATCCACTCATCCAGTCAGGTGCCGTTCTTCTCGTAGTTTTTGTATTGATAGCCATCGTTGGAGGATCCGAATCTCAAGGATTCTGGGGATCGATCGGGACGATTTTTTCAACGATCATTTCCGGCTTCGTTTTCCTCGTCGGCATCTGCTTTGCGATTGTTTTCTCGATTTTCTTCCTGATCGTTATTTTTATCGCTGCTGTATCCATCTATTCGGTCGATAGAGGAAAGGAGATGTGGCAGGGATTCACCAGCGCTGTCGCCGCCCTCTTCCAGCAGTATGTCGCCTCCAACAAGCGTTTTGCCAGGCTGACAGTCGCCGCCGCCGGAGGCACTGAACAGCTGGGACAGACCCTGACCGATACCGACAACGAACAACTTGCAGCGCTCGCCGAGAAACTGGGCGATCTCGACCAGAAAATGAACGACCTGAACGAACGATTCGCCAGTCATTCAGCATCGATCAAGCAGCTCAGGCAGCAGGTTGAAGCTGCCGCTGCGGACGGGCCAGCGGGTGCACATGATACGAATGAAGGCGCAAACCCGCAGGCATTCGACGAACGGTTTGCCAGACTTGAAGACCAGCTGGCCTCCGGGGCAGATGCCCAGAACCAATTTGAGCAGCAGTTCAGTGATGAACTTGAGGCGATAAAGGAAGATCTTAGAGATCTGCACGAGAAGACATCGATCCCGGAAACAATATCCGGAATCCTCTCCTATATCGATCTGCCGGAGGACCGTGACCTGGTCACCGAAAAAGCGAAAGAGGCGATCTCACGGGGCATGACATACGCGCAGATTGATGATTTCTTCAAAGATTCCCTCAAACCCGAAGTGTACGAGGAGCTTGCCTCCCACCCGAGGCTGACAAAGGATTTCCTGCGCTCCATCAAGAAACAGTTTTAAACGCATACCTGGGTTATAATTTTTCCCGCCGTCAGGGGGTGCCGTAGCATCTGCAATGTAACGGCACCCCTTTTTTTATGGGCGCTATCGTTTTGTTTTTTCACGGCAAACCCTTGGGTTGTTCAAAACATTGAGGCTTTAGGACCGACCGCTTCTTGCCACAAATACAATCGTAATTATTTTTTAAATTTGGAGCGATATTAGGCATTATTTACTATTGACAATCTGCGCGATACCAATTAGTTTGTCGCGGCTTTGACGCTGGCAGGTCCGGTCGACAAAGCGGTAAAAATCGAGCACAAATTGATTGACAAGCAAGAGTGTTTCGATTAGATTG
>Ga0180436_10001007_pt1 | contig 28077 bp, 27 predicted proteins | sample SS_ome_2_FD_132434 | JGI IMG/M metagenome (GOLD analysis project Ga0180436, IMG submission 132434) | Hypersaline lake sediment archaeal communities from the Salton Sea, California, USA - SS_3_S_2 metaG | ecosystem: Environmental > Aquatic > Non-marine Saline and Alkaline > Hypersaline >... | reverse complement strand
CTGATGCGTTCATGTATATCTCGTCTACGCTGCTGTTTTCACCAAAAGCCCGGGACCATATGATTTGGCCATCTTTGACAACAACCACCTGGAGGGAAGGGGAATTGCTAATCTGTGTGCTTTTGGCTATCTCCCGATCGAGCGTTTGGGTTATGGATGAAGGATGAGCCGGACTGCTTCCGGAACAACTGCTGATCAGTACAGCTGAAATCAACAAAAAGACCGATGCGATGAAAACAATTTTGGTTCTCATGGTTTTTTTGGCCTCCAACTAAAAAACGGACTGGATCCATTCACAGGATCCAGTCCGTCATTTTAAAGAACCTCAATCACATCCAGCCGGATCAACTCGTCAACGATATCCTGGATCTCTTTCGAGTAATATTCCTCAATTTCCGCTTTCTCCATCAGGTCCGAGATTGTAATTGGTCGGGCCTGGGGGAATGGGAGGTGGAAGAGGAATTTCCCTTGGGGAGTGGTCAGGCTGATCTTATGCTCCTGCCGTTCCCTGCCTTCACCTTCCCAAACCGTCACAGTGCTGAAACAGTTTCCTGTCCTTGCGACCGAGAAGTTCGCTCCGTTTTCTTTCCTCTCCCGAACTAAACGGGAAAGGCCTTCACCGGGATTCTCTTTTTCAAAGATCGACAGGTCAAAATCAAGTTTTAATTTGGTCTGGACCAGTGTGTAGCGGAAGTAGGGCCTCTTTTTTTCAAAGACCTCAGTTTTCTTGGTGATCTTGAGTTCTGTAAGGTTTTCCAAAAAGTCCTGGGCAGTTCGGATATGTAAGCTCAGGCGGGAGGCAGCTTCTGATGCAGATATATCCTGGTAGTTCACTAGCAACTTGAAAAAATCTTCTGCATAATCTTTGGATAGAATTGCCCCTAGATGGGCAGCTGTTTCAAAATTCATTTTGGTATCCTTATTATCCAAGAGGATGTAATCGTAGCGCATTCATGCGATCGATGATCTTGGATTCCTGACCATTCTTGGACAGTTCGAGAAACTCGCTGAAAACATCCCCGAGGGATTGGCAGATCTGATCAAAGTCCAGATCCATCTTAAATAGCAGGTAATCCTCTTCGATGATATTGACTGTGATTTTTCCATCATAATCCACAGCCACCCAGGTATCTTGCAGGTAATCTTTCTTAAGGCTGAAGAGATAGGGAATATCATTCCCGGGAAGAGTTAGGACGAAGACCACCCGGTTCTCTTCTTTGAAGGGGAAAGCGATCAGATTCCTGGACATGAAATCGACAAAACGGATCATCTCGGTCTTGCTGACTGGCACTTGTCCTACCGGGCGGGGTCGGGCGGTGAAGCTGTTGCCAATATCTTCTACGGGTAAGGCTGCCAGCTCAAAGACCTCTTCTCCCCGCCAACGCAGCTTTCTGTTGAAGGCTTGATAGGCTGTCACCATCATTAACCCATACATAAAAATTAGGAGCATAGGAGTCAAGCCGAGCTCGTGCTTGTTTTCAATGGCAGTGGGTGCGCTGATGCAGACCAGCCCGGCAAATATGATGAATAAGGTTACTGCCAGGTAGCTGTTATTGCGGGTTTTCAAGACAATAGCGATGGGAAATATCGCAGCAAGAAAGTAGATCGCACCCAGCGAGTAAAATGCGGCCCTTGGTCCGAAAAGACCGAACATGCCACCGAATATTCCCAATGACAGAATGGGAAACTAGATGGATTTGAGTATATTTTGTTTCTTCATTTTTCGTTCGAAGAACATTTGGCACCTCGTGTGTTCTGGAATGATACTTCATTACAGATGAAGTATATCAAAATAATACTATAATGCAATAATACTTAAGGAGTGTTTGTAGTACTACTTTTTACGTAGGTGATCGCTGGGATTGAATTTCCCCAGGAGAAAATGGGCCAGCCTGTGTGGTGTGGTTCAGTATTCCCCATCTTCATTCCCTGCACAATCTTCCTTTTGAAGGATGAATCATGTTACACTGAAATTGTCGCTCCTGAGAAATAAGTATCCCCGATTATAAAAAATTATTGTGGTTCCCTGATAATCTATCCATCAAGGACTTTCTGGTTGTAACATAAACGCAGAGCATTTCGTTTATATGATAAGGAACATTATGGTTCAACCGAATAATCCAGATCTGCAGCTGGTTCAAAAAGCTGTCAAAGGCAATCGAAAAGCGTTCACTACTTTATTCAATAAGTATTTCCAGTCGGTATATAACTTTGCCCTGACGCTTTCACGTGACCCAGCGATGGCGGAAGATCTAACCCAGGAAGCTTTCATCCGGGCCCACGCCAACCTGGAACGACTCGGTCCGCCCTGGAATTTTCGAGCCTGGATCTTTCGATTGACACGCAATTATTTTATTGATCAGACCCGTAGGGAACGTGAGGTAGATCAGCTTGAGGAAGACCGGCTGGTACGATCCAAAGACCCAGGTCCGGAAAAAGTTACTATGTCCAAAGAAGCTGCAGGCCGAGTCCAAGATACCCTGAACAAACTGGCTCCCCAGCATCGGGAGCTCCTTGTTCTGCGAGAATTAAACCAGTTCAGCTACGCTGAGATCGGTGAGATCCTGGACATTGGCGATTCTAATGTCAAGGTTTCTCTCCATCGTGCCCGGGCCGCCTTCCAGGAAAGTTTTGGAACTCAACTTTTATTAGAGGATCCGGAAGGGGAATGCCACGAAGTGAGCGCATTATTAGAGGCTTTTCATGATAGTGAGGATCTGCTGGATCGGGAAAAATTTGTCCGCGAACACTTGAAGGTCTGCCCTGAATGCCGAAAACGCAGGGAAATGCTGATTGCCCAATCCGTCGCTCTGGGTGCGTTCATCCCGGTTATCCCACCCAAAGAGCTTGCAGAGAGAATCCTAAAGAAAATAGGAAGCCCACCTCCTCAGCCAGCTCTCCAGAAAACAGGATTGATAAAAGGGATCTTTGGCTATGGTGGCGGCGGGATTGTGCTGGGGGGGATGATCTGGATCATGTATAGTATGATCTTCAATACACCTGCGATTCTTCCCAATTTTCCGGGTGCTGGAACTCCAACTCCCACTCCCACTCCAGAAGTCCTGGCGCCAGCTGCACCCACAGAAACTTCGGCAGAGGTTCCTCCTCCGCCCCCACCTCCAGCTGTTCCTTCAGAAACAGCAACCGTGGTTCCACCCACATCTCTGCCACCTCCAACAGAAGATGATCGCTGTGCCCTTTTTGAAGAGATGGAGATGTCACTAGTGGTTCTCAATATCCTGGATGGTACTTATAACATCCCGGTTTATGTAAAGATGGAAGGTGGTGTGCTGGGTGGAACCGACGAAGAATGGATTGGCGAGCCCATCTGGCCGTATGAGGCCTGGATGGGTGAGATCCCGGATAATAAATGTGACTTCCAGGGATTCCCGGATCGGCTTGTCTGCATGTTCACTCTCAAGCCGGATATGCCGGGAACTGAACAGTATTTCCAACTGAAATTGGAAGTTTGTGAGAATGTATTATTTTCTCAAGCGGTGGTGTTGCCGTTTGTTCAACAAGCAGAGGGAAGCGGGAGTGAACCTGCCAGCTGCCACGCAGGTTTGGACGCAGAGAATTGTAAGCTTCACGGTGGAGAATATCGAAAGATCAACGACAATCTATCCTTGTGTTATTGTCCCTGATCAATTGAACTCACAAAACCACCCCCGATAATCCGGGTTGGTTTTGTTTTAAAGACGGGCCATTGCTCTGATTTAACTTATAATTATTTTGAGATCGATCGGGGAAAAAATATGAATAACCCAATTGGTGGCTACAAGACTCTCAATGAGATCGCTTCTGTTGTCAGCCAATCTCTCGATCTGGATGAAGTGCTGTGCAGCGCCCTGGATAAGGTCCTGCAGGCAACCTGCCTTCAGATTGGGGGAATCTATTTACTTGATGAAAACTCAAGCGTTCTGTCTATTTATGCCCAACGGGGATTTTCAGAGGAATTTTCTGCAGCTATCGATCATCTGAAGATCGGTGAGGGTTTTTCGGGAAAGGTCGTTGAATCCGGTGAACCCATGGTGATCCGCGATATCACCAAAGATGAACGTCTTTCTAGGGGAATAGTTAAAGATGAAGGATTGAAATCGCTGCTTGTGGTACCTCTCTGTTCTAAGGGTAGAACCCTGGGCACGATCTTCTTGGTATCCAAAGAGCTGCGCGATTTCAGTGAAGACGAGGTTGGTTTGCTGATCACTGCTGGTCAGCAGATTGGTGTTGCAGTCGATAATGCCACCCTGTTCCAGGATCAACAGCGCCGGGCAGAACAATTCAGGGTTATTGCTGATGTAGGCCGGCAGATCACCTCGATTATGGATATCGATACGCTCCTCGATCATGTCGTCAATCTGATTCAAAAGACATTTAAATACGATCATGTGGCAATAGCGACCATCGAGGACGATTTTGTAGTTTATCGTTTCGGTGCTGGACGTTTGTGGGAAGATCCAGCGTTTAATTTCAATCCCTCACATCTGAAGATCGGGTCTGAGGGAGTAACGGGCCGTGTAGCAGCTACTGGTAAATTAGTCTATCTGCCTGATGTTAGGAAAGATCCTGCTTATGTGGAGATGATGGGCAGCGGCACATTATCTGAATTGACTGTCCCGGTGAAAGTAAAGGGCAAAGTCATTGGTGTCTTAGATGTCCAGAGCGATAGGATCAATGCCTTTGATGATAGTGACCAGGTTGTGCTGCAGTCCCTGGCAGACCAGGCTGCTGTGGCGATTGAAAATGCCCAGTTATATAAACAGGCTAAACAGCTGGCTGTGGTTGAAGAGCGCAACCGGCTGGCGAGGGAACTTCACGATTCTGTGACCCAGGCATTGTATGGGATCACCCTCCATGCTGAAGCAGCTTTCCGGCAATTGGAAGCCAAACGGATTGGGTTGGCAAATGAACAGTTGAGGGAACTGCGCAGCACAGCCCAGGAAGCCTTAAGGGAAATGCGGCTGTTAATCTTTGAACTGCGCCCGTCTGTTGTTGAGATGCAGGGATTGGTACCTGCCCTGAGGGCCAGGTTGGAAGCTGTTGAAGAACGGGCTGGGATGCAGGTGGAGATCAATATGGATGATAGACTGGAGCTTTCCGACAAGATCCAGGATGGATTATACAGGATTGCACAGGAAGCGCTTAATAACGCCCTTAAACATGCCAAAGCAAATAAGATCATCTTGAATCTAACCGGAACATTGGCAAAGGTCACCCTGGAGATCATGGATGATGGCCTAGGGTTTAAACCTGAAGAAGAAGTTGAAGGTGGCGGATTGGGATTGGATGGTATCATCGAAAGAGCAGACCTGTTGAATGCTGAGCTGATCTTGGACAGCTGGCCCGGGAGAGGAACAACGATAAGGATCGAGGTACCCTATGAGTGATGAAGTCATTCGTATTTTGATTGTTGATGATCATGCAGTGGTCCGGAAAGGCATTCGGGCCCTGTTAGCGACTGAACCAACCCTGGAAGTATTGGATGAAGCGGAGAATGGCCTCGAGGCGGTTGGGAAATTCAGGGAACTAAAACCCGATGTCCTGCTGTTGGACCTGTTGATGCCTAAAATGTCAGGCATTGAAGTGATCCGGGAGCTCAAGGAGAAATATTCGGATGTAAAGATCCTGGTTCTGACCAGTTTCGCGGCAGATGAACAGGTTTTTCCAGCTATCAAGGCGGGCGCTCTTGGATATCTTCTTAAGGATACTCAGCCAGAAGATCTGATCAATGCCATCCGCCAGGTTCACCGGGGAGAATCTTCCCTCTCTCCATCGATAGCCCGCAAAGTCCTGCAGGAAGTTTTCCAACCAGGAGAAAAACCGTTAAGTCCAGACCCATTAACCAGGCGGGAGGTGGAAGTCCTCCAGGTTCTGGCCAAGGGAAAAAGCAATCGTGAAATCGGCCAGACGCTGCATATTACCGAAGCGACTGTCAGAACTCATGTCAGTAATATCCTGGCCAAGCTGCATCTGGCCAGCCGGACGGAAGCGGCTTTATATGCTTTGAAGGAAGGTGTAGCTAAGTTAGATGATAACGAGTAAGACAGTTTGAATGGCTTGATACTTAAACCCTAATGAATTAGCTACATCATTTGGATGAAATTCTCTCATCCTGGTATCTGTTTTCCTCAATATTAAATAGTCCTTTCTACTTGTAGTTAATCCCCTCTTTATCCGATGTGATATCGAGGGTTTTTTTGTATGATTCAGTCAGTAAATGAGATGCAGAAGGAGTAGAAAAACAGAATGACAGCCCTAAGCGAAATATTTTTCCCGGCAGCCGTTCTTTCTTATCCAACACAGCGATTACAACTTGAGAGATTAAAAGGAAGGAGTGGTATTTTGTATAAAGTCCTGATCATCGACGACCGCCTGGCTTCAAGAAAAGGATTATGCGCCCTCATGCTCACACAGCCGGACATTCAGGTTATTGGTGAGGCAAATAATGGGGCGAAGGCAATCGAATTCATCAAGAAAAAAAGGCCAGACGTGGTGCTGATGGATGCATTTATGCCCAAAATGAACGGCCTGGAAGCGACCAGGATCATCAAAAAGAAGTGGAGGAATATCAGAGTAGTGATCCTCACTTTACACGACGATATCAAGGAAGAAGCCCTGGCGGCAGGCGCGGATGCTTTTTTAGTAAAAGGATGTTCTCCAGATGATCTGATCCTGGAGATCAAAAATGAAAGGAGACGAAAAAAATGACTTTCAACCCAAGTTATGCGGAGCTATTAGGGAAGGAGCTGCAAATGCAACGGATGCGCGAAGCAGGAAAAGAGCGCCTGATCCGAAAAGCGACAGCATGGAATCCATCGCTTTCAAGAAAGATATCAACAATTCTGCGAACACGTTGGCAGAGTTTCTGGACGCATAGGGGTGAGAACAGACGATACACCCCAATTTCTCAATTGCCAAAGAAGACTCCCAGCTTGTGAATTTCTACCTTATTCTTCTTCTCTTGGTTGCTGTGGGAGGCGCTGCTTTTCACAAGAAGCGGCTGACCTCCCACGGCGGAGAGAAGAGAAGGATATATCATGATGAATGAATTGTCTTTCGAGAAGGATATTCTGAAAAATAAATTTTCCATTTTGATATTACCTCTGGTATTGGCCATAGCGATCCTGATGGGTGTTTTCTCTGGATTGGGAATGATTTTCTCTGATGTGATTTATCCGACTCCCGGCTTGAGGGAAACCTATCTGGCTAATGATCCGGTCAATATCGTGCTGGGACTGCCATTTTTATTAACCTCAGTGATCTTGATACAGAAAGGAAAAATCCTTGGGCTGCTGCTTTTGCCAGGCGCATTGATCTATGTGATCTATAACTATCTTGGCTATGCCCTGGGTAGACCCTTGGGTTGGCTATCGCTTGCCTACCTCGGTCTTGCAGGACTCAGCCTGGCAGCGCTCACTTTCCTAATAAGAACGGTTGATCACAAATCGGTGAAGTCACAGCTTGAAGAGAGGATTGGAAGAAAGCTCTCCGGTTGGATCCTGGTGGTTTTTGGCCTGGCTTTTATTGCTCTGGCGCTCTCAACGATCGTCACTGGAATCCAGGAGGGAACGATCCCTCCCCTGGGAGAGAACGCCGTAGCGGTTGCGGATATTGTGGTTTCCCTGGGCTGGGTGGTCGGTGGGATCCTTTTGCTACGTGGGAAACCCCTTGGGTATACCGTCGGGTTGGGGTTGCTGGTTGCTGCCAGCTCCCTGTTCATTGGCCTGGTCCTGTTTTTCTTCTTTGCGCCGCTGGTCTCTGATCGACCTTTTGACTGGAAGGAGATCGTTACTGTGCTGGCCATGGGCCTGATCTGTTTTGTGCCCACTGTTTTGTTCTGGCGAGGTGTTGTGGGATATGGACCTGTATTGAATGTGAAGGAAATTGAAGATGCTTATCACACTTAAAGAATGGACTAAAGATCACCAGGTTTCTGCTTTCTTCATCCTTGCCTTCCTGATCACCTGGCCGGGATTTTTCCTGGTTTACTATATCTTCCCCGGTAATCAAGCAGTGGAAGGGCTGAGCATGCCTTGTGTTTTTGGTCCAGCCCTGGCTGCCATGATTGTCGCAAAGATTGCGGAACCAGAACCAAAACAGGAACCCAGTCAGTGGCGCTGGATTACATTCCTGCTTGTCTGGATCCTTGGTTCTATTGTCCAGATCCTCTATTTCTTGTGGGTCCACAGGGTTGATCTGATTCCACCAGTGATCATCATCTGTTGTGTCTTTGCGCTGCTGCCGGCCTGGATGGTCTCAAATGCCTTTGCCAGGAGCCCCGGGATCCGGAAACTCTTCTCAACCTTGATCAAACCGAGGGGATCCTGGGTCTGGTATCTGGTAATTTTCCTCATCTTCCCTGGTATACCGCTTCTGTCTGTGTTCATCACTTGCTGGACGGGAAGCTGGGTTCCCTTATTCCAGGCCAATCTTGGTTTATCCGGCATGACAGCTTATTTCATTCTCGAGTTTTCACGTGGTTTCCTGATGACAGGTGGGATCAACGAGGAAAGCGGCTGGCGGGGATTTGCCCTGCCCCGGCTGCAGAACCGTTATCCGGTCCTGGTCTCAGCCTTGATCGTCTGGTTCTTCTGGGCCGCCTGGCACCTACCCTATGACTTTGGCAGGGGAGATGAGCTGCGCTGGATCCTGGAGAACCGCCTGGTCTGGAACCTGGTGATCTCGATCATCATCACCTGGCTCTATAACCGCACCAACGGCAGCCTGCTGGCCGCGGCCCTTTTCCACCCGGCCATGAATACCTTTGGGAATATGATCACCAACACACCAATCTCACGGATCCTGCTGGCTGCTCTGGCGGTCTTTGCGATCCTGGATGGCAGGATGTGGCGAAAGCTGCCGGAGGGGCACCTGGCGGTGAATATTGAATTCGCCTGATGCTTCTGAAGGAGAAAATCATGGTTTCAAAGATTGATTCTATGCCAGAAACACCCAGAAGATTTAGACTGCATGAACATCCCTGGATAGCATGGCTGGTGAGTATAGCAGTTGTAGTCTTTTCAATCTATTTAATGGGAGTCATTATCTTTGGTGTGTTAGGCTGGCAGGAAGATAAGCCGCTGAGTCAGTTCGTCCACGGAACTGCTCACCATTTCCTGATGGTATTTTTGCTCATGCCCTTTCTCCTTCGGTTGCCAAAAGGAAAAATCCCCTATAGAGATTATCTGGATCGGATAGGCCTGACAAAGATTAAACCTTTCTTTAAATTAGTACTGCTGGCGCTGTCCTGTTATCTGATACTTGCTCTCTGCCAGTTGTCAGCGTCCATCATCTTCCGGCTTTTTGAAGGGTACCCAATCACCTGGAGATTTCTGCGCCAGGTTCTTGATGTATCCGGGGATCTGCCGCCAGTTTCTGCAGGATTATTAACGACCATCCCCTCCATGTTTGAGGAGCTGGTCAACCGGGGTGTGTTGTTAACCACGTTCCGGAACAAGTATTCTGACTGGGAGGCAATCATCTTTTCTGCCCTCGGTTTTGGGCTGATCCATCTCCTGAACCTGGTTATGGGGAGGGAGCTGGTCTGGGTTTTTGGTCAGGTTGTCTGGTCCTTTCTGATCGGGCTATTTTACGGTTATGTATTTGTCCGCACTGGCAGCCTGCTGCCGAGTATGATCGTTCATTATCTGGGCAACGCCTTCATTGGATCCTTCACATGGTAAATGCAATCCCGGGCGCCCGCGGCTGCAGAGGCTCTCTATGGGGTATTCCTGACCTTCGGCCTGGTCCCTTCAGCGTTGATGATCCTCTGGGCATGGTTTTATTTAAAGCGCTGGATCCCTGGGGCCAGATCTCTGCCGATATTTCCGGAGCGAATGGAAAGTCAACAGTCATTATCAAGAGGGCAAATATGAAAAAGACTGAACATAAACTTCACATTAAAGGCATCTGGTTCCAGGTTTTGATGATCCTGGTCCTGACGGCGTTGATTGCCTACGCTACTTTATATATTCCCGGAAAATCCTGCACGATATTCACCGTCGTCCAGGGGGATACCGTTTTCTACGGCAACAGTGAGGATCAGCACAACGCTGACCCGGTGATCGGCTTTTTCCCACCCTCGTCAGAAGGATTTGGATCTGTTCATTTTGGAATCACAAAACCTGACGGGCAGGTTAACTTCGAAGGTGCCGCTAATGATCAGGGCCTGGTCTGGGACTGCAATAGTACGCCCAAAGGTAAACTGAACCCAGAACCCAACCCGGGCAAGCCCTATTATCTGGACCATCCTAATTTCCTTTACACGATCACGAAAAAAGCGGCAACAGTGGATGAAGCTATCCATATTGCAAAAACATATCATTTTGGTGAAGTGCTGAAAGGTCAGTACCATATCGCGGATGCCAATGGCGATGCGGTGGTGATCAGCGCAGGAGCGGATGGAAAAGTAGCATTCACTCGTAAAGATGCTGGTGATGGTTACCTGCTTTCCACTAACTTCAACCTGGCGCAACCAGAAAATGGACCAGTGGATTTTCGCTGGGATATTGCAAAGGAGAAATTGGAAGCTGTGGTAAATGGAGCGGTGTTATCGCCAGAATATGCCATGAACCTGATGGAATCCGTCCACCTTGAATCACTGACTACATATACTCTCTACCAGAACGTATTGTATTTGAATGCAAACAAGATCTATCTAACCTACATGGCTCAATACAATGAAATCGCGCAAATTGATATGGAAGAAGAGTTTGCTAAAGGTCAGCGCGTAGTGGAGATGAGAGAGTTTTTCAGCTCTGAAACTGCTGCTGAGGGCGATGCGGCTTATCAGCGTTTTGAAACGCGTTTTAAGCTCGCGATTATCAGCGTGATCACTGTGAGTGTTCTCTTGATCGGGCTGATGGTGTATTTGATTAACCGGAGAATAACCACAAGATAACAAGCACAGGTATATATTGTCAAGGAATAAGCTTTTGAAATCTGGGCAGAGGAGAAGAGAAGATGAAGAGTGATAGTTATTTAGGCCACTCCGAGAAAGTTCTACCTAACGCCAACTGGAAAGCACTGGGTGTTTTTTTTGGTTTGGCATTTGTTTGGACCTGGGCTTTTTTGATCCCTGCGGTGCACTTTATCCCAGAGAACCTTAGAATCTTCCTGATCATCATAGCAGCTTTCGGCCCATTCATTTCAGCAATGGTCACAATCAGGACCTTTGAGGGGAAAGAAAAATTAAAGAGCTGGCTGCGGATGATCTTCAGGTTTAAGATACCTTGGTATCTCTATCTGGCCGGGGCGTTTTTGATCCCGATCCTGATCGGCGCCCTGCAGTATCTTGCCTACCGGGTTCTCGGCGGTGTGCCTGTGCCCGGAAGCGCCGATCCCTGGTATTGGTATCTAGCCTCTCTGATCCCGACCATGCTTCTGACAGGTGGCAATGAAGAACCTGGCTGGCGGGGGTATGCACTTCCTGTGCTGAACAAACTCACCACCCCGATCCTGGCAGGATTGATCCTGGGGGTCATGCATTCCCTTTGGCACCTACCCCTGATGGCAGACTACCAGACCAATATCTTCTGGTACGCCTTTAACCTGATCCCATTGACATTCCTGTTCAACTGGTTCTATCAGCAATCTCGGGGCTCAGTCTGGCCGGTGATGCTCTTCCACGCCGGTACGAACGTGATAGGATCCTTTATCCCCGTTCCGATGAACCTGGCTGAGATTTGGAGCGACTTTGTGTTTTTAAGGGGAGTTGTTTATTGGATCATGGCTGCAATTCTAATTGCCTCAACCTGGAAGTATTGGACCCAAAAGGATCCGGTACTGGAGGTTGATCTTGCCCCCGACAACATTAACTGAGGGAATTAGCAATAGAAGAACTAACAAAGGAGTTTCACTGATGTAGTGATTGGTTTCCTGCTGGGATTCGGTGGCGGTGGGTTAGCAAGAGAGAAGGAAAAATCCGAGTAATAGAGAACCTGGTCTCTCCGACCCTGATCAAGAGGTCTTGATTCTGTCGAGTAGTGTCTAAAGGTTTGATGACGCCATTAACACCACTTTCTTAAGTCCTTCTCTGCGCACCTCGGCAGCGCCCCTGGGTGTGTTGGTCATCAAGCGCAGGAAGCTGGTGCGGGTAGGATAATAAACAAGGGCAAAGTCGTGCCAGATGTTGAACAGGGAACTTTTCTGGTCCCCGATATAAGTGCTCAGTACCTTACCATATATATTTGGATAACCCCCCACGCTGATCAGGCGCGGCAGGATCCTGGCTGAGTACAGGTTATATTCCCTCTTGCCACCGGAGTCATACTGGTTCAAATTCATCATATATAAAGGTTCATCTAATTTTCCGGAAGCGAATCCTGCCACTTTACCGGCATCTGGATCGGTTTCCGGGTCAAGCTGATCTCCAAGTTCATCGAGATGATCGATCCCTTTTACTTCAGCGGTTCCGAGCAATTTTGTCAGCCATGATGAAGTAAATCCGAGACTCTTAACCACTTTCTTCAGGTTCGGATTGGGTTGAACGATCAATGAATATACTTCGCTGAGATACGCTTCCCGAATGCTCCTGGAGTTCTCGTGGGCCATCAGCAATGCTTGGCTGGAGTAAAAGTTGTCAACTGTGAGACCCTGATAGGGCATCTCGCCGCGGGTGATCAACTGATCTAACCTGAGTTGATGCTCTCTTGTCCCCTTTTGCTCTTGAACTGCACGAGCGGTTCCCCTGAAGTAGTCCCGGGCATCCTTGGCGTCATTCATAACCAGGAATTGGACCAGGGATAATTTCGTTTTACCGTGAGCAAGCATTTTATCGCGCTGAACACTGTTGGGTTCTAAAGCCATGATCTACTCCTTTTGAAAATGATCGATGAGCAGCTGGCTAACTTCGTCGGCTTTATCATGCTGAACCCAATGGGAAGCATCTTCAAAGAATACCAGCTCGCCATCCAGGCAGTAGTCCAGACTCAGCGGCGCCATCTGGTGGCTGAGGTGAGGATCTTTTTTGCCCCAGATGATCAGGGTGGGTGGTTGAATCTCCTCTGATTTTCTGGATGTTCCGGATCGGCTGAAAGTTGCCCTGTACCAGTTGATCATAGCGGTGATTGCGCCGGGTTGGCTCCAGGCTTCCCTGTAGCGATTGTATTGATCTTCACCCCAGTAATCTGGCATGGCCCTGGTCAGAAACTTCCAGTTGGACGCTTTTACAAAACGTTCGGGAAGTCCTGGTAGTTGGAAGAATATGGCATACCAGCTTTTCAACATCTGGGAAGGATGGGATCTGAGATAGTTCCGGAAGACTGTGGGATGAGGGACATTGGCTATAACCATCCGCTTGATCCTATCTGGCGCTCGAAGGGCCAGGCTCCAGCTGACCATGGCACCGAAATCATGCCCGGCTAGATTAAACTGATCATATCCCAGGTTTTCAGCCAGACCCAGGATGTCGTCGACCAGCACTGCCATATTATATTGATCCACTCCAGCGGGTTTATCGCTCAGGTTATACCCCCGCTGGTCGGGAATGATAACCCTGTATCCGGCCTGGACAAGGACTTCGATCTGGTTTTTCCAGCCGAACCAGGCTTCCGGGAAACCGTGTAAAAGGATAACTGGTTCTCCGTCCTTGTGACCGGCTAAAGCGGTGTGCAGTTGAATGCCATTTGTAGTAATAAATTCAAAGGTAAGGGTCATGTCCTTTTCTTCCATAAGTTCAATCATAACTCTTTTTGAGACGTTTTTAGAAAACTTACGTATATTATTGTCAGGTGAAAAAATAAATATTGGCCGGAATCATCGGCTGTGAAAATATAGATCAATTGGAGAGATAAAAATGCGTACAATTATTAAGCTGGTTTTAGTAATTCTAGTCATCGCTGCAATCACAACAGCTTGTGGAATTCCCTTCCAACCGCGTATGGTCAGGGGATCCGGGGACGTCATCGAAGAAAGCCGCAATGTCAGCGGGTTTGACAAGGTCTCGGTAGAAGGGGCTGGAAGGGTGATCATCACCCAGGGGAATAAAGAATCCCTCACGGTCGAAACTGATGATAACCTGATGGAATATATCAGAACTGAAGTTGTGGGAAAAACCCTGGAGATTGGATTTGTAGATGATGTGGTCTTGAGTTCCGGCAGGGGCCGAGTAGCTCTTGATCCAACGGACGGCTTCGTTTTTCGGATCAGCGTGATTGACCTGGAAGGAATCTCTGTTTCAGGTGCAGCTGATTTCGAAATGGAGAAGATCAAAGCAGGACAGTTTGATATCAGCCTTTCTGGAGCAGGACAGGTGACTATAGATGATTTGGACGCAGATTCATTGAATGTTATTGTCAGCGGAGCTGGCGATGTGAATCTGGCCGGAAGGGTAAAGGACCAGGTGGTCCGATTGAGCGGTTTAGGACGCTATCAGGCCTTTGATCTGGAAAGCCAGGAAGCTTCCATCACTATCAGCGGAGCAGGCGGCGCCAATGTTTGGGTACTTGAATCTCTGGATGTCAGTATCAGCGGAGCTGGAGATGTGAAATACTATGGCGATCCAACTGTGAGCCCGAATATCAGCGGCGTTGGCAGGATCCAGAGCCAGGGTGAGAAATAAAAATTCAAAAGGGATTGGATCCTTTCAAAGGATTCAATCCCTTTTTTGTTTTAAGCCCAAAGAATGGTCATCAGCGCAGCCACAGTCGTAATCACCAGTGATATCACTACCGTGACCCGGATGACCTGGCTCTCTTCGCCAATGCGGTCAATACTGGCAGCAGCGTTCTGAAGCTTGGCGGGAGAGATCACACTTGCCAATCCACCCCCGATCCCACTGGCTGCGGCAACTACGAGCCCAAAGGCACCTATCTTCTCAGCTGTACTCAAATGAATTCCTGTAAGCATCGCAATAGCTGATGTCTCAGAACCACTGATGAATCCTGATAATAGACCCAGGAAAGGAGCAACAGCAGGGTAAAAACGACCGAAGGCGCTGCTGGCTGCGTCCGCAATCACGTATACCATATTATTAGCAGGATTAATCAGATCCCAGGACGCATTCTTCCCGGAATGGTTGATCAGGAAAGCGATCGCAAAGAATACCGCTGAAGCAAGCATCGGCCGGGGAGCTCGTTTGAGCCATTTGCTCAGAGAGTCTTTTAGAATCACTCTGTCCACTTTTAAGATTGGAAATGCCAGAATCGTGCTGACCAGGATCCAGAAGTAGGCCTGCCAAAATAAGCGGATCTTTTCCGGAGCACCAGGGATGATCTCCAGAGGCATGCTTAGTCTGTTGAACAGCAGTTCGAAAAATGGCAGAAAAGGAGCATTGACAAGCAGTGCCAGGATAGTCAGGACAATCCAGGGAGAAATGGCTGCAGACAAAGAGAGCTTCTCTTCTGCCACCAGGTCCTTTTCAGATAGAGGGCTCCGATCCAGTAAGGTTTGCCCAGTTAACTTGAGGTAAACAAGCATGACCCCCACCACTCCAAGGCCGGCAGCAATCCCGGTTAATGTGACCAGCCCCAGGGCATTCATGCCAATAGCGATGAGCCCAGCAGTGATCCCAGACAGGAAGGTAGGGATCAAGCCCCTCCAGAGCAATTTCCACTCTCCCACCAACCATAACATGGACAATGCGATACAGGTGCTAATGACCGGCATGAACCGCGCAAAATATCCACCTACTTCCTGAACTGGCAACCCAACAAAATTCGAAAAAACCACAACCGGGATGCCCAGAAGAGCATAGGTACAAAGAGCGTCGTAGCCCAGCGACGGCAGGGCTATAGCCACAAAAGAGCTGTATCCCAGAGCGATCATGATCGGAGGCAGGATCGATACGGGAGTGGCCCCCAGTGAAGCCAGCAAAGTTCCGAAGCCAATATTGAGGATCAGGATTTGGGCTACCTGGTTTCCTGGTGCAATGGTTTTGATAAAAGCCACCACCCGGTCAATGGCACCGGTTTCTTTCATGATCGTGATCTGCAGCAGAGAGGTGGCCACCATGATCGTGATCGGCAGAGAGGCTACCACGCCGGACAGGCTGATCAATAAAGTGTTCAATAGGGGAGTCTTGAAATAAAGCCAGACGACTAATAGCGAGCAAATCCAGCCAGCCAGCCCGGCAATATCAGCCGGTGTCCTGCGCCAGACCAGGAGGATCAGAATAAGAATGATAGGCAGCAGAGAGAGGAGAATTGAAATGGGATTCATAGATGCTCCGTTTCTGGCACTGAACGAATTAATCGCAATATTATTCTAATCTTGAAGTGTTCTTCAGGAGATAATTCCCATACAGGATCCCGGGTGGACAGGGGTCGCAGCCCAGGTGGGAATGAATTTGATCCCGGGCTGGCATATATTCCTTAAGATATTTTCTTCCTTCAACATCCGAGTCAATTCTGAGCTGCATAACATAGCCCAGGTAGACCTCGCAGGTCCTACATGGCTCATGGTGAAAAGCTTCTTCTGCTTCTTTGATTAATTGCTTGGCTTTGGAAATTGATAGTTTATCAGTCATGATCGCTATACCCGGCCTGCCCAGCGTAATACTGTCAGTGCATCGGCGGTCACCCATGGGTTCATCTTGCGTTTGCTGATGCCGCCCCAGTTCACGGGTGAAAAACCACTGATATCAGGTTTTGTGTTCTGGTAAAAGCGGTCCTCAGCTGGCCAGCCACCATCAGGAAGTTGTTTGGCTTCTAATAGGTCCAGAGCTTCTCCACAGCGCGGATCTTCCAGAAAACCTGCTTCTGACATCACTGTCAGGCCAATCAGGATATTGTAGCGCCAGTAATTAGGGTATCGCAGCTGTGTGAATTGTTTATTCATGATCTTGCCATCAGACAGGCGCTTGAATAACTTTCGCTGGAGAAAGACCTCAGCTGCCCGTTCAACTGCCAACCTGACTTTATTGTCACCTGTGATTTGGCTGTACAGCGCCAGTCCGCGCAGGGGAAGTAAACTTTCCCAGAAAGAAGAATGATCCGCTTCAGCCTTTTTGTCGCAGTTCCAACCGCCATCCGGCCACTGCCAGCCAATCAGCAGCTCAGCAAGTTGATCGCACCTTTCGTCCATGAATCCCAATTTGAGGGATGAGTACAGCGCATTTCCCTGCTGAGAGGCGCAGCGCCTGGCCCGACCTTGAATGACCGGTACACCCTCTTTCATCTTATAGTATGGGGGTGTTTCCTCGAAATGGACCGTCTTCATGTAGAACGGATCCAGCCAGCCGTCCAGCACCCGATCCCGGATGGGTTTAAGATCGGGATCACCGGAGGGATATCCCAGGTCAGCCAGGTTGGCGAGGATCCAGTGTGGGCCAGTCCATTTCTTATAAATCCGTTGAAAAGTCCTGATATCCTGTCCTGGTTGATCAGATCCAAGCAGGGTTTTAATAAGCCAGGATTCTTTGATTTCTTTTTGCAGCTCACGAATTGATTTCGATTCTGGATTCTCTTTTAATAGATTTACCCGTGCCTTATATCTGAGCGCGGGTTCTTCCGAGTCTGCCAGTTGCTTTATCACTGTTGTTATGATTTCTTTATTCAACTTGAATTTCATCCTTTCTTCGGGTACTGATAAGAAAATAGATGCCAAGAATTAAAAACCAGGCCACTACACCCAGGATCACGATCCACTCCATCAGGGCCAGGGGAATAAAATCTGGCCTGTTGGCCAATAACCCTTCCATGCCTTCCTGAAAATCGATCCCTTCTTCGAATTGGCTGGGGAAATTTGTGAATATTAAAAAAGATACTGTATTAAGAAGACCGGGGATTGCCAACCAGCGTGGCAGATTGTGCCCTTTGCTAAAAAAGATGACCAGCGAGTACACAAACGCTGTTAATAAACCAAGATCAAAGAAAGCCAGAGCAACAAAGAGGTGTATGTTCAGGGCATTCATGGGGAAGAACCCCACCAGGGCTCCAAAGACTGCCGCGAGTATTCCGATCAGGAGCAGGGGGTAGCGGACCCAACCCTTGAATTGGAATGGCAGCCAGGTTAAGAAGCCGGTATTGAAAACACCAGCCGCGATCAATGAAAGATTAAAGACCAGCGCTAGGTCTGAGACCCCGATCTCACCGAGTTCGGATACAAAATGGTTCAGCAGGTTATAGTGCTGTCCCTCAATACCAGTATAACCAAGAGCGGTGATCAGGATCCCCAGGCTGATCAACAGCGATCCGAGCACACCTGCCCAGCTGCCAAAGAGATCGATCTTGGAAGAACTTTGAATTTCTTGCGAGGTTTGGCTCATGGGGGGGATGTTTTTTTCCTTTACGAAGATTTGGATCAGTTCAATTTGTGGATACTTGGAAATAAGGCTTGATTGAGAGCGATGATCAGAATACAGCCAAACCCGGAGATCATGGCTGCGGTCGGGGCGCCGATCTGGTCTCCCAGGAAACCCATCAGCAGGGAGCCAAGGGGGTAAAAACCGCCCAGAGCCCAGGTGTAGGTGCTGATCACCCGGCCTCTCAGTTCATCAGGTACGATGGTCTGGATCATGGTGTTGGAGATCACCAGTTGGGTGATCAGGGAATACCCCATCACTGTCATCAATGCCATGATGACCCAGGGGATTCTGAAGAGAGCGATTCCCAGGATGGCCGGCCCGATCAAAACCCGGCTGAAAAAGAGCAATTTACCTTTATGGATATAGTCGCCAAAAAATATCAAAAGGGCACCTCCAATCAGGGCGCCGACACCCTGCCAGGAGAGCATCTGCCCGAATCCGGTTACCCCAATTTTTAGGATATCCTTGGCGAAGACGGGTACAAGGGTCAATGATCCAAAACCCACAAAGCTGTAGACCGCAACCATTATTACCAATCCCAGGATATCCTTCTCCCCAGCCAGATATCGGAAACCTTCTCTCATCTGGCTCAGGTTGGTTTCGCTTGATTCGGACAGGAGAGGTGGTTTGAGTCTCATCAACAGCAAGGCAGCGATCACGGCCAGATAAGACAGGCCGTTGATGGCGAAGGTGGGTGCTTCACCCAGGGCTGCGACGATCGCCCCACCGATAGCGGGACCGATGATGCGGGCAACATTAAAAAGGGAAGAGTTAAGGCTGAGGGCGTTGAGCAGGTCATTTTTGTCGTCATCCACCATCTCGGTCACAAAAGCCTGGCGGGCGGGCATGTCCAGCGCGCTGCCGATACCGAGTGTGAAAGATAAAACCAGAATGTGCCAGTATTGCACCAGCCCGGCCCAGGTCAGCCAGGCCAGGACAAGGGCGCCTAACATGAACCAGCTCTGGGTGATGAGCAGGATCTTCCGGCGCGGGAACCTGTCCACAATCACTCCCATGAAGAGTGACAGGATTAAGACCGGTAAGAAGCTGATAAACGTGACTAACCCCAAGCTGGTCTGGGATCCAGTGATGCGGTAAACCAGCCACTGCTGGGCTGTAGACTGCATCCAGACCCCGATTACTGAGATCAGCTGGCCCCAGAAAAAGAGTCGGAAGTTGCGGTGGCTCATGGCTCTGAAGGAGTCATTCAAGTTGAATGTTGATCTGATTTTTTTCATAAGAAAGTGATTTTCCAATATTAATGGAATTATGCAAAATTTGGTAGATGAGGATTGTACTGATTGATGAGGCAAAAGAAAGAATCCACTACCAGGGCAGATTCTTTTCATTAATAGTGATGTTGCTTGATGGTTCTATTTGAAGTATTTATTTTGGAACCAGAAGGCGACGTTCACCAGACCAATCATCACCGGGACCTCGATCAGGGGGCCGATCACTGCGGCGAAAGCAGCCCCGGAGTTAATGCCAAAGACAGCCACGGCCACGGCGATGGCTAGCTCGAAGTTGTTGCTGGCGGCAGTGAAGGCCAGGGTGGTGGTTTTGGAATAATCTGCTCCAACTGATTTCCCCATCAGGAAGGAAACCAGGAACATGATCACGAAATAGATCAGCAGTGGGATTGCGATCCGAACCACGTCAAGGGGGATGGTCACGATCAGTTCTCCTTTCAGTGAGAACATGACGACGATCGTGAACAGGAGAGCGATCAGGGTCAGGGGGCTTATCCTTGGTACAAATTCCCGGTAGTACCAATCTTTGCCCTTGGTTTTAACCAGGATCAGGCGGGTGAAAAAACCAGCCAGAAAAGGGATGCCCAGATAGATGAACACACTTTTGGCGATCTCACCGATAGTGATATCCACGATATTACCAGTTAATCCAAACCAGGTGGGCAGAACGGTGATAAACACATAGGCGTAGACACTGTAAAAAAGCACCTGGAAGATGCTGTTGAAAGCAACCAGGCCGGCGGCGTACTCGTTGTCTCCCTGAGCCAGCTCATTCCAGACGATGACCATGGCGATACAGCGAGCCAAACCGATCAGGATCAGGCCGGTCATATACTCCGGATAGCCGCGCAGGAAAATGATTGCCAGGGCGAACATCAGAACCGGGCCGATCACCCAGTTCTGGAGCAGGGATATTCCCAGGATCTTCCAGTTCCGGAAGACGTCACCCAGTTCGTCATAATGGACCTTGGCAAGGGGAGGGTACATCATCAAAATCAAGCCGATGGCGATGGGGATATTAGTCGTTCCGATAGAAACCGCTGTATTGAAGCTTTCAACTCCGGAAGGGAATAGGTATCCGATCCCTACACCTAGAGCCATGGCCAGGAAGATCCATAGGGTCAGGTAGCGGTCCAGGAATGAGAGTTCTTTATGTTTTTTCTCAGCCATAATTGGTTCTCCTGTTTCGGATCTACTGGTTTATGGGACTCCTTCTCTAATGATCTGGCTGTGATTCAGGCTTTAAAGCTGATCAGTGCCACACCAATGATGCTTAAGATAGCACCAATACCGTTGATCAAAGTGACTTTTTCCCCTATGAGCCAAACTCCAAGGCCTACCAGGATGATATTGACAAAAACCCCGGTGACCAGGTTCCCGATACTGAGATTCCAGCCGCTTCTGTACATCAGCAGAAAACCAAGCTCGAGCAAGATCACAGATCCGGCTACTGCTAATTGGGTCCAATTGATCTTCTTGATATGTTTCAGCACACCTCCCTCGGCGGGGAAAAAGGGCAGGAGAACCAAGCCTAAAGTCAATGCAAAAATATATATTCCCAATACAGATACGACCGGGTTAATGGATTCAGGGATCTGTTTAACAAAATATTGGTAACCAACCGCTCCCAGGATTGCTACAATAGCAGATATGTAATACATGGGTTTTACCTCTTTTACTTTGAGAGATTGCTAAATGAAAAAATTGATGATCCTTATCTCTGTATTGATTGTAAACCAGGTCGCGATAACTTGGTACAGACCCAACGATTTGGAAAACTTGATCATGCAACTATGTAATATCTCAAGAAGCGCCAGCATCTAGATGGACATGGGAGTGTTTCTAAATATTGAGGGGAAGGTTTATTCATGAGAATGTCAGTACGCCTATCTGTTGGGTTGATAGTATTGCTGGTTTTGATGGGCTGCAGTCAGTCAGGTCGTTCGAATATTGACCCAGGGCAATCCACGCAATTACATTCATCGATTGAGTTTTCCCCAGTTGTAACAAATTCCCCGTTTCCATCCTCGAACCCTGTTCCCTCCATCACACCCACCCCTGCACCCACGGAAATGATCTTTAGGGTTGGGAAAGAACTGACAATTGATTACCTGCGGGACCTTGAAATCGAGGGTAGCGAGATAGTTTTTCATGAACGGCTTTCACCCGGCTGGAACTACCACCGACACATCGTCAGCTATACATCAGAGGGGAATAAAATCTACGGCCTATTGACCATCCCCATGGAAGATCCTTCGGAGGGTGGATTCAAGGCGATTGTTTTTAACCACGGCTATATTCCACCCGCTGTCTATCAAACCACTGAGCGCTATGCGGCTTATGTGGATTATCTGGCCCGGAATGGATTTGTGGTTTTCAAGATCGATTATCGGGGCCACGGCAATTCTGAAGGCTTTCCTTCGGGGTCCTATTTCTCCCCGGGATATACCATCGATGCAATTTCAGCTTTGAAAAGCTTGCAAGGCCTGGACTATATTGATCCTGATGGTATTGGGATGTGGGGGCACAGCATGGCCGGGAACCTGGTTTTGCGGGCAATGCTGGTAGAACCGGATATCAAGGCAGGTGTGATCTGGGCCGGAGCTGTTTACAGCTACGAAGATCTCCTGGAGTACGGGATTAACGATAACACCTACCGTCCACCTGCGACCCCAGATAATATTGATGAAGATGAACACCTCAGGGGAAATCGGGCTGTCTTTGAAATCTATGGCTGGCCGGATGCCTCCCAACCTTTCTGGCAAGCCGTCTCGCTGACGCAGAATATCGATTTTCTACAAAACCCGATCCAGCTCCATCACGCGGAGGATGACTCTGTCGTCAGTATTCAATATTCCTATGGCTTGGCAGGGACGCTGCATGAAAACCAAAAAGAGTACGAATTCTACACCTATGATGGTGGTGGCCATAATATCATATCCCTCTGGTTCGACCAGGCTATGCTCCGTACAGTGGATTTCTTCAATGAAAACCTATAATATTGATAGAAGCCAGTTGAGATGGGGGGAAATATGAACTCATGAGCAATTCATACCTAACTTGTTTCTGTTATTCATCTCCTATTCTTTTTTAGGGTTGGCTTTTCAGCGATTTGAAGCCCAGATCATATTCTGGGTTATGGACACCTGTGAGTCTTATGAATATCGTATTTCCTCCAACTATCTTCACATTGATTGAGTGTCCATCTCTGACGAAAGAAAGTGAATAATCGCCTGCCATACTTTATCCAGCAAGTTCGTGGTTTTAGACGTATAATTAAAAAGATTGTAATTACATCTCTACAAGTTTAATCGAAACAGGAGCAATTACCGGTGGGTAAAAAAGGTTTTCGAATACTGTCTTATGGAGTATATGGTTTCCTGCTGGGCTTGGTCTTTCCTGTAGTTAGCACCTTCGCCGAAATCAATCGACATAATATGAATTTCAGCCTGGCCACTCTTCGCGGCCTGCATTTAGGCCAGCCTTTAATGCTGGTAATTGATGCTGCGCCAATTATCCTGTCGGCATCTTTTGCATTGATTGGAATTCAGTCAGCTCGAGCCTATGAGACCTCGTCTCAATTGCAGGAAATGAAAACTGATCAGAAAATCCAGGCTCAAAACGAGCACTATTTTCTCGAGGCATTGATCAGCAGCACATCATTTGCGGTTGTCAGATTGGACACAAATCACCATATTATTACCTGCAATGAAGCTTTTGAGAGCTTGTTTGGCTACACTTGCGATGAAATAATCGGTGAGCACCTTGACGAGATCATCGCTTCGGGAGGTTATGAAGATGAAGCCTCCCGGGTGTCTGATTCTGTCTCAGATGGAAACTTGGTTAGAAAGATCAGCAAGCGGAGGACCAAATCCGGCGATCTTGTTGATGTTGAAATTGTGGGAGTCCCGGTGTCAGCGGCGGGTGAAAATATTGGTATACTTGGGCTCTACCACGATATCAGCCAGCGTAAAAGAACGGAACAAGCCCTTATGGAAAGTGAGGCTCGTTTCCGAACGCTGTTCAATGAATCTCCCATCTCCCTCTGGGAGGAAGATTTCTCAGAAGTTAAGAAGATCCTCGACAAGATCGGATCGAAAGACGAGGTCATAGATCGCCTGGATATTGATTATGAATTAGTTCAGGAATGTGTGGATGCTATAAAAATCCTGGATATCAACCAGGCAACGCTCGATTTGTATAATGCCAATTCGAAGGCCGATTTGCTTCAGAACCTTTCACAGATCCTGGTGATCGATTCGCTGGAAGAAATAAGGAAGGAATTGATCGCCCTGGCCTCTGGAGCTACTAACTTTGAATGTGAGATCTATCAGAAAAAACTATCTGGCGAATTGATCTACGGCTGGCTGCGGTTGTCTGTTCCCCCGGGATATGAAAACACCTGGGAGCGAGTCCATATCTCGATCGTTGATATTACGGAACGTAAAGAGTCAGAAGAAAAACTGCGCTTCATGAGCTTTCATGATGCCTTGACCGGTCTGTATAATCGGGCCTATTTTGAAGAAGAAATGGCCCGTCTGGAAGGAAGCCGGCTGTACCCGGTTAGCATTATCTGCTGCGACCTGGATGGATTGAAACAAATTAATGACCAATTTGGCCATGATGCTGGTGACCGGGCAATCAAGGGAGCTGCCAAGGTTCTCAGTCACCATACCTTCAGGAAAGAAGATGTGGTGGCACGCATCGGGGGAGATGAATTTATCGTTATTCTTCCAAATGTGGATTTGGATGAGAACCAATCAATTATAGACCGGATTGATCTTGGTATAAATCAATTCAATTCCAGCTTGATAGATGACGATCTGTACCGGCCCATTTCGCTTTCATTGGGGTACGCCGTTATTAAAGGTGGGTCACTTGCAGAGGGGTATAAAAAAGCTGATCAAGCCATGTATAAGAATAAGCAGAAAAAGAAAATGAAATAATAACAAACCTTCTTCCAATCCAAAAAGATTGTGTCAGACATCCTGAAAGCAACAGCTTCAGGATGTTTCATTTTTAATGTCTGATTTTCTGCTATCTTCAAAACCAGTAGGCCTTGCCTGGGTAGATTAATATGATATATTTAATAGCGACCAGTGGTCGCTATTGGAGATACAATGCCTAAAGGAATACCATTAACCAATGATTTCTTGTTTGATAAACGTCAGGAGATTGCCCATGCGGCTGCCGGGCTGTTCTTCCAGCAGGGATTTAATGAAACATCAGTAAACCAGATCGCCAAGAAGGTTGGTATAGGAAAATCGACCATTTATGATTATTTCTCAAGTAAGGATGAGATCATCCTTTTCTTGCTGGATGAACCGCTGGCAGAAATTCGCATCCTGGCAAAGGAGATTGTCGGCGAAGGTGGAAGCCCAGCCGATAGAATGTCGCGAATCCTGGAAATGCATTTGGACATTTTGCTGCGAGACAAGGCTTTTATTTTCAAACTGAGTTTTGAATTCCAGCGCCTGCCGATCGATGTCCAGGTTATTCATGAGACCAAAAGACAGGATTACCAGGAGATCTTAAGAGGTTTGGTCCAGGAAGGGATTGATGATGGGTGCTTCCGTCGGGTGGATCCGGATCTGACAGTAAAGATCCTGTTATCGGTCCTCAGCTCTGTGATCCTCACCTCCCGACCCACCGGTGCCCCCGTGGAGATGCTAAATGAAGGATTGGATTTGATCTTCAGAGGCTTGGAAAAGGAATCAAAAGATTAGTAGGATAAGGAAAAGATGATGGCAAAAACGATAATGCAACCAGTGTATCGTAGAAGGATATCTCCGTTGGAAGGTATGTTTCTGCACGCTCCTTATGCGATAGTAACCATGACCGCCCGGATCCAGGGTAAGGTTAGTGAGCGTATGCTGCTTGAAGGTGTCAATAAGGTCAGCGCCAGACACACAAACCTGCGGCTCAGGGTTGAATATGATGATCAAGGAGATCCCTGGTTCACCTCTCAGGACGTTCAAGCCCTATCGATCGAGATCATTTCCCGCGAGAGTGATCAGCACTGGATGGAGGTCATCCGTCAGCAGAGCTTGATTCCTTTTGATTTTGAAAACCGGCCAGCGATTAGATTTCTGCTGGTACAGAATCCCGATCGTTCAGAATTGGTGATCTTATGTCATCATCTGATATGTGATGGGCTTTCGCTCGCTTACCTGGCCCGTGACCTGATGACAGTTATGGGAGATCCATCTCATGAGCTGGAATTTCTTCAGGATCCAGTACCAATCGATCGGGAGAACCTTCCACCCGGTGTGAAAATGAATGGATTAGTGAATTATTTTGTTGATCGGATCAATAAGCAATGGCAGGAGGAAAGGGTCTATTTTAGCCAGAAGGACTATCAGGCAATCCTGGAAGCATATTGGTCCAAATTCAATCACCAGATGGACCTGATTGCATTCACTGAAGAACAAACTGCTATCCTGGTTGAGAAGTGTAAGGCGGAAGGAGTGACTGTAAATTCAGCTTTGGCTGTTGGCCTGGCTGCCGCCCAGATCAACGTTCAGGGTTTACGTACCTATCATTCTGATTTCACTATTGCTGGTAGTCTGAGGGAGAAGTTGGCTCAACCAGCCGGAGAAGGTATGGGTTTCTTTGCGGGAGCTGTCAGCCCAAAATTCAAATACAAGACAAATCTTGGGTTCTGGGAGAATGCCCGTCTGTTCAATAAAAAGGTTCAGCCCCTGTACACAAACAAAAACCTATTTAAGGATCCCCTGGTTTGGAGTTATCTTGAACCTGGAATCCTGGAAGCCTTGAGTTTCAAAATGATCGGAAGCATGGTAAGGCCTTCCTCACCACAATCTGAAAAACTCAACTCTTTCAGCAAGCGAGAGGATGTGATCAGTTCTATGATCAAACGGGAAAAAATGGATAAATTTGACAATGTTCTGATCGGGACGGCTGTCACCAATCTCACCCGGATGGATTTTCCCCGCAAGTATGGAGAGCTGGAACTGGAGCGCTTGATCATGAATCCAGGTGGGGCATATCCGCTGGTTTTTGTGAATATCCTGGCGGGAGCAGTTACTTGTTCGGGTAAATTGAGTCTGATGTTGGAATATTCCCTGGAAAGGATCCGGGCTGAAGATGTCTCAAAGATCAAGGAAGAATTATTAAACTTGTTATTTATGGGAGGATAAGATCATTCTCGAAGATTGGGGATGATTACCAGATGTATTCAAGCTTGTGATGCGGTTCTGGGGGCAGTTCTACAGTGATATTATCTCCGGGGCGAACCTCTCCTCCCTGGAGGATAACGCCCATCACACCGGTTTTTCGGACCAGATTTCCTTTTTCATCCTTGTAGAGGACTTCCTTTAGCAAACCTTTTTGGAAGTCATCGATCTGCTTGCAGGGATTTCTCAGTGCGGTTACCTCTATTGCGACATCAGATCCAATATTCAATATCGCTCCAGTTGGCAGACTGAGTAAGTCATTTCCCCTGGTTGTGATATTTTCGCCCAGTTCTCCTGGTTTAATTGAATAACCTTTATCGCTCATCTCATCAAAGAGCTCGGCATGGATCAGGTGAATCTGACGGATATTCGGTCTGGTGGCATCTTTCTTCACCAAAAAACGGTGTTTGATCGTCTTCCCGGAATGGGCATCACCTTCCACTCCCAAGCCCGCGATTAATTGGATCATTTCCCGATTGGGCTTGCTGAATGTGTGAGATGCGCTTCGACTGACAGCAATGACAGTGGGTTCCATAAATAATCCCTTCTATTATCCTATCCAGATCACTTTGAACTGTTCTAGAATGACAAGCATATCCGTAGAGGGTTCTTTTCCTATTTCCTCACATTCCATACTGAAGAATTCCCAGTGAACTTTGTGCCAATACTCCAAGGATTTGTCTCCTTCACCTTCAATAAAGGCAAATTCTTCAGTTACTTCGTTATAGGGAGTGATTTCAACACTTGTGACTTCTACAATGCACTGTGGCTCTCCATCCCAGTTGGTGATCACGCTGAGCTGGCCTTCTTCTGGTAGTGGCTCATCATCGCTCTCATAGCTCCATAAGAGACTTGCAGTAGCCTGTTTTACCCCCTGGACAACCAGGGAGGCAAGGTGATTGGCACTTTCTTCATCGCTGCAGAAATGATAGGCATCTGCGGTGGCTTTCCTGAGTGGATCATCAGAAGGCAGTGAAAACAGGAATTTTTCAAGGTATGCTTTTGATTTAAGATCCATGGTTCTACCTTTAACGCGTTTTAGGAATAAATGATTGCATCGGCATGATTATAAGTCCATTCTGACCGAGTCTGATTTAGAAATTTGTTTGATTCCTATCCAATACCCGCGGGAATCCTTTTTCCCTAATTTCTTGTGGGCGGGACATTCACATCGTGAATTCCTGGGGTCTGGACAGGACCTGAGCAGTCTCCTGATTTCGTCCAGGTCTTTGTTAGCAATTGAATATCCAGTGTGAGAGAAGGAATCCTGGTCCAGCGCCCCCCGGCGGGATTCTTCATAGACCGCAATACCTTTAAAACTACATTCGGCACATTCTACAACCTGGAGGGTGATCTCGTCCGAGCGGGCATCCGCTGGCAGCTCGAT
>Ga0180436_10001006_pt1 | contig 28138 bp, 32 predicted proteins | sample SS_ome_2_FD_132434 | JGI IMG/M metagenome (GOLD analysis project Ga0180436, IMG submission 132434) | Hypersaline lake sediment archaeal communities from the Salton Sea, California, USA - SS_3_S_2 metaG | ecosystem: Environmental > Aquatic > Non-marine Saline and Alkaline > Hypersaline >... | reverse complement strand
TGCGCTTGCCGGCCGGGTCCTGAATGGACGTGGACCCGGATGACGGACGACTGGCGAGTAAGGGATGACCCAGGGAGCGACTTGGATGACACCAGGCTGGCTCAACCGTGACGCCTTCCCGTTCGACTCGCACGTCTTCGATTTGCCGGCGGGGCGGATGCATTACGTCGATGAGGGCCAGGGTGAGCCGCTGGTGATGGTCCACGGCAATCCGACCTGGTCCTTTCTCTACCGTCATTTGATCCGCCGCTTTGCGCCCCGCTACCGCTGCATCGCCATGGATCATCTCGGCTTCGGGCTCTCGGAGAAGCCGGCCGCATGGAGCTACCGTCCTCGCGACCACGCTCGGCACCTGACGGCATTGATCGAGGCGCTCGCGCTGCGCGAGATCACGCTTATCGTGCAGGATTGGGGTGGCCCGATCGGCCTGTCGTATGCCATCAAATGCCCGGAGAACGTCGCGCGCGTCGTGATCCTCAATACCTGGCTCTGGCCGGTGGACAATGACTGGTACTACACTGCCTTCAGCCGCTTCACTGGCGGACCGATCGGCCGCTTCCTGATCCACCGTTTCAACTTCTTCGCCCGCTCGATCATGAAGCAGGCCTATGGTGACAAGCGTAAGCTCACACCGGAGATCCACGCGCACTACCTGCGCGCACTCGGTTCGCCCCGGGAGCGCCATGGCTCGGCGGTCATGCCGGGCGAGATTCTGGGCGCAACGCCCTGGTTGCGCGAACTCTGGTCGCGGCGCGCGGTGCTGGCCGAGAAGCCGATGTTGATCGCCTGGGGCATGAAGGACATTGCGTTTCGCCCGCGGGAGCTGCGCCGCTGGACCGAAGCCTTCCCGCATGCCGAAGTGCTCGAGCTTGCCGGCGCGGGGCACTTCGTGCAGGAGGAGGCGCCCGCCGAGTTGGGCGCGGCCCTCGAGCGTTTTCTGGTTCAGACGGAGGATACTCGATGACGGCACAGATTGAAGACTACGTCCGGTATCGTGGGAAGCGCTATTCCCTGGTGGGCATCAACGGCACCGGTCTCTTCGACCCCTCCGAACATGGCCTCGAACCGGTCGGCATGAGTACCGCGTGTTGGCGGGGGTTCGTCTGCACCTATGCCGTGCGCGCAGAGGAACTGCGGCTGGACGCTCTGGAGATCTCATTCCAGGGTGCGGCGCCGCCCCTCTTCGGTGTTGAGCTTGCTCGAAAGCGCGGCGAGGACGGGTTCTTCAATGGCGTCTACCTGGGGCTCGACCGGCGCATGCCGTACACGGGCGGGATTCTGGTGGCGCGCGACTTCATCGAGGAGCTCTACGTTCACATGGGGTTTCATCCCGCGTGGAAGTACCGGGAGGCGCATGAGCTCGTCTTCCGTGACGGCTGCCTTCTCGAGGCGCACGATCGGACCGAGGAGATGGCGCTGGAGCGCCAGCTCCGCTCGGGGGCGGAATTCGAACCCGACTCACGCACGCCGCGCGGAGATGTTGTTGAGTGGATCAAGCGTCGCTTCGACCGCAACTATGACACTTGAGGGCGACGTGACCGGTGCGCACGCGTGGAGAACACGCACAGCGAACACAACCTCTACCACAGAAAGGCAGGGCAGATGAAGGTAGTCGTCTTGGGCGCTGGCATGGTGGGCGGCGCGATCGCGCGCGACCTGGCGCAGGATGCGGATATGAGCGTGCTCAGTGCCGACCGCGATGCACAGGCGCTGGCGCGACTGAACGAGGTGGCGCGGATTGACACCGCTCAGGCAGATCTGCGCGAGGCAGCATCCATCCAGTCGCTCGTTGCCGACTGCGACCTCGTCGTGAGCGCGGTGCCCGGCTTCATGGGACACCAAGTACTGCGTGACGTCATCATCGCCGGGAAGAACGTGGTCGATATCTCGTTCTTCGCCGAGGACCCCTTTTCGCTTGATGATCTGGCACGCTCCCAAGGCGTGACTGCCGTCGTCGACTGCGGCGTGGCCCCCGGCCTCTGCAATATCATCGCCGGCCGCGTGCACGCGCAGCTCGATGAAACCGAGAGCTACCAGTGCTACGTCGGTGGTCTGCCGCTGGTACGCCGCCGGCCGTTCGAGTACAAGGCGGTCTTCTCTCCTCAGGATGTGCTCGAGGAATACACCCGTCCGGCGCGTTTCGTCGAGCGGGGACGCGAGGTCGTGTGCCCCGCGCTCTCGGAGGTCGAACTGATCGATTTCCCCGAGGTCGGCACGCTGGAGGCGTTCAATACGGACGGCTTGCGGACCTTGGCCAAGACCTTGCCAATCCCCTTCATGCGCGAGAAGACGATGCGCTATCCGGGGCACGCCGACTTGATGCGGATCTTTCGCGACAGCGGTTTCTTGAGTCCAGAGCCGATGGATGTTGACGGCGTTTCGATCGCGCCCCTTTCGCTGACTTCGAAGCTGCTCTTCCGGAGCTGGCACTTCGAGCCGGGCGAGGTTGACCTGACGATCATGCAAGTCATTCTCACCGGGCGCCATGGCGGCCGGGCGGTGACCCATACGTACGATCTTCTCGACCGCTACGATGAGGCGACCGGAGTCGCATCGATGTCACGCACGACCGGCTACACGTGCTCGCTCGTGGCGCGCCAGGTCTTGCGAGGCCAGTTCGCAGAGCCGGGGATCTGCCCGCCCGAATTCATTGGCCGCACAGCGGGCTGCTACGAAGACCTGTTGACCGGCTACGCGGAGCGTGGCATTCACCTCAAGGAGACGATCACCGAAGAGGAGCCAACGTAGGCGGTGAGACGATGAGTGCACGTGATCGCAACTGGGACTACCGAGAAATCTTTGCCAAGAGCCGGGATGGCTACGTGGTCGTATCGCTCGATGGACGCATCATTGATGCCAATCGAGCCTACTGCGAGATGCTCGGCTACACGCTGGAGGAACTGCGCGCTCTGGAGAGCTTCTACCAGATCACGCCCGAGCGGTGGCACGCATGGGAGGCGCGCGAAATCTGGGATGAAGGCCTGCTCAAGTGCGGCTACTCCGGACTCTACGAGAAGGAGTACATCCGCAAAGACGGGACCGTCTTTCCGATCGAACTGCAGTCGTACGTTGTGCGCGACGCCGAAGGTAACATTCAGTACCTGTGGGGCATGGCGCGCGATATCAGCGCCCGCAAGGCAGCCGAGTGCAAGCTGCGCGACAGCGAGGAGCGCTACCGGGCCCTCGTCATGCAATCGTCCGAATGCCTGATCCTGCACGATCCGGGCGGTCGTATCCATGACGTCAACGCGCGCGCCTGTGCGACCTACGGCTATTCGCGCGACGAGCTGCTGCGGATGAAGGTGAGCGACCTTGATCCAGACTACGAAGACCGCGCCGACGACGGTCGCTTCTACGAGCTGATGGTGCCGGGTGAGCCGCTGCAATTCGAGGCCCGCCAGCGATCCAAGTCAGGCCGCGAATTTCCGGTGGAAGTGCGGCTCAGCCTGGTCGAGATCGGCGGACAGCACATGATTCAGGGACTGTGTCGCGACATCACCGAGCGGCGCCGGCTCGAGGAGGAACAGAAGAGCCTCCAACAGCAGCTCCTTCAGGCTCAGAAGCTCGAATCCGTGGGACGCCTCGCGGGCGGAGTGGCGCATGACTTCAACAACATGTTGAGCGTGATCCTGGGCCACGCCGAGCTGGCGGGCGAGAATGTGTCGTCGGATAGCCCAGTACGCTTCCATCTCAATGAGATCCAACAGGCGGCACAGCGATCGGCCGGTTTGACGCGGCAACTGCTCGCCTTCGCCCGGCGGCAGATGATCGCACCGCGCGCGCTCGACTTGAACGCGAGTATCGAGTCGCTGCTGACGATGCTCGAGCGCCTGATTGGAGAGAGTATCGACTTGCGCTGGCAACCGGGAGAGCAGGTCGATCCAGTTCTGATCGATCCGGCGCAGGTCGATCAACTGCTGACCAACCTCGTCGTCAACGCACGCGACGCGATCGATGGCATTGGACGGATTACGATCGGGACGGATCTCGCCGAGCTGCAGGCGGCAGAGTGCGTCGGGAAGGTCGGCGCCAGACCCGGTCGATACCTCGTGTTGACTGTTGCCGATGATGGCCAGGGAATGGAAGGTGAGACTCTGGCCCACATTTTCGAGCCGTTCTATACGACCAAGGCGATGGGCGAGAGCACGGGGCTGGGGCTCGCGACGGTCTATGGCATCGTCGATCAGAATCATGGGTTCATCGAGGTCGAGAGCGAACCCGAGGTCGGAACGACATTTCGGATCTACCTGCCCGCGCTCACGGTCGCCGGCGAGGCGCACAGTGGAGGGAGAGGGGAAACCGCTCCATCGAACGAGCCACGCGTTGAGCGAGGCGCCAAGACAAATCGGGCGGCGATGAGGGCGGAAGAGGCGACGATCCTCCTGGTCGAGGATGAACGAGCGATGCTCAGCCTGGGAGCGAAGCTGCTCGCGGGGCTCGGTTTCCGGGTGCTTGCCGCCTCCACGCCGAAGGAAGCACTCCACCGTGCACAAGAGAGTTCAGACCGGATCGATCTCTTGATCACGGACGTCGTCATGCCGGAGATGAACGGCTATCAGTTGGCCGAGCGGCTGCGAGGCGATACCCCTGACCTGGCCTGTCTCTACGTGTCGGGCTACAGCGACGATGCGCTTGCCGAGCATCATGTTCTCGAGGAGGACGTGAGCTTCTTGCAGAAACCGTTCACCCGAGACGAACTGACCGCCGCGATTCGCCAGGCCCTGCCGGTTGCCTTGCCAAGCGCTCCACCCGAGGGGCCACCCGAGGGAGAGAGTGGGCAATGAACACCAATCCGATCCGCGAAGCCGTATTTCAATCCTGGCGCCTGCACGTTGTCGCCACCGCTTGCCGGCTTGGGATCTTCTCGCACCTGGCGCAACGCGCGCAGACGGCCGACGAGCTGGCGCAGAAGGTCGCGTGCGTGCCCCACATGCTTGGCGCCCTGCTCGATGCCTGTGTCGGCTGCGGGCTACTGGTTCGCAGCGGCAATGGGTATCGCGCGAGTCATCTGAGCTGCGCCTACCTGGTGCCGGGGCGGCCGCTCTATCTGGGACACGTGATCGAGATGCAGGCGCGCGGCGCTTCGCGCTGGGCGCTGTTGACCGAGGCCGTCCAGCACGGCCGAGTTCCAGAGGTAGACGACAGCGTCGGCGAGCAGGCCCCGCTCTTCACCCTGGCGATGAACGACCTCGGCGCTCACGACGAAGCCTTCGCCCTCGCTTCGGCAGTCGATTTGTCGGGCGCCCACACGCTGCTCGACATCGGGTGCGGCTCGGGGCTCTATGCGATTGAGCTCTGCCGCCACAATCCGGATCTGACGGCGCTGTTGGTCGACCGGGAGGATGTCCTGAAGACGACACGCGAGCTCGTCGCCGCCAGCGGTCTCGAGGCGCGCATCGGACTGCGGGCGGGCGATATGACGGCCGGTCCCCTGGCGCTGACGGCGGATGCGGTGCTGCTTTCGGATGCGCTCTACTACGACGCGGCCACGACCCGGGAGGTGTTGGCGTCCGTGCATGGCATGCTCACGCCCGGCGGCCGCTTGATCATTCGTGGGTACCATCCGGATCCGGGAGCCTCGGAGTCGGCGTTTGGAGCGCTCTTTCGGCTTCAGCTCCTGCTCAGCGATCCGACCCGGAATCCGCCGACACGATCCGACCTCCTGCGTTGGCTGGAGGCTGCCGGCTTCGCGAACGCCCGCGCCTATGCCTTGACCGAGCGTTCGACGTGCTTCGAGGCGCAACGCGGCGAATCAGAGCCCGGGCCGCGCGCGCATCGCCGGGCGCCGGCGACCGTTAATCGCTGACGAGCAGGCGGGAGGCGGGGACGATGGCGAACCATCACTTCGGGGAGTTGGGCGACGTCTGGAAGCACCTGCCCCTGGCGGAGCTGCTGGTGCTCGATCCCCCCCGCCACTACTGGGAGACGCACGCCGGGACGGAGAGCTACCTGCTCGAACCAAGCCCCACGCGCCGGCACGGTGCGTTGCGCTTCCTCGCGCACGCGCCGGCCGATCCCGACCTTGCCGACTGTGCCTATCTGAAGCTCTTGACGTCGATGCCCGGACGTTACCCTGGTTCGGGGGCAGTCGCGTTCACGCTCCTCGGGAGCGAGACGCGCTATCTTCTCTGTGACCTGGATCCGGAGAGCGTGCGCAGTCTGCGCGCGGCTTCCGTCGGGCTTGACGCGCGGATCTGCGAGACCGACGGTGTGGCGGCGATCGCCGCCGAGGCCGAGCGCCGGGCTGTGGATCCTGCGCGCGTGCTCGTGCTGATCGATCCGTTCGATCCCCACGCCCGCGCCTCGCCCGATGCGCCTACCCCGCTCGAGCTGGCGGCCGACCTGGCGCGCGCCGGGTACCGGGTCTGCTATTGGTACGGCTACGACTCCCTTGCGCAGCGCGGCTGGGCGCATGCGGTGCTTGCCCGCGCCGTGCCGCGCACCAGACTCTGGTGTGGCGACATCGTCTTTCCCGCCGCCCATGTCTACCCGGATCGTGCCGGCGCCTGGGGTTGCGGGATCGTCCTGGCCAATGCCAGCGAAGCGGCGGGGGCCGCCTGCGACCGGTTGGGAAGGGCCCTTGAGCGCATCAGCCGGGACAATCGGGCCCGCGGCAATCGGCCGGAGTGCCTATCCTTCGAGGCGCTGTCGTAGGATCGTGCGCGAGGCGTGGCCAAGTGGAGGAAGCCTGGGATGGCGAATGCAGTTCTGATGCTGCGCTGGGTGGGCAGAGTCTGGTCGCTTGCTTCAATCGGGCTTCTGGGCGCCTTTCTGTTTGGCGAAGGCCTGCCGCCCTTGACGGCGCAGACCGTGCTCTTCCCCTTCGGCGTCATGTTCGGGCTTGCGCTTGCCTGGCGCTTCGAGCGAGTTGGCGGTCTCGTTGCTGCGCTGTCGGTCGGGGTCTTCTACGCTCTTGCCTACGCAGACGGTGGCGGATTCCCACGTGGCCCCTGGTTCTTCCTCATCGCGGCGCCCGGGCTGGTTTTCATTCTGGCCGGTTGCCTGAGGGGACGAGCGGCGAGCGTCCGCGTCGCGGAGCCGGACGTCGTGAGCGAGGCGTAGGGGCGCGGCGGGTCGGACCTGGGGGGGCGCGCCCGACCTCTGCCGGCGCCGACCGGGAAACGAAAGGAGTCTTGATGCCGCGCTGTCGACTGCTTCACACCGGACTTGGCGCCCTTCTGTCGGTTCTCTGCTGCACGAGTCTCGGCTCGGCTGCGACGGGAGAGGGCACAGGGAGAAGAGCGATGCAGCAGGAAGTGATCGCCACGGAGCGAGCGTTTGCCCAGACGATGGTCGACCGCGATTTCGAAGCGTTCACGGAGTTCCTGGCGGAGGAAGCGGTCTTCCTCGCGGCGACCCGTGTCTTGCGCGGCAAGCCCGAGGTTGCCGCCGGCTGGAAGCCGTTTTTCGAGGGTGCCTCGGCGCCCTTCTCCTGGACCCCGGGCACGGTCGAAGTGCTAGCCTCGGGGACGTTGGCGCTCAGCACCGGGCCGGTCTTCGATCCCGACGGCAAGCAGTTCGCCACCTTCACCTCGATCTGGCGCCGGGAGGCGTCCGGCGAATGGCGCATCGTTTTCGATCAGGGGAACCCCGTCGGCGACGATTCCTGAACGGGGCTCGACCGAGCGATGAAGTGCCGCCCGGATTCGAGAAATCGCCGCCCGCTGACGGCGAAGGCAGGGGAAAGGTACCCTATCGACCCTTTGTCAACGCGGTTGGGGAGGCGCTGTCGATGATCGATCACGGCCGCTACGATGACTCGCCCCTGATCGCCGAGGCGTACGATCATGTCGCCCCGTATCGCGATCGGCCCGACGTCGGGTTCTACGTCGAAGCCGCCCGAGAGGCCGCGGGACCGGTCCTCGAACTCGGTTGCGGCACGGGCCGCGTGCTGCTGCCCACCGCCCGCGCCGGCATCGAAATCGTCGGACTCGATTCCTCGGCCCACATGCTCGCGATCTGTCGGCGCCGACTGCAGGACGAACCGCGGGACGTTCGCGCGCGCGTCTCGCTGCATCAGGGAGAGATGCAGGATTTCAGGCTTGGCCGGCGTTTCGTGCTGGTGACGATCCCCTTCCGCCCCTTTCAGCACCTGATCACGGTGCGCGAGCAGCTCGCCTGCCTGCGCGCGATCCGCGACCACCTCGAACCGGGGGGGCGGCTCGTCTTTGACCTCTTCAATCCGTCGCTCGACATGTTGACGTCGGACGATCTGGGCCAAGAGCTCGGTGACGAGCCGGAAGTCACGTTGCCGGATGGGTCGCGGCTCCTGCGTCGCTATCGGATCGTCTCGCGCGATCCGTTCGCCCAGACGAACGAGGTCGAGATGATCTACTACGTGACCCGTCCCGACGGGCATCAGGAGCGGCGGGTGCATGCCTTTCCGATGCGCTACCTCTTCCGCTACGAAGCGGAGCACCTGCTCGCGCGCGCCGGATTCGAGTTGGAGGCGATCTACGCCGACTTCGAGAAGAGGCCCTACGGGAGTAGCTACCCGGGAGACCTTGTCCTCGTTGCCCGGCGATGAGATCCTGAGTGTGGAACCACCGCCTGGGGACGACAGTTCCGGAGGGCGGCCCGGGAACCAGGGAGCCGGCGAGAAGCGATGCGACTGCTCGATGTCGATGCGCGCACCGAAGCGACCTTCCTGCGCTGTCTGCACGACGAGCAACCTGACGATCCGCGCGTGATCGCACTACGCCGCCGCGGGAATTGCCGTCTGGGGGATGGATGTCCCCTACTGGAATCCCATCTCCTTCTACGTGCACATGGGCTACGAGCGCGTCGATCAAAGCGGCGAGGTCGTACTGGCCTGGAAGTGCTTGCGCGGCGACGCCGGGCCGCCGCTTTCGAGCGCCGAGCTGCGCCAAGAATTGACCGAGCGCATCCGCCTGACGGGGGACTACGAAGAGGGCGAGGCGGTGATGCGCCTGCCCTTGTGAGCGAATGGAGAGTCACGAGTCGCGAGTGTGGCGAGGGAGCGGGGTGTGGGTGAATCACAGCAACTGACCTGGAGCGCCAGGCTCGCGGACGTACTTCGCGCCGCCCCGCCGGACTACGGCCGAGGGATTCGTCCGGCTTCCAAGGAGGATGAGATCCCGCTGGGCGAGCTCTACTTCGCGGCGTACGCCGGTCGCGAGGTCGCCCGGCTCGAGGAGGCACACGAGGAACTCCGCCGCACCTTCGCGGGGGAGTACGGAGCGCTCGACCTCGCTGGTTCTTCTGTTGCCGCATCCGAGCAGCGCCTGGTGGGCGCCGTACTGACGGTGCACGAGGCGCCTTGGCCTGACACGCCCTCTGGTCCGTTTGTCATCGAGGTCATGGTTCACCCCCGCTGGCGCCGGAGGCATCTGGCCTTGCGCTGTATGCTGTCCACCGCCGCCGCACTGCGATCCCGCGGCGAAGAGCGCATGGCGCTGCGGGTCAAGTCAGACAACGAAGGCGCTCTGGCGTTGTATCGTCGGCTCGGGTTCCGTCCCGTGGGGGAAGAAGGGTGACGATTCGAACTGGAGGCGGCCCTTACCACACGCAAGTCGACGACGAGAGTGAGAGGAGAATGGCATGATCCAGAAAGCGGACGGGAGCGGCTATCAGGAAGTTCTTGCCGGCATCCGGCTCAAGACGCTCGTTCACGGCCAGCGGACGCACATGACCGAGGTTCGGCTCGCCAAGGGGGCGTTGATTCCGGAGCACGCGCATCCCGAAGAGCAGACGGGCTACTTGATTGCGGGCTGCCTGCGCTTCTTTGGCGGCGAGCGCGAGGCGGTGGCTCGGCCGGGTGATAGCTGGAGCATCCCGGGCGGAACGCCACATGGGGCCGAAGCCCTGGAGGAGACGATCGTGGTCGAGGTCTTCTCCCCGGTGCGGGAGGACTACTTGAGGCTATGTGACGCCTGATGCGCCGCAGCGCAGTGGATCCGCTCCTTCATCCGATGAGGACGAGCTCGGACTTCCGGCGGCCGGATTGGCAATACTACGCGGCCGATCCGTGCCCATAGGCCAACCCGCAGGGGAAGGGAGAGAGACATATGGAATCCGAGAGACTGGCGATTCAGTTCGTATCCGACGCGCTCGTCGATCAGATCGTGGCCGGCGTGAAGACGGCGAGTGTGACCACACTCGACATGGTCGACGTGCGCGAGGACGAGTACAACGACGCCCTCGTGGTCGGTCGTCGCTACGACGTCTATGACAGCCGGAAGAGCGTGCGCGCAGCGATCCGCTTGACGGCGATGGAGCTCTGCCGCTGGGACGCGATCCCGGACTGGCTCTGGCGGGGAGAGGGCAATGCCGACGCCGACGAGTTCCGCGCCGACCACCGCGACTACTTCGAGGATCCGGGGGCCGACTTCGAGTTCGTCGGCTATCGCTTCGAGCTCTGCCGCTAAGCGTTGACGTTCCAGGGTCGGCACGCAGTCAACGTCGGGTAGCGGACGACTAGCTGGGGCCGCGGCGCGATCAGCGGACAACGACGAGCCGGCGGGCCTCCGATTTGCCCCCCCCTTGCAGGCATACCCAATACACACCCGCTGCCAGGCGTCGGCCCGTCTGATCGCGCATATCCCAGACGAGCGTGTGGTTGCTCGCCTCCTCCGAACGGCCCGCGTAGAGCGTGCGCACCAGGCGGCCGGCGGGATCGAACACGGCGAGGCGCGTGCCGCGGGCCGCGCCGGTGGCGATGTCAAAATGGATCGCGCCCCCGGCGTAGGCGGGATTCGGATGCACGCGCTGGAGCCGGATCACACCGCGTCGCGTGGAGGGATCTTGTGTGTCGATGCCGGCCGCATCTTCCCGCTCCAGCACGAGCCGGCGCACCGTGCGCCCGAGTGGCACGCCGGCCATCGTGACGCGGCCGTGCTCGTCGGCGATTGCCGTGCCCTCGGCGACCGTGAAGCCAGCCTCCTCGAGGCGCCAGAGGAACTGCATCTCCGGGCCGTGTAGCAGGTGTTGCAGACGCCAGGGCGTGACGTCGACCGTGCAGGTGTCCGCCGGCGCCTCATCGTTCAGACGCAGGTCCATCGCCCAGCGCGCCGGCAGGTCAAGGACTGTCTCCGGATCCCAGCGCAAGTAGCGGTTGATCTGCCCCTCGTCGTCGCAGCCCCAGGGCTCGTTGCCGAGATCGTCGTCGAGACTGCACTGCGTGAAGCCGGGAATGGAGCGGTCGAGATGGAACGGCAGCTCGAGTTCCTCGGCCGGCTGGCCGTGTCCCTGCTGTCCCCAGGAGAAGTTCATCGGGCGTCGCGTGGCGATCAGCGCCTGCACGACCTTCCAGACCTGTTCCCAGCCAATGCCGTCGTTGGGGGCGTTGGCGTGGCTCAAGTAGGGTGTCTCGCGCTCGGGGTACTCGGCGAGCCACTGCTCGTTGTCGAAGTGATCCCAGACGCTGATCTCATCCTCGGGCGCGACGACGGGGTATCCGAAGCGAGCGAGCTGTTCGTTCGAGTAGTCGAGGTCCCAGCCCAGCGGGCCGTAGCCGCCCATGTGCTCGAACTCCCACGTAATATCTTCGGCCGGGATCTGGTTGCCGACCGCGGCGATGATGTAGGTGACCAGGTGACCGCTGCGCATGCCCCAGAAGTGCCCGGCGGCGCCGCCCATCGAGCCGCCGCTCATCGTGATGCGCGAGGCGTCGAAGCCGTACGCGGGCGCGACGAAGTCGAAGATGAAGGAGAGCACCCGCGCCCAGTGATACGGCTGGGCTGTGCCTTCGTCCCAAGGCCGCAGTGTTTCCATACACTCGTTGAAGGCGCTGTAGGAGTTGTAGCGCACGAGGTTGGCGGTCAGAAGCAGGGCGCCGTCGTCGTAGTTGCGCCAGGTCCGCCACCCGTACAGGTTGCCGCCCCAGGCGTGGGGTTCGATCGCGAGTGGCCGCTCCTCGTCGCGCACGCCCGACGCGGCACCGGTCAGGATTCCCGGGCCTGCTTCACGGCCCGGCCCGGGACCCACGGCGCCTTCGGGGATCCCGACGCGATAGTTGCAGGGTCGGCTCGGCAGGTTCCAGCGCGGCGGGCACTCCCAGCGCACGTAGGTGTGGAAGAGCGGATGGCGGTCGGGAGACCACCACCAGCCATCCGGGAAGGCCTCCTCTTCCCAGCGCAGCGCCAGCCCGGGGCCCGGCGATTCGGCGACGCCGGTGGTGGCATTGACGCCCGGCGCGAGGTAGGAGAAGTCCTCGGCCCCGTTGAACGCCCGGCTGACGAGGTAGTAGACGCTATCCGGTTCGGCCTGCAACGGTTGATGGGCGTAGATGCCGGTGCCCGGCTCGGCGAGCGTCATGTGCTCGACGGGCAACATCGGGATCGGCGTGTCGTCAGGGGCATGGATGCTGGGCAACGGGAAGTTCCAGCCGCTGAGCGGCAGGATCTCATCGATCAGCTCTGCCTGTGCTACGGCCGCGGGCGTCGTCAGCGGCTCGTGACCGCGATAGATGCGATAGCGCACCTTGGGCGAGAGGTCGTGCATGTACTGGCTGAGCAGCGCAGCGGTGAACTGACCGACCGTCCAGGTTTCTCCAAGATGCGGTGGATCGACCTCGGCGAAAGTGATCAGCGTCGTGCCGTCGGCGTGCCGCGCGGCGGCCCCATTGACCTGGGCGATGGGTGTGGGGGCGGGTGCATTGCAGAGCACGTCGAGCGAAACGCTCGGACCAAAGCCGGGGCCGACGTCGTGAACTGTCAGGATCAGGGTCCCGCTGGCAATCGCTTCCTGCACTGCTGCCGTCGCATCGAGGGTGAGAAAGCGGGGAGGCCGGAGTTCAAGCGGCACGCCCCAAGGCGTGCGCAGGTCGTACTGGGCGAGACTCGTTTCATCAATGAAGTAGCCCGGCATGCGGTCGTGGTGAAACTGCGGCCGCTGGTAGGGGTCGAGCGTTGCGCGGTAGACCGTGGCACCCTGGATCGCCGAGAGGTCAATCGTGAGCGTGCCCGTGGGGGGCCAACCGGAGAGTTCGAGCGCCGCCGTCTGGGGATCCGAGCCCAGTGCGGAGTTCGTGAAGCTGCGCGTGGCGAGCTCGGCCTGCGCGGTGCCGGTCAGCACGAGTCCAACCGCGAGGACGGCGCGCAAGCTCGCGAGAACGCGCCCAGACGGACAGCGCGCGGGCCGGACGCCAAGCGGCGGACCCGGATTGGCCAAACGTGCTTGCCGCAGCCCTTCGTGCATCGGTGGATACCTCCTATCTCTTTGATATTATAGCACATCAGCGGATCTACCGCTCATGTGACTCGAAGCCGCGGTCGTTCCCGCGCCGGGCGTTCCACCACGCGGGGAACCGTGCGGGCCGGGTTCGGTACCGCATGGATCCGTCGAGTGGTGGTCTCATTGCGGGGCGGAATACTCGGTGGCCATCTGACCAGAATGGGAGATCAGACGATGCAACTGCTTCAGTGGATGTCCAGGCGCCGGGCCGCGGCTTGCGCCCTCGTGCTTTCTACGCTATGGACCATGGCGGGTATGGCCGCCGCACGACCGGGAGGGGAGATGCAGACCGACTCGCAGTCGATCTACGACTTCACGGTTCGCACGCTGGCCGGTGAGGAGACTACGCTCGAGGCCTATCGCGGCCAGGTGCTCCTGATTGTCAATGTCGCCAGCAAGTGCGGCTTCACGCCGCAGTACGAGGGGCTGCAGGCGCTCTATGAGCGCTTCGATGATCGCGGCCTCGTGATCCTCGGCTTCCCCGCCAACAACTTCTTGAATCAGGAGCCGGGATCGAACGAGGAGATCCGGCAGTTCTGCCGCGTCAACTACGGCGTCACGTTCCCGCTGTTCGAGAAGATCAGCGTCAAGGGCAAGGATCAGCACCCGCTCTACGCGTATCTGACGTCCAAGGCAACCAATCCCGAGCACGGTGGTCGGATCAGTTGGAATTTCAACAAGTTCTTGATCGGCCGGGATGGCCGCATCCTCGATCGCTTTGGCAGTCGGACGAAGCCGCTCGACCAGAAGGTCGTGAGTGCGGTTGAACGGGCGTTGGCCGAGGAGTGATGGGGCGGCACACTTGCGAGTCCGGGGCCGCGCGTGGTTCTCGCCGCGCATCGGTACGGCTGCAATCGTAGCGCCGATTGCGGCCCGAAGTGGGGCCCGGGCGTGGACGTGGATGTGATCGTACGGATCAGCGCGGGCGATGGCGCCGCAGGCTACCTGAAGGCACTTGGCGTTGCGATCCTGCGCACGGACTGAATGCGGGGCGGTCCCGAGCAGGCGGGCGGCATTTGGAGTAGTTGTGAATCTGACTTCGTGATCATTTCGACAGCGTGAGTGTCAGGGAGGGGTGAGCGTGTCCGACCGCAAGTGCTTCAGCGGAGTGCCGATTGTCGCCTGGCTCATGATTTTGGTCGGGGTCGTTGCGGTGCTGGATGGCCTCTTCGGCGCCGGAGCCGGGGCCAAGGAATGGGTTATCGCCTTGCTTTTCGCTGCCCTCGGAGTGGGGCTCCTGCGACGCAGCCGCCTCGCCTATGCCGCAACGCTGCTGGTACTCGTATTGCTCGCCAGTACGGCTGTCTATCGCCTCGTAGCACAACCGGCACGTGAGATGAGCTCAATGCTGGTGCTCGGCTTCATCGCGCTCTGCACGATCCTCAGTCTGGTCTATCTTGCCATGCCGCGCGTGCGCCGGCACTGGATGCGGTCGGCACGGGATTCCTAGGCCCTCCCGTCAAAGTGTCCCCGCTCAAGGAGGAGACCGATGGCTGAGAAGATCCTGATCTACGGCGGTTCGGGCGGCATCGGGTCAGCGGTTGCCCGGCGGTTGCGTGCCGAGGGGTACGAGCTCCATCTCGTCGGTCGGGACAAAGGGAAACTGCGCGCGCTAGGTGAAGAGCTCGGAGCACACCACAGCGTCGGCGATGTCGAAGACGACGGGCTCTTCGCGCGTGTTTCGGCGGAGGCCGGGGCGCCGCTCAGCGGCGTGGTCTATGCCGTCGGCACGATCCAACTCCGCAGCCTCCAGCGGTTGACGGCCACCGAGTACGCCAACGACTTTCGCATCAATGCGATGGGCGCCGCTCTGGCAGTTCAGGCCGCATTGCCGGCTCTGCGCAAGAGCGAGCGCAGCGCCTCCGTCGTGCTCTTCTCGAGCGTCGCCGCCCATCAGGGCTTCTCGCTGCACGCTTCGATGGGGATGGCGAAGGGCGCGGTCTCGGGCCTGACGCTCTCACTGGCCGCCGAGCTCGCCCCGCGTGTGCGGGTCAATGCGATCGCTCCGTCGCTCGTCCGTACACCGCTGGCGGCACGGATTGCCGGCAACGAGCAAATGGCCAAGGCGATCGCCGGCCTGCATGCCCTGCCGCGGCTCGGCGAGCCCGACGATGTCGCTGCGTTGGCCGCTTTCCTTCTTTCCCCCCACGCGGATTGGATCACAGGGCAGATCATCGGCGTCGACGGCGGACGCGCGACAATCCGCGCCAAAGGTTGATCGAGACCCCGCGGAAGTGGCTGGGGAGGCGACAAGCGTCGGCCACAACCAGCAGAAGCTCACCTTCGTCTTCTCCGTCATGCGGCACTGTGCCCGCTCGCAGCGGGCCGTGGGAATCGCCGTCGACTATGTTGATCTCGATGACGATGGCAACACGGGCAGCGTGACGGGCGAACTCGAGCATGCGCTCGAGCGGCATCGAGCCGAGAGCGTGATCCTGACCGCGGCGAGCGAATGGCGTCTGCGCGACGCGCTCGAGGCGTGGTGCCATGACTGCCATCGGCCGCTCGCGATCCGGGAAGACACGCGCTTCCTCTGTACGCACGAGGAGTTCGTGCGCGGGGATCGGTCCACCGCTGTAGCCTTCGATGCGAATCCAGTATTGGCTGCCGCAGAGGTAGAGGGGATTCCAGTAGTCGGCGAACCAAAGGTTGCCGCCGAGCGGTCAGCGCTACACCCATCTAGAGCATACCCTTCCTCCAGGGGGCGTGATAGGGTTCGCTCGCTACCCGGCAATCGCACTGATGCTCAAGCGCTTGTGGCAGTGAGGGGCCACTCAAGGCAGGCGAGCTTGAGCGCGCCGCCGCTTGGGCTCGAGGCTTGTTTCATTCGGAGTGAGGCCCGCATGGATCCGCTCGCCGACATCCGCTGCCGCCTCTTCGCCGATCTGGACCGCATGTCTCCGGGGCGGCGGGTACACATGAAGCATGCCTACGATCTTCTCCCCCCGCTCGAGCGGCCGCGCATCCTCGATCTCGGATGTGGGCGCGGTGGGCCGACGCTCGAACTGGCGCGGATCAGTGGGGGGCGGGTGATCGGCATCGACGTGGATGGGGCCGCCCTTGCCGAGCTCGACCGCGATGCGGACGCAGCGGGCCTGCGCGACCGGATCGCAACGCGAGCCACTTCGTTTGCGACCCTCGATGTTCCCCACGCCAGCTTCGACCTGCTCTGGGCCGAGGGTTCGATCCATGCGCTCGGGTTCGAAGAGGGGTTGGCCTCCTGGCGCGACTGCCTGCGGCCCGGTGGAGGCCTCGTGATCCACGAGAGCGCCTGGCTCAAGCCCGACCCGCCCCCGGCGACCGCCGCGTACTGGTCGGAGGCCTTCCCCTGCATTCGTACGCTCGAAGATTACGCCGCCGCGGCCCGCCTACGCGACTGGGACGTGCGCGGCGGCTTTGCCTTGCCGGAGGCGTTTTGGTGGGAGCACTATTTCGGCCCGCTCGCCGCGCGCCTCGCCACCTGGCGCGCGTCACTCGGAAAGCGTGGCTTGAGCAGCGAGGCCCGGGCGCTGCTCGCGGCGGAGGAACGCCGCGTGGCGCGCTACCGGGCCGATCAGGCGTGGTTCGGATCGGTCTACCTCGTGCTTGCGAAGCCCCAGACAAGCTGATTCGCGCGTGGTCCCGCGTGGCGAAAGCGCTACTCCGATCCACCGCTTGGCGGCGCTTCCTCCTCCTGGAGCGGCGTCGCACCGTAGCCGAGGCCCTCGATCGCTCCGATCAAGACCTCCTCGTCGATCTGCGCCGGGACGTACGTGACAATCGCCAGGCTGTCGGAGAGACTGACCTGCCCCGATGCGACCCCCGCCTGCTTGCCGAGCGCCTCTTCGATCGCATCGGCACAGCCCTGGCAGTACATGCCGTGGACCTGATAGCGCGCGGTCTTGGTGCCCGGTGCGATCCCTCCCACGGGAGCTCTGCCGGCCACGCCCTCCGCGCCCGTCTCGGCGCTCGCCACGGCCTGCTCGCGCGCGGCCTCCTGCTGGTCGCCGCTCTGCTCCCCGCCACAACCGAACCAGGCCGGGAGCGTCAGGAGCAGCAGGGACAATGTCAGCACCGACACCCGCGTGGCACGCGAGCGTATCGCCATCTTCCTGTGCTGACGAAGCGAGTCTACGAGATTAGGCACATGCGCCTCCTTTCTTTCCTCCCCTGCAACACCAGTCTCGGTGCTCTTGGTCCCGGCATCAAGCGGCTTGGAACAGGAACTAGCGACCGCGCAACCGTCGCTTGATTGCCCGCCAGGTGTGAATCCAGCGATCGTGCGCCGCGGCCACGCGAAACGCCCACGCCTCGGTCGGGATCGGGAACGCCAGTTCCTCGCCCGGCAGGCTGTTGCGCAGGCGGATGTAGTCATACGCTTCCGATATGCGCCCGAACCACTTACGCCGGGGGGCCGGATCGAGTAATTGCACGCGACCAGCGTGGACGATGAAGTTGCGCGCATGCGCATCACCGTGAATCCACCCCCGCGCATGCAGGCGCCCCAGCACCGCGATCACCTGGGGGAAATCCTCAGGCCGGCAGGGTTCTCCCGGAAGGTAATCGTAGAAGATCCAGGAGCAAACGACCCGCCCGCGCCGGCGTTGCTCCATCGCCAGCACCGGCGCGGCGCTCGGCAGGCCTTCCTCTTCGAGCCGGCGCAGGAAGCGCACGATCCGAAATGCATACCCTTGCCGGACGAGCGAGAGCCAGCGCAGCCAGGGGCGTCGGTCCTTGTAGCGCGGCGACTTGGCGACGATGGTCGCGCCGTCGAGCGCGAGGATGCCGACAAAGGCATGCCGATCGTCACGCAGCACGCGCTCACAGCGGGCGGGGATCGCGGTCAAAGCCGCCAGCTTCTCCGCCAGCGCCTCGCGGCCCGGGGCGACGAGCAGGTGCCAGCTTCCCTGTCGGCGCAGGATCATCGGCGTGTCGGTTGTCGCACGCGGGTGAAGAAGACCTCTCCGTCCGGGGTCCCGAAGAGCACGCCGGCCGTGCTGTCGGGCATCGCCAAGACATCGGGTGCGCCCATGCAGCAGGCGCGGGCGGCGACGATGCCGCGGTTCCACTGCTTCGGGTAGAGCGTCGTCTTCGTCGAACGCAAGACGACCAGCGTGTCGCCCTGCGAGAAGGCGACCCAGAAGAGGCCGCCGCCGCAGTCGAGCGCCGGCAGACGAACGTGATCGCACGCGCGGGCGATCGCGATCGCTCGCTCCCAGTTGTAGCCGCGGTTGAGCGACGTGGATCCGGCGACCTGGTGCAGTTCGTTCTCGACGATCGTCAGCACTTCAGGGTCCTTGCGAGCGATCGCGTTAGGGGAGCCTGGCCATGTCGCGAGGCGGATGCTCTTCTCCTCGACCCACGCATCGCCGTGGTTGCCGCTCCCGCGCCAAGCCATGAAGCCATCGCGCGCGTAGCAGAGATCGACGATGTTGGCGCGTTCGGAGCGGGCGAAGAGGCCGGGGCGTCCCAGGCTGCCCGTGGCGAGGGTCTCGGGCGGCGACCAGTGGCGCCCGGCGTCGACCGAGCGGCGGTAGGCGAGGCACTGGTCGCCCGGTTCGGGGCGCCGCATGAGGTAGACGAGGTGCGTGTAGATGGTGCCGGACGTGTCGGGCGCCGAAGCATCGATCGCGAGTGCCAGCACCGGAGCGCCGGCATCAAACCAGCTCGCCTCCGCAGGGGGCATGGGCGCGGCTTCGTCCGCACCTTCGTCGCCCGCGGCATCGAGCGCTACGGTGATGCTCCAGATCCGGCGCTCGGCCGCGCCGACGGCGACCGCCGTCTCGCCGGCAACGGTCAAACCGACGTCGCCACTGCTGGCCGATGTCGGCAGCGGCTGCCAGCGCTCCCACGTTTCGCCGAGCGAGTCGGCGCGGTAGAGCGCGAGGCGGCGGGACTCCCCGTCGGTTACCATCGCGACGAGCTGGCCGCGCTCGGAGGCGGCGATATGAGCGGGTGGGTAGAGCAGGCGCTCGGTGTCGATCCGCCTTGGCGCCTCCTGCTCTTGGTCGCAGCCGGTGGGGCCGGCGATGATCAGGGCGAGCAGCAGGAAGGGACACAGGCGACGAACCGACGCAGACGGCTGCCTGACGGCCCGGGCGAGCTGGGTGGAGCTTGGTTTCATGGCGCGCATTCTAGCGACCGCAGCGGGAGCCGACAAGCATCACAAATCGATCGCCGAGGCGCGGGTCAGCTCGGCCAGGCGCACGCCGCGCAGGCCGCCGATCTTGAGCGCCAGCGCCTGGATCTCGCGCGCGCGCCCCTTCAAGATGATCGCCTCGAGGCAGTGCTCGTGGTCCATGTGGACATGCGTCGTACAGAGCACGTTGACGTAGGCGTGGTGCTGAATGTCCATCAGGCGCTTCGTCAGCCCGCGCTGGTGGTGGTCGTAGCTGATCGTCAGCACACCGACGACGTCAGCCTCTTCGTTCGCCCAGCGATCGGCGACGAGCTGGGCGCGGATCAGATCGCGCACGTATTCGGAGCGCGTGCTGTAGCCCTTGCGAATCACACGCGCGTCGAGCTCGGCGAGAAGCGGTTCGGCGAGCGAAACGCTGAAGCGCATCGTCCTTTCCTCGGCGGCCATCGTCATCTCCAGTCGTGCGAATGAAAGTGTCGATGCTCGACCTCCCCGTGCCGATGCCGGTGGCGGTGCACGAGGTTGGCGGCGAGCAGGCGCTCCGGGTCGGCGAGCAGTTCCCGCATGCCGCCAGCGTAGATGAGCTCGTGGGATTCCGACAAGAGCAGCGTCGCGGCGCCGAGCTCGCCGGCCAGGCTCAGATTGTGCGTGGCGACAAGCAGCGTCACGTCGAGTTCCTGCAACAGGTCGACGAGCCAGCCGGTGGAGCGCGGATCGAGATTGGCGGTCGGCTCATCGAGCAGCAGCAGGTCCGGCTCGAGAATCAGAAGCGCCGCCAGGCAGACCTTCTGCTTCTCGCCGCCGCTGAGCTCGAATGGCGGGCGCGCGAGCAGGTGCCCGATGCCAAAGCGTGCGGCCCACTGCGCCGTGCGCTCCTCGATGCGATCGAGGCCGAGCTGGCGCGGCCCGAAGGCGATCTCCTCGGCGACCGTCGGGTTGAAGAGCATGACGTCGGGGTTCTGAAAGAGCAGCCCGACCCGGCGGCGAAAGGCGCGCCGGCGCGCGGGTGAGCGCAAGTGGCCGCGGGTGATCGTCTCGCCATCGAAACGATAGCTGCCCGTGCGGGCGAAGAGCAGTCCGGCGAGGATCTTCAGCAGCGTCGACTTGCCGCTCCCATTGGCGCCCAAGAGCACGGTCTTCTGCCCGCGCGGCAGCGTGAAGCTGATCTCCCGCAATGCCGGCGCCGCGTCCGGATAGCCGAAGCTGAGGCGTTCGACGGCGATCATCGCGACTCCGCACGGGCCGCAGGCGCATGCGCTCGCGACCACGCATTCCATCTCCGGGGATTCCGCCCGCTAGTCATGCCCGAACCCCCGCGCCGCCATCGCCTGTGACACCTCCCCCGCATCGTGCACCGCTCGGCGCAGCAAATAGCCGGCCAGCGCGGCCGCATGCCGGTAGCGGTCGCGCAGGCGTGGCCGCGCGAGAGTGCGGCTCTGGAGCGCGAGGCGGAAGTCGACCAGCGTGCGCCGCAGGGCTTGCGCCTGACCGTAGGCGATCGCAAGCAGCCAAACGAGCGTGGGCGCGAAGGCGAGCGCCCGCAGGAGATTCACGCGTCGGGGAAGCAGGCTCGTCAGGCAGGCGATCGCCGCCACGCGCAGCGTCGTGCGCACCAAGTAGGTGGGCGAGAAGCGGTCCTGATGAAGCGCGAGGGCCGTGTAGCTGACGAGCACGATGATGCTAAAGAGCGCTACGGCGCGGGCCGCATCGCGCCCGACGCGCGGGACGTCGCGCCCGGCGGCGATCAACGTCAAGCCGAGCAATCCCGCCAGCAGGTAGAGGTCGTGAATCGCGGTCGCGGTGACCACGAGGAGGGCGTAGAGCGCGAGCAAGGCTCGATCGCGTCCCGCGCGGCGGGAGAGCGCGGGACGTGGCCTCGCATCGAGCGCGTAGCGCGATGACATCATGCCTCCGGCTGAGCGGTCGCGCGCCAACCGATCCGCGCGAGCAGGCGGTAGACCATGACCGTTAGCGCACCCTCCGCCACGCCGGCGACCAGATGGGGCAGGACGAGCGCCGGGAGCGTGATCCCGAGGCCGAAGGGGAAGAAGAGCGGTTCGCCGCGGGCATCGTGCGCGAGCTGGGGTTGCACGCCCAGCGCCAGCGCAACGAGTACGGAGGCGACAAGGACCGAGAGCCAGCCGGCCAGGAAGAGCGCCGCGGTGGGGCGCCAGCGGTGGAGCGCCCGGTAGACGCTCGCCGCCGTCCACCCGCCGGCGAGACCGATGGCGAGTGCGTTGACCGGCAGGGCGGTGACACCGCCCATCCCGAGCAGCAGCGCCTGCATCAGGAGCACGATCGAGATGCAGACGAAGGCGATCCAGGGACCGAAGAAGACTGCCAGCAAGGCGACGCCGGTCGCGTGGACCGAGGTTCCGCCCGGCAGCGGCACGGTGATCGTCATCAGCACGAAGGCGGCGCCGGTCAGGACCGCCAGGTAGGGGACCGTCTCCTCTCGCAACCGGCGGCGCATGCGCCGCAGCGCGACCGCCCAGCAGCCGGCGGCGGCGGCGTACGCCGGGGCGTAGAGCTGCGGCGCGATGAAGCCGTCGGGGATGTGCACGCGCGCGCCTCCGGCTAGAGCAGCGTCGAGAAGGTGACGATGGCGCGGTAGGATTCCTTGCCCTCGGCGCCCTGCTGCTCCTCTTCTTCGTTAAGATCGGTCCAGACCGGGACCTTGATGCCAAGGCCCAACGAGCTGTTCCCATAGTAGAGGCGGGAGCCGGGTACGAGATAGAGCATCTTGCCGCCCGTTGCCGCTTCCCCGATGCCCCCGAGCTCGTCGCGTCCGAGGCTCAAGTAATTTGCCTCGAGTCCGACGTCGACCCGCAAGCCGGGATCGCCGGCAACGAACGCGCGCACCGGCAGGGCAACGTTGAGGCGGAATTCGTCGCCGAAGCGCACTTCGGCCCCGTCGGCGTATTCGTGTTCCTGAAACGTGATGAACGACGTGTCGAAGACAAAAGTCAGACGGCCGAAGAAGGGCCTGGTCGCCGTGACGCCCGCGGTGAACGAGGGCCGGCCGAAGCCGAGCGCCATGCCGGGGTCGATCTCGCCGTCGGCGTTGCGCAGGTTCTCGTTGCCCGTCGGCAGCGTGGCTCCGCCGTAGAGCGTGAAGTGCCAGTCTTCAAGGTCATCGAGACTCTCGCGCGCCGGAATGAGCTTCAGCCCGCGATCAAGCTTGAAGCCGAAGACCCCCATCAGGGACAGGTCGGCGAAGCCGGAGGTCGTGAAGGAGTTGTCTTCCGGCTTCTTGGTGTAGAAGGGCGCGAAGGCGTAGACCGAGAGCGAGGGGGTCAGGCCATAGCCGAGGCCGTACATCCAGAAGGCGTTGTAGTCGCCCTCGTCGTCGCGGGCATCGGTGTAGGTCTCGAACTGGGCGAAGTCGAGCTTGAGATAGGCGAGGAAGCTGCGCGCCGGCAGCGTGGCGGAGCTCGACGTCTCGATCGGCGCCCCGGGGCCTTCCAGCCCGGCCACGCCGAGTGAGGCGACTCCGTGATGCGCCTGTGCCGCGGGCGTGAAACAGGCGGCGAGCCCGATGAACCCTAGGAGCCCCAAGAGCGCAACGCAGCCGCGGCAGGCGATGCCGGCCAAGCGGGCGAACCGACTTGTTCGCCGGCGTCGCGCCGTGGCGCCAGGTCGGGCGGTCGGCGTCGTGCGCCGCGCTCTGGTGTGCTGCGCTCTGGCCAGCGAGTTCGGATGATGGATCTTCAAGAGCTACCTCCTGGATCGGTAGAAGAGTGAGATGATGCCAAAGAGACCGAACAGCAATGACAGTGCAATCAGGATCCTCATCCCCCGCGTGAGCGACGCGTTCGGCGCCGCCGGCAATGATTCGCGGGCCGGGATCGAATCCGCCGCGCCCGCCGCAAAGGTGAGATCTAATCCGTGGCCGTCGTGTGCGAAGGCGCGCAGGCGCCAGCGGCCCGCATGCGGGGGCACGAAGGCGATCTGACCGGCGGCATTGCTGCGGCCGACCTGAATCGGAATCGAATCACCGACGGCGAAGAGCTCGTAGGCCTCGAAGGCGAACGGCGGGCCGCCGGCGTAGCGCAGCGTGATCACCGTTGCCGGCGCGGGCGTGATCTCATGCACAACCTGATGTGCCGCCGCGGTCGAGCAAGAGATCACAACCAGTGCCGTGAGCGCCACGGCCACCGCGACCGCGCGGGTGAGATGTGGGAGGCGGAATTGATGTTGGTCTCTCATTCTTTGGCTCCCAGATCGAAAGTGAGGCTCGTGGCGTAGATGACCGCATCGACCACCTCGTTGGCGGCGCCGTCCGCTGTGTCGCCAGCCTCCGCCTCGCCAACCTCGCGAACTTCAGCCCGGCCGGCCGCGCGAGTGAAGCTCGCTTGCAGGAATTGCAGGCCGATGTGACGCAGGCGGATGTTGATCTCTCCCTCGGCGTTGGTGCGGCCGCGCGGCTTGCCGTCGTAGACCACGATCGCATCGGGGAGCGGCGCGCCGGCGAGCACGACGCGCAGGCGCAGCTTCTCGCCCGGCTCGAGCCGGAAGGGGTTCGCGAGCGGAACGAGCTCGAGACTCGCGGCACCGAGCTCGGTCGTGACGCCCGCGGTAGGGAACTCGCTCGCGGCGCCGCCCGCCGCACCGCCCGTGGCGACGAGTGGGCGCGCGAGGGCGGGGCTCCAGCGGCGCAATCGCTTCGCGCTCTCGTACGAGCGCCAACTGCGGATCGCGCGCTCGGCTTGCGCCGGGGGGACGTTGCGCGTCCCGTATGGGGTCTGCGTACAGGCTCCCGAGGAGGTGAGCGCGTGGGCGGCGACACCTTGGCACGAGAAGCGGTACGGAGACTCGACGGTCTCCGGGAGCTGATGCACCGCACCGCCCGCATCCAGGCAGAGGCCGGCGAGCACAATGGTCGGCTCGTAGGAAACCGTCGTGGCGCCGGCATGATCCCCGTGCGCATGTCCGTAGCGCAGTGCGAGCGAGTCGCGGCCTGCCGGCTCGAGCCAGAGATCGTGCGCTGTCACCGGCGCGAAGCTCCCGAGGACCAACAGGCCGCCCGCGACCCGGGCGGGGGAAAGCAGTCTGGGCATTGGGACTCCGTGTTACGGTTGCTAGATTCGTAACACGAAGTACCATGCCGGGGCGGAGCCGGCCAAGTGAATTCCGCTTTCGCGTCGGTCGTCGCGCTCAGGCGGTGGAAGGCAGCGGCTCGTGTCGTCGCCGCCGATCCCCTATCAAGCGGCTATCATATTGACTGGAAACGAGTTGAGTCTCGGGAGGGCGCGATAAACCTGCCCAATCGGACATATTAGATCATTTAACGCATTATCGCGCCGCCCACGATTGTTAACTGGGCATAAGATTCGTAGTCTGTACTGGTTAGCTTTCATGACCCGAGTCATTGCGCGGTGGGGCGGACCCGGCGCGCGGGACCCGAGCAAGGGGGAAGGGATGAAGGACGTGGAACACCTGACAGACGAGGCCTTGGCGGCAGTGGAGGCGAGCGGCATTGAACGCCGTGATTTCCTCAAGATCTGTGCCGCCACGGCGGCCGCCTTCGGGCTGTCGCAGATGGCCGTCGCCGACGGCGTCGCCAAAGCGATGGCCGCGGCGGGCGGGAAGCCGCCGGTGATCTGGCTCGAGGGCCAGGACTGCGCTGGCTGCACCGTTTCGTTTGCCGGTAGCCTCAATCCGCCGGCGACCGAGATCCTGCTCGAGAAGATCTCGCTGCGGTATCACGAGACGGTCATGGCGGCCGCGGGCCATCAATCCGAGGAAGCGCTGCGGCACACGATCGAGCAGGGCGGCTACGTCTTGATCGTCGAGGGCTCGGTGCCTTCCGCCGACGATCGCTTCTGCATGGTCGGGGGGCGGCCGTTCCGCGAGATCCTCGAAGAGGCGGCCGGCAATGCGGCGGCGGTGATCGCCGTCGGCGCGTGCGCCACCTACGGCGGCATTCCCGCCGCGACGCCGAGCAAGGGCATCGGCATGGACAAGGCGCTACCCGGCAAGACCGTCATCAATTTGCCGACCTGCCCCGTGCATATGGAGCATCTCGTCGGCACGATCCTCTACTTCCTCGCCACCGGTCAGGTGCCGACGCTCGACGACTACGGTCGTCCGCTCGTCTACTATCGCGCGCTGATCCACGACAACTGCCGCCGCCGCGGCGCCTACGAGAACGGCCAGTTCCTGACGGACTGGAACGATCCGGCGCAAAAGGATTGGTGCCTACTAGAGCGGGGTTGCAAGGGCCCGTTCACCTACTCCGATTGCCCGGCGCGCAAGTGGAACAACGGGGTCAACTTCTGCATCGATTGCGGCGCGGGCTGCATGGGCTGTTCGGAGCCCGGATTCTACGATGAGATGTCGCCGCTCTTCATGTAGTCGACCGGAAGCGGATTGGGCCTAGGGACCCGCCGGCGACTATGTCCGGTCGGGATCTCCCGGGAGGAGGAAGATGAGTCAGAGGATTACGATCGATCCCGTCACTCGCATCGAGGGTCATCTCAAGATCGAGCTCGAGGTCGAGAACGGTAAGGTCAAGGACGCCTGGAGCTCCGGCACCATGGCGCGCGGTTTCGAGGCGTTGCTGCTCGGGCGCGATCCGCGCGATGCGCCGTTCGTCACCAGCCGCTTCTGCGGCGTCTGCTACAGCGTGCATCAGTACGCTTCGGTGCGTGCGCTCGACGAAGCGTTCGGGGCGAACGTGCCCTGGCCGGGCACGTTGCTGCGCAACCTGGCGATGGGCGGGATGTACATCTACGATCACATCCTGCACTTCTATCAACTGAGCGCGCTCGACTACATCGACATCATGGCGATCGCCGAGTACAAGGGCAGCGATCCCGATCTGATCGCCGTGCGCGACAAGGTCGTGACGCTGGTCAAGGCGGGCGACACCTCGCCCTTCACGCCGCGCTACAAGCCCGACGAGTACTGCGTCCGCGACCCGGAGACGGTCACTGCGGCGGTCAAACACTACATCGATGCGCTCGAGATCAACGCCAAGGCGCGCAACATGGGCGCGATCTTCGGCGGGCGCGCGCCCCACTACCAGAGCCTCGTCGTGGGCGGCTGCACGCAGTATCCCGACATCAACATGATTGCCAAGTACCGGACGATGCTGGATGAGATCGCTGCCTTCGTGCGCGACGTCTACATCCCCGACGTCGTCGCGTTCGGTACCGGTCCGTTGATGCCGCTGGCCAAGATGGGGTTGGGGGGTGGACACCACAACTACGTCTCCTACGGCGGCTTCGATCTCGATGAGGCGGGCCGGGAGAAGGTCTTCGGCGCGGGCGTGATCCGCGATCTCGACCTCGGCAACATCAAGGTCGAGCCAGTCGATCCCGAGCGGATCACCGAGTCGGTGCATGCCGCCTGGTATCGCCGGTCGGATCCGAAGCACCCGTACGAAGGCGAACAGGTCTTCGATCTCGATCGGGACGACGCGTACAGCTTCATCAAGGCGCCGCGCTACGACGGCATGGCGGTCGAGGTCGGGCCCCTGGCGCGCGCCTTCATCGATGGCAACAAGACACTGCTCGGGCTTGCACAGCAGGGCGTCAAGCCAGGCGTCGTCGCGCGCCACGCCGCGCGCGCCTTGGAGACGCAGCGCATGGTCGATGCCTGCTACACCTGGCTCGACCAACTGACCGAGCAGATCACGAAGCCGGGCTTCAAGATCCATGACACCGAGCACTGGGATCCGCCCGAGACCGGGCAGGGCGCTGGCTTCTTCGAGGCGCCACGCGGCGCCCTCGGCCACTGGATCAAAGTCAAGGATCACGAGATCGAGAACTACCAGGCCGTCGTGCCGTCAACCTGGAACGCTTCACCGCGGGACGAGAAGGGCGTGCGCGGGCAGTATGAGGAGTCCTTGATCGGGACGCCGATTCCGGATGTCGACAACCCGATCAATGCGGCCCGCATCGTCCGCTCTTACGATCCCTGTCTCGCCTGCGCGATTCACATCATCGATCCGGAGAGCAACGAGTTGAAGAAGTTCGTCGTCGAGTAGCGACGAAACCCGAGTCGGAGATGCGCCCTCCCCGCCGCGGTGGGGAGGGCGCCCTGGCTTGCGCGCGGAGACGTCGACGCCATGGCAGCGAGCGAACAAGGGCAAGCACGGCAGGAAGAAGAGAAGCCGATCCTGATTCTCGGGGTTGGCAACCTGTTGCTATCGGACGAAGGCTTTGGCGTCCATATGGCCCAACGGCTCGAACGCGAGTCTTGGCCAGCGGACGTCGAGGTGATGGAAGGCGGCACGGATGGCTTCCGGTTGATGAATGTCATTCGTGGCCGGCGGCGCCTGATCGTGATCGACGCGATCAAGGGCGGGGAGCAGCCGGGCACCCTCTATCGCTTCGACTACGAGGATGCGCCCGCCAGCCGCATCGGCCGGCTGACCTCCGCCCACCAGGTCGGCATCCTCGAGATCCTGCAAATGATGACGCTGATCGGCGATGTGCCGCAGGCGACCTTTCTCGGCATCGAACCCGCTACGTTGACGATGGGGATGGAGCTTTCCCCGGTCGTGGAGGCGAAGATCCCGCGCGTGATCGAGTTGCTTCGCGAGGAACTGGCGCGCGCGCCCCAATCGCGTTAGACTGCCACCCAGAACGCATGCACGAACATGGATTGGCAATGAACATCTATGACATCTGCCGCGCCTCGCTCGCCGAGCACGGCAGCGGGCGGATCCATGCCGTGCGTGTGGCCGTAGGCGAGCTGACCGCCGTCGAGCCCGACCTGCTGCGCTTCGCCTGGCAGGCGGTGACGGAAGCGACTCCAGACGCCGGCGCGGAGCTGACGATCGATTGGCGCCCGGCGCAGCAGATCTGTAGCGCCTGC
>Ga0180436_10001000_pt1 | contig 28253 bp, 25 predicted proteins | sample SS_ome_2_FD_132434 | JGI IMG/M metagenome (GOLD analysis project Ga0180436, IMG submission 132434) | Hypersaline lake sediment archaeal communities from the Salton Sea, California, USA - SS_3_S_2 metaG | ecosystem: Environmental > Aquatic > Non-marine Saline and Alkaline > Hypersaline >... | reverse complement strand
TTCCCGTATATTGTGAAAGAGCAGCTGCACCAACCAATGAACCGAAGATACCAAATTGAGCCGCACCACCTAGGATTGCTGTCTTAGGGTTGGAGAGAAGCGGTCCAAAGTCCGTCATCGCACCAACACCCATAAAGATCAATAGTGGGAAGAACTCATTAGCAATACCCATATTATAGATAATACCTAACATTCCCTCAGGACCAGTCATATTGGCAATAGGTATATTGGCTAGTAACCCACCAAAAGCGATAGGAATAAGGAGTAGTGGTTCAAATCCTTTAGCGATCGCTAAATAGAAAAGAATAAAAATAATAATAAACATGATGATCTTACCCCAGCTTTGTGCGAAGTGGCTCATCTCTTCACCATTACCATTCTTCACACCATCTTGTGGGTTAATGATCGCATTCAAACCTGTAGTCTCATAAAAACTTACAAGAAGTTCAGGAATTGATTTAGATTCATATTCCTTCTCTTCTTGTGCAGGTGCAGGAGGTGCTGCAACAGCAGCCTGCACTGTTGATGTAAGTGCTGTAAAAGCAAACATCACCGAAAGTAAAAGATGTCTTAGCTTCATTGCTTACTCCATTGTGGCTAGAAGTTGACCGTCTGTAACAGCATCATTCACATTTACATTGATAGAAGCGACCTTTCCTGACTTAGGAGCTGGAATATCGATTTCCATTTTCATCGCTTCAAGGATCATGATCTTGTCACCCTCATTCACTGTATCACCTGGATTTACCAATACTTTCCAAACATTTCCTGGTGTTTGAGAATGTATTTCTACTGCTCCTACTCCAGCGTCTGCTACTGGTGCCGGTGTAGCTGCTGATGTCGTTGGTGCAGCTTCTGTTATTTGAATATCTGCATCACCCTCTGCAACTTGTACGCTATACTGTTTACCATCTACTACTACTTTATAATTACCTGCCATTTCTGAATCTCCCATTAAATTATTTTGACCTTTTCTTACCATAAGAGGGCCTTCACCCTTCAAGAACGCAATACCTTTTTGATCACATGCACCTGCAATGAAGATGTTTTCGTCAGTCGCTTCCAACCCTTCATCTTCAAGTACTTTTGTCCAGTGTGCAATTGATTTAGTCTCATCATTATCGGCGATATCTAAAGGATTCTCTGTTGTTGGCTCAAGATCCAACTTCTCAGATGCCAATTTAATGATCTCATCATCTGCCTGTACTGGTGTCTTACCAAAGTAACCAAGTACCATACGTCCGTAACCCGGAGCGATCTGCTTCCATGGACCGAACATTACGTTCGCATATGCTTGTTGCCAGTAGAATTGACTCACTGGTGTTACTGATGTACCGTAACCTCCACGCTCAACTACCTCTTTCATAGCAGCGATCACTTCATCGAACTTATCGAGGTCACCTGAGTCTCTCATCATCTGTGTATTGGCTGTCAATGCTCCACCAGGCATAGGTGAGAAAGGAATAAGAGGTGATACCTGTGTTGCTTCAGGCGGGATCATATAGTCTGCAAGACACTCTTTGAGTCTATCTTCATATTTTAGGATCTTGTCAAGTTTCAGATCACCAAGATTATAGTCTGTACCTTTAGTTGCATGAAGCATTGTAAGGATATCCGGTTGACTTGTACCACCACTTACCGGCGATGCAGCCATATCGATACCGTTTGCACCTGCATCCAGAGCAGCTAGGTATGATGCTACAGATACACCTGCAGTTTCATGTGTATGAAGTCTTAAGTGTACGCTTTCACCAAGAAGTTTTCTTGCCATTGCGATAGTCTCATATACTTTATGCGGGTTTGCAGTTCCTGATGCATCTTTGAAACATACGCTGTCAAAATCAATACCAGAATCAAGGATATTTCTAAGTGTTTTCTCATAGAAAGCAACGTCGTGTGCACCTGAACATCCCGGAGGAAGGTCCATCATTGTAACTACCACTTCATGGTCAAGCCCATGTTTTTTAATCATCTCTGAAGAGAATGCAAGATTGTTCACATCATTTAATGCATCAAAGTTACGCACAGTAGTTGTTCCATGCTTTTTGAACATTTTTGCAAAAAGTTCGATCATTTCACGGCTACCTGTATCAAGCATTACTGTATTGATACCACGTGATAGTACTTGAAGGTTTGCATCCGGTCCAACGATCTCTCTGAAACCATCCATCATATCAAATGCATTTTCCTGTAAATAGAAAAAGAGTGATTGAAATCTTGCTCCACCACCGAATTCGAAGTGATTAATACCTGCATTTTTTGCTGCTTCAACTGCTGGAAAAAAGTCATCCATAAGTACACGCCCCCCAAAGACAGATTGGAATCCGTCTCTAAATGTCGTGTCCATTACATCAATATATTTTTTAGCCATTTACTATCACCTTATTTGTGTTTTTTTCGAAATTCTGCAACAGCTGCGACAATAGCTGCGACATGATGTTGTGTATCCTGTCTAGCATCAGTTGAAGCAGGAACTGCTTCAGGTGCTTTTTCAGGGAAATATTTACCGATAATTTTAGCTTGTAGCTTCATTACCTGAACTAGAATAACTAGGAAAAACAGTACAACTGTCATACCCAGTACCATGAACTTTAGACCTTCGGCCACCAAATTAATTTCCATGTGACTTACCTCACTTTTATAAGTTTTCAAATTTTAAAATAGTTTTGCTTGCTATTAGGTAAAAAAGGCGAATTATCTTCGCTTTTTTCTGCGATTGCTACTACGGGTCGCTTTTTCTTCAGCGATATATCCTTTCATCATCTCATCCACTGTATTTTGGTCAAAACCAATCTGAGAACCGATGTTATGTTCTTCATGTTGAATGACATATGAGATCAGCTTTTCGATCAATATTTCTTTGTCTATATTTCCCATCGATGTCAATACATTTTCTGCATCATTATGAACATGTATATCCCTGATCACTTCAGCCATATATTCACGGCCCGAATCATTCAGTTCTGTCCCTCCTTGAATAGTCGCTAAACGCATCTCAGCACCTACCTCTTTTTGGATACGCTGGAGTTCTTTGAACTCTTCTGTTGTCACCAAAGTAATCGCTTGTCCACTTTTGCCTGCACGTCCGGTTCGACCGATACGATGCACATAACTTTGCGGATCAAAAGGGATATGATAGTTAAAAACATGTGTGACATTTTTGACATCCAGTCCACGTGCAGCCACGTCTGTAGCCACCATGATCTTTGTCTCACCTCTTCTATAGGCCTTGATAACGACTTCTCGATCCATCTGCTCCAAGTCTCCATGCAAACCGCTCGCATTAAATCCTAAAGCTTGCAAGTGTTCAGCCAACCTGTCTACTTCTCTCTTCATACGACAGAAGATAATACACTTATTGGTCTCTTCTGTCTCAAGAAGTTTTACGATCGCTTCATCCCTTTGGTTTTCATGTATCATATAATAACGCTGCTCTATGATATTGTTTGTAGTCTCTTCATCCCCTACTACAGAGATAAATTCCGGTCTGTAAAGGATGTTGTTAGCCAGATCTTTAATAGGTTCAGGCATAGTTGCAGAAAAAAGCAGTGTCTGTCTGTTTTGAGGGATATACTCAAAGATCTCTTTGATATCTTCCAGGAAACCCATATCTAGCATTTCATCTGCTTCATCGAGTACCACAATCTCCGGATTAAAGACATCTATCTTACCCTTCTTGTAGAGGTCTTTCAACCTTCCAGGTGTGGCAACAACGATCTGTACACCTTTATGTATAATGGCAATCTGACGTCCATATCCTACACCACCATATACCGTCAGTGTTCTGATACCTGCAAAACGACCTAAATGGTACAGTTCATCAGCCACCTGGGTAGCCAACTCTCTGGTAGGCGTAATGACCAATGCTCTTTCTATCTCGCCTTTAGCGATCTTATTCATCATAGGTAGACCAAATGCTGCTGTCTTACCTGTACCCGTATGGGCTTGTCCTACCATATCACTTCCATTGGAGATGATAGGAATTGCCATTTCCTGGATAGGACTAGGCTCTTTAAAGCCTGCTATTTTCACGCCTTTTGCTAAATCAGCATGAAAATCAAATTCATTAAATTTCATTATTTACCTTTAAATACGAGGCTCCTCCCCCGTTCATGTCCAAAAAGATTTTTGAACTTAATAGAAACCCCAAACAGGATCTCTATAAATTCATATCCATACATATCTATATAACCATCAGTAATATTACTCCAAAGATAATTCTATAGACACCAAACGCTACGAATGTGAAGCGTTGTATGAATGCAAGAAAAAGTTTTATTGTCAAATAAGCCACGATGAATGCCGTAATGAAGCCCACAATAAAAGGTCCCCAGTTCGCATCTGCAAAATCCTGATAATGTTTCAACAGATCATAACCGGTCACAGCTGCCATTACAGGGATCGCAAGTAAAAAAGAGAACTCTGCCGAGGCTTTTCTGTCCAAACCTACCAACAGCCCACCTACGATGGTTGCACCTGCCCTGCTTGTACCCGGTATGAGTGAAAATATCTGGGCAATACCTACCCACAAGGCCTGTTTGTAACTTACCTTTTCAACATCAGAAATATGCCACTCTTTCTCTTCATAGAAATACTCAAGAAGAAGGAAGAGGATCCCGCCGATGATGAACATAGAGGCAACCACTTCAACCGTAAACAACATTTTGATCTGATCTTTGAAAATGAAGCCGACGATAGCTATGGGTAAAAAGGCAATAAAAAGTTTTTGCCACAGCTCCATTTTCTTGAAAGTGATCTTTTCTCTGTAGATAAGCATCACTGCAAGGATCGCAGCAAATTGAATGATCACTTCATATGCTTTGGTCAATGAATCCTGAGAAACGCCAAGAAATTTACTTGCAACGATCATATGCCCTGTAGAAGAGATAGGCAAAAACTCTGTAAAACCTTCGATAATACCAATGATTATCGCTTGAAAAAAATCCAATGTGTACCTTTAAACCATACTTGAGAAATAACTCTCGTCTTTTGCCAACAGTGCTTTAGGAGTACCACTGTCCGCAACTTTGCCATCTTCTAACACATAGATAAACTCCGCACTCTTTATAGTACTTAGCCTATGTGCGATGGTGATCACCGTCTTTTGTGACAAAAAGTCCTGCAGTGCATCAAAAAGTCTTACCTCTGTATGCACATCCAAAGCAGAGGTTGATTCATCAAATATCACCACTTTAGGATCTGATAGGATCATCCTTGCTATGGCAACTCTTTGACGCTGCCCTCCACTGAGCTTGATACCATCTTTTCCTACAAGTGTATCAAGACCCATATCCAAACGTTCAATGACATCTGTAAGCTGAGCAATCTCCAGTGCTTTTCTTACTGCACTCTCGCTATACTCTTTGCCTAACGTTAGATTAAATAACATTGTATCATTAAAGAGTTTAGGATGTTGCAATATAAGATGAATATTTTCTCTAATTGTAGAAAGCTTGAGATTTCTGTTAGAGACTCCCCCGTACATGATCTCCCCTTCATCCAATGGATAGAAACCTACAAGTATATTGGCCAATGTCGTCTTTCCAGAGCCGCTTGCACCGACAATAGCTACTTTTGAGCCTCTCTTGATGTGCATATTAATATTATTTAATATATGCTTCTCTTTTTGGTAAGAGAAAGAGAGCTCCTTCACCTCGATATCTATTGCCTGTTGTGCATCAAAGGGGTTTTTATCCTCTTGCATTTGAGGCTCCTGCTCCATAGCATAGATCTTATTGATACGGTCACATGCTGCTTTTGCCGTAGAGAGTGCATACTGAAAATTAATGATATCCTGAGTAGGTGTCACCATCACCCACAGATAAGAGAAGATAGCAAGCATCAATCCTACAGAGAGATCAGAGTACGCCACGGCTAAGATACTTACTGCCCTAAAGACCTCATAACCGCTTAAGAATACCAGGTAAGAGTATTTCATCGCTGCTTCGCTCTTATACCCAAAAGCTATCGCATGCTCTTTAAGTTCTTTCGCTTTGACCTCACTCTTATCAAAGAAATACTCCTCTTTGTTCGCAGCACGTATCTGATGGAACAGCTCCAGGGTTTCATTCAAGGCAGATTGAAAGACCTCAACAGCCCTGTTCTCTTCTTTTTTAAGTTTTCCGATGTTACGTGCCAGTTTGGCTGTGAAAAAGACTACGATAGGATTTGTAACCAGTATGAAAACCGCAAGCTGCCAATGGATCCAAAAGAGTACTATAGCCGAGAAAAGAAGTACAAAAGAGGCGATGATGAACTTCGAGATCGTACTGCTTACAAAACCATCTATCGTCTCTACATCAGTGACCAGTTTTGAGGTTACTGCACCCACACGCATCGTCTCATATTCTTTAAGTGAAACATGCTTTAAATGCTTCAGTAGTGACTCCCTCATCTTAAAAGTAATATTTTTTGATATGATCGTAAATATCTTACTCTGCATAATACTTAGAAGTACACTGCTGACGCGAAGAATGAGGATAAGTACTAAAACAAAGAGCACATATCCTTTTGTGTCAGAAGTAAAGAGGTTTTCAGAGATCCAGGCGATAAATCCATGGTCTTTCCCCAGTAGAAGTTCATCGACAAGTATTGGGATAAAAAGAGGAATGGTCACCACAAGAAGTGTAGAGAGAAGTGCAAGGGTATTGCCCAAAAGAACAGTACTTTTATAGCTGAACAGTTGTCGTATAATGCCTTTTATACTACAACTGTTATTTTTCATTACAGCGCGTCTACTATATCAAGTATCTGTGTGAGGTCTTTTTCATCTACACAGTGTGTCGCTGCCTCTTTCAAAACAGGCTTAGCACAAAATGCAACACGCGTATCTGCATGTGCGAACATACTGAGGTCATTGGCACCATCACCTACGACCAGTGTCTCTTCACGCCCTACACCAAGCAAGCCCTGCATACGAGTGATCATATCACCTTTGGCATCAGAGTACATCATCTCTCCGCCTACCTGCCCAGTAAGTACACCATTTTCTGCATGCAGGAAATTAGAAAAATCTGCATTGACTCCCAATCTTTCACATGCAGGCTTTGTCGCATTTCTAAACCCTCCTGAGAAACAGACCACAGTATACCCTCTCTCTTTCAATCCAGAAACCACTTCACTTGCACCAGGCATCATAGGAAGATCATTACAGATCTCATTGACCTTCTCTTCTTCTAGACCCTCAAGTAGAGCTACTCTGGCTCTGAGCGACTTATAGAAATCCAACTCTCCGGCCATTGCACGTTCAGTGATCGCTGCAACTTGCTCTTCAAGCCCAAGCGGTGCTGCAAGAAAATCAATGGTCTCACCATCCATCAAAGTCGAATCAAAGTCAAATACTGCCAATTTCATTTATTAGGTTCCTTAAAATGCATCTCTATACATAATTTTGATAGAATTATAACAATAAAATAAAAATATTAAGAGTAAATATCATGTATAAAGAATTTTGCGATATCTTGTGCGGCGATCAAAAATTTATCACTGTAGAGATAAACCCGCCTCATGGGGCATCGATCGATACGATCATTAATGACATTAAAAAACATAATCTACATGAAAAAGTCACTGGCTTTTCATGTACAGACAACCCTTTGGCAAAACTGAAAATGTCTGGTGTGCTTTCAGCTATCAAAGTACAACAGACCTTTAAGAAGCCCGTTATCGCTACGATGAGTATGAGAGACAAGAACAAACTCTCTTTACAGTCTACACTGCTTGGTGCAAACGACTTTGACCTGCGTTGTATACTTGCACTCACCGGTGACCCTGCCAAGTTCTCAGATCAGCCTGAGGTAAAAGGTGTGCTTGAGCGTGACTCTACCCTCCTTCTCAGTATCATTTACCACCTTAACAACGGTGTGGACTACAGCAACAAAGCGTTAAAACCTGAGCCAAAACCTATCTACCCTTTTGCTGTAAGTAATGCAACGGCTAAAGATATGAGAAGCTTGCAAAAACGTATGGTTAAAAAATTGGACTACGGAGCAAGGGCCATTATGACGCAACCTGTCTATGATCTTGATAATGCAAAAGAGCTGCTTGCACTCTTTGAAGAAGCTAAGGAGATGAGTGTAAGAGAAACAGCAAAAGAAGCGCATCTCATACTGGGACAGTTCCCTATAGTACGAGCTAAAACAGCCAACTTTATCGATGACAAGGTACCGGGTATCTCTGTACCAAAACCAATCATTGACGAGATGAACCTAGCCGCTATGGATGGTGAAGATAAAGAACAGGAAGTAGGTTTTGCACTTTCTAAGCGTATCTTTGATAAGATGATGGATCTACATGGTAAAGTCCATTTGATGACTCATAACCGTTTTGATCTCTGTTCGGATCTTATTGGATAAACACTCTTCATTCTCCTCATCTATCATAGATAAGGAGAAAATTTCTTTTTTTATCTTTTCTTGATACAAATTAAAAAAATATATCCTAAATAATTTATTATTAAACTTCTTCTGCTATACTCTCAAAAAATTAATTAGGAGAAAATATGTCTGAATTACAAAAATTTAAACTGATCAATAAAATAGAAGGTATCTCATTTATCATCTTGCTTTTTATAGCTATGCCATTAAAATACAGCTTTGGTTACCCAATCGCAACTAAAATAGTAGGTATGCTACATGGTCTGCTTGTATTTGCTTTCATCTACCAGATCATTGAGGCAAAAAAAGAAGCTGGATTTACAGCAAAAGAGACTGCACTCTATACGATCTTATCATTGATCCCGTTCGGGTCTTTCTATACAGATAAACTGCTTGCAAAGAAGATCGAAGCTGCTAAGGTTACAGCGTAACCATCATGATCACAACTCCATAGCGTGTAGCCTTTGCTACCGCTACGATAACTACAAACCACCAAAATCTATACTTCAATACACCGGCGATAAATGTTAAAGGATCACCGATGATCGGTACCCAGGAAAGAAGCAGTGTCCACCCTCCATATTTATCAAAATAACCTCTGGCTTTTTCCATCTTCTTGGCTGACAGATGTCCTTTTTCCTCAAGATACATTTCACCTTTGAGTCCTAACCAATAGTTCACCATCGACCCCAAAGTATTACCTACTGTTGCAACACTCCATAAAAGCATGATTGGATAATTTTGTGTGACGTCATAAATAAGAAGGGCTTCACTTCCCATCGGAAGCAAAGTAGCGGAGAGAAAAGCTACTATGAAGAGTGTGATATAAACCATATAAGGTTCCCTAAAGCGTCTTGAAGTGTATCTGCCCCTCTTCAATGACACCTACCATACCCTGGCATGCCAATGAGGGCAAAGAGACGTATTTACCTATTGTTTTACACTGATGAAAATGTCCTTCTATGACCAGATCAGCATCACTATAGTGTTCAAGTATCTCACCCACTCTTTCCTCAAAACCGACAAAGTTAAAACAGATATGTTTTTGTGAAAGTTTCTTCATACGATGATCGATGATGGCTTTTTCAAAAGGCTTAAGAAAGAGTAGTGTCTTTTTATTACGCAGGATCTTGCAGTAGAGATCATATCCAAAACCTGTAACATATTTGTCACCATGAGAGATAGCAACCTTTTTTTCATTCATCTCAAATATAATGGGTTGTTGATCTCTGGTATACACATTTATGTCAGGAAACACTTCTGCTAAACAAAAATCGTGGTTTCCCTCAAAGTAATGTATCTCAAGTTTTTTCGAAAGTGTCTGCAGAAGAGTGATAGCCTCTTTTGAAAAGGTCTGAATATACTCATTGTAACCAAAGAGCAGATCAAAATTATCTCCCATTAAAAAGAGCTGAGGCGTTTTTATCTCACCGCTATCAAGCTTTTTTAACAAGGTGAAGAACGCATCCCCATGATGAGGATAATGTGAGTCAGCGATAAAAATTGCTTGCTCTTTTATAATTTTCATATTATATATTATTTTTCGATACTACGGCATATATGAAATAGTCGGGATACCCATGTTCTCTTCATATCCACACATTAAATTCGCTGCCACAAGTGCCTGGGAACTTGCACCACGTAAGAGATTGTCTATCGCAGAAGAGACAAAAAGCGCATTACCGTTCTTGGCTGCATAGATATCACAAAAGTGTGTTCCTGCCGTACTTTTAATGTCCACCGGGTTTTCTCTGATACGGATAAAAGGATCATTTTCATACTGCTTCTTCAACACTTCCAACGGATCAATATCTTCTTTCAATGTCGCATATACAGAGACCAACTCACCACGTGTCGTAGGGATGAGATGAGGCACAAAATTGACATTCATTTTAGCACCGTGTATCTTCTCTATCTTCTCAGCGATCTCAGGTGCATGACGATGTTTGAGCGGGTTATAGGCAAAGATGTTGTCATTGACCGTCACAAAGTGTGTCGTTTCACTCAGCTTCTTCCCTGCCCCGCTTACACCCGACTTTGCGTCAACGAACAGAGGTGCATTTGTGTCAAGGTATGGTATGAACGGAAGGATACCAAGAAGTGTAGCAGTCGGATAGCATCCCGGACCGGCTGCGAGACTACTTCCTTTCAGCTCATCTCTATAATACTCGATCAACGCATAGGTCGCATCATCCAAATGGGCTTTGTCTTCATGATCACAATAATGTTCTTCATAAGTGTCAAGCTCCAGACGGTAATCTGCAGAGAGGTCTACTACTTTCACTCCTTTGTCTAAAAGCTCTTTTGCAAACCCCATAGAGGCCTTATGAGGAAGTGCGAGAAAGACCAGTTCACAAGATTCAGCTACTGTCTCTGCATTGGCTTTTTCTACAGGTATGCTGATGACATCTACGAGTGATGGATGTAACTGCTCTATCATCGTATCACCCTGTGTGGTAGCAAGGTAGGTAAGTTGAAAACCATTATGTGTCACTAACATTTTAACCAGTTCAAGCCCTGTATAACCACTGGCTCCTACAACACCTACTTTTACCATCTCTTTTCCTCTTAATCTAATATGATCTCTTCGTAAGAGATCTCTTCGATATCATATGTTTTTTTACCGCTAGGAAGTACGAGTGATACCTCATCTCCCTCCTCTTTACCTATCAGTGCACGTGCCATTGGCGACTGGATAGAGATCAAACCTTTGGTAGGATTTGATTCTGTTCCACCTACAACTGTATAACGTACCTCTTCATCCGTATTTTGATCTACAAGATGTACAGTTGAACCAAAACTTACTCTTTCATGGGGTAAGGTCGAAGGATCAACAACCTGTGCACGCCCTACAATGTCAGTGAGTTCTGCGATACGTGCTTCCATCAACCCCTGCTTATCTTTGGCAGCATGATACTCTGCATTCTCTTTGAGGTCACCCAGTTCTCTTGCTTCATCTATCACTTTGGCGATGACACCTCTTTCCACTGATTTTAACTGTTCGAGTTCTTCTGAAAGTTTGTTGTATGTCTCTTTTAGCATCGGCTCTTTTTGCACGTAATACCCTTTAAAATAATGAATTCATTTCTAATTGTAGGTATTATACCAAAAAGGTTATAATAGCGGTAAAATAATCAAAAAAGTATACATCATGAAGCAAATTTTAATTACAAATGACGATGGTTTTGAGTCAGAAGGACTTGAGGCACTGGTTGAAGCACTTAAACCTTTAGGTCATGTTTCAGTGGTGGCTCCCACTACAGAAAAGTCTGCTTGCGGACACTCACTTACATTGACAAGACCTCTTAATTTTGTAGAGGTCAAAGAAGATTTTTATAAACTGGATGACGGGACACCTACAGATTGTGTCTTTCTCTCACTTAATAAGCTTTTCACCAAGGAGAACAGACCAGATATCGTGATCTCCGGGATCAACATAGGCTCGAACATGGGTGAAGACATCACTTACTCCGGAACAGCATCTGCTGCTATGGAGGCTGTACTGCAGGGGATACCAGCCATTGCTATCTCACAGGTCTATAAAAACCATGGAGATAGTATCAAAGAGTTGGGATATGGTTTGGCTCAAGAAAGTATCGTTACCCTAGTAAAAAAGATATTTAATGGTGATTACCCTCTGCCTTCACGCAGATTTTTAAATGTCAACATCCCCCCTATCCCTGCTTCAGAATGTAAAGGTTTCAAGGTTACCCGTGCAGGTAACCGTCTCTATGGACACCATGCTGAAGTACACCACAACCCAAGAGGAAAAGAGTACTACTGGATAGGTCTTCCTGCTCTAGGATGGATGGAAACCAAAGGTCATGTCACGGACTTTGAAGCGATCAATGATGGGTATGTCTCAATCACTCCTGTGCATCTGGACATGACGAGCTACGATGATATCGAATCTTTGGGTGAGTGGATATAATGGATAGATTTCAAAGATGCCGTATGCTTTTTGGAGATGAGGACTTTGAAAAACTTCAAAAAGCCAAGATCCTTATACTCGGTGTCGGTGGTGTAGGTTCCTATGCACTTGACTGCCTTCAGCGTTCAGGTGTCAGTGACATTACCATTTTGGACTTTGATGTCTATGATGAGACCAACCAGAACAGACAGATAGGTTCAGAAGCTGTAGGGATGGTTAAAGTGGAGCGTCTCAAAGAGCTTTATCCAAGTGTTAAGACCATACATCAGCGTATGGATATGGCCTGGGTAAAAGAGTTTGACTTTACCCCTTATGACATCGTCATAGATGCTGCTGACACTACTAAGGTAAAGATAGAAGTGGCTAAGAAATGTTACAAAAAACTCATTATGGCATTGGGATCAGCAAAACGTTACGACACCAACAAAATAGAAGTCGCATCCATATGGAAAACCCATGGTGATGCACTCGCAAGAAAAATACGCAATGAACTCAAAAAAGTCAAGTTCGACAGAAACTTTACTGTGGTATTTTCACCGGAAGAGGACAAGTGTAAAGAGAAAGGTTCCTGTGTGGCTGTTACAGGAACTGTGGGACTTACTGTCTGCTCTGAAACAATAAAGAAAATTCTTAAATAACTTCATTGATGATTCAATATCCGTAAAGATCAAGAATAAATTACTAGCGACGATAGAGTTGGAGTAAGGTAAAAAAAGGAATGGGAACTATTACTTTTTATAGGAGTGTTTCTATCGTGCTGACATAATACTATTAGGTAAGTATTACAAATCTATAACATATGATCTTCAAGATTCTCACAAATATCTCTATATCACTACTACCAAATAGAAATATACTCAGTAACATATGATTTACCCTACTTCACTATAATCAAAAAAAAGTGAATAAAAGTATGTCTATAGATCAGAGTCATCAACGAAACTTACGCATCTTTTTTTGGATCATCTTTGGTTTGGGATTCGTCTTTTTTTTGATCCCGAGAATTGAATACTATTTTATAAAGACAAATGTCAAACCTCAAGTTGTTACAGCAAGAGGAGAATTGTCGTCTCAAGAAAAGAGCAATATTGAGATCTTCCATAAAGCAAGTCCTTCAGTGGTCTATATCACTACACTAACGGATATGGTCAACCTCTGGACCAGAGACATTACACGTATACCTCAAGGTACCGGTTCAGGGTTTATATGGGATAAACACGGACATGTTATCACAAACTATCATGTCCTGCAAGGTGCATCTGAAATACGTATACGTATGAGTGATCAACGTATATTTAATGCTGTTATGGTCGGGGCAAGTCCGGATCATGATCTCGCTGTACTACGTATCTCTTTAGTACCTAATATGCCTTCACCACTGCCTATTGGGTCAAGCCATGACCTGAAGGTCGGACAGATGACCTATGCTATCGGAAATCCTTTTGGGCTTGACCAGACTCTTACAACCGGTATCGTCTCGGCACTGGACCGAAGTCTCTATAATGACAACGGTTCTCAGATCAAAGGACTTATCCAAACCGATGCTGCAATAAACCCGGGGAATTCAGGTGGCCCTCTGCTTGACAGTGCCGGCCGTCTGATAGGGATAAATACAGCGATCTACAGTCCTTCAGGGGTTTATGCAGGTATAGGATTTGCAGTACCGGTAGATACGGTCAACCGTATCGTGCCGCAACTCATCGCACATGGAAAATATGAAAGACCTAAGCTCGGCATCACCATCGACAGTGAACTCAACAAGATCATCACAGAGAAATACAATATCGAAGGAGTAGCCGTCATCAATGTAGAAAAAGGCTCACCTGCAGAGGCCGCAGGACTCAAAGGTATAGAGATGATGAACAGAGGACATCTCATAGCCGGAGATATCATACTTGGCATCGATGAACATGAGATAGACAACATCAGTACCCTGCTCAGCACTTTGGAGAACTACAGTATCGGTGATAAGATAAAATTAAGATATATACGTGAAAAAAAAGAGAACTCGACATCTCTCATTTTAAAGTAATCATCGTGACCAACATTTATAATATTCTATGTATAATATAAAATAACTACAAATTGGACAGGTAATACAATGAAAAAACAATGGTTAATGATTTTACTCGCAGGAAGCCTCTCTTCCACACTGCAAGCTGACTGCAGCAACATGCCTATAGGTACGGAACTGGCTAAAAGTATCATGGCTGAAGATCTAGATAAAGCAAAAAAACACTTAAGTGAATATGACAAAGCTGTCCAAAAATATCTGGGTGGCTGTAAAGATGAAGGAAAAGATCAACAAGTCAATATCATGCTGCTTACTTATAAAGATAAAGTGCAGGATCTTGAGGATGATCTTAAAAAAGGATCAGAGGTATCCTATGACTGTTCTAAGGTTCCGAATGACAGTGCTCTGAACAGTGCTTTTGCAAGCGGGAAAGCAGAAAGTATCAAAAGTGCATACAACGCATATCACAAAAAAGCAGCAGATTATCTTGAACACTGTGCTGCACATGAAGAGTATGAGTTGGTCTATGAAGCATCTCTACTTCATGATGAAGAGTATGAAGAGTGGAACAAAAAGTAGAGTAACCAGCGATACTCTGCAATGGCTATATATCAAGAAACGATCACACTGTCACCTAGATCCAGAGGTTTTCATCTCATTACCTCTGAGATAGAAGATACTCTAGCTTCAATGCCCTCCATTAAGACCGGTCTCTTACACCTCTTTATCAAACACACCAGTGCTTCACTTAGTATCAATGAAAATGCGGACCCTACTGTTCGTGAAGATATGGAGAACTTTTTTACTGATATTGCTGATGATAAGTCTTACTACATACATACCTATGAAGGTTCGGATGACATGCCCGCACATATCAAAGCTTCAATTCTTGGGAATGCACTGAGTATCCCTATTACAAATGGTAGAATGAACCTTGGTACCTGGCAGGGAATCTATCTTGGAGAACATAGAGACTACGGCGGAAGCCGCCGTATAGTAGTCACATTGTATAACTAATTCTTAACTTAACTTTCTGTTTCTAGCAGCCATAAGTGTCAAGACAAAGAGTCCTGCAACAGCATAGTAGACCCACATAGGGATCGGCACTGGGTCACCTGCAGCATATGAATGTAACCCTGAAAGATAGTAGTTTACCCCAAAGTATGTCATAAGTACTGTAGAGTATGCCCATGTAGATGCAACGTTATACACAAAGTTTGACTTCAATGCCGGAACGAATCTCAAGTGAAGTACCATAGCATAGATAAGAATCGTAACCGCAGCCCATGTCTCTTTGGCATCCCAGCCCCAGTAACGCCCCCAACTCTCATTGGCCCAAACACCGCCAAGGAAGTTACCTATTGTCAATAAGAAAAGACCTATGATCAGTCCCATCTCAGATAGATTGGTCAACTCTTTGATAGAACGGTCGATGTTCTCAGTACCATTCTTACCTCTGATGATGTATAGTACAAGTACCAACAGTGACAAGATAGATCCTAGTCCTAGGAAACCGTCACCAGAGATGATCGTTGCCACGTGAATGATAAGCCAGTATGATTTAAGAACCGGTACAAGATTGGTGATCTCCGGGTTAATGAAACTCATGTGTGCTACACCCATGGTCACACCCGCCAAGATAGCTGTACCTGCCAATGCAAATGGTGAACGTCTGGCTAAAAGCAGCCCTGCAAATACCGTTGAAACTGCAATAAATACGATAGATTCATATGCATTTGACCAAGGTGCATATCCGGATATATACCATCTGATCCCCAGTCCAATTATATGAATCACAAACCCTATCACAAGAACGGTCAATGCTGCACGCATGATCCATTTCATAGGGAATGAAGGCTTAAGTACATTTATAAATGCAATGACCAGGAGTACCAACCCTAAGATCAAGTAAAGTGGTACAAGTTTACTAAAAAGACCAAGTTTGTTATATTTGATCTCCATCTCAATATGACTCTTGCTTGGGATGACTGCTGAACCGTATTTTTCCTGATAGGTATGAATACCTCTAAGTGCGATATCTGCATTGGCCCAATTACCCGTTTTAATCCCTTCAGCAACCATTTGAAAATATGCTGACATACTTACTCTAACCGTATCAGACTGTTCTTTAGGATAGTTTTTGATCGCATCAAGCGGTGCCATCCATTTATTGTTGGCATCATTTGGTTTTGGATAGATACGTAATAAAGATCCCTGATATGACATAAATGCAACATTTACTCTTTCATCTATCTTCAGTAGCTCTTTATCGTACTGTGTCTTCTCCAGTGGTTTCTTTTTACTCGCTTGAGTCACTGCTTCAAAGATCTTATAACTCTTCTCTTCCTGTGAGAAGAAATCTGTAAACTTCGCATACTTCGTATCTTCAGGAAGTCCCAATGTCACTGCGATCTTTTTATGGCCGATCTTTATCATCGGAATATCTTGATAGAACTCAGGCTGCATTACCATACCAAGAAACATTTGCATTGGATCAAGTTTATAGAGTATAGATCTTCCTGTGATCTTGGCAACGACTTCATGTGCGACCGTATCCATTGGCTTCATACGTCCCTGATGATCCTGTACTGCAAGTTTTCCAAAGTTTTTGGCATGGTCTATATCATATGCCTGCATGGTCTTGAGCGTTGCATCATCTACAGTAGGAGACGCAGCGTTCAAGTTTTGCGGAGCAAATGACAAGAGTGCTACCACCGCTATGGCCGCTGCAGATGATTGTAATTTCCTCACACCTTTAAGCAGTTTTCTGAATCTTCCAATAGGTGCAAAGAGAGACCATATCATACCGATCGTCATGAGTGCATATGCTATATATGTCGGTAAAGTACCCGGATCGTGATTCACAGAGAGAACCGTACCCTTCTCATCTTGGTCATAAGATGACTGGAAGAAACGGTAGTTTCTATGATCAAGCACATGGTTCATATATATCTTATAAGGCATATTGATACCCTGCTCTTTATCGATAAGTACTACATCACTGGAGTATGATGAAGGTGTCATGGAACCAGGATAACGCAATAATTCAAAGTTTTCCAACTTTAAAGAGAATGGCAGTGTGATGAGCTTGGCACCCACACTCACATCTACATGTACACCATCAAAGTCCAAATGCTGTGCTTTACTCATATTACCAGAATATGCATAGGTACTGATGACCTTACTCTCATCACCCATACTTACCTTCCATTGCATATACTCAGGCTGACCACTTTTAGGTTTAATATCACGAGAACCCAGCTTTACGATCGCTTTTTCATGCACTCCTTTTAACACAACAGCATTAGAACCAAATTGGTACAATAATCTATTCTTAAACTCATTTGTTCCGGCATTCAATTGACCTTGACTTCGATCATTCATATTCAGTGTATCAATGATATAAGGGAAATCAACTGTATAGCCTTCTCCCTCTTCTTTGATGAGGAATGTAGGTTTATCTGTCGTTTGTTCCACTTCATATCCTACAAAAAAACCACCAAAATCTTTTCTTTCACCTTTGGCAATATAATAGACTTTTCCTTGTTTCCCTGTTGAGATCTTCAATTCCAAAAGTTTTTTCCCTTCTGGTGAAGGTACTACCTCTTCATAGACCGTTGGCAGGTAATTAAGCAGCTCTATTTTAACTTCCTTATCTCCAATAATAAGACTCTGTGTAAGAGAGTTCTGTGTCATTGAAGAGAAGTGAAGTTCTTTTTCCAATGATGCACTCTTCTCTCCCTCTTTAGCCTTCAGTTGCAAGATCTTGACATCAGAGACCATAGTATTGCTTGAAGCGCCTTCTCTTATATGCATGATCCCCTCATAACCTATATAACGGGTAATGATCGCACCCAAAGCAACCAAGAGAAATGAGAAGTGGAAAAGAAATACTGCAGGTTTGGATTTGTAGCTCTTATACTTAATGATGTTGTAAACAAGAATGGCTACAAAATATGCCAGAAAGAGTTCAAACCATTGTGCTTTGTAGACCAGGGCTCTTGCAGTTTGCGTACCATAATCATTTTCTATAAATGTCGCGGTTCCTAGTATCGCACCAAATGCAAACAACATAATCACGGCCATTTTCATGGAAAAAATATACTTCATTTTTTAAATCCCCTTGTACCATTGAGTAAAGTGGATTATAGCTGATGTTTACTAATCGATTGTTAATTAAGAGTAGTTCTATCTGAAATTTTCATATATGTAACACTAGCGCACAGGTTACTTTCTTTTTACACAACGAATATAGTGATTATCTGATTTGGGATTACTGTTGGGACAACCATTACCAAAATAGATACCTTTCGCATTTTCTAGGTTCTCTTTATCTGTATCAGAGGTCCAATAATACTCAGATAAGACATGTTCAAATCCCGACATAGTAGCTAATGTATGTTTATTGAAATCAACGATCGTGATCAATTCATCATAGGTTGGCAATCTCCAACTATCACTATTTGACAGAGAAAGAGATCGGCAATACTTCTTGGCTTCTTCCCAGTTTTTTGTCACACGGGTCACACTCTCATCATCCTGCCAAACAAGCCCTAAATTGTTATCGATGACGACATCTCCATGTTTTACGAAATTGTTCTCGGCACTTCTATTGTTTCGCTTAGATATTTTTTCCAGATCCAGTGAAAAATTCAAAGAGATCGTTTTACCGTTCTTTACCTTGATAACTTTTCGCTTTACTTGATGCCAATCCTCATCCAATGCCTTCATGACCATGATCTCATATCTGCCTTCATCCAGTGAAAGTTTGATAGGCGTTTCAGTTGTTGCAGCTCTTTTTTCACCATCTACATAGATTGCTGCATCCAGTGTATCGCTTGAGATGGAAATAGTTCCAGCAGCATGCAAAGTAGATATCATCACGCCAAGGATCAACACTATCTTATGCATTTAACGCTCCTGTTCTACTGCTCAATACTATTTTAATTCTCCCCAAGAGTCTCCGACACTTACCGAACACTCCAAAGGTACATCCAGCTCTAGAACATTCTCCATAGTATGTACAAACCGTTTGGAGATCTCTTCCACTTTCTCCTCTTTGACTTCAAAGATGAGTTCATCATGAATCTGTAAGAGCATATCTGCATCCAGATTTTCTTCACGTATCATCATGTCTATCTCATTCATTGAGAGTTTAATCAGGTCTGCTGCTGAACCCTGGAAAACAGTATTGACAGATTCACGCATGAAAGCTGCTTTTTGCATCCCGTTGGCACTCTCATAGTCGAACATGCGTCTTCTTTTCAGTATCGTTTCCACATATCCGTCTATCTTCACACGTTCTTGTATACCTTCAAGGAAACTCTTTACTGTCGGAAATGAAGCAAAATAATTGGCAATGATCTCTTTGGCCTCACCTGATGTGATACCAAGTTCATCTGAGAGTTTTTTAGGTCCCATACCGTAGAGTAGACCAAAGTTCACAGACTTGGCAAAGTTACGTTTTTCTTTCGCTTCTTCCTCTCCAAAGAGTTTGATCGATGTAGCCAAGTGGATATCCACATCGTTATTAAAGGCATCCAGTAAAGCAGCATCCTTTGAAAAGTGTGCCAGTAGACGAAGTTCGATCTGAGAGTAGTCAATACTCACCAGTTTATACCCCTCTTTTGATACAAAAGCTTCCCTTACAGAACGACCAAGTGCCGAACGTACAGGGATATTCTGCAAGTTAGGGTCGCGGGAACTCAAACGTCCCGTCGCTGTTCCTGTCTGTACAAATGAGGTATAGATACGACTGTTACTGTCAGCTTTAGCCAGCTTGAGCAGTGGTTCTACATAGGTAGAGAGTATCTTCTGGTATTCTCTGTATTGAAGGATCTTTTCAATGATAGGATGTTCCCCCACCAGTGAACTCAAAACCGCTTCATTTGTACTGTAACCAGTTTTCGTCTTCTTTCCGCCTTTAAGTCCCAACTGTTGGAAAAGTACTACACCCAGCTGCTGTGTTGATTTGATATTGAACTCAGATCCGCTTAGCTCATGGATCTCTGAAGTCAGAGTAGAAAGATCCTCACTTAACTTCTTTTTCAGTGCTTCCAACTTTGAAGGATCCACCTTGATACCCAACTGCTCCATACGTATCAATACATTCATAAATGGATACTCTACATTTTTTGCTTCTTTCAAAAGAGGCGTGAGTGAAGAGAGCTCCATTTTCTTTTTGATCGAACCATAAAGCATATAGGTCATCCAAGCATCTTCAGCTGCATAAAAAGTCGCATCTTCTATGTCCACTGCAGAGAAGTCCTCTCCTTTTTTCACCATCTCCTTGAAGGGTTTCATCTCATATTTAAAAAACATTTTCGCTAATGCATCAAGCCCTATCTTACTACCAGGATTTGACAGCCAAGCCATGATCATTGTGTCAGCATATGGTGTGCTTGGCTCTATATCGAACTGATTGTAAAGCAGAGAAAAATCAAATTTAAGATTCTGTCCGACGATGTTATGTTTCAAAAGTTTTTTGAGTGCCAAGAGTGCATCATCCAGACCAACCTGCTCTTCTACACCAAGATAATTATGCCCTACAGGTACATAGTATGCTATTTGAGCATCAAAACAAAAACTGAACCCTACCATTTTGGCCACTTTGGTATCTAGGCCTGTTGTTTCTGTATCAAAAGCAACGATAGCATCTTTATCTATACTTTCCAGCACATCCTGCAGTTTCTCTTTTGAATCCAAAGTAACGGCTTCAAAGCTCAGTGTCTGCACCTTCGGCTTTTCAACGACGATACGGTCACTCTCTTCAAGCCCTACTTTTGCTTTTTTAATGGCCTGCTTCATCTCATACTTCTCAAACTCTTCAAGTAGACACGAAAGATAGTTCTTATCTTCAAAAACAAAACTTTCAACATCCATATCTTTAAATACTTCTGTACTCATCGTAACCAGCTTACGAGACAAAAATGCATTCTCTTTTCCCTCTAAGAGTAGTTTCTGAATACGTGGTGTACCCGCATTTTCTATATCCTCATAAATGGCTTCAAGTGTATGATACTTATTGATAAGTTTACTCGCACCTTTCTGTCCTATCCCTTTGATCCCGGGAATGTTATCTGAACTATCACCCAGTATCGCCTGGAAATTGATAAAGTCTTTAGGATGTACTTCAAATTTATCGATACACCCCTGCTCATATATCACTTTTTTCTTGACTGAGTCATACATTTCCACTTTACCGTCTTCTATCATCTGGTAAAGATCTTTATCGTGTGAAACGATACGTACTTTGATCCCTTTTTCTTTCGCAAACTTTGTCACTGTAGTAATGACATCATCAGCTTCAAAACCTTCACGAGACAAGTTTGCAAATCCCATCTGCTCTATCCACTCTATGGCTACTGGCAACTGTTTTATAAGGTCTTCCGGCGGTGCTTCACGGTGGGCTTTATAATCTTCAAAAAGATCATTACGAAAAGTTCTGCCTTTTGCATCCAATGCAAAGACGAGATAATCAGTACTATGGTCACGATGTAAAGAGTCAACCAGGTTTGCAAAGCCTGTTAAAAGTCCTGTAGGAAATCCCTCTGTATTACGTAGAGGGGGTAGTGCGAAATATGAACGAAAAAAGAAGCCGAAAGTATCTATGATAGTAATGGTTTTCAAAAGTCAAGCCTAGTTTTTTATGTATTCTAGCCTATAAAGAGTTAGAGGTCGCTCATATTTTGTTTTCAGTTCATCATATTGTTTATGACAAAAATATTACATTTTTTAGTTATAATACTCTTTAAAGATGTGAATAAAGCCAAACTATTTGTGAAAATAGGACGGAAAGCTACGGGTCTCAAGTCAGACCGCCGAGTTACGCACATAAAACACTCAGGGATTATTTGGGGGAGTGTTATAAAGAGGGAGAGTGCTAAATGGAATCGAATCAAAACATAAAAATACATAGAAATAAACCAAAGAAATTTACATCAGCAACAAAATTTTCGCAAAAAGAGGTTGATCTTGCAGAGACACCCCTCTTCTTCCCTGAAGGTTTTGAAAAGTTATTTATAGCGATATACTTTGTGACACTCCCTTACATTGCGGGGCTGCTATTTCTTTTCATCTATGTTGCAGAAGGAAATGTAGACCTCTTTTTATCTCTGAATGATGAGCAGGCATTTATGTTGACCTGGGCGATAGGATATGAGATCATCGCTGCAATGATACTGCTTTGGATCTTTAAAATGTCGATCTCTTTTGCCAATGAAAATCGAAAAAGAGGTGCTTCAAAACAGTTTAAAAGACCAGGTATATAAACGTAAAACCGTCCATCTTCTAAGCACTTTTACTCCAATTCTTTAGCCAGATACTCACCCGTATAAGAACCAGTCTTTTTATACTCCGAAGCCAACTTTTCTGGTGACCCCGTAGCGATAACAAGACCACCCTTATTTCCACCTTCTGGTCCCATATCTACGATGTAATCCGCATTTTTAACCATATCCAGGTTATGTTCGATCACAACAACAGAGTTACCCAGTTCTACCAAGTGATGAAGTACACCGGTTAATCTGTCTACATCAGCAAAGTGAAGTCCTGTCGTTGGCTCATCCAGGATGTAGAGTGTTTGACCTGTATCTTTACGGCTCAACTCTTTACTCAATTTGATACGCTGCGCTTCTCCACCTGAAAGTGTCGTAGCATTCTGCCCCAATGTGATGTAATCAAGTCCGACATCTGTCAATGTTTTGAGTTTGATCGCTATAGCCGGAATAGCTTTAAAGAACTCCAGTGCTTCACCTACACTCATAGCAAGTACATCTGAGATCGACTTTCCTTTATACAACACTTCACGTGTTTGTGCATTATAGCGTGTACCATCACAGGCATCACAAGAGACGAGAACATCAGGTAAGAAGTGCATTTCGATCTTGATCTGCCCATCGCCTTGACACTTCTCACAACGTCCACCCTTGACGTTAAAAGAGAAACGACCTATCTTATACCCACGAAGTTCAGCCTCTTTGGTTTGTGCAAAGAGTTTACGTATCTCATCCATGATACCTGTATAGGTAGCCGGGTTGGAACGAGGTGTTCTCCCTATAGGACTCTGATCAAGATAGATCACTTTGTCAAGTTTTTCAAGACCAGTGATCTCCACACCATCTACTTTATTTACTTTTTTGGCATGGTTAAGTATCTCTCTTGCCACAGGGAGTAAAGTTTGCAGGATCAGTGAACTTTTCCCGCTACCGCTCACACCAGTGATACATACAAAGTTTTGCAGAGGGATTTTAGCATCAAGATTTTGTATGTTGTTGAGTGTCACATTCTTGATCTCGATCCACTCTTTTTGAGGATTGTCATGAGAGTAAGAGATCTCTTTTTTTCCATACATATAGTCTGATGTCAACGTCTTAGCCTTCGCCAGCTTCTTTGCATCTCCGGCAAATACCACTTCACCACCAAAGTCCCCTGCTCCAGGACCGATGTCTATGATATAGTCTGCAGCAAGTATCGTCTCTTTGTCATGCTCTACAACGACAACAGAGTTCCCTTTGTCACGTAAAGAGTTAAGTGTTCGTATCAGTTTCATTGTATCACGTTCATGCAGTCCGATGCTAGGCTCATCCAGAACATACATCACCCCGGTCAGACCAGAACCGATCTGTGAAGCGATACGAATACGCTGTGCCTCTCCTCCAGAGATACTTCTTGCATCACGGCTTAGTGTAATATATCCCAATCCTACATCATGTAAAAAATAGAGTCTCTCATACAACTCTTTGAGTATAGACTCTGCGATCATCTTCTGCTGCTCAGTTAAATGAGAAAAACTCTCTTCATCTGCGAAATAAGCATAAGACTTCTCTATAGGCATATCAATGATATCTGCTATATTTTTCCCTTCTATCTTTACGGCTAAAGAACGGGGACGTAGTCTATGCCCGTCACATTTGTCACACACTTTCTCAGTCATATATTCTGAAAGATCTTTCTCCTCTTTGAACATATCGTGAGCGAACTTCACAACCCCTGGCCACTCTCGTTTGAGTTTATGACGTTTCCAAGTGAAATCTATGGTTGTACCATTTCCGTAAAGTATCGCTTTTTGTTGATGTTCTTCAAGTTCACCATATGGGACCTTGATATCTATATCATTCTGTTCACAAAAAGCATTGAGGAACTTGGTGTAGTAGCTCTTATTGAACCCGTACATGATCTTAACCGCACCCTTATCGACAGAAAGTTCAGGATCAATTACTTTTTTTAGATCTATAGCATAACGAATACCAAGACCATCACAGGTAGGACAAGCTCCTTTAGGAGAGTTAAATGAAAAACTAACCGGTTCCAAAGGTTCAAAACTTAACTTACAGTCAAAACATGCCAAATGTTCAGAGTAATGGATATGCTGTCTGTCAAGACCAAGGTCCTCATAGTTCAGCACCTCTATCTCCATCTCACCGTAACTCTCTTTAAGTGCTTTCTCTACATCCTGCCCTATACGATCGCGGCTCTCTTCTTTTACTACAACTCTGTCTATCACCACTTTAATGGTATGTTTTTTGGTTTTAGAGAGTTCTATCTCATCATCAAGACGTACCATCACGCCATCAATCATCGCACGGATATACCCTTTATGACGAAGTGACTCCAGCATATCTGCAAAAGTACCTTTTTTCTCTTTGACCAACGGTGCCATAATGACAAGTTTTGCACCATCAGGCAGTTTCAATACCTCTTCAATGATATCTGATGCTGACATGGAAGAGATAGGTTTACCACACTCATAACAGTGCTGCTCACCCACACGTGCAAAAAGCAGTCTGAGGTAATCATAGATCTCAGTGATCGTTCCAACCGTGGAACGAGGGTTTTTAGAGGTTGTTTTCTGATCTATGGCGATAGCCGGGGTCAATCCTTCAATCTTATCTACATCAGGCTTTCCCACACGACCCAAAAACTGTCTCGCATAAGAGGAGAGTGACTCTATATAACGTCTCTGTCCTTCAGCATAGAGTGTTGAAAAGGCTAAAGTTGATTTACCTGACCCAGAGATACCGGTCACTACGACCAGTTTGTTTTTAGGGATCTCCAGATCTATATTTTTTAAATTATTCTCTTTTGCGCCATAGACTTTTATCATATCTTTATTCATTCTTTTATCCTATCTATTTAAAACCACATTTTTTTGATCAACATACCCAAAGCGAACACATAGAGTGTCATAAGTGCCATTTTATGATTTTTGGAAGTGACATGGTCTTTGAGCCAAATACCTAATGCCACACCTACAAGTGAAGCGATAGCAACGATCAAACCATTGCTAAAATCTATTGTTCCGGTACTCAGTCTACTTATCATTCCAGCTACCGAAGAGAATACCACAAAAAAGAGTCCGGCACTCACTGCCTTCTTTAGAGGATAATGCAGTAATCCTACCAAAAGCGGTGTAAGTATAATAGACCCCCCGATACCCAACGTAATGGAGAATATACCTATCCCCAGACCGATACCAAAAAGTAATGCTTTATTGAGTGTTTTTGTCTTTCCGTCATCCTCATGGTGTTGAGAGAAGAAGAGTCTGAACAGTGCAAATACCAAGAGCCCCATAAAAAGGAACTGCAACACTATATCTGCAATGAACTGTGTTACATACCCACCGATATATCCGCCTACAAATCCTCCAAAACCTACAAAGATCCCCTCTCCGATGACCAGAGAACCTTTTTTATGGTTAAGGTATGAACCATATATAGAGCTGAACACCATTTGAACAATAGAAATACCGATAGCATCTTTCGTATTGAAGCCCAGTACCAAAAGTATCGGAACGAGAATCATCCCACCACCAATACCAAAAAAGCCTGACATTGACCCGATAAAGATACCAACAAGTATGAGCTCAGCTATCATTTCCACTTCTCCAAAAATTAAGTTGAAATTATAGCATTTTTCTTAAATGTTTACCCTAATTTAGCTATACTCATAGTATAGAAAACTAAAATAATTAAAATAACATGGGAAAATGAATATGCCATTGATTAAAGAGAACTATAAAAAACTATTTTCTTATTTGTTAATGATCCTGAGTATTGCCTTACTCTCTTCAATCATTTATTCTGTGACAAAACTTGTAGAAACCGGGAATGAAGCAAAAGCGATAAAAGTTGACTATGCGGAAATACATGGTGTACAATACGGTCTTTTTAACTCTACGATCTGGACTGAGAAGATCTCTAATGTCGTCAATCAAAAGATCGATGAGTTTGATTTTACCGGAACCAATCGTGAAGAGATCAAAACATATGTAGAGACCATCGTTGATACACTCATCGTAGAAGCAGATAAAAAAGTACGCAGAGATAACAAAAAAAGAGGTTTTTTTGATAGTCTCATAGGTGATACCAGACAGAAGATCACAGATGAGCTTGTTGATATCAGGTCATTAAGAAAGAAAGTACCCCAAATTACCGAATCAGTACTCACTGAACTTGAAAAACCTGCAAATCAAAGGGTCCTCAAAGCTGTCTTAAAAGATAAACTGCATGAACTTATGTCAAGTAATTTAGCAGTAGTTGACATGACCAAGTACAATAGTATTTTGAAGCGATATCAATGCGACACTTTTGAAACGTGTAGTACGCTTCTGCATCAAAAACGTGATCAAAAAGCGCAAGAGATGAACCAATACACTATCGCGATCTTATCCATGGCGTTGGTTCTTATCATAGTAATTATCCTTCAAGGAACGATACTAAGATCTCTTTCACTTTTCATACTCTCGGCAACCAGTGTTGCTTTGTTGATCCCTGGTCTTCTACTGCCTATGCTCGATATAGAAGCTAAGATCAGTAAACTCTACTTTACGATACTGGATAAACCGCTCAGCTTTACGAACCAGATCCTTTTCTACCAAAGTAAAAGTATCTCCGATCTGGTTGAACTCCTGCTAAAAGATGATGAGATCAAAATGATATTTGTAGGGATACTACTTGTAATGTTCAGTATAATCTTCCCTACATTAAAACTGATATCAACATATCTCTACTTCTACAGTAAAAGTTTTATAGGTAATAACGCTGTTGTACGTTTCTTTGCATTGAAGTCTACAAAATGGTCTATGGCCGATGTGATGGTTGTTTCTATATTTATGTCTTACTTAGGTCTTGACGGTGTTGTGGACAATGAATTGGGAAGACTGGTAGAAGATAGTGCACCTATCAATGTCATTACGATGAATGGTACTGAACTGCAAGTTGGTTTTTTCCTCTTCTTAGCATTTGTTGCTGCCAGTTTTGTACTTTCCATACTTGTAGAAAAAACCCGGGAAAGCAAGAATGCTCAATAGAGACATACAACAATGTCTTAGATGATATACTTCCTATAAAAAAGGTTGAGAGAAAAATGCTTCGATTACCTCTCTCATCTCTTTTGGGTCCTCTATACGGTTTACATCATCTCTAAATGCAGAAGCACCTTTATACCCTGCCTTGGAGTAGGAGTGAAGGTTCTTTCTAAAGATGATCGCCCCATACTGATCATAATGTTTTAACATTTGATCATAATGCTCCAGGACCACTTCTCTGATGAGTTCAGAAGTCGGTTCTTCCATCCCCTCTTTAATCTGTTTGAATATCCATGGTTTGCCCACAGCAGCACGACCGATCATCAGACCATCCGCACCTGTATGCTCCAGTACCTTTTTTGCTTTGGCAGGAGAGTCTATATCTCCGTTTGCCAGGACTGGTATGGAGACAGCTCGTTTTACCTCTGCTATCGCATCATAATCTACTGCTGCTTTATATCTTCCTGCTCTTGTTCTTCCGTGTACTGCAATGTAGTCGGCACCTGATGCCTCACATATTCTTGCGATCTCTTCATGGTTCTTCTCATTGAAACCTAAACGAAATTTGACTGACGTATACTCTTTGTTGGAATACTTTTTGATCGTCTCTATCACCTTAGCCATTTG
>Ga0180436_10000998_pt1 | contig 28271 bp, 23 predicted proteins | sample SS_ome_2_FD_132434 | JGI IMG/M metagenome (GOLD analysis project Ga0180436, IMG submission 132434) | Hypersaline lake sediment archaeal communities from the Salton Sea, California, USA - SS_3_S_2 metaG | ecosystem: Environmental > Aquatic > Non-marine Saline and Alkaline > Hypersaline >... | reverse complement strand
GCCGAGGGAACCATTGTGTTCGTGTTATATGATTCTCCGAATACGTTCGGCGACCTTCGTGATCCGGCAAAGGTGGTGGCACAACCAGTAGATGGCCGCCAGGTGTTCCATATTCGTGACATACCCGACGGCCGGTTTGCCCTTTTGGTATTTCATGACGAAAACGATAACGGCCGCCTCGACAAGAATTTCATTGGAATTCCAAAGGAGCCCCTCGGATTTTCGAATCGCTATAAGCCCAAGGGCCCGCCCAGCTTTAACCGGGCAGCGTTTGTATTAACAGAAGAAGAGTCGCGTCATTTCGACGTGGAGCTTTACCGCCCGCTGGGAAAGTACGGTCGACTGGGTGCGGGCATCGGCGTCATCGCCCGGAGCAGTCCGTATCGTGATTACAACGGCGGTGTCTACCAGGTCATCCCGGCGATTACTTATAATGGTGATCGTCTCCAGGTTTACGGTCCCAATATCCAGGTCGGTCTGGTCGGCAGCGGCAAACTGCGACTTGCCGCAACGGGCAGATACCGGATCGGTGTTTACGAAGAAGACGAGAGCGATTTCCTTTTAGGCATGGGCGACAGAGAGAACACGCTTATGGCGGGCCTGGCGGTCCAGGCGGAATTGCCGGGCGGCGTAGATTTGTCATTGAGCTATGAGCACGACATGCTCGGCAGAATCGGAGGCGGCGAAGCCCGACTGGGGCTCTCTAAGTCTTTTCAGTTCGGGGTCGCCAGGCTCTCTCCCGAAATCGGTTTCAACTGGCTCAGTTCGAAGATGTCGAACCATGACTTTGGCGTGCCGGACAGCAGGGCAACCGCCATTCGGCCGCCTTATGACCTAGATGATACGATAAGTGTTGAAGGCGGATTCGGGGTGTTCATCGAGATTTCCACGGATTGGTTGATGGTCGCAAATGCCGGCACGGAGGTGTACAGCGGTACCGTCACAGACAGCCCCATTGTCGATAAAAACTTTGTCGTAAAAGGCTTTGCCGCCATCAATTACGTGTTTTAGCACAACCGTCTTTGACACCGGTTTTGGGGGCGTGTCAATACAGACTGAAACGACTGTCGCTTGGACGCCCATTTCTCTTCATCACGGCCATTCTCAGATCTTTTCCTTGTATTAATAGGGGTAAAAATCCCGGTGGTTTCAAAAAAAAGAAAAATTAACTTGACATTGAATGCCAACAATACTAATACTGAGCCATAACTCAGTTTTACTGAGGAAACACTCAGTTCAGTGCGGAACGTTTTTAAACCCATTGAAGCTGAATTCGTATCCATAAAAACAAGGAGGACCATCATGACTGAAAAAATTCTACTCGTAGATGATGAACAAGAATTTATCGACGCCTTGGCAGAAAGGATGCGGACACGGGGGATGAATGTGGAGGCATCGACCTCACCCAAGGAAGCATTGGCACTTGTGGAGAAAACACCTTTTGACGCGGTTGTTCTGGATCTGCAGATGCCCGAAATGGATGGTCTGGAGGTGCTGAAGTTGGTGAAGGAAAAAAATCCGGAGCTTCAGGTGATTTTGCTCACCGGGCATGCAACCGTTGAAAAAGGCATTGAAGCCATGAAGCTGGGCGCCATGGATCTGGTGGAAAAACCGGCGGACCTGTCGGAGTTGACCAGCAAAATCCGAAAAGCGCAGGCACAAAAAATGATTCTGGTTGAGAAAAAATCCGAGGAAAAAATAAAAGATATTATGATCAGCAGGTCCTGGTAAATTCGTAAGAGTCCGGGCCGGTGATCGGCCCGTAACGCTAACCGGATATAAGGAGATGAAAACGGTGAAAGATATCAAAGTATTGTTGGTGGATGACGAAGAGGAGTTTGTACAGGTGCTGTCTGAGCGGATTAAAATGCGCCAAATGGGGTCGGATGTTGCATTGAACGGTAAAGAGGCATTGAACAAACTGGAGGAAAAGTTGCCCGATGTCATGATTCTTGATTTCAAAATGCCGGATATCGATGGCCTGTCCGTTTTGGAGCAGGTCAAAAAAGCGTATCCGGGTGTTCAGGTCATCATGCTGACGGCCCACGGCACCCCCGAGGTTGAAAAGAAAGCGCGGGCTTTGGGGGCCTTCGATTATCTGCAGAAGCCGGTGGGTATCGAAACGCTGACTAAAGTGATTGAAAAAGCATATGCCTATAAGCAGAAATTCGAGAACACGATGATGGCGGCGACGTTTGCTGAGGCGGGGGATTTTGACTCCGCCAAGAAGCTCTCTGATAAAGACAAAAAGAAAAAGTAACCGCACCTGAATCGTTCAATCGCTTTAGTTCCAACGGAGGGCCGAATGTTACTATTACAAACGCTTCGTGCACAAAAGTTCCGCGTACTGGTTACCGGTTTGGTTATACTGCTGCTGCCTGCAGTTGTTCTCGCCGCCGAAATAAGTGATGCCGGGGTGCCGGTCAATGACGGTCATGCCTGGTGGTTCTGGCCGTTAATTCTGTTTATTACGACCTTTATCATGGGTGTTTTTGCCGTTTTGGGCGGTGTGGGCGGCGGGGTGCTGTTCGTACCGATCATCAGCGGTTTTTTTCCTTTTCATCTCGATTTTGTTCGGGGGGCCGGGCTGCTCGTCGCCCTCAGCGGTGCCTTGGCAGCGGGCCCCGGGCTTCTGAAGGGGAATCTGGCAAGTCTTCGCCTGGCAATACCGGTTGCCTTGATCGCGTCCACCTGTGCCATCTTCGGCGCCATGATCGGGTTGGCCTTGCCGACCCAGGTTGTGCAGATTGCTCTGGGATCGACCATTGTGGGGATTTGCATATTGATGCTGACGGCCAAAAAATCCGAACTTCCGAACGTCCCCGAACCGGATAAGCTGTCCTCGGCGTTGCGAATTTATGGCGTCTATTATGAACCGAGCTCCCAAAAGACGATTAATTGGCAGATCCACCGCACCCCCATCGGGCTGGCGCTGTTTATTATCATCGGTATTATGGCCGGCATGTTCGGTCTCGGGGCCGGCTGGGCCAATGTCCCGGTTTTAAATCTGGTGATGGGGGCACCGCTGAAGATCAGCGTGGCAACCAGCAAATTTCTGTTGTCCATCACCGACACCTCGGCCGCCTGGATTTATTTGAACCAGGGGTGTGTCCTGCCGCTGATGGTGGTTCCGTCCCTTGTGGGAATCATGCTGGGGTCGTTCGTGGGCGTCTGGTGTCTAAAAATCGCCAAGCCGACGTTTATCCGATGGATGGTCATCATCATTCTGGCTTTTGCCGGTGTCAAGGCGCTGACCAAGGGCCTGGGCATCGAGCTGTTTTAAATCATTTTAAAGTTGAGGAGAATCGTTCACTATGGCTGAACAACATGACATGAATCCGCTGCCGACAGAGGAACAGCTTCTATATGCAGCGATTCTTGAAAAAGGGATGTTTTTAGGATTGGCGCTATTGTTGGTCACCTTTTTTATTTACTGCTTTGGTATTCTAGCGCCGTATATTCCCCTTGATGCCATTTCCGATTATTGGGGGTTGACGGTCAGCGATTATTTGCATAAGGCCGATGTCAAAGCCGGCTGGGCATGGGTGGGCATGCTTAACTACGGAGATTTTCTAAACTTTGTTCCCATTGCGATTCTTGCCGGCCTCACCGTGGTTTGCTATCTGTCGATTGTTCCCGGTCTTTTCAGAAAGAACGATAAGGTGATGGCGATATTATCCATTCTTGAGGCCGTCATCCTGAGTGTTGCGGCAAGCGGTATTCTCGGGAGCGGGGGGCACTGATAAGCCATGTTTGAAACTTAGCAAGCGTTTCACATTACAAGAACTGTGGCTGTGGCAATGGTACTGGTGATCCCCGGCAATTCAGGAATAGGGCGCCGGGCGGGCCGTGACATCCTTCATGGCGGCAGGGTCCGTGATGACGGATCGTGTTGAAGCGCATCCATTTGCATTTTCAGCTTTTTATCTCTGGTGTCATAGAGTTCGTCAGTCAAAAGATGCGTCAGAATAAAGGCATTCAGAAATACATCGTTTTTGCAAATCAGTCGCAGGCGCTGCAGCTGATTCCGGGTGGTCATGGTGATGTCTTTGTGGAGGCGGGATATAACACTGTCTATGATGTGTGCATCCCCCTCGTGAAACCAGTAGATGTTCAGAAAAAGCCGGTTGGCATTTTCCTCGGTGGTTAGAACGGGGATGATTCCTGCAAAATATTTGCGATACTGTTTTCCGATCCGGCAGTAGGACATCAGGCTCAAGTTCGAAATATGCCGCAATGCCCGCTGCAAAGTCGTATCGGAAACATGATACAGCTCGTTGTCGGTTCCTTTGTATACGGCCAGGACGCTGTCGAAGGAATTGTAATGATCAACCACTGGGAGCAGCGGCAGTATCGGGCGCAGCGCATCACAAAGGTCCGTTTTGCCCCTCATCGGACAAATGGTGCATCGTTGAAAGTCGACGGCTTTTTTTATATCCGGTGCTATTTTTTCCGGATCCGTCCAGTAGTCGGCGGTAATCCGTTGAATGTGTTCAGGCGTGAGTGACAGCTGGGTGCCGTCTTTAAATTTAAGATACAGGCCGGGCTGCGAATAGGACTGTAACTGCAGATGGATGCTGCTATTGCTGTCGGGCAAGGCGCTTCCTTTTAGTGATCGGGTTTCAGGGCTATGTTCCTTCTTATAGGAAGTGTAGTTACATTAAACAGTTGACGCCATTCAAGGAAAAATTTCAGAAAGGCCTTGACATGGGGATAAAAAACCGATAATACTGAGTCAACACTCAGTAAAACTGAGCAAAAGCTCAGGATAGCGATGGGGTGATGACACGAAAAGAGGCCATTTTAAAAGCAGCCACGGTGCTGTTTTCACAAAAAGGATACAAAGAGACGTCCACCGCGGAAATTTCACGGATAACCAACGTTGCTGAAGGAACCGTTTTTTATCATTTCAGAAACAAGGAAACGCTGTTTCTGGCGGTGTTAAAGCAAACCCGCGAGATGATAATTGAAGAGTTTGAATCCTACATTGAAAAACGCCGGTTCCGCAATGGAATGGAAGCCGTTGAACACGCGGTGTCCTTTTACATGTATCTCGCCGGTAAACTGGAAAACGAATTTCTGTTACTGCATCGATTTTTTCCCTATAAAATGGCTGTTACTGTTGCCGGATGCCGGCAGCACCTCGAGGCGATATACGACTGCCTCGTTGATATTTTTGAAGAGGCGGTTATAAAAGGTCAAAAAGACGGGTCCATCGGTCGCATGCCCCCGCGAAAGACGGCGTTGATCATTTTCACGATGGTTGACGGCGTTGTGCGATTTAAAACCTACAACCTGTATGATGCCAGCGCGTTATACAGTGATATCATCGACGCTTGCAGACGAATGCTGAACTCAAAAGAACCGGTTAAAGGGGTAGCTTGAGTTGCCGGCGGTGATGATGGCATGGTTTGGAAATAGGGGATACGTCAATGATGAGCGCGTCAGAAAGGAGATAGATTCATGTCCGGCATGACAATTTTCAGCGGATCTTACTGTAATGCGGATACTATTGTAAAAACAATTGTCGATAAAACCGGTTACAACATGCTAACGGATCAGGACATTATTGCCCGCGCAAGTCTGATTTCGGGTATTTCCGAGAAAAAAATCAGTCGCGCCGTATCTGATAAGGCGTCGGTTTTCAATAATTTTACGCACGAAAAAGAACGGTCGGTGGCCTTTATTAAGCTTGCATTGGCGCAATCCCTTCCTGAAACCGACTTTATCATAAACGGTTTTACCGGTTTACTGGTTCCCAATGCCATCCATCACGTGCTGCGCCTGTGCATGATCGCTGATACGGCACAGCGGGTGGAGACGGTCGTCCAACGCCGTGGTGTTGATAAAAAAGAGGCCTTGTCCATCCTCCACGAGGAAGACGAAGCTTGCAGCGCATGGGTGAACAGCCTCTTTAAAACCAGGGATCCATGGGATCCATCCCTTTACGATATCGTGATACCGACGGACAAGATGTCGGTGGACGACATCGCGGAACTGGTGCATATCAATTTGAAGAATGAAGTCATTCAACCCACGAAGGCATCGCTTAAGGCAACCGAAGATTTTGTGCTGGCCGCCCATGTGGAAGTGGCCCTGGCCAAGGAAGGTCATGCGGTCGATGTGTCCGCCCGGGACGGTTTCGTGACCCTCACCATTCACAAGAACGTCCTGATGCTGGGTCGACTGGAAGGTGAACTTAAAAATATCGTTGGTAATGTGGAGGGTGTCAAAACAGTTGAAACGCGCATAGGAAAGGGGTTTTACCAGGAGGACGTCTATCGTCGGTACGATTTTGAAGTTCCGTCCAAAGTGCTGCTGGTGGATGACGAGCGGGAGTTCGTGCAGACCTTGTCCGAACGGCTCCTCATGCGAGACGTGGGATCCGCCATTGCCTACGACGGTGAGTCGGCCTTGACCCTGGTGGCCGAAGACGAGCCGGATGTCATGATACTGGATCTCAAAATGCCCGGAATCGACGGCATTGAAGTGCTGAAGAGAGTCAAGGAGACCAAGCCCGAAATCGAAGTCATTATTCTCACCGGCCACGGTTCCGAACTCGACAAGGAGCAATGCATGGCGCTGGGCGCGTTTGCATACATGCATAAACCGGTGAACATTGATCTGCTGAGCGAAACATTGAAGAAGGCGAACGATAAAGTTAAAAATAAAAAAGAATAATGTTCATGAAAGGATAGTTGCCAAAAGGAAAAAATATAGAAAAGGACCGTGTCATCCATGCAAAAGAACGGGGATAAAGACCTGACGAACTCGGTCAGCCAGGCACAAAGCCGGATCAGAGAGCGCAAAGCAATGCTGAATTACAAGCGCATCTGGCTGCTTTCCTTTTTATTGACGTCCGGTTTTGCGATTATTCCGGTGATTTTCTTTGCCGTGATTGACTACAACGTGACCAAGCGGCTGAGTTTGTCGGAAACCATCTCAAGAACCGCCCGCCTGACTTCAAATTCATGGCGGTCGGTGTCTTTCTTTCTGAATGAGCGGCAGAATGCCTTAAAGTATATTGTCGAAGAAAACAGTTATCATGATCTGAATGACCCCATCCGGTTATCTGAAATACTCGAACATTTGAGGAAAAGTTTCGGCGGATTCGCCGACCTTGGCGTCATTAACTCAGACGGCGTGCAGCGCACTTATGTCGGCCCCTATCAACTCGAGGGAAAAAACTACAGCGGTCAGAGATGGTTCGGGAATGTTGTCGGCCAGGGAAAATATATCAGCGATGTATTCCTGGGATTTCGAAATGTACCGCATCTGGTAATCGCCATTAAGCATGAAACGAAGGATGGCGTTTTCTATGTGCTGCGCGCAACCATTGAGCACAGCATGGACAGCATTCTTTCCGAAGTCAACACCTCGATCCATCAGACAGAGCCTGCTTATTCGGACAGAAATGCGGATGTGTTTTTAATCAATCAACTGGGGATTCTCCAAACCGAGTCATCGCATTTCGGGCACGTGTTGGATATAATACCCTTACCGGTACCCGAGTTTTCGGACAGGACGGAGGTGGTTGAAGGCCGGAATTCTCAAAAAAAGGATCTGGTCATTGGGTATCGGTATATACCCGAAACGCCCTTTATATTGATGATTGCAAAAGACAAGGGCCACCTTATGATTCCGTGGCGCGAATCCCGGATGGAATTAATTCAGTACCTGGCCATCAGCATTACGATTGTGATTCTCTGGATACTGGGAATTACGACCTATTTAACCAGGCGGCTGAGAGAAACGGATCGGCGTCGCGTTAAATATCTGCACATGGCCGAATACAGCAATAAACTGGCTTCCATTGGAAGGCTTGCCGCGGGCGTGGCTCACGAAATCAATAATCCGCTGGCCATAATAAACGAGAAAGCCGGTCTGGTGAAAGATATTTTCCACTTCCAAAAAAAATATCAGGAAGATCCGAAATTGATGGATGCCATGGATGCGATTTTGAATTCCGTTGGACGCTGTGGGCGAATTACCCGCCAACTGTTAAGCTTCGCAAGGCATATGGATGTCAGCATCCAGCGAATCAATCTTAAAAATCTTATAAACGAGGTGCTCAGTTTCCTCGCCAGAGACGCGGAATACCGGTTCATAGATGTCGTGGTTAATATCGATGAGACGATTCCGGATTTTGAAAGTGACAGGGGGAAACTCCAGCAGATTTTTTTGAATATCATAAACAATGCATTTGCTTCGATGACAACCGGCGGAGAGGTTCGCGTCGAAGCACGGAAAAGGGGGGAGAAGATTCGCATAGACATATCTGATACAGGCTGCGGAATTTCGAAGGAGAATCTTGAACATATTTTTGAGCCCTTTTTCTCAACAAAAACGGAAGTCGGCGGAACCGGTCTCGGTTTGTCCATAACCTACAGTCTCATACAGGAAATTGGTGGAAAAATAGACGTCGACAGCACCGTCGGAACCGGAACAAAATTCACGATTGTCTTACCTATGAAAATGGAAAAAAAGGATGAAGAAAATGCGTGTACTCCTGGTTGATGATGAAAAAGAACTGATTTCAACCCTGTCAGAACGGTTAAGCTACCGGGGAGTTGATTCGGATTGGGTATGCAGCGCGAAAGACGCCATATCCAAAACAGAAGAGCAGCCTTACGATATTGCTATCCTGGATATCAAAATGCCTGAAATTGACGGGTTTAAGTTGAAAAAGAAGTTACAGGAAAATAATCCGAACATGAAATTTATTTTCATGACCGGTCACGGTTCGGACAATTATTACCACATTGGAACCCAAGAGACCGGAAAGGAGTTTTACCTGGTAAAGCCGGTAAACATTGAATTGCTGATTCGAAAACTGAATGAGGTTATTAAAAAACAAGGTGACTTATGAATGACGTGAAATATCCTGTCTCTTTGGACGTCGGGCTGAGATTTTTCGGCCAGATCACGGCCTCGATTTCCCATGAAATTAAAAACTGCCTGGCCATTATGAACGAGAATGCCGGTTTACTTCAGGATCTGATAATAATGGGTCAGCGGGGAACCCCTCTGGATCCGGAGCGTATTAATCGAATCGCCGGTAAAATCAACGGCCAGGTTCAGCGGGCGGATTCAGTGGTTAAACATCTGAACCGGTTCGCACACAGCACGGATGACCTTGAAAAAAGCATGGATTTGATGGAGGCATTATCTCTTACCATCGCCCTGAATCGCCGTCTGGCGGTCAATCGCGGTGTTGAACTGAACCTGACAGATCCGGAAGAGGTGTGTGTCGTATCAGCCAACCCCTTTTTATTTCAGTACCTGATCAGTCGCGGTCTGGATGTTCTCATCGAAACCGGTTCGGCAAAAAGAATTGATATCATGCTGAAGCGAACGGAGGAGCGGGTCACCGTTTCTTTTGCGCTGGATGCCGGTCTCGGCGACGTGGAGTCCGTCATGCATTTCCGAAAAGAATACGAGGCGGTGCTCCAGCGACTCGGGTGCCAAATGGATTGGGATGAGAAGCAAACCGAAGTGCAATTGATATTTCAACCATCCGACGGAGGATAATTGGTGCAATAGAAAAAGACACCGGAAAAAGGGAGGTGCCAAATGACTGAAAAAATATTACTTGTGGACGACGAGAAGGAGTTTGTCGATACCCTGGCGGAGAGAATGGAAACCAGAGGGATGAATGTCGAGACCACCACATCCCCCAAAACCGCATTGGAACTGGTGGAAAGAGAAAGCTATGATGCGGTGATACTGGATTTACAGATGCCGGAGATGAACGGGCTGGAAGCGTTGAAAATTTTAAAAGAGAAGCGGCCGGAGCTTCAGGTGATATTACTCACGGGTCATGCCACGGTAGAGAAGGGCATTGAAGCCATGAAACTGGGTGCGCTGGATCTCGTTGAGAAGCCGGCTGAATTATCCGTATTGACGGAAAAAATACAAAAGGCCCAGGCCAAAAAAATGATTTTGGTGGAGAAGAAGGCAGAAGAAAAAATCAAAAGTATCATGATGACCAAATCCTGGTAGTCATGTTGGGCACAGGCGTCGACTTCCGGATAAGATGCTTGCCCCATGGTTTTGATGGTAAACAAGTTATGCCTGAATTATGGATTTATTCCGTTTGAGATTATGCCGTCCCGGGGTTCTGGTCTCATGAAAACGGGGCGTTTCTGTTCCACAAGAATTCACCGATCTAAGATGGTTTCTTTTTTCCAACACGGCCTCCCCTAAACGAAAGAAACCGTAAAAAGAGTAATTGAGATAAAACGAATTCAGCTGCTATTGATTGTTCGGAAAACAGCCTTATATTGGTGCATATTGCGGTTATATATGAATCAAGCCGCATCCTGGGCCGGGCTTCGTGTGAATATGTTAACATTGCCTACTGATTTTAACGAGAAGAGGTGCGAAATGAACGCTGTCACAGAAGAAAGCCTGGCAACTATCGAGTTCCGATTGCACTGGAACAGTGATGATGCCGCTCACGAAGAGCGATTCTACAAGACGGTCAACATATCCCGTGATATCCTGCCTCCCGGAATGGCAGACCGGGTTCTGGGCAAATCCCCGGGCGAAAGGGTCGAAGCCCGTTACCCGGTAAACGAGAGCCCCCTCCCGTTTGACCCCGATGACGAACTAACGGTTAAAAGAAACCGGTTCTGTTCGGATGACCACGGCCCGAATTTCGGGAGGTTCTATCCGCTGGGCACTATCAAAGACCTGCCCAACGTCTTCCCGGGAAACATCAAACCGTTTCGACTGATAGCCATGGACGACACGCATATCACAGCGGATCTAAACCATCCCTTAGCAGGCCGTGAACTTCACCTGACGGCAGTTGTTCATGAGTCCATCGTGAAACCCTATGACCGTGGCGGAGAATACTCCATTTTGATGGAGACCATTGCGGACGGTCCGGGTATGCAGGTTAGAGGCAACGGTCGGCCAACCGATTTCTTTTCCGACCATCCTTTCAAACGGGAAGATGAAACCGGGGATACGCTTTTTTATCAGCGACCCAGGCTGGTCAACCACATTGACAACCGGGCCATTGATACCATTTCGGCGCTTTACGGATCGCTTATTAAACCGGGCATGGACGTACTGGATCTCATGAGTGCCTGGCGATCCCACGTGCCTGTAAAAGCCGGTTTGAAGTCCCTTGTCGGTCTGGGAATGAATGCGGAAGAAATGGCCGCCAATCCGCAACTGACAGATTATATGGTTCACGACTTGAATGTGGAGCCGCAGCTGCCGTTCCCCGACAATTCCTTTGACCTGGTGATCTGCACGGTCTCTCTCGAATACCTGGTTCATCCGGCAGATGTGTTTAGCGGTGTTGCCGGAGTGCTGCGTCCCGGGGGAGTGTTTATACTGACGTTCTCCAATCGCTGGTTCCCCCCGAAAGTGATCCGGGTATGGCCCCTGCTTCATGAGTTTGAGCGAATGGGGCTGGTTCTGGAGTATTTTATGCAATCCGGTAGATTTGAAGACCTGAAAACATTCTCGTCCAGGGGATGGCCACGGCCGGTGGAAGACAAGTACTATCCGCAGTATGCGACATCCGACCCCGTATATGCCGTCTGGGGAAGAACGAAGCAAAACGGATAGACGGGTTCGGCGGGGTTGCATGTTCAAAAATCTCCGGGTTGAGGCTACGGTATGCCATTACTCTTAACGGTGGTGAACAAGAACCGTCGCGATACAAAACTGAGTCGGGACGTCGTGTATGCCGTGACCGATCCGGGAATCGGATCGTGGACCGTTATGAAGCATGCTTTCCCAGTGACGGCATGATTCCTAATTCTGTTTAAGTTCAGGATTTAACGCATTAGCCTCGATGGCTCTTCGAATTTCCAGATGACGCTTTTCGGTAATGGGATAGAAGAAAGCGATGCCGAATGCAACAATGTTGCATATGCAGGGAACCAGTGCATAGAGAACACGAAGCATAAAGATCACGTCGTCACTTTGCGTCACATTGGGCTCATATCCGTAGCTCCCGAGAAGGAATAAGCCAATGCCTACACCAAAAGCAGCGGCGAGTTTTTTGGATATGGACCAAAGGCCGATGTAGCGGCCTTCTCTCCTTTTCCCGCTTTTCATTTCATCGTAGTCGATCACATCCGCCTGAATGGAAGACGGTATGGCAAGGCCGGCACCGAAACCGATTCCGGAAAGGAAGACCAGTATACCGTAGGCCATAATGTCGCCCGCACCAAGGAAAAAGACGCCGATAAAAGCACCGGTATTGACTGCCATGGACAGGAGCCACGCATTTTTCTTGCCGATTCGTCTTGAAATCCTTATCCACAAAGGAAGAAACAAGACCCCGGTGATAAAATAAATCATCAGAAACAATTCGGCCCCGTCCGCCTTCAGCACATACTCTACATAATAGAGAATCAGCGTTGCGGGCAGATTGCTGCCGAAGGCTGAAATGGTATACGCCGTCAGCAGAATAAGAAATGGTCGGTTTTGGACGACCGTCGAAAGACCGCGAAAAAAGCCGACGTGTGAATGCATTTTAATCTCCCGCTTTTCTTCCCTTATTTTCCATACGCAATACCAGGAACCGGCGATGATCAAGGGGGCGTAAAGGGCGGAGATCCAGAAGAACTTCAGCCGCTCTGTTACGGTATGTCCGGTGAGTTCTATTATCCCGCTTGCAATGGCGGGTGATGCCGCCGCAATCAGCGTCCCTAAGATTAAAAACCCGTCCCGCACACTGAACAATGACGTTCGCTCATGGTAATCATACGTAATTTCTGGGCCCAGCGCCTCATAGGGAACGGTGACAATCGTCCAGAATAGAAACAGGGAAAACAACCACACGCCGAACCAGATGCTTTGCGCCTCTATGCCAAGGTGAAGCGGGTTGAAAAGAAAGTACATGGATAAGGCCAGGCCGATGGAACCGGCGGCGATATAAGGACGCCTGCGGCCAAAAGGAGTCGATGTCCTGTCGGAGATATACCCCACAAGTGGATCGGTAACCGCATCAAACAGGCGCACGACCAAAAGAAGAATTCCGACGACTGTAATGTCAATGCCTATGGAATCGGTGTAAAACTTGGGCAGATATACGTAGACAGGTATGCCGATAACTGCCAGAACCAGGGCTGGAACGGCATAGGTCAGTTTCATGGACAAGCCAATCGGTGGTTTTTCTGGTATCATAACACCTTTCCCCCGGACATTCCCGTTATCATGTTCTCTTCCCATTCAGCCGGTCTGATAATCGACTGAGTTCCTGCCAAAGGATGCGCCGTTCCTGTTCCGATTCCCCGGTATTCGGCAAAACATGGGTCACGCGAGGCATTCGGTCCAGCCAGAATTTACCCGTGGTTAAAGCGGCTTCCGGTGCGGCTGCCAGCCAGACAATCGTGTCGGCGCCCTGGTCAGGAGTTCTAAGGACTCTGTCGGTAAATTCATAAAATCGGGGAAGCGACTGTTTGATGCCGGGTGTTCTGACCCAGCCGGGGTGCATGGCATGGACACTCACGTGACTGTCCTTCAACTGCTCTGCCCATATTTCGGTAAGGATCACCAGGCCCCTTTTGGCACGGGCATAGGCTTTTGCCCCGTCAAAAGGTTCATCCCTGAACTGAAGATCATTCACGTTTATTTTTTGCGTATACATGCCCCCGGAAGACACGTTGATTACCCTGGACGGCGACGACTGTTTTAATTTCGGGATCAATCCCCGGGTAAGAACAAACGGTCCCAGAAGATCGGTTGCCAGAGTTTTTTCAATCCCCTCATCGGTTTCCAGCCGTTCGTTGTAAAGGGCGCCGGCGTTGTTCACCAGAATGTCTATGGAGGACTCATTTTGATTCAGATGGTCAACGAGCCGGGATATTTCACGGACACGTCCCATATCAGCCATATAAATTTCAATGTCCGGGTTGCCCGTGGCATCCGAGATCCACTTTTTTGTCAATCTTGCTTTTTCAGCATCCCGGGCAACCAGAGCAATGCGGGCCCCGAGTTCCGACATTCGAAGGGCTGCGACTTTGCCGATACCCGAGGTGGCGCCGGTGATAACGGCTGTCCGGCCTTCAAGCGACGACGGCATCGGATTCCAGAATTTTCGGTTCAGCCTGAATCCGACACTTGTAAACCCGATCATTCCGCCGACGATGGAACGGTCCAGCAATAGTGAGGCGGCACTGATTTTCGGAGCGGAAACATCACGATCAAGCGCCTGCTTTAGGCCGTTGACAGCGTTTTTTCCAATCCGTCGCAGCACTCCTTTGAACAGGGGCGCCACTCTGGCACCCAGCCCGCTGAAATCGAGGTCCGCCCTGTATTCGATCCGTGTTCCCCGGTCATGGGGAAAAAACAACAGGGTGTCCGTCGCCTGGAAGGACTCTCCCCGGCCTTCCAGGACCACTTTATGATTGATGTCGTATTCTTTGACCGTATATTTCATGGCAATGGGCAGGATGCCGTACCGAAGCTTCAGTCGATACCGGGTTCCCACGTTAACCGGGCCGGCATTTTCCTTTATTGATTCGGTAACACCCGGGTCCCATTCTGCAATGTTTCGAAAGTCACTGACATAACGGAATACCTCGCCCGGAGGTTTGCTGACCGTTATGTTTTCCTTTAGAGTAATCATGGCCGCCCCCTTTTATTTCGAAAAATGGTTTGTGAATAACTATATGCACGACGGATGGGCTTTCAACAACAAATAAAAAGCAGCTTGTTTGTAGTATAAAACTACTATTGTGACTGAAATCAGACTTCTGCCGCCGGGAGTGCGCCACCCGCCATTGACGGCAGAATCCCCACCGGCCCGCCGCGTCTTGGTTTTGTCCGGAAAGGTGTTTGAAACAGCGGGCGGACCTGCATATTCGAAACCACGGCATCAACAGTTGCATTTTTAGTTGAGTTTTACTACACATATTGAATATATAGCAAGTATGGTGATGTATTCCGCACGCCGTTCCATTGCTGACAGCATATAATAATCGTTTTTTTTTAAATGAACCGATAATGGATTGCAGGAAAAAGGCAAATGATTTCAACTGAGCGCAAACTGAGCATCGCCGTCATCGGAAGCGGGATTTCAGGAATAGCCGCAGCCTATTTGTTGAACAAACAGCACGACGTAACGCTGTTTGAAAAAAATGATTACGTGGGCGGTCATACACACACCGTGGTAATCGATGATGGACCGGACAAAGGAACTCCCGTGGACACCGGGTTCATTGTTCTTAATGAACGAACATATCCTAATTTTCTTCGGTTCTTATCTGTTTTAGGTGTGGAAAAAGAAGCCACGGATATGTCATTCAGTTACCACTGTCCTGATACCGGCCTTTCCTATGCCAGCAGGAACCTGAACACCATCTTTGCCCAGCGAATCAACCTGTTAAGGCCGTCGTTCTGGAAGTTTCTATACGGCATACTGCGATTTTTACGCCTGGCCCGCCGTGCGTATTATTCGGAGGGCATCGGCGATGTCACCCTCGGGGAATTCCTGTCCGAAAACCGATTCTCCGATGACGTTAAAACCCGGTTCGTGATTCCCATGGCCGCGGCAATCTGGTCGGCTCCGGATGCCAAGATGGCGGATTTTCCCATGCAGACGTTTGCCCGTTTTTATGAAAACCATGGCCTGCTCTCAGCAACAGGACATCCGCCCTGGTATTTTGTAAAAGGTGGAAGCCACAGCTATGTAAAGGCCTTCTTAAACCACTTCCCAAAAGATAACGTACACACCGGCACAGGAGTTGAGGCTGTCAAGCGCGGGGAAGATCATGTCCTTTTGCGCCTGGAGGATGGTGAAGAATGTTCTTTTGACAAGGTCGTGATTGCCGCCCATGCAGATGAAGCACTCTCCCTTTTGGATCGCCCGTCGGACGAGGAGTACCGGCTATTGTCGCCGTGGGCGTATTCTACGAATACAACGGTGCTTCATACGGACGAATCCCTGATGCCCGGGGAGCGGCGGGCATGGGCTTCCTGGAATTACCTAAAACCATCAACCGGTAAAGACAGGTCACCGGTTGTGGTCACCTATCATATGAACCGGCTTCAGCGAATTTCCAGCCACAACAACTATTTTGTGACATTAAACCCGGAGTTGCCGATTCCATCCCGCCATGTAATCAGAGAGATTACCTATACCCACCCGGTATTCAATTTCGACTCGATTGCCACACAGTCGGAACTGCCTTCCCTGAATGGTCGACAGCACACCTACTTTTGCGGCGCTTATTTTGGTTACGGCTTTCATGAGGACGGGTTGACCTCGGGAATACATGTAGCGGAGGAATTTGATATTTCACTATGAATTCGAGGATTTATAATGGATACGTAGACCATCAGCGACGGTTGCCCGTCCCTCATCGGTTTCAATATTCCGTTTATTTTTACGCACTGGACCTGGATGAGCTGGAGACCCTGGACCGCAGAATCCCATTTTTCGGCTACAACCGGCTGCGCCCTTCGGCAATACACGATAAAGATTACCTGGATAAAAAGAATGGCAGCATAAAGGATAAGCTGCGGGCTCGCCTGCTCGAGCATGGGATCACCCGGGACATTGGCAGGGTGGTGCTTGTTACATCGGCCCGATATTTGAACTATGTCTTCAACCCGGTCAGCTTCTTTTACTGCTACGGTCAAGACGGGGGGCTTGTCTGCATGGCGGTGGAAGTCAATAATACCTTCGGCGAACGGCACCTCTACCTGCTGACAAACAAGGCGACACCCGGGAATGGCGCCCCCTTTCATTTTTTCACTGACAAACAATTCCATGTTTCTCCCTTTAACAACCTTGAAGGCAAGTATGAATTTTTCTTTTCAGAGATCGGGGACACCGTAAACATAGAAATCCACCTTATCCGTGACCAGGCCACTGTATTCAAGGCGAGACTGTCAGGGCGGGCGATGCCGCTGACCCCTGTAAATCATGCAAAGACGTTTCTTTCACGGCCATTGATACCTCACCTGACAGTGCCTCGCATTTACTGGGAAGCATTCCGCCTGTATGTTCAAAAAAAAATGGCGTATCATGATAAACCCGTGGCCCTCAGCCCAATGACCATATTGAAGGCGCCATCCCTTGTTCAGGGGATGTGCATTCGTGTTCTGCTCCGTGCCCTCAGGCGGATACATACGGGTCACCTGACCTTAAGGCTGCCGGACGGGGATGAGGCCGGCTTTGGAGACCCCGCATCGGAAGGCCGGGGTGAGATGGTGATTCATGATTATCAATTTTTTACACGTGTGGTGTTCGGCGGTGAAATCGGGCTGGGTGAATCCTATATGGACTCACTATGGGACAGTCCCGATGTAACGGGAGTTTTCAGGGTGTTTGCCGAAAATATGGATGCATTGTCAGGCGGCAACCTCTCTGCGTCTATCCTGAACCGACTGAAGGAAAGGAAGGCGCAACGCCGCCGAAAAAATACGACCGTTGGAAGCAGGCGGAATATTCGCCAGCACTATGACCTGGGGAACGAATTTTACCAACTGTTTTTGGATGACGGCATGAATTATTCATGCGCTTATTTTCCATCTCCCGGGATGTCTCTTGAAGATGCACAAAAAGCCAAACTGTCCAGGATCATAGAAAAAGCCGGAATCCGGGAAGGCGACCATGTCCTTGAAATCGGATGCGGTTGGGGCGGATTCGCCATATTTGCGGCACAACACACCGGGTGCCGGGTAACCGGAATAACCGTATCGCAGGCTCAATTTGATTATGCGACGAAAAGGGTACATCAACTTGGACTTGACCGCCGGATTACAATTTTACTCGAAGACTATCGAAACATCAATGAGACCTTCGATAAAATTATATCCATTGAAATGCTGGAAGCCGTGGGCCACGACTACTTCGGCCTGTTTTTCAAGTGCTGTGATCGCATGCTCAAACCCGACGGTGTAATATTGATCCAGTCCATCACCGTGCCGGATGAGCGATATGCCGGCTACCGGAAAAACCGGGACTGGATTCAGAAACACATCTTTCCCGGCGGCCATCTCCCGTCCTTGACAGTCCTTAGCCGGGCCATGACCAAGCATACCAGTTTTATGATCGAACACCTGGAAAATATAGGCGTTCACTATGCCCCCACGCTGGGCGAGTGGCGCCGGCGTCTGGCTGACCGTCGGAAATCGTTGTATGACATGGGTTTTGACAAGACCTTCCAAAGGAAATGGCACTATTATTTTTCCATATGCGAGGCTGGATTCGCCGCCCGTGTATTAAATGACATTCAGCTGGTTCTCACAAGGCCGAACAACCGTCGCCTGCCGACTTTTTAGGGCCTATGCATGATTTCGCAGTTTCAGTGCAATGGGGTGGGGATTCAGGTAAACCTGCTGCGCAAGGTAAGACTGCCCGTACTTCCTTACATAATGGTTGAAAAGGGTGACCGGGACAATCAGGGGAACATATTCGCTCCTGTACTGATTGATGACTTCCAGCAATTCCTGCTTCTCATCCCCGGAAAGCTGTTTTTTAAAAAAGCCCATGATATGCTGCAGCACATTGATATTCTTTTTCACTGTCGTTTTCAGTTTCAGGGCTTCCATTAGGAGGGTTTCGTACCTTTCATAAAGTTCGTTCGCGGGGCTTGCCTTTCCCCCGGCAACCAGTTTACCCATGACCCGATAGTGGCTGGGGCTGTGAGACATTAAAAGGAGTTTGTGGCGGGTATGAAAGTCCACGAGCCGCCCCATGGCTTTTTTTCCGGCAAGAACGTTTCGCCAGCGCTGCAGTGTAAAGATCTGTTCGATGAATGTTTCCCGGAGCTTGGTATCGTTCAGTCTGCCGTCTTCTTCCACAGGGATAAGGGGAAAATGAGTAGTAAACATTCCGGCGAAGAGTCCCTGCCCCTTTTTCTGGGGCATGCCCTTTGATGTTCGCACGGGGATGTTGTAGAGGCCGCTGCTGGGTGATTTCCGTTTGAAGATAAACCCGCACAGATCTTCCTTTTCCAAATCCCCGACTTTTTTCCTGGCCCAGCGGAGCATCTCATCGGTGTGGTCGATTCCCGTCTTGGACGTCACCAGACGGGGGGCATCCGGGTCGCCTTCAAGGCGAAGTGTCTCTCTGGGGACCCCAAGTCCGCACTCCACTTCAGGGCACACCGGTACGTACTCCACATACGAACCCAGGATATCGGTCAGGTAGCGATCCCTGGCATGGCCCCCATTCCATCGGACATTTTCCCCGAGAAGACACGCACTGACACCAATACGAATTTTTGATTCCATGAATCGGTCCCGCTTTAATTGGTTATAACCATTGCTATATCTAAACTGCCGGGTCGCCATCCCCGATCAGGGGGCGCACGTTCTCCAACTCATAAAGCACCAGAAACCTGGACTCTGTCGGCTCCTGATCCGGGGGATATGCCCGCCGGCTGAGGCCGGCGATCAACTCGGGGTCATCTTCCTCGCGGATTTTTTTTAAATACAGTCGTTTTCCTTTGTACCCCGGGGCATCTTCCCTGAACAGGTAGACCGCGTATGGGTTCGCCAGTGAGTTCCGGTGTGTCAGCCTGTCCCGCATGATAAATGCCACACTGCCGTCATCCATGATGTGGGGTCTTGAATAGATCGCCGAATTAACCTTTCCGGCAGTGTCGGCTGTTGACAACACCCCCAGACCCTTTACACTGCTGAAGTATTTTTTAAGCTCCATGATATGCTCTCCTGCTTGAATATTATCGTTAGGCGTTAACTGATAACATCAGTCATGAATACCCGGTTGTCAAGTTTAGATTCATGGTGAGTGAGATTTCACCGGCACCCTCGGGAACGTTTAAGAATGAACCGTTTAATTTCATTATCATAGTGAGCAGGATATCTCTCGATAAAGTCAATAACCTTTTTTTCCCGGTGGTCCTCAAGCAGCCTGAACTGGAGTGCTTGGAATAGATTAAATAAACCGGATTCGTGCATCAAGTCAAGGCTTATGTGTACAGGTTTGTTTTTGTAAAATGACCGGGCATCTCGCCTTAAAAACAAAATAACTTCTCTTTCAGCGGGATGACGCTCAAGATAATCTGAAATAGAGGACAGAAAAAATGAAAATGCCGCCAATTTATAGGGAATGATGCGCTCCATGTCACAGGAGTCAAGATAACCGGATGCCAGCTTTTTAAACCGTCTTATACGGCCCTTTTTATCCCCCGTGTTTTGATGGTTTTTTTGAAAAACAGCTTTCGTGATCGCTTTGACGGCAGCGGGCATCAGTGTTTTTCTTTGCAGGACGGCATCTTCTTCGAATGTCCGGAAGTATTCCTTGAGATTCATCATTCCGGGCGGGGTAACCAAATCATCGCCGCTGTCCAGAAGTATGGTTTCCACCTGAACATCCAGAAGCGACTCCAGTGTATAGCCGGCTCCGTCACGTCCCACCACATCCAATGGCTTGAAGTACTCGACGGTAAGGGCGTCTCTTCCGGTTCGCTTTTTCAGGAAATAGCCGGTTGCGGGAGTGACGGGTATACGCTTCTGGCCGGTTGGATGAAGCGCGCTTGTAAATGTAGGGATGACAAGGGATGCTCCCTCGGGTGTTATTTCGGTCCCGTAATAATCGGTGATGGATGATTTAATGCTTGAGAAATCTTCATCCATTCCCGATGGGATTTCGAGATCCTCGACATCATGCTGGGCGGTGAAGTGCTTTCCCGATAGTTTCTCAATTTGTCTTACTTTTGATCTGTTTTTGGATGTGATGGAAACGGCAATATCCGCTCCTTGAGTTAAGAGTTTTTCTGCGGTTTTTTCGGTTCCCCTGGGGATTTTTGTCAAAAGTCCGAATTCGGTGGAATATCCGTTGTCTTTCATATAGACCAAGAGATCGGTTATATCGCAGCCATTACTTCTCCAGTCAAGCGGGTCTGAGGCGCCGTAGAGGGAGAACACGGAATTTCCGGCCTGGAACATGTCCCTTACCAGTGTTCCGGCGGCAGCAAAGGAGAAATGTTTCCTCGCCCCCGGTAACGCCCATTCGTTGCATCTCCTGCATGCATGGCTGCATCCTGTTGAGAGTTGAAGCATGGCGGTTGTTTTTATGAGAACAGGATAACATTGATCTGGAATACCAAGGCTGTCGCGCCACGTACCATGCTCCACGTACAAAGGGTGTTGAATTTGCCGCCGAACCATGCCGGCCAGTTTTTTTCGTATTTGCCGTCTTACATCGTGAAACCCCTCGAAGAAGGGGAGGTCGTTTTTTTTTGAAAATTTAATTACGGCGGACTGAACCTGGTTAACCGCCTTCTGCTCTTCTTCACTGAGGTGGTGGTTTTCGAAAATAAGTTTTTCCATCGAGGAATATGCATTTTTAAATCCGGTGGAGTTCCGACTGTAAATGGCGGCAATAATTTCATTTTTTATTTTAACAAAGTCCAAGGTATGCCTACTGGAATAGTTTAGACAGAAAGTATCCTGTATGGGACGTTTCCACCTTTGCCACCTGTTCGGGGGGGCCGGAGGCCACGATGCGACCACCGCCATCTCCCCCCTCGGGTCCGAGATCAATGATATGATCCGCACATTTGATCACATCGAGGTTATGCTCGATGACCACCACCGTATTTCCCGACTCCACCAGCCTTTCAAGGACGGACAGGAGTTTTTTAATATCATCGATGTGCAGCCCTGTAGTGGGTTCATCGAGTATGTAGACGGTCCGCCCGGTTCCTTTTTTGCTGAGTTCCCTTGACAGCTTGACCCGCTGGGCTTCGCCTCCGGAAAGGGTTGTCGCCGGTTGTCCTATATGAATATAACCGAGGCCGACATCCACCAGTGTCTGCAGTTTTGTCTTTATGCTGCCCACATTGCTGAAAAACTTCATTGCCTGGTTTACAGTCATGTCAAGAACTTCCGCTATGTTCTTCCCCTTGTATTTTACTTCAAGGGTTTCATGGTTATACCTTTTTCCGCTGCATACGTCGCATACCACATAAACATCCGGCAAAAAATGCATCTCGATCTTAATTATCCCGTCACCGCTGCAGGCTTCGCATCTGCCGCCCTTGACATTGAAACTGAATCTTCCGGGTTTGTAACCCCTCATTCGGGAATCTTCAGTTCTGGAAAACAGCTCCCGGATAAACGTGAAGAACCCGGTATATGTGCCGGGATTTGATCTCGGCGTCCTGCCGATGGGAGACTGATCTATATGAACCACCTTGTCGAGATGTTCAAGCCCCGACGCGGTTTCAAACTTGCCTGCAGGAATCCTGGCCTGGTAGAGCCGCTGGGCCAGCATCCGGTGAAGCGTTTCCAGAACCAGCGTCGACTTTCCTGAACCGGATACACCTGTCACGCAGATAAAACACCCCAGGGGAAACTCCGCATCGATGTGCTTAAGGTTGTTTTCCGAGGCGCCTTTGATTGTTAACGAGGTCCCGTTGCCCCGGCGCCGCCTTTCGGGTATGTTGATGTTTTCCTTACCTGAAAAATACCTGCCGGTCAGCGAGTGTTTGGATTTTAAAAGCTGTTTCGGGGTTCCGGAAAAGACGACGTTTCCGCCGTTCATTCCCGCTGCGGGTCCCATGTCTATCACCTGATCCGACGACATGATGGTGTCCTCGTCATGCTCTACCACCAATACGGTGTTCCCAAGATCCCTCATGGAAAGAAGGGTGGACAGAAGGCGTCTGTTGTCCCGCTGGTGAAGGCCTATGCTCGGTTCGTCAAGCACGTATAGAACGCCGGTGAGTTTTGAGCCGATTTGGGTGGCCAGCCGGATTCTCTGGCTTTCACCGCCCGACAGGGTGGAGGCGGCCCGATCAATGGTGAGATATGACAGCCCCACGTTTTCCAGAAAGTTCAGCCGCTCTGTGATTTCCTTTAGAATCTTGGAGGCAATAATCTTTTTTTTGCCTGATAGTTTCAGGGCGCGAAGAAACGTTGCGGCCTCTGAAACAGACAGAGCGGTCAGCTCTGAGATGCTGCGGTCACCGACTTTAACGGACCTTCCCGCCTGGTTGAGCCTTGCGCCTTTGCATTCCGGGCAGGGTTGAAAATTCATATACCTTTTGATTTCTTCCCTGGCCTGGAATGAATCCGTTTCAATATACCGCCTTTCAAGGTTCGGGATGATGCCTTCAAATTTTTTTTTGTATATTATTTTTTTCCCTCTTCTCTCAAAGTAGAACGGTATTTCATTCCCTCCGGATCCATATAGAAGCATTCGTTTAAATGGTTCCGACAGCTGGGAATAGGGGGTATAAATATCCACACCATAGTGACGTGTCAGGGCATCCAGAAACTCGGCGAATTGAACCGAATTTCGATTGGCCCATACATCCACGGCTCCCTCCCGGAGGGTTAACTTTTGATTCGGTATGATCAGGTCCGGGTCGAACTCGGTGGTGGCACCCAGGCCATCGCATTTCTGACAGGCTCCCTGGGGGGAATTGAACGAAAAACTCGCCGGCGCAAATTCAGGATAGCTGACCCCGCAGTCCGAGCAGGCGGAATGCTCACTGAACAGGATCTGTTCTCCACCCATAATATCAACTAGGACAAACCCGCCGGATTGACCCATGGCCAGTTCAATGGAGTCTGCAAGCCGGTTTCTAATGTTTTCTTTTATAATAAGCCGGTCCACCACCACGTCAATGGTATGTTTTTTTTTCATATCCAGGATGCCGACATCTTCTATATCTTTTATCTCGCGATCAATCCGTACGCGTGAGAACCCCTCTTTCCTGAGCCGTTTTAACAGCTTGTCATGGGTTCCTTTCTGGCCCGAGACAAGCGGCGCCATGATGATGAATTTTGTGTTGTCCGGCAGGGAAAGGATTTGCCCTATTATCTGGTCTATGGATTGAGATGTGATCGGCTTGCCGCATTTGTGGCAGTGAGGCGTTCCCGCTCTTGCATAGAGCAGGCGAAGATAGTCGTAGATTTCAGTTACGGTTCCGACAGTGGAACGGGGATTGTGCCCCGTGCTTTTCTGCTCGATGGCAATGGCAGGTGAAAGCCCTTCGATCACATCGACATCCGGCTTATCCATGCGTCCGAGGAACTGTCTTGCATATGCAGAAAGCGATTCCACATATCGTCTTTGGCCTTCGGCATACAGCGTATCAAAAGCAAGAGACGACTTCCCCGAACCCGACAGACCCGTAATAACCACGAGTTTGTTTCTTTTTATCTCGACATCGATGTTTTTCAGGTTGTGCTGTCTGGCACCCCTGATTATTATTTTTTCTGCTTCCATTTATTCCCGTTATGTTCCTGATTCGTAATTATTGGTGTCGGCAAACCGCCTGATTAGCTGCCGAGAGAATCGCCGCTTTGAGACTGCCCGGATCGGCTTTCCCGGTTCCTGCAATGTCATACGCAGTGCCATGATCCACGGATGTTCGGATAATCGGAAGACCTATGGTGATATTCACGCCGTCGTTAAAGTGAAGCAGTTTAAACGGTATCAGGCCTTGATCATGATACATGGAGAGTACGGCGTCAAAGGGGCCGGAAACCGCGTGGTAGAAAAGTGTATCCGCCGGAATCGGTCCGGATACATGGATTCCTTTGTTTCGGGCCGTTCGTATGGCCGGTTCAATGATATCTTTTTCCTGGTTTCCGAAAAGCCCCCCCTCACCGGCGTGGGGATTTAAACCCGCTACCGCAATATGGGGGTCGGGCACATCAAATCGCCGGGTCAGCTCCCGGCAGGTAAGTTCAATAACAGTGACGATGCCTTCTGTTGTCAGAAGGGACGATACGGAGGCCAGGGGCTCATGGATGGTGGCAAGAACAACCTTCAATTTGCTCCCGCTGAACATCATGGCGTAATTGTCTGTGTTCGTTTGCCTGGCAAGCATTTCCGTATGGCCGTGAAACTTGCTGCCCGCCAGCTTCAGGGCGGCTTTATTGATGGGGCATGTCACCATTGCGCTGATTGTTTTCGCCATGGCCAGATCAATTGCGGTTGTGATGTAAGTGACCATTGCATTTCCGGTGGAGCTGTTCGGTTTGCCCCACTGTGCAAGGGCCGGATCGAGCCTTGATAACTCCATGACATCAATTTCCCCGTAAACGCGCCCGGCGAACCGGGGCTCTTTTATTATGTTCAAGGCGGCACTATGTTTAACACACCGCGATGCGGAATCAAGAATACGGGCATCTCCCAGCACAAATGGCCGGCAGACCTCATATATCAAAGGATCCTGAAGAGCTTTAAGAATTATTTCGGGGCCGATACCCACCGGATCCCCCATGGTGATGCCGATAACAGGCGGTGTTTCAAGCATGAAGCGTCTCCTTTAAAAAAATACCGCATAAAAATGCAGTCTGTGATAATACAGATTGGCTCATTTTTTTTCAATTAAAATTCCAAAGCGTCAGAATTCTGACGCTTTTAAAAGATAACACATTTAAATACCGGGCAATATTTAGAGAGGGGTTTTTGTGAAGAAACAGTGTTTTTTTTCAGAAAATTTTAATTGAAATTAATATGAAAATAGGATAAAACAGGAGTTATTCGGAGATAATCAGACAAAAGCAATTTTTTCGAAATAATTGAATTCGGATGCATACAATTAATATCATTCAATATAAATGGGATTTAAAATATAATGTATTTAGGAGCAGTTGCGATTTGAAGATTAAAATAAACAAAGAAAACGAATTGTTGCATGGGTTGCGTCATGCACCTCATGGGGCGCGGAAACCGGTCTACATCTGATTTGACTCCACTGTTGATATGGACTAATCAGGATTGAAAAATTCTCAGGGTGCTGTCCGATAACTTCAGATAACCCTTGAAAAAACCAGAATGCTCCTGTTTTTTTCGTTATTTATTTCGTTTGTATTGCGCTGAATATATTATTGCCGGATTTATGTTGATATGTTGAATTTTTGGGAAAAGGTTAAGGCGTCACTGCGAGAGCAAATACCCCATCACATTTATGGAATGTGGATAGAGCCTCTGCAGCCCGTCGGAATGAACGATGCTTCATTTGAGCTGTCATGCCCCAACTCCATTATTAAACAGAAAATAGATAACTGCTATATCGCTCTTATCAAATCTGAAATACACAGTTTGTCCGGTAACGGGAAAGAACTGATCATAAAAGTTGATAAAATTAATGAAAACGATAAAAAGGTAAACGGCGCCAGAGTGGACGCCGGGCTCTGTGGAACCGGCAAGGTGTTGTCCGGGTCACGCCAGATGCAGTTTTCCGATATAAAGAATAACATATGGGCCAAGCGAATATTCCATAAGGGGTTTACGTTTGATAATTTTGTCGTTGGGTCAAACAATGATTTCGCCTACTCTGCGGCCCTTTCCCTGGCGCTAAAAAAAAATACCGGGCAGAACGCACTGTATCTCATGGCAAAGACCGGACTGGGTAAAAGCCATTTGTCGCAGGCCATCGGCCAGCAGATCCTTTCCAGCTATCCTAATGAGCGCGTGTGTTATATAACCGCAGAAGATTTTGCCGGTGAAATGATCCATGCATTCAGGCACAACTCCATTGAAAAGTTCAAAAAGAAATATCAGTCCCAGTGCGACGTACTGCTTCTGGAGGATGTCCATTTTTTGACGGGAAAGGACAGAACCCAGGTGGAACTGGCCCTGGCGCTTGACCATTTGTTTGAATTAAAAAAGAAGATAATTTTTACCAGTTGCTATCTCCCGTCCGACATACCTAAAATGAACGAATCGCTTTGTTCACGAATTTCATGCGGCCTGATTTCCAATATAGATCCGCCTGACTTTTCAACCAGGGTAAGGATTCTCAGGCAGAAATCAAAGCAGAACGGATATAAAATTCCTTCCGATGTTACTGAATACCTGGCAGGCGAACTTTCTGAAAATGTCAGGCAGTTGGAGAGCGGGTTGCTGGGTGTGGCGGCCAAATCGTCCCTTCTCGGGGCGACCATCGATTTAAACCTCGCGGAAAGCGTTGTTAAGAACCTTGCCGGAAGAAAAAAAGTCATTACCGTTGAAGCCATAAAGAAGCTGGTGTGCACCGAGTTCAGCGTGTCGGTGAAGGACATTGTTTCACGCTCCCGGAGACAGGGGCTCGTCAGGCCGCGCCAGATCGCCATTTATTTGTCCAGAAAATATACGGATCAACCCTTGCAGTTTATAGGAAAAAGCTTTAACCGCCAGCATGCGACGGCGATCCATGCCATCAGTTCCGTTGAAAAAGAACTGAAGATTCGCGGCACGGTTCATAAGCAGGTCGATATATTGAGTAAAAAACTGGAGTCCGGCAAATTCTAAGCGAAATTTAAATGGCGTTATCCAAGTCAACCATAAAAACACTGGGCCGGATAGTCGGAACCGGTCACATCACAACGGAAAAAGAAGACCTTGTCTGCTATTCCTATGATGCCACCCGCCGGATGCATATTCCCGAAGCAGTGGTATTTCCGAAAAACACCACTGATATTTCAGCTATTTTAAAACTTGCAAATACGGATAAGTTTTTTGTGGTGCCGCGCGGGGCCGGTTCGGGCATGACCGGCGGTTCCCTCCCTGTCCGGGGCGGCGTTGTTCTTGTTTTGAAGCGGCTGAATCAAATTATTGACATCGACAGGGAAAACTTCATCGCCCGCGTTCAGCCGGGGGTTGTGACAGGGCACTTCCACAAGGCGGTTGAAAAAGAATCTCTTTTTTATCCGCCCGATCCGGCCAGTTCGGATTTTTCAACTTTGGGCGGTAACCTCGCGGAGTGTGCGGGCGGCCCCCGGGCGGTAAAATACGGGGTGACAAGGGATTATGTCCTCGGCCTGGAAGCGGTGATACCCACCGGAGAGATCATTAAAACGGGCGTTAAAACAGTAAAAGGTGTCGTGGGGTATGATTTGACCAGATTACTGGTGGGATCAGAGGGGACTCTGGGCATCATTACGGAGATGACGCTCAGACTTCTACCCCTGCCCGAGGCGGTCAATACAATAGCCGTTGTCTTCGAACAAATGGAAAAGGCCGCGCAGACGGTGTCGGAAATCATTAAGCGCGGTATTATCCCCAGGACCATTGAATATATGGATAATGCATCCATCCGGTGCACGGAGAGCTTTCTTAACATTGGTTTGCCCGTGGATGCCGGGGCCATGCTGCTAATCGAAGTGGACGGTAAAGCGGGTGAAACGGTGAAAGAGATAGACAGGCTGAAAACATTATGCAGGGAACGGGGGGCCCGTGATATTAAGACGGCGGACACACCGGCCGAAAGGATGGATCTCTGGAAGGCAAGAAAATCGATTTCCCCGGCGCTGTATAAATATGCACCGGATAAGATAAATGAAGATATTGTCGTCCCCAGAAGCAGGATCCCGGACAT
>Ga0180436_10000994_pt1 | contig 28365 bp, 25 predicted proteins | sample SS_ome_2_FD_132434 | JGI IMG/M metagenome (GOLD analysis project Ga0180436, IMG submission 132434) | Hypersaline lake sediment archaeal communities from the Salton Sea, California, USA - SS_3_S_2 metaG | ecosystem: Environmental > Aquatic > Non-marine Saline and Alkaline > Hypersaline >... | reverse complement strand
GTGGTCCGTCAAGATTGATCTGAGGGATATTCGCTGGTGGGATGAAGCGCTGGTGGCGTTGGCGAAGCATCGAGAATCTACGGATTCACTCCGCTTCGCCGCCTTGCCAGCCCTCCATCCTCCGGCGCGTCTACCCATCATCTCAATCTTGACGAACCACTAGATCCCGGCGAGGACCTTCTTGATGGCGTCGAAGTCGGGGAGCTGGGCGGGGTTGTCGTTGACCTCGGCGTATCGGACCTTGCCTTCGGGATCGATGACGAAGGCGGAGCGTTTCGCGACGCCGCCCATGGGGAGGTTTTTTTCGGGCAGGAAGCGGTCGTATGCGACGCCCCATGCCTTGGCGGCCTGGTGTTCGTAGTCGCTGAGGAGGGTGATGCCGATGCCTTCCTTCTCGGCCCATGCCTGGTGGGCGAAGGGATTGTCGCCGCTGACGGCCAGGACTTGTGCGCCGAGGCCCTCGTAGGCCTCAAGTCCTTGGGAGAGGCTGCAGAGTTCTTCCGTGCAGACGCTCGTGAACGCCATGGGAAAGAAGAGGAGGACCGTCTTGGCGCCGGAGCAGCGCTGCGAGAGAGAAACGAGTTCGGGACCTTCCGCTCCGATGGTGGGAAGGGTGAAGTCGGGTGCTGGATCGCCTGCGTTGATTGCCATGGCGTCACTTTAGGGCGGGTTGGTGCCGGGTCAACCCCCTCCCGCGGCGGAGCCGGACAGTTTCCAGGAATGCCTGCATAGGGCGGCGAGAGTTTCGTCAGGAGGGAGAGACCATGAAACGGATCGGGTTGCTACTGGTTTTGGCGGGGTTGACAGCGCAGGGCGGGATACCGGCCCGGGTCGGCAGCATGAACGCGACGACCTCGGCGAGCACGCGGATCGAAGCGCATATTTCGGGACTCGCGGACGGCGGTGTCTACACCGATCTCCCGCCGGTTCTGGTGGAATTTCAGCATTTGAGCCGCACCGCGGAAGTGTGGGTCGAGGTGCGCGAGGGGGCGGCCCGGAGCGCGGAGCGGGGCACGATTCTCGACAGGTCGAAGATGCTGAGGATGTCGGAGGGACGGGCGGTTCTGAGCGTGGCGGACTTGCACAAGGCCTGCGATTCGGACGGAACGTGGAGCCTCATGGTTCTGGCGCGGAACTCCCTCGGGGTGGCGCCGCTCGCCGAGACGACCTTTGAACTGCGGCGGGACTTGCGGGACCTCGATCCGGCCTCGGTGCGGCTTGATCCGGTGCCGGCGCCCGGTGACTGAACGTCAGGGGGATTTTTGCTTGCGGACCCGGCGGGCCGGTCTTGTTCTGGCCGGCGTGATGTCATGGGAGCGGTCGGAGTTTGGCGAGCGGTTGTGCGGGGCGAGCGGGATCGGGGAGTTGATGGAGGACCTCGGCATGGCGATCGCCGCGGGCGGAGAGAAGGTTCGGATGTTGGGCGGGGGGCAACCGGCGCACATTCCCGAAGTGGATGCGGTCTGGCGGCGGCGCATCCTTGAGATCTCCCGCCGGCCGGGGGAACTCGAGCGGATGCTGGGGGACTACGAGGGCCCGGCCGGCAACCGCGGCTTTCGCATCGCCCTCGCAGGTCTCTTCCGGAGGGAATTCGGCTGGGATGTGGGGCCGGAGAACATCGCCGTGACGGCCGGGGGGCAGACGGCCTTCTTCTTTCTGCTCAACGCCCTCGCCGGCCGGTTCGCGGACGGCCGCCGCAAGAAGGTTCTCCTGCCGATCGTGCCGGAATACATCGGATACGCCGATCAGTCGGTGGGGGGGGAGATCTTCGAGGGGACGCGTCCCCGGATCGAACGCACCGGCAGGCACGAGTTCAAGTACCGGGTGGATTTCGAGAAGCTCGGCATCGGCGAGGAGGTCGCGGCGCTCTGTGTCTCGCGACCGACGAATCCCACCGGCAACGTTCTGACGGACGGCGAGGTGGCCCGCCTGGCGGAACTCGCCTCCGGGAGCGGCGTCCCGCTGATCATCGACAACGCGTATGGAGCGCCGTTTCCGAACGTCATTTTCACGGAGGTCACCCCGGTGTGGAACGAGAACATCATCCTGACCCTGAGTCTTTCCAAGCTCGGGCTTCCGGGGACGCGCACCGGCATCGTGGTGGCGCGCGAGGAGGTGGCGCGGTCGGTCGCCGCGATGACCTCCATCGTGGGGCTCTCGAACACGAATTGCGGACAGGTGATCGTGACGCCGCTTCTCGAGAGCGGCGAGATCCTGCGTCTCAGCAACGAGGTCGTGCAGCCGTTCTACCGCGACAAACGGCGGCGCGCCCTCGAGCTGGTGCGGGAGTCCTTCGACGACGCCATGAACTACCGCATTCACCGTAGCGAAGGAGCGCTCTTCTTGTGGATCTGGTTCGAGGACCTGCCGGTGACGTCCCGCCGGCTTTACGAACGGCTCAAGGCCCGCAACGTCCTGGTGGTGCCCGGCCATTACTTCTTCTACGGCCTCGACGACACCCCGTGGCCCCACCGCGACCAGTGCCTGCGCGTCAGCTACTCCATGCCCGAGGAGGTGGTGCGCGACGGACTGCGCGTCATCGCGGAAGAGGCCGCCATGGCCTACCATGAAGGGTGACGACCGGAGCGATGACCGCCCGGCGAAGCCGGAAAAATGCCGCACGCCTCGCGAAACATGGAAAATGTTCTTCAGAACACTTTTCTCTTGACCACCATGGGGGCGGTTCTATGATGGCGGCATTCCGAATCCCATTGTCATGAGTCACGCAACTGCTATCTCTCCGCCCATGGCTGAATCCAGAGCCGCCAAACCGACCACCGCCAGCCCCGCCACTCCCGCCCCGGACAAGAACGCCGACAAGATTGCGGCAGCGAGGAAGAAGAATCTGGACCTTGCCATCTCGCATATTCAGAAGGAATTCGGGGAGACGGCCATCATGCGGATGGGCGACCAGCACCGGGTTGACGTGGACGCCATCCCCACCGGGAACCTGCTGATCGACCGGGCTCTGGGGGTGGGGGGCTTTCCCCGCGGCCGGATCGTCGAGGTGTATGGCCCCGAGTCGTCCGGCAAGACCACCCTGACCTTGACCGCCGTGGCGCAGGCTCAGAAGGCGGGCGGCTTGGCGGCCTTCATCGATGTCGAGCACGCCCTCGACCCGCAGTATGCGAAGCGGCTCGGCGTCAATCTTGAAGATCTTCTGGTCTCCCAACCGGGTTCGGGCGAGGAAGCCCTGCAGATCTGTGAGACGCTCGTGCGCTCGAACGCCATTGACGTCATCGTGCTCGATTCCGTGGCCGCTCTCGTCACGAAGCAGGAGCTCGAAGGGGAGATTGGTGACTCGGTGGTGGGGGTGCAGGCCCGCCTCATGAGCGCCGCGATGCGGAAGCTGACCGGCATGATCTCGCGGGCCCGCACGGTTTGCATTTTCACCAACCAGATCCGGGAGAAGATTGGCGTCATGTTCGGCAACCCGGAAACCACGCCGGGGGGGCGGGCTCTCAAGTTCTACGCATCGATGCGGGTCGACATCCGCCGCATCGGGCAGATCAAGTCGACCGACGGGACCGTTCAGGGGAACCGCACCCGGCTGAAGGTCGTCAAGAACAAGGTGGCGCCACCCTTCACGGAAGCGGAGTTTGACATCATGTATAACGAGGGCATCTCGTCGGTCGGATCGCTCCTCGATCTCGCCTTGGAATACAACCTGATCCAGAAGCGGGGGAGCTGGTTCAGCTACGAGGGCGACCAGCTTGCCCAAGGGCGCGACGCCGCCAAGGATGCCATCCGGGCCGACGAGAAGCTCTACGCCGAACTCGAACAAAAGGTGAAGGAGAAGCTTGCGGAGGGCAAAGGCTGACCGGGGGACTGGTGGGCGCCGCCGTCCCGGCGGTGTGGGCGGGTTTTCGGGTTTGCTCCGAGAGCGCGCCGATGGGAGAGGCCGGTTGAGGCGGAAGGTTGGAGACGTGGCCGCGAGGTCTGGCGATTGCATTGCGGCGCAGAGGCCGTAGCGTAGCGCGCCATGAGATGGTCTTTCCACATGGGTCGCGTGGCGGGCACGGAGGTGCGCGTGCATGTGACCTTCTTTCTTCTGCTGGCGGCAGCGGGGCTGATGTTCTACAGCCAGCAGGGGTGGTCGGCCGCCGTCGACGGCGTATTGCTCATTGTGGCAGTGTTCGCTTGCGTGCTGTTGCACGAGTTCGGGCACGTTCTTACGGCGAAAAGGTTCGGCATCCGGACGCCTGACGTCACGCTGTTGCCGATCGGGGGGATGGCGCGTCTCGAACGGATGCCCGAGAAGCCCGCGCAGGAACTGGTGGTGGCGCTGGCGGGGCCTGCGGTCAATGTGGTGATCGCGGGGATGCTGGCGGTGGTTGTTCTTCCGCTGGCGCCGATCGAGCCGGCCGAACGGTTTCTGATGTATGGGTCGTTTCTGCAGCGGTTGATGATTATCAACCTTGCTCTGGTGGTGTTTAATCTGATTCCGGCGTTTCCGATGGATGGGGGGCGGGTATTGCGCTCGCTCCTTGCGATGGTGATGGATTACGGGAGGGCGACCACCATTGCGGCGGGCATCGGGCAGTTTCTGGCCGTTGCGGGCGGCTTGCTCGGATTGGTGTGGTGGAACCCGATTCTGATTCTGATTGCGGTGTTCGTGTTCATGGCGGCGCGTGGGGAGGCGGAGTTCGTGCAGACGCGTCTGGCGCTTGAAGGGATTCCGCTTGAGCAGGCCATGATGACCGATTTTCGGTCCCTGCGGAAGAACAACAGCCTTTCGCAAGCGGCGGATCTGCTGTTGGCGGGGCCGCAGCATGACTTTCCGGTGGTCGACGAGGCGGGAGAACTCGAGGGCATGCTGACGCGCTCCCGCCTGATTGAGGCCCTTGCGAAGGAAGGGCGGGGCGCGCTGGTCGGGGAGGCGATGTTGCGGGAGGTCCCGACAGTGCCCTCGCGCTACCCGTTGCGCGAGGCCTTCCGCATTCTGAAAAGCAGTCCCCTCGAGTCCCTCCCGGTGGTGGAAGAGGGCAGGATCCGCGTCATCGGATTGTTGACCGCCGAGAACATCGGGGAGCTGATTCTGCTTCGGAACGCCACCCGGGGCGGGGCGCCGCCGGTCGCGACGGTGTTGCCGCCGGGCCCGCCGCGGCTTCAGAATTCGGACTTGGGTTATTGACCCGTGGCGGCTCGTCGCTATTGGTCTTGCCATGCAACAGGAGGCGCCCAAAGAGCCGAATGTGACATCCGCCGACCATGAGTCGCCCGGTGCGCCCGAGACGGATCATCCGCAGGAGTCCGAGGCGGAAATCGTCCTTCCGGACGAGCAGAAAAGCGACGAGCAGGCGGTCCTCGAGGCGCAGGTTGCGGAGTGGAAGGATCTGGCGATGCGAGCCACCGCGGATCTGGACAACTTCCGGAAGCGCATGGCGCGGGAGAAGAGCGAGGCGCTGCAGTATGCCAATCAAGCCCTTCTGGAAGATCTTCTCCCGGTTCTCGACAACTTCGAAATCGGCTTGCAGGCTGCCGCGAACGAGGAGGAGTCGATGATCTACCAGGGAATGCGGATGGTGAAGAGGCAGTTCGACGAATTTCTGGAGGCGCAGGGGGTGCGCGAGGTTCCGGCCGAGGGGCAACCGTTTGACCCGAACCTGCACGAGGCGGTGGCGCAGGAGGAATCCGGGGAGTTCGAGGAAGGGACAATTTTGCGAGTGGTCCGGCGGGGGTTCGCGATGCGCGACCGGCTCTTGCGGCCTGCCAACGTGGTCGTGGCCATGGCCCCGGGAGAGCATTGATATGGAATCGACCCGCGATTATTACGAGGTTCTTGGCGTCTCGAGAGAGTCCAGCGCCTCGGAGATCAAGAAGGTGTATCGCAAGCTCGCGATGGAGTATCACCCGGACAAGAATCCGGGGGATCCGTCGGCCGAGGAGAAATTCAAGGAACTGGGCGAGGCGTATGAAGTCCTGAGCGATCCGGACAAGCGTGCTGCTTACGACCGTTACGGCCATGAGGCCTTCAAGGCCGGGGGGCGCGGAGGCATGGGCGGGTTCGGCGGGTTCGGGGGGTTCCATGATCCGATGGATATCTTCGCCCAGGTGTTTGGCGGGGCCTTCGGGGGCGGCTTCGAGGAACTCTTCGGCGGCGGTGGAGGCCGCAACCGCGACCGGGGAGGACGGCAGCGCGGAAGCGACCTGCGATACGACTTGGAAATCTCGCTCGAAGAGGCCGCTCACGGAACGACCAAGGAAATCGAGATCGAGAAATACGTGGGGTGCGAAACGTGTGACGGGAGCGGATCGCGTGGCGGGGGGTCGCGCACCTGCTCGACCTGCGGGGGCCGCGGGGTGGTGACCCGCCAGGCGGGCATCTTCGTCCAGCAGTCGACCTGTCCGGGATGCAAGGGTCTTGGCACGGTGCTCTCGGACCCGTGTGGGAAGTGCCATGGAGACGGGCGCGTCCAGGGGAAGGAGCGGGTGCGCATCAAGATCCCGGCGGGGGTCGACCAAGGGACGCGTCTTCGCTCGACGGGCAACGGCGACGACGGGTTTCGGGGCGGGCCGCCGGGTGATCTCCACATCTTTCTGCACGTTGGTGGTCATGATGTGTTCGAGCGGCACGGGGAGGATTTGTATTGCGAGGTGCCGGTGTCTTTTGCGACCGCGGCTCTTGGCGGGGAGCTTGACGTGCCCACCCTCGAGGGTCCCTCATCGATCAAGATTCCCGCGGGGACGCAGGCGGGGACGATCTTCCGTCTCCGCAACCGCGGGGTGCTCGATATCGCGACCGGCCGCAAAGGCGATTTGCACATCGAGGTTCGGGTCGAGGTTCCGACGCGTCTCAACGGCGTCCAGAAGCAGAAGCTGGCGGAGTTTGCGGAATCGATCGGAGAGGAGAACTCCCCGATGCACGAAGGGTTTTTGGAGAAGGCGAAGCGCTTCTTCAAGATGTAGGCTGGGAGGGCCCATGAACCGCTACCATGCGCCGCCGCGGGATTGGCGGGAATCCGGGGTTCTTCTGCAGGGCGACGAGGCGCGGCATTGCCTCCGGGTGATGCGCACCGGGGCGGGTGAAAGCGTCGAGGTCTTTGACGGAAACGGGAGATGGGCGCGCGGAGTGGTCGAACCGCGGAACGATCGGGCGGTTCTGATCAGAACCGGCGAGAGCGGTGAGACTTTATCCGGCGCCCCCCGCGTGCGGTTATGTCTCGCGATCCCGAAGGGGAAGACGATGGACCTTGTGGTGCAGAAGGCCGTCGAACTGGGGGTGGCGGCGATTCAGCCGCTGCTGACGGAGCGCACCGTGGTCCGTCTCAAGGCGCACCATGCCGGAAAGAAGCAGGAGAGGTGGCAGCGGGTCGCGCTCGAGGCCTGCAAACAGTGCGGACAGAACGCCCTGCCGGAGATCCATGCGCCGCGGACCTTCGACGACTGGGTTGCGGGCCGCGACTCCGTCGTGCCCGGTTTGGTGGCCTCCCTTGCGGAGGGCGCCAAACCGTTCCGCTCCGTCCTCGCGCCTCTGCAACCTCCGCCGGCGGAATTGGAGATGCTGGTCGGCCCGGAGGGTGATTTCTCGGGCCGGGAGATGGAGCGCGCCCTCGACGGCGGCTTTCAGCCGGTAACGCTGGGTGAGATTACGCTGCGGGTCGAGACGGCGGTCCTTTTCTGCCTGAGCGTGCTCAACTACGAGCTGAAGCTGTCTATTTGACTTGCGAAGGGGGATTTCGGGGGAGACTCTGGGCGGGACGTGCGGAGGCGGTTTCGGAGCTACTTCCGGTATTTGCGGCCGGCACGGGGCCCGTTTGTGATTGGGCTGCTGGCGGGCATTCTGGCGGGTGCGGCCAGCGGATTGGGCATCCCGGCCATGTCGAAGACGGTTTTCCCGATCCTGTTTCAGGATCAGGAAGCGATGAAAGACGTGCCGCAATGGTTGCTGACGGCGGTTGAGAGTCGTTTTGGCGGTGGCGCGCGGGGGCGCGAGGCGCTTCTTGTCGTGAGCTGCGCGTTCATCCCGCTTGTTTTTCTGGCGCGCGCCGCGGGGACCTATTTCAACGCCTATCTTGTCAACAAGGCGGGCTTCCTGGTTTTGGAAGGCATACGTCTCGACGTCTTTGCGAAGCTGCAGGCTCTTCCGTTGTCGTTCTATCACCGGTATCAATCGGGCAATCTCGTCTCGCGGGTGATGAGCGACAGCAACGCGCTGCGAAGGGCGATCGTGCAGGGAGCGTCCGATCTCGTCACGCAGCCGTTCACCCTGTTGATGGCGTTTTCGTTTCTTGTCTACAACGCCATCGTGAGCGAGGGGTTTTTCGTGGTTCTGGTGGCGCTCTTTTCGGTGCCGCTCTGCATCGTGCCGATTCGGATGGCTGGCAAGAAGCTCATCAGGCGATCCCGTCAGATCCAGGCCTTGAAGGGCGAACTCACCGCCAGCCTCACGGAGTCCCTGCAATCGCCGGTCGAGGTGCGGACCTACAACCTGCAGGAAACCCGCCGGAAGGATTTCGCGGAGCGTATCGCCCGCCTTTTCCGGGCGACCTTGAAACGCGTCAAGTACGCCCAGATGATCTCGCCTTCGATCGAGATGGTGGGTGCGCTGGGATTTGGGGTGGCGCTGTATTTCGGGGTCAAGAGCGGCATGAGCCTCGGCGAATTCCTTGCGGTGGGGGCGGCTCTTTACGTCTCCTACGAACCCGTCAAGAGGATTGGCCGGCTCAGCGCCCTGGTGCGGGAAGGCCAGGCCGCCCTCGAGCGCCTCGACGACATCCTGATCGCCGAGGATGCCCTGCCGGAACCCGAAAAGCCGGAGCGGCCCCGGGTGATGCGCGCCACGGTCGAGTTCAAGGAGGCGGAATTCTCCTATCGCGATTCGCCGGCTCTCCGCGACCTGAACCTCGCGGTGGGGGAGGGAGAGGTGGTGGCCCTGGTCGGTCCGACCGGCGCCGGCAAGAGCACCCTTGCGTCCTTGATCCCGCGGCTCCATGACGTGACGAAGGGCGTGGTGGAGGTGAGCGGCCTCGACGTGCGGAAGTGGCGCAAGGCGGAACTGCGCCACCATATTGCGCTGGTTCCGCAGAACCCCACCCTGTTCGCGATGTCGGTGGCCGCCAACATCCGCGTGGGCCGCCCGGACGCCTCCGACGACGAGATCCGCCGCGCCGCGGCCCATGCCCATGCCGACGAGTTCATCGACGGCCTTCCCGAGGGTTATGACACGATGGTGGGCGAGCGAGGGAGCCATTTGTCCGGCGGCGAACGGCAGCGTGTCGCCCTTGCGCGGGCCTTCCTCAAGGACGCCCCCATCCTCATCCTCGACGAGGCCACTTCGGCCCTCGACTCCGACACCGAGGCGCGGATTCAGGACGCGCTCGCCGCCCTCGTCGAGGGAAAGACCACCTTCGTCATCGCGCACCGCTTCAGCACCCTCGCGCTCGCGACCCGCATCGTGGTGATCGAGCGCGGCCGCCTCGCGGGCGATGGGACCCACGAGGAGCTGATGGAGCGCTGCGAGAACTACCGCGTCCTCTACGACCGCCACTCGCTGTGAGTTCCTTGTCCCCGAGCTGCCGGGATCCGGAAGCGATGGAAGGAGCCGCCTTGAGCGGCTGTCCCGCGGCAACCTGCACGCTCCGATCGATCTCGGCGCCCTTGAGTCGCTGAGTTCTGTCCATGTCCTGCGAGAGTTGCACCCGCATCGGGTCGCCTCGGCTTGTTCCGAAGTAGCGGCGGTATTCAGGCCGTCTCTCCGGGTGCCGGTTCCGCGAGGAGGGCCTTGAACCCACAGAAGCGTTTCGAGTTCTCGTTGGGGCGGTCGGGAAGGGGGTCATGGTGGTCGAGGAATTCGCGGCAGATTGCGAAGAAACTTTCCTCGGTCTGGGCCCTCTTGATGCGGTGGTCGAATTCGGGATCGAGCCCTTGGCTGATGTATCCGAGGTAGCGTTTCATTTTGGCGACCTGTTTGCGGGGCCGGCAGGTTTTGCATTCTGCGCGAGCGGTTTCTTCCCAGAGGTGGTGGATGTAGGCGAGGAGGTCGCGGTGATGCGGGCGGGGCGCATCGGGACGCCGCCTGAACGCGGCGCGGAGCTGGTCGAAGATCCACGGATTGCGGATCGCCCCGCGGCCGACCATGAGGCCGGCCGCGCCGGTTTGCCGGAGAAGGGCGCGGCCGGTGGCGGTGTTTACGATGTTGCCGTTTGCGATGATGGGGCAATCGAGCGTTTCCACCGCCTGCCGGATGGATCGGGGGTGGATCGGCGACTGATAGCGTTCCCGGACCGTCCGGCCATGGACCGTGAGAGCGTCGATGGCATGGCGGCGGAAGACCTCGAGGAGAACCTCGAATTCACGGTGGTCGTCGTATCCGAGCCGCGTTTTGACCGTGAAGGGGCCCCTGATCGCCTCCCGCAGAGCACCGAGAATGCGATCCACCCTTGCGGGGTTCCGCAGCAAGCCGCCCCCGGCGTCCTTGCGGCAGACCACCGGTGCCGGGCAGCCGAGATTGAGGTCGATTCCGGCCACCGGATGGGATTCGAGTTCCCGCGCCGTGCGAACGAGGGCCGGGATATCCCGTCCGATCAGCTGCGCGAACACCGGCTTGGAGGTCGGGTTCTCGTCGATCGAGCGCAGGATGCGCCGATCGAGGCGGGAAGTTTGGTAGACCCGGAAATACTCCGAGATGTAAGCATCGGGACCTCCAAAGCGCTCCATCACCCGCATGAATGGCAGGCCGGTCACATCCTGCATCGGGGCAAGAACCAGGAGGGGGTGATTCGTGGAAGGAAGGGAGTTCAAGGGCCGGGGGTTCTTACTCCTTCAGGCTTTGAGATCAAGAACCAGCGAGGCAGGGCCTCGGACCATGATTCATGATTCAGGATTCAGGATTCAGGATTCAGGATGCAGGATGCAGGATTCAGGGCACAGGCGCTGCATCCTGAATCTTGCACCCTGCATCAGGCAGGGCAACCTTGCTGCGGGAAAACTGGACTCATTTGTGACGACTTCCTCCGCCTCGCCGGCGAGGGTGTGATCGCGGGACGCGGCGCGAGCTTCCCGGAAAGCCCGGGCGAAGATGGCCTGACAAGGACGGCATGATGGGTTAGTTGTCCCGGCCCGGAGGGAGAGTTGCCATGAGAAACGATGACGTGAAGGACTGCCAGAGAGCCCGGACCAGGCGGCCGGATGGCCTGCGATGGCGGGGGCCGGCGAGGAATCCGAGCTTGTTGCTCGTGCTGGCAGGAGCGACGTGTTTTGCGGCGGGGGTTCGGGAGTTTGAGTTGGAGGTCGAGGGGGCGGAAGACAAGATCGTGGTGTCTTTGCCGGCGAATCACTCCGCGGGCGGGAAGTTTCCGGCGGTTTTCTATTATCATGGCACGAGCGGGCGGCCGTCGACGTCGCTGATCCGGGCGCATGCCGGGGACGAGGACTGGATCGTGGCGGGGATGGCCTACGCCAGGCGGGGAGTATTCCAACTGACCCCGGCCGGGATGGACGCGGAGATTCGGATCCTGCGAGCCGTGCGGGATCAACTGCGCGAGCGGGCCGGGCTGGACCCGGGACGGGTCTACGTATCGGGGTTCAGCAAGGGCGGATGGGTGAGCGGGCTGCTCCTGCAAAGGGAACGGAGCCTTGCGGGGGCCGCCATCATGGGCGCGGGTCACATGCACAAGCTCGAGGCCGTGCCGAAGCCGTTCAGAAAGAAGGTCCCGGTGTTCGTGGCGGTGGGGCGCCTTGACAACAACTACACGTTTGCGCTCCGGGCCAAGGTGTTCTTTCACAAGCTCGGAGCGAGGGTCGAGATGGAGACTTGGCGCGGGATCGCACACAGCTTTCCCAAGTATGGATCGAAGGGCCTGCGGGAATGGTTCGAGTTGCAGCGCGGGGTGTCGCCCGACCGGAAGGAACTCGAAGGCGAGTTGCGCGCGATCCTTGACCTCGAGGGGTTCGAGAAATGGTGGGCGCTGATCGAGTTTCGCGAGCGGCCGTTCGTGCGGGCCACCGAGGGACTGGCGGACAAGATCGACCGCCTTCGTGAGGAGGTTGAACAGGACCCGGCGACCGCGCGGGAAGGGCGAATCCTGAAAGAGAGCCGCCGGCTCCTCCGCCGGGAGATCGGAATGAAGACGATCGAGGACCTCGAGAAGATCTGTGCCGGATACGAGCGCATCGTGAAGGGTGCGCCGAAGAGCCCGCAGGGCGAGGCCGCCAAGAACGACCACCAGCGCGTCGCGAAGAACCTCGAGATGGCCCGGGAACAACAGGCCGAAATGGAACGCCGCCGGAAGGAACTCGAAGTCGACGACAAGATCGAACGGCGCGGAATTCCCTTGAACCCGTTGATCCGGTGAGAGAGAAGAAGCGACTCACCATGAAGAGCTATCGAAAGGAACTCTGGTTCGAGACGCCCTCGCGGCGGGCGTTCATCAACATCACCCCCGAGGTTGAAGCGTGCCTGCAGGAGAGCGGGGTCCGGGAGGGATTGGTCCTTGTAAACGCCATGCACATCACCGCCTCGGTCTTCATCAACGACGACGAAAGCGGGCTTCACGCGGACTACGAGAAGTGGCTCGAGGAACTCGCCCCGCACGCCCCGGTAAGCCAGTATGCCCACAACCGGACCGGGGAGGACAATGCCGATGCTCACCTGAAGCGGCAGGTCATGGGGCGCGAGGTGGTGGTGGCAGTCACTGACGGACAACTCGATTTCGGAACATGGGAGCGCATCTTCTACGGCGAGTTTGACGGGCGACGGCGGAAACGCGTGCTGGTGAAGATCATCGGGGAGTAGGGGAACGCGGGAGGGGCCTCACACGAAGGCACGATGGGGTTTGATTTGTGAGGATGGTTTTGGCAGGGCAGGGCGTCCGGGGCAGGACTCGTCCTGATCCCCCAAGGCGTATTCCCGGTTTGCGACGGGCAAGCTGCGGCGCTTGCCACCGTGCTCCACACGGGGGCGGATCGGGTGCGTCCGGCATGCGCTGCTTGGCATCGGGCCGGGGGCTGATTAGGGTTCGGGCATGGTGCACGGGGCTGAGATCACGATTGCGACGAAGGGGTTTTCCGACATTCACGACATCACGGGCCGGGTTGAGGGGGTGATTGGGGAGAGCGGGGCGAGGTCGGGGCTGGTGGGGGTGACGGCGGTGGGGTCGACGGCCTCGGTGACGACGATCGAGTTTGAGCCGGCGTTGGTGCAGGATTTTCAGAACAAGCTTGAAGAGTTTGCGTCCCGGACATGGGAGAGCCTGCACTCGAAGACGTGGGGCGACGACAACGGGTTTTCGCATGTGCGCGCCTCGATGATGGGCCCGGGGGTTTGCCTGCCGTTCCGGGACGGGGCGCTCATCCTCGGGACATGGCAGCAGGTGGTGGTGATCGATCACGACAACCGGCCGCGGCAGCGCAGGGTGTACGTGCAGGTAATCGGGGAGTAGGACGGGCGGAGTTCAGGAAGTCATTTTTCGGGTTTGCCGGGCCGAGGGCTGAACCGGTAGAGGTAGTTCATGAGCGGAGGTGCGGAGTCGGGGGGGGCGGACCGCCGGGTGTTCCTCGGGTGGGATCGGCCGTTTATCGAGGTGGTGGCGGAGTGGCTGCTCGAGCGGCGGGCGGAATTGCCCGGGATGCTGGTGGTGGTTCCGACGGCGCAAAGCGGGCGGCGGCTGCGGGAGCGGTTGGCGGAAGGCGGGGGAATCCTTGGGCCGCGGGTGGTGACGCCTTCGTGGTTCATCGAGGCCGAGGCGGCGGCGCCGGACGAGGTGGAATTGGCGGCGTGGGTTGAAGTGCTGGAAGCGTTGCCGGATTGGCGGCCCTACGCGGATGCGTTTCCGCGACCGCCGGGCGAAGGGGAAGTCCGGGGATGGGCGGTGGCGCTGGGGAAGTCGCTGGCGGGGCTGCGACGGATGTTGCAGGAGGCCGGGTTGATGATCGCGTCGGCGGCGGCACGGATGGTGGGCACGGTCGAGGAGGGGCGTTGGGCGGCTCTGGCGCGGCTCGAGGGGCTGGTGGAGAAGCAATTGGACGGCTGGGGGTTTCGGAGCAAGAACGCGGTCATGGCGAGAGATGGTTTCACCTTGCCGCCGACGGTGCGGGAGGTGGTGGTGGCCGGGGTGACCGACGCCTGGCCGGTGGTCGTGAAGCGCTGGGCGGACTTCGAGGCGCCGGTGCGGGTGCTGGTCGGAGGTCCCCCCGAGGCCGGCGTGGATGAATGGGGAAGACCGATCGAGGAGGTTTGGGGGGAGTGTGAACTGCCATGGCCGGAGGGAGAAGCCGGATCGGTGCAGGTGGCCGCCGACCCGCGACAGCAGGCGGAGTTGATGACGGAGGCGGTGGCGGCACGGGGATCCGCCTCGGACGAGGTGGCGTTGGGGGCGGCCGACGAGGAGGTGGCGGCGGAGGCGGTGCGGGCCTTCGGAAGGCGGGGGTGGGTGGTCTTTGATCCCGCGGGCGCGGGATCGGTTCCGGGGCTGGGGCGGTGGTTGGGATTGTGGCGGGCGTGGCTGGCGGAGCCGCGGCTGGGGACGGCGGCGGACCTCCTTGCGCGAAGCGAGACGGGCGTGCTGGTGAAGGGGAGACGGGCCCAGAAGGCTTGGGCCCTCACGAAGGCGCGCGACGAGTGGTTGGCCGATCGAACCGGCGACGTGCGCCGGTTGCTGGAAGGCGGGCTTCTGCGCGAAACCGAACGGGAAGGGATGCAGGAATTGTCAGAGGCGCTGGGTGCCTTGGAAGGGTGGCGGGAGCAGTTTTTGCGGGAGGGATTCATACGGGGGATGGAGCGTCTGACGCCGCTGCTGGCGCGGACGTCGGACCGGGCCGGGGAGGAGGCCGGGATGGTCATGGAGTTCGTTGAGGCGGTGCGGAGCGTGGCCGGCGTGGTCGACCGGGAGGCGGGGTTCTGGCTGGACATTCTGTCGTCGAGTTTGCCGATGCGGCGCGGGGCGGCGCCGGACGGGCGGGTTCTTGATGTTCCCGGCTGGCTGGAGCTGCCGTTCGAGGGGGGGCGGCACCTTGTGGTGGGCGGGATGAATGAAGGCAGGGTTCCGGGGCGCGGCGGTGGCGAGCCATGGCTGAGCGAATCCGCGCGGCGAGAGTTGGGTCTGATGACAGACGGCCGGCGGGCCGCGCGGGACGCCTTTCTCATGCGCGGCATGGTCGAGGCGCGGCGGAACGGGGGATGGGTCGATGTGATCTGCGGCAAGACGAGCGCGAGCGGCGACAATCTGCTGCCGTCGCGGCTCCTGTTGGCGGCGGATCGCGACGAACTGCCGGGACGGGTGACGACGCTCTTCAGGAAGACGGAACCGCCCGACGCGGCTTTGCATTGGGCGGCGGACTGGACCTGGCGGCCGCCGCCGGCGCCGCAACCGGCATCGTTGTCGGTGACCGCCTTCCGGGACTACCTTGCCTGCCCGCTGCGGTTCTATCTGAAGCACCTTGCGGGGATGTTCGGCACCGAGGCGGAGCGCGGGGAGTGGGATGCGCGCGACTTCGGCACGGTGGCGCATGCGGTGCTGGAGCGCTGGGGACGGGACGAGGAGGCCCGCGACTACTCGAAGACGAAGGCGATCGGAGAATGGCTTGAACGGGCCATGGGTGAGGTCGTCGAGGAGTGGTTCGGGGAGCGCCTCCCGCTGGCGGTCGGGATCCAGCGCGAAGTCCTGCGCCAACGGTTGTGGTGGTTCGCGCGGGCGCAGGCCTGCGAGCGGGCCGAAGGCTGGATGGTGCGCGAAGTCGAGAAGAAGATCACCCTCGACATCGGCGGCATCGAGGTGCGCGGCAAGGTGGACCGCATCGACGAGCACAAGGACGGTCGCTGGCGGGTGCTCGATTACAAGACGGGGAACATCAGGTCGGCGGAAGGCGAACACCGCACCCGGATCACGAAGGCGACCCGCATGCCGGTCCACCTCGAAGGCGACGAGCGTTTGGTGGCGCGGCGAACGGACGGGAAGGGGAGGGAACTGCTGATGGTGTGGCGCAACCTGCAGCTTCCGCTCTACGCGGCGGCGGAGACGGGGCGGGCGCCGGAGGCGGGGTACTTTCTGCTGGGGTCCACCGAGTCCGGGGTGCGGGTGGAATGCTGGGAGGGCTTCGAGGCGGCGGATCGCGAGGATGCCGTGAACTGCGCCGCGATGGTGGCGGAGGGGGTTCTCGCGGGCAGGTTCTGGCCGCCGGCGGAACGGGTGGCGTGGGATGACTTCGCGGAACTGGGAATGGGGCGAAGCCTCGAAGAGACGATGGAGCGACCGGAGGGAGGGCAGGCATGATGATCCTCGATAAGAACCTGATGATCCTTGCCTCGGCGGGCTCGGGGAAGACCTATCAACTGAGCAACCGCGTCATCGGGTTGACGGCTTTGGGGGCGGACCCGCGGGCCATTGCGGCCCTGACCTTCACGCGCAAGGCGGCGGGGGAGTTTGCGGACGAGATTCTCTCGAAGCTGGCGCAGGCGGCGGGGGAGGAAGGGGCGGCGGCCCGGCTGCGGGAGGAGACGGGCGTCTCGGATGCGGACTTCGCGGAGACCCTGCAACGAGTGGTGAGGGCCCTCCCCGAGATGACGCTCGGCACGCTGGACGGATTCTTCACGCGGGTAGTACGAGGGTTCCAGTATGAGCTGGGCCTGACCGGGGGGGCGTTCGCGCTGCTGGAAGGGGCGGCGCAGGCGGCGGCGGTGGACGAGATCCTTGCAGGCATTCTGCGCGACGCGCTGGGAGGGGAGGAGGGGGAGGAGTTTCTGCACGCCTTTCGCCGGGCGACCGCGGGCCGGGAGGAGCGACGGATCGTCGACCTGCTGCGGGAATTCGTCGCGACATGGCACGCCTTGTGGCGCGACGGGGTTCCGGAAGCCGAGTGGGGGCCGGCGGTCCTGTTGGGAGAGGGCGAGCCGGAGACGTGGGGAGCCGCCAAGGGGCGTCTTCTCGGGCCGTTGCGGCAGGCCCTTGACGGCGTGACGTGGACCGACAAGCGGCAGCGGGGGGCTTTCGAGAAGGTGCTCGATGCGATGGAAGAACACACCACCGGGAGCGGCGTGCTGGGGAAGGCGCCATCGTTGTTCGGGCGGATCGTGGAGGCGGCGGCGGGCTCGTCCGGGGAACTGGCTCTGACGTATCAGAAGCCGTTCACGGTGGCGGGCCGGGCGGCGGATCTCCTGCGGGAGGCGGTGCGGGCGGCGGCTTGCGCGGAGCTGGCGGCGGCCCTTGATCGCACGCGCGCGATCTGTGAGATCGTGAAGGTCTTTGATGCCGCCTGCGAGCGGCGCTTGCGGCGGCGGGGGATGCTGGGGTTCGACGACGTGAAGCGCCTGATGGGCCAGTGGGTGAGCGGCGAGGAAGCGCGCCTGCGGCGGGAGGCGGTCGATTTCCGGCTCGACGCGCGCTATCAGGACTGGGGGCTGGACGAGTTTCAGGACACGAGCCGGGCGGAATGGGTGGGGATCGAGCCGCTGCTGGACGAGGCGGCGAGCGGGGAGGAATCGAGCCTCTTCATCGTGGGGGACAAGAAGCAGGCGATCTACGGCTGGCGGGGCGGCGAGGTGGCCTTGTTTGACGAGGCCCGGGCACGGTATGGAAGGGGGATGCGGGTCGAGACGATGCCGGTCTCGTGGCGTGCCTGCCCGCAGGTGCTCGATCTGGTGAACCAGGTTTGCGGGGATCGCGAGACGATGGCGGGGCTGTTTGGAGAGGAAGCGGCGGCGCGATGGGAGTGGGAGGAACACGAGGCGGCGCCGCCCCGGCAGGCGGATGATCAGCGGGGCGAGGCCCGGGTGGAAACGGTCGAGGGTCAGCGCGAGGAACGCCTTGCCCGCATGGTGGAAGTGATGCGGGAGCTGGGGGTGGGACAGCGGGAAATGACCTGCGGGGTGCTGGTCCGGACCAACTCGGAGTTGCGGCTGGCGGCGGACGGTCTGCGTTCCGCGGGCTACGAGGTGATTGAAGAAGGCCGGCGCCGGCCGTGTGGGGACAACGGTCCGGGGCTCGCCCTGAGGTGTCTGGTGCATTGGCTGGCTTATCCCGCGGACCGTCATGCATGGGGCGTGGTCGGGATGTCACCCTTCGGGACGTTGTTGACGGAACGGTATGGAGACGCGTGGCAGGCGGCTTGGGAGGGACTCCTTGAGGAAGCGCGGCTTGACGGGTTGGCAGGCATGGCGGAGGGGATGGTGGAACCGTTCTGGCCGGAGTGGTCGGAGTTCGGGCGGCGGCGGGCGGGGGACGTGATTGCGGCCCTTGCCGGGATCGATGCGCTTGGCGGCACGGTGCGGGAGGCGGCGCGGCTGCTTCCGGAGATCGAGGTGGCGCAGGCGCCTGGCGTGGCCGCGGTGCAAGTCATGACGATTCACAAGGCGAAAGGGTTGGGATTCGACGTGGTGATGCTGCCCGAGATCTCCGACGAGCAGGTTCCGAAGCGGGGGCACTTCGACAAGGCGGACGGGGAAGGATGGCTGAGCGAGATGCCGGCCGACTGGGCCCGGGACCTGACCCCGGAACTGGTCGAGGCCGAATCGAGGTGGCGGGTCCGGGAGCGTTACGAATCCTTCTGCGTCCTCTACGTGGCGCTGACGCGGGCCCGGCGGGGGGTTTACGTGTTTCTGCCCGCTCCACCGAAGAGCCGCAAGGCGGGAACGCGGTGGGCCTCGCTGGCGGAGTGGGTCTCGCAGTCGTGCGGGTTGCGGGAGGATCCGGCCGCGACGTGGTCCTCGGGCCGCCGTGACTGGGCGGATCTCGTGCCGGCCGCGGCGGAGCGCCCCCGGAAGCCGTCGGAGGCTCCGTTGGGCGCGGCCCGCCCGCGACGCGCCCGGCTTTCGCCCTCCGCCGCGAAAGGGAAGGAGGCCGCGGCGGCCGCGACGGGTTCGGCGGCGGGAAGGAGCTTCGGCAGCGAGGTGCACCGCCTCTTCGAGAGGGTCCGCTGGGTGGACGACGGACTCGATCATCTCGGGAGCGGACCGGCCGCCGATCTGGTCCGCGCCTGCCTTGCAACGGACGAGATCGTCGCGCTTTTCGAGGAGCGCGAGGGCCTCGAGGTTCTGCGCGAGGTGCCGCTCGAAATCATCCTCGACGGGAAATGGATGAGCGGGGTGGTGGACCGGTTGCACGTCTTCCGCGATTCAGGCGGCGCCGTCGTCCGGTGCGAGGTCATCGACTTCAAGACCGACCGGGTCGAGTCGGGTGAGGAACTTGTCGAGCGCTACCGCGGCCAGACGGCCGCCTACCGCAGGGCGGTCGGACGGATCCTCGACTTGCCGGAAGCCAGTGTGAGCTGCCTGCTGGTGTCGACGGGCCTGAAGAAGATCTTCGGCTGTTAGGCGGACTTGGCGGATTCGCCGCGACTCGGGTTGTGCGTCCCGGATTTCGATGCGCCCGCACCAGGAATTGGGACGGGCGGATGGGGGTGTGGTGGGTCGGCAAGGTTGATCGGCGGACCGGGGCCGGTCCACCCTACCCGGTGTGGATGTGACGCATGGTGAGCGAGCCTCAAACCGGAGGACACCGGTGCTGATTTCGGCGGGTCACGCCGACAGAAACTCCAGCAGAGTGTCGGGCGTGACGATGGTAGTCTTCGCGTCGGGATAGGCGTCGGTGAAGGCTTTCGGAATCCGCGTTCCGCGGGCCCGGCGCTTGATCTCCGCGCCCAGCAGCCGTCCGTCGCCCTCCTCGACGTAGTCGACCTCCTGCTGCTGGTGGGTGCGCCAGAAGTAGGAGGTGAAGTCCCGCCGGGCGTTCTGCAGCGCCTTGATGCGCTCCACGATCACGAAGTTCTCCCAGAGGGCGCCGGCGTCGGTGCGCATCTCGACCGGGTTCAGGTTGTTGATCAGGGCGTTGCGGATCCCCACGTCCCAGAAATACACCTTGCGCATTTTTTTCAACTCGTTGCGCAGGTTGCGGCTGAAGGGCATGAGCCGGAACACCACAAAAGCCTGCTCGAGCACTTCGAGGTAGTTCCCGACCGTCACCTTGTCCACCCCGAGCATCGAACTCAGTTCGGTGAACGAGACCTCGTTGCCCACTTGCAGCGCCAGGGCCCGCAGAAGTTTGTCAAGGACCTCCGGACGCCGGATGTCGCGCCACGCGAGGACATCCTTGTAGAGGTAGCTCCCAGCCAGCTCGCGGAGGATCTCCGCCGCCCGGTCCCTGCCGGAGGTCGCCACCGCGGGATACATCCCAAAGACCAGCCGGGTGTCCAACAGGCGCCTCGTCTCCCGCGGCGCTTCGGTGGCGCCCAACTCCCCCAGCGAGAGCGGGTTGAGATGCAGCTCAAACTTGCGGCCAGTCAGCGGTTCCGCGGTGCGATTGGCCAGTTCGAAGGACGACGACCCCGTCGCAACTATCTGCGTCTCCGGCATCGTGTCCACCGCCAGCTTGAGGGTCAGCCCGATGTCCCGAACCCGCTGCGCCTCGTCGATCACCACCAGCCTGGCGGAGCCGAAGAAATGCCTCAGTTCGGTCGAGGTGCGCTCCTCAAGGGATTCCCTCACATCCGGCTCGTCGCAGTTCAAGTAAACCTTGGGCCCGTCAAACCGTCCCAGCAACTCCTGCATCAGCGTCGTCTTGCCCACCTGCCGGGCCCCGTAGACCACCAGAATCCTGCCCTCGAAAAGGCGGTCCTCCAGAACCGGCAAGAGATCTCGTGCGATCATATTCACCTGATTTAATATAATCAGGTGAATATGATAGGCGTATTTTCACCAAGATCAAGGATGAACCGGCGATCGCTGGATGGGCGGGCGTCACGGTGCGGCCGGTCGGGCGATGCGGAAGCCGGTGGTGACGTTCTCGTTGTTGGGGGTGGTCTCGAAGCTGGAGGTCGACTTCAAGACCGGACGCGTCGAGTCGGGTGAGGAACTCGTCGCGCGCTACCGCGGCCAGATGGCGGCCTACCGGAAGGCGCTGGCGCGGATTTTCGATCTGCCCGAGTCCGAGGTGCGCTGTCTGTTGGTGTCGACGAGTTTGAGGCGGGTTCTTGATTGCCGGGGTGGCGGCCTCGGAGGTTGTTGAAGGCGGCCATCGTGGCCGCCCCTTGACCGGGAGTCGTTCAATCCGTTCCGATGTCCGGGGTGAGTTGACAGGCGGCGCGGCCTTGGTCCTTGGCGAGGGTGACATGGGCGGCGGGTTGGCGGCCGCCGGGCAGGGTGGCGGTGACGCGGTGACTGCCGAAGAAGGCGCGGGTTGTGAAGCGGCCATCGGGATCGGTCTTGCCGGTGTCACGGGTCCACCATTTCCGTTTGATGTGATCATGGAGGGCGGTGAAGGCGGGTTTCGGGGAGAGATCGCGGCGCAGGAGGCCGGCGGGGGCGCCCTGCCATGCGAGCGCGTCGGAGAGATCCCACCATGTGATGGCCTCGACCGCCGGGTGGCTGAAGAGGAGGGTGTAGAAAGCGACGGCTTCGCGAGCCTGTGATTCCTCCATCTCCGGCGAGGTGGCCTGCCACCTGCCGCCGGTTTTCGGTCCGCTGACCAGCGTGACTTCGGTGAAATGCAACGGCAGGCCGAAGCGGCTGAAACGCTCGCAGACTTTCCATGTTTCGGAAGCCGGCCAGAGGCCGTCGTGCATGTGGGTCTGGATGCCGATCGCGTCGCAGAGGGAATCGCCGTTGGTCTGGAGGGTGCGGATGATCTCCTGATAATTGGGGCCGGCCTGGTAGTCGTTGATGAGGAGGGTGGCGTCCGGATTGGCGCGGCGGGCGATCTTGAAAGGGGTGGAGGTGAACTCCCCGACGCCGATTTCACGGACGAGGTCGGTCATGGTGGTTTGGCTGGTGGTGGGCCGGAACGGGTGGGCTGCTTCGTTGACGACGTCGAAGATATCGATTTTGCCGCGGAAGGCGGCGACGCAGCGGGCGACGCGGGCGTCGGAGAGCCGCCTGACCTCGTCGAGGTCGTCCGGGAGCCACTTCGGGCTTCCGGCGGGATGGTTCCAGACCAGCGGGTGCCCTTTGGTGGTGATGTCGTGCCGGCGGCACCAAGCGGCGATTTCCATGATCCGTCGCTTGCGGGTTTTGCCCGGTTCATTCTCGTAGGTTGACCAGTAGAAGGGGAGGGTGGCGAAGTTGAAGAGGCTGGCGAAGCGGCCGGCGTAAAGCCGGTTCTGATCCGGAGTCGACAGGCGGCCGAAGGCGTAGATGTTGCAGCCGAAGAGGAACTCGTGGCGGGTCTGTTCGACACGCACCTCGGCGCCGGGGACGGGATGGCCGGATTCATCGAGCACGGTCACTTCGAGCAAGCCCATCCGGTGTTCGCGGATGCGCTCCGGAGGGGAGGCGTTCAGGATCCCGCCCGCGTTCCAAAGAAGGGTGAGAACAAGAAGGACGGGCAGACGAAGGCGGCGGTACGGTGGCGGGTTCATGTCATCTCCGGTTCGGACACTTTCTCCCGCTCTTGGGGGATCTGACCGCCGGCCATGTTGGCGGGGTCGAGGGCCTCGGCGAGCTGGTCGGTGGTGATATGGAGGTCGGGGAGGAGTTCGGTGCAGATCTCGCGGACGGTGCGGCCGGTTTCGACGGACTCCTTGGCGATCTTGCTGGCGAGGTCGTAACCGATGATGGGGGCGAGGGAGGTGACCATCGAGAGGGAGTGCTCGATGAGGCTCTTGCAGTGTTCGCGGTTGGCGGTGATGTCCTTGATGCAGCGTTCCCGGAAGACGGTGCAGACATTGGCGAGGAGGCGGATGCTTTCGAGGAGACACTTCGCCATGACGGGCATGAAGACGTTGAGTTCGAAGTGGCCGTTGGCGCCGCACCATGTGACGGTGGTTTGATTGCCGAAGACGCGGGCCGCGGCCATCGTGACGGCCTCGCTCATGACGGGATTGACCTTGCCGGGCATGATGGAGGAGCCGGGCTGGGTGGGAGGGAGGGAGATTTCGCCGATGGCGCAGCGCGGGCCGGAGCCGAGGAGGCGGATGTCGTTGGCGATCTTGAAGAGGGCGGCGGCGATGGTGTTGAGCTGGCCATGGCACTCGACGAGGCCGTCCTTGGCGGCCTGGGCCTCGAAGTGGTTGGGGGCTTCGCGGAAATCGATGCCGGATTCGTTTGCGATGAACGCGATGGCCTTTCCCGGGAAGGCGGGGTGGCAGTTGAGGCCGGTGCCGACGGCGGTGCCGCCGAGAGCGAGTTCCCGGACCGCGTCGAGGGCGCGTTCGGTTCGCGGGACGGCGTTGGCGGCCTGGGCGGCGTATCCCGAGAACTCCTGGCCGAGGCGGACGGGGGTGGCGTCCATCAGGTGGGTGCGCCCGATCTTGAGGACATCATGGAACTCGGTGGCCTTGGCGGCAAGGCTGTCATAGAGCGACCGGACGGCCGGGAGGAGATCGTTTTTCAGGGCGACGCCAACCGCGATGTGCATGGCGGTAGGGAAGGTGTCGTTCGACGACTGGCCCTTGTTGACGTCGTCGTTCGGGTGGACGGGCTTTGCATCGCGGGGTGCGTCGACGGGGACGCCGGCCAGTTGCGCGCAACGGTTGGCGATCACCTCGTTGACGTTCATGTTGGTCGAGGTGCCGGAGCCGGTCTGGTAGACATCGACGGGGAAATGGCGGTCGTGAAGGCCCTCGAAGACCTCGCGGGCGGCCTGTTCGATGAGGTCGCGCTTGTTTTTGGGGAGGTGGCCGAGTTCGCCGTTGGCGCGGGCGGCGGCCCATTTGATGAGGCCGTAGGCGTGGATGATCTCGGGGTCGACCGGTTCGTGGGAGATCGGGAAGTTGAGGACCGCGCGCTCGGTCGAGGCGCCATACAGGGAGTCGGCGGGGACGGACATTTCGCCCATCGAGTCGCGTTCGATGCGAGTCTGGTTCATGGCCGGACAAGCAAGCGCGAATCGGGGCGGAAGGGAAGCGCGGAGATGTAAGGAAATCACCCCGGCGGGCAAAAATGCCTTGATTCGCGGCGGAATCGCGGTAAGAGACGCCTCCCCATGGCCAGAAAGAGCTGGATCGAGCGCAACAAGCGCAAACAACGAGCCGTCGCGAAGTATGCCGAGCTGCGTCGTCAATTGAAGGCGGAGAAGGATTACGAGGGATTGAGCATGCTTCCGCGGGACGCCAGTCCGACGCGGGTTGTGAACCGGTGCCAGTTCACGGGGCGGCGGCGCGGGTATATGCGGCGCTTCAAGCTGTCGCGGATTGCCTTTCGGGAGCTGGCCTCGGCGGGGATGATTCCCGGCGTGACAAAATCGAGCTGGTAAGGTATGATGACCATGCTCGACGAGCGGCGGCAATGAACGTCCCTGCCCGCCGCGTCCGCAATGCCACTTTACGAGTATCTCTCCGAGAATCCCGACGACCCTGACCGAAGTTGTCGCATTTGTGCGCGGGGATTCGAGCTGAGGAGGCCGGTGGATCGCGAGCCGCTGGAGCGTTGTCCGCTGTGCAAGAATCCGGTTCGCAAGCGGGTGAGCCGGGTGCATTCGCCGCGGATGGCGAAGCCGTTTTCGGTCGGTGCGGCGAAGGCCGCCGGGTTCACGGTGCTCGAGAAGCGGGACGAGGGGGTTTTTGAGAAGCAATGATCGCGCTGGCGAGCACCGTGGAGGGGGTGGCGGCGATGCTGGCTTCGATGCCGGCGGCGGTGGGGGCGGAGTATCCCTCGCTCCTGGAGAGCCTGCTGTATCTGGCGGGGATCGTGTTTTTTCTTCTTCTGAACGCCTTCTTCGTGGCTTCGGAGTTTGCGATCGTGAAGGTTCGGCCGAGCCAGATCGCGGCGGGGGAGAAGGAGAAGCCGCGCCGGTCGGTGATCGCGAAGCGGGTGGTGTCGAACCTTGACATGTATCTTTCGGCGAACCAGTTGGGGATCACGATTGCCTCTCTGGCGCTGGGGTTCCTTGGCGAGCCGTTTGTGACGGCGCTGGTGGGTCCGACGTTGCGGCAGGTTCCCTGGCTGCCGGAGAACGCGATTTATCTGATTTCGCTTATCCTGGCGTACACTTCGTTCACGTTCCTGCACGTGGTGGTGGGCGAGTTGCTGCCGAAATCGATTGCGATCCGGAAGGCATTACCGGTGACGCTGCACCTGGTGCGGCCGCTGCATTTCTTTTTCGTGGTGTTCCGTTGGGCGATCGTGATTCTTCAGGGCTCGGCGAACTGGCTGCTGAAGCACATTTTCCGGATTGACCCGGTGGTGGGTGGGGAACATGTGCACAGTTCGGACGAGCTGGCCCTGCTGGTGGCGGAGAGCGAGCGACAGCAGGAGGTGACGGAGACGGAGCGGGAGATTCTCGAGAACGCCCTTGAACTGAACGACCTGAAGGTGATGGACGTCATGACGCCGCGCAGCGACGTGATCGCCCTTGATGTGAATGACAGCTTCGAGAAGAATCTCGAGTTGGCGACGCGCACCAAGCACACCCGGTTTCCGCTGGTCCGGGGGCATCTGGACCGGGCCCTTGGGCTGATTCACATCAAGGACATCCTGACGCTGATCGGGAGCGAGGATCCGGACCTGATGCGCATCAAGCGGGAGTTGAAGGTGGTTCCGGAGACGATGCCGCTGGATGTTCTGCTGACGTTTTTCCTGAGGGAGCGGGCGCACCTTGCGATGGTGGTGGACGAGTTCGGGGATCCTTCGGGGCTGGTGTTTCTTGACAACGTGATCGAGGAACTGGTGGGGGACATTCAGGATGAATTCGACAACGAGCGGAGCGCCTTTGTGCGGGTGAACGACCGGGAGTTCATCGTCGAGGGGGCCATCAGCCTGAACGACCTTTCGGACTGCGTTCCGGAACTGGAGCTGGAAAGCGGGGAGGTGACCACGGTGGGCGGCTACATCACCCAGCAGTTGGGCAACCTGCCGAAGGCGGGAGACACGGTCGAGATCGAGGGATTCGAGGCGAAGGTGACCAGCACCGACGGCCGGCGGGTCGGCCAGGTGCACTTCCGGAAGGTCGAAGCGGCGGAGAGCGAGGACCAGAAAATCGAGGGGGCGGCGTGAGGGGCTCGAGGGGCCTTAGGGTTGGTTGGCGACGGCTTCGACGATATGGGGGTTGAGGTCGTGGTTGATGGCCTCGACGGAGACGCGGATGGCGTTCCGGATGGCGAGGGCGGAGGAGGATCCGTGGGCGATGATGACGACGCCATTGACGCCGAGGAGGGGGCTGCCGCCGTAGGATTCGTAGTTGGTGCGGTGTTTGACGGCGCGGAAGGCGCCGCCCGCGAGCAGGGCGCCGGCCATGCGGAGGGGGCCGCGGCGGAATTCGATCCGGAGCCATTTGGACATGGCCTTGGCGGTGGCTTCGCAAGTTTTGAGGACGACGTTTCCGGTGAAGCCGTCGCAGAGGCAGACGTCGAGGCGGGACTCGAAGAGGTCGTGCCCCTCGACGTTGCCGAGCCAGTCGAAGGGGGCGGCGCCGGAGGCGGCGAGTTCCTTGAGGAGGGTGAAGGCTTCCTTGGTGAAGGCGGTTCCCTTTTCGTCTTCTTCGCCGTTGGACATGAGGCCCACGGTTGGTTTCGGGACGTGGAGGACGTGGCGGGCGTAGACGGCGCCCATGAGGGCGTATCCGACGAGGTGGCTGGGTCTGGCCTCGGGGTTGGCGCCGGCATCGAGGAGGTTGCAGACGCCGTGTTCGTTGGGGATGGGGGAGGCGATTCCGGCGCGTTCGACGCCGGGGAGGAGGCGGAGTTTGAGGGTGGCGGCGGCCACGGCGGCCCCGGTGTTGCCGGCGCTGATGACGGCGGCGGCGTCCCCGTTTTTGACGAGGTCGGTGGCGACGGCCACGGAGGACTGTTTTTTGGCGCGGAGAGCCCGGACGGCGGGTTCGTGCATTTCGATCACTTCCGGGGCCGGGACGATTTCGACCCGGGGGCCACGGAGGCCATGGGCATCGCACTGGGCGCGGATGGCGGATTCGTCGCCGACCATGAAGAGGCGTTGGATGTCGGGGCGGAGGCGCAGAGCCTCGCGGGCGCCGGTGACGATCACGCCCGGGGCCTGGTCCCCGCCCATGGCATCCAGCGCGATTTTCATGAGGGAGGACGGGGGACCGCAAATTCCGGGCGGGGCGGGGAAGGCCGCCTCAGGCCATGAGGAGGGACGGGGGACTCCACCGCCGGCGGGCGGGTGGTGCGACGAAGGGGTGGCTAGAGCGCATCCACGTCGAGAACCTGGCGCTCGCGATAGAAGCCGCAGGAGGGGCAGGCGATGTGACCCGGGATGCGGCTTCCACACTCGGGGCAGGTTTGGAGCAGGGGGCGGCGCCAGCGGTTGGCGCCCCGGCGAGTGCGCTGCTTCATTTTCGAGGTTCTGCGTTTCGGGACTGCCATGGTGAGGGGATGGTCAGGAAGGTTCGTCCGGAGTTTTGAGCGCATCGAGAGCGGCCCAACGGCTGTCTCCATGAGCGGCGGGCGGGCTCTCTACATCATTCGTCCCGAGGTTGTCCACTGCTAAATAGCGGCGGTCGATTTCGCAGGGCTGGGGGTCGTCGCCCTTGTCGCAGCGCGGGTAGGCCGGGAAGTTGAGGAGGATTTCCTCGCGCAACGCATCGGTGACGTCGATTTCGTGCCGGTCCCGGATTTCGAGGGAGATGGCGGCGTTTCTCAGTTCGATCGTCTGTTTGAAGAGGACGAGGGTTCGGACGCACTGGAACTCGAAGGGGGCCCGGAGGGTGCCGAGCAGGAGCAATTCGCTGCCGAACCGCTGGGCGTGCAGGCGATAGGCGAGGGGCCCGAGGGGGCGGGCGTCCTTCTCGGGGAGGTCGAAGATTTCCGGGGAAAGCTCGCCGGAGAGCGTTTTCCCCTCCTCGGGCAGGGTGCTGAGGTCAATCACGAGCTGTTTCATGTGACGAATGTAGGTTGATTATTGCGCAGGGACTATTGAAATAAGCTCCCGTGGAGCGCATTTCGCCGCATGTTCTGCTCGGGGCTTACACCGAGGGCGTCTTTCCGATGGCGGAAGGGGGGGAGATTCTGTGGTTTTCGCCGCTGAAGCGGGGCGTGATTCCGTTGGACGAGCGGTTTCATGTCCCGCACGGGCTGAAGCGCACGCTGAAGCGGCGGCGGTTCGAGCTGCGCTGGGACACGGCGTTCCGGGAGGTGATGGAGGGGTGTGCGGCGCGGGAGGAGACGTGGATCGACAAGGTCCTCATCGAGAGCTATTGTCATTTGCAGGAATTGGGATTCGCGCACTGGGGGGAGAGCGGGGACGGGGGGGGTTTGCAGGGGGGGCTGTATGGGGTGGCGCTGGGGAAGGCGTTTTTCGGCGAGTCGATGTTCAGCCGGAAGCCGGACGCGAGCAAGGCGACGCTGGTGCATCTGGTCGAGCGGCTTCGGGAGGGCGGATATCTCCTTCTGGACACGCAATGGATGTCCGACCATCTCCGGCAGTTCGGAGGGATGGAGGTGCCGCGGGACGAGTATTTTGCGCTGTTGGACGCGGCGCTGGAGGGCATCGAGGACTCCGACAGCCTTTGACGCCCCTTCCTTGGTGAGATCAGTAGAGGAGCG
>Ga0180436_10000990_pt1 | contig 28412 bp, 17 predicted proteins | sample SS_ome_2_FD_132434 | JGI IMG/M metagenome (GOLD analysis project Ga0180436, IMG submission 132434) | Hypersaline lake sediment archaeal communities from the Salton Sea, California, USA - SS_3_S_2 metaG | ecosystem: Environmental > Aquatic > Non-marine Saline and Alkaline > Hypersaline >... | reverse complement strand
TGTAGATATGGAAAAGGAAACGATGCACCTGATCGAAATTAAGGAACTGCGAAAGGCTTTCGGGCCGATCGTCGCCGTCGACGGAATATCGTTTACCGTCGACAAAGGCGACGTGCTGGGCTTTCTTGGGCCAAACGGCGCCGGCAAGTCCACGACAATGAAAATGTTGAGCGGATTTCTGCCCCCAGACGGCGGGACCGCTCTGGTCAACGGACACGATATCATCACGGACGTTATAAACGTTCGACGCTCGCTGGGATACCTGGCTGAAAACGCCCCGGCGTACGATGAGATGTCCGTTATCGGAATGCTCAAGTTCGTCTGCGACGCCCGCGGAATCAAAGGCTCGGCGCGAAAGCAGGCGATCGACAAGGTCGCGATTAGCTGTGCGATCACCGGCGTGATGCACCAGCCGATCGGCACGCTGTCGAAGGGTTATCGCAGGCGTCTTGGTCTGGCCCAGGCCATGGTCCACGATCCGGACGTGCTGATCCTCGACGAGCCGACCGACGGGCTGGACCCCAACCAGAAGCACGAGGTCCGCAATCTGATCAAGTCGATGGCCTCTGAGAAGTGCATCGTGATCTCGACGCACATCCTGGAGGAGGTCGAGGCGATCTGCAGCCGCATAATCATAATCGACCAGGGCAGAATTCTAGTTGATGAGACCGCCGACTCGCTGATATCCAAACACGGCGGTTCGCTGGACCAGACCTTCCGCGAGCTTACCGGTCCGTCCGTCGTCGCGAAAGGAGGCGCCTCATGAACGGGTTCTTAAGCGTATTCAAACGTGAAGTGAAGGCGTATTTCTCAACGCCGCTGGCGTACGTGTTCCTCGTTGTGTTCCTGGTGCTGTGCGGCCTGCTGACGTTCATGGACGACTTCTTCAAGATGCGACAGGCGTCGATGCAGGTTTTCTTCAGCAACATTCCCATGCTGTTTATCTTCCTCGTTCCGGCGATTGCAATGCGATTGTGGTCCGAGGAGCGCCGCAGCAACTCCGTGGAGATGCTGTTTTCGCTTCCGATCACGACCACCCAGGCGGTTCTGGGCAAGTTTTTTGCGGCCTGGGGCGTGCTGATTCTCGCCTTGGCGCTGACTTTCCCGATGGTCATGACCGTGACCTATCTGGGCGATCCGGACTGGGGTCCGATAGTCACCGGATACGTCGGCAGCCTGCTGCTGGCGGGCGCCTACCTGGCGATCGGCAGCTTCTTTTCGGTGCTGACGCGAAGCCAGGTCATAGCATTCGTCCTGGGCGTCGTGTTCTGCGGAATATTCCTTTACCTCGGGAGCCCGCGCGTGATGTCAATGATGTCGAACTTGATGCCGATGGGCTTTGTCGAGGCGATGGAGTCCCTGTCGTTCCAGACGCGCTTCGAGTCGATCCAGCGGGGCGTGATCGAACTGCGGGATCTGCTGTTCTTCATACTGATAATCGCCGGATGGCTCTGGGCGAACATAATACTCCTTGAAGAAAGGAGGGCTGCATAATGAATACCACTTTCAGACTTATATTGGCGCTCATATTCGTGGGCGTAATTTCAATCTCCGCGGTGCTGCTGGTGCGAAAGTCCGTCGGCGGAGCACAGATCGACCTGACCGACGACAATCTCTACACGCTGTCGGACGGGACGAGAAACATCCTGAAGAAGCTAAACGAGCCTGTCACGCTGAAACTCTACTACTCCCGAGTTGCGGCGATGAAGGGTCCCGACCAGATCCGATTCTGGAACAACTACTACCTGTACGTCCGCGACCTGCTCGCCGAGTACGCCAGGATCTCCGACGGCAAGATCAAGCTCGAACTGATCGACCCGCGAACCTACAGCGTCGAAGAGGAGGAGGCGATCCGCAACGGGATAAGGCGTTTCCCGCTGAGCGACGACGAGAGCTTCTACTTCGGACTGCTGGCGACGACGGAGCTGGGCAAGGACGAGACCATCGCGTTCTTCGAGCCCAACCGCCAGGAACTCGTGGAATACGACGTGTCGAAGATCATCTCGTCGCTGGTTCAGCGCAAGAAGCGCAAGATCGGCGTTATCTCGTCGCTTCCGGTCATGGGACCGGCCAACATGTCGCCCTACATGATGCAGATGATGCGCATGCAGGGTCGCCAGCCCGATCCCCCCTGGGCGATCGTCAGGCAGTTGCAGTTGGACTACGAGGTCGAGGCCCTGAAGTTTGACGACAAGCATGCAGTGCCCGACGACATCGACTTCCTGATGGTCATTCACCCCAAGAAGCTCGAGCAGAAGGCCGTCTTCGCCATCGACCAGTTCGTGATGAAGGGCGGCAAGCTGATGGTCTTCGTCGACCCGCACTGCCTGGCCGACAGGCCCCCGCGGGACCCGAGGAATCCGTACGCCGGAATGAGCCATAAGGCCGGCTCGGACTTGAACAACCTGCTGGTCAACTGGGGCGCGGTGGTCTACACCAAGAAGATCGCCGTCGACCGCGAGTCGGCCACTAAGACAGGGCGCCCCCCGCAGGCGTTCCTGCCGTATCTGACGCTTAACGACGAGCGTGTCAACAAGTCCCACAGGATGGTCGCCGACCTCAACGGCATAAGAATGCTGTTCGCCGGAGCCATCGGACGGCACGGCGGAACCGCCAAGTTCACGCCGCTGATCTCGACCAGCGACATCGGCAACACCTGGACCCCGAAAGACGCGATGTCGCTGAACATGCCCGACCCGCAGAAGATCCAGAAGGAGGCCGAAGACGGCAAAGAGGCCGTCACGCTGGCGTGCCTGCTCACCGGGCCGATGAACAGCATCTATCCCAACGGCATTGATCTTCCCGACGACAGCCCCGACCAGCCGGACACCCAGCCGGCGACCCAGCCGGCGACGACGCAGCCGAAGGATAAGACCAAGCACATCGACGCGATCAAGAGCACCGAAAAGGGAACCGTTCTGGTCGTTTCCGACGTCGACATTCTGACCGATATGCTGTGCTTCGACAGGTCGTTTTTCGGCATGGCCCAGTCCGGCGCCAACGTCCCGTTCGTCCTTAACGCACTTGAATTCCTCTCGGGCTCCGACGACCTGATCTCAATCAGGTCCAGGGGCCGGTTCCTCCGCCCGTTCACCGTCATCGACGAGATCGAACGCCAGAGCGACCGCGAGACCCAGGCTGAAGTCGACAAGGTCAACGAGGAGATCAAAGAGGCCCAGGAGGAATTGAACGCGCTGGGCAGAAAGAGCGAGACAGAGCAGGACGTGGCGATCCTTGAAGCGAAGGTCATCGAACAGCGGCGCGAGATTGAAGCCAAGATCACCGCCGCCAACCGCAAGCTCCGCGATCTCAAGGGCGTACGCCGCGACAAGGTCGAGACGATCGAACTGAAGCTGGAGATCCTTAATGTGGTTGCGGCTCCGGCGATACTGCTTCTGATCGCGATCGTACTGCTGTTCTTCCGTTATTTCCAAGCAAAACATTACGCAGCACAAAGGGCATAAGCGATGGTACTGACAGATAAGAAACTATCCATATTGGCCGGTGTGGCCGCGGCGTTGCTCGTGGTGACTTTCATAGTCCACTCCAGCGGTCTGTTCGAATCGACCGGAGACTTCACGCCAGGGTCACTGCTGATCCAGGGCCTGGACCCGAAGATCGTAACCGAGGTCAGCATCGCCAGCGGCGACGATTCGGTGACCCTGCAGAGGACCAAGGACGGATTCGCCATCAAGGATCGGCAGGGCTATCCGGCGTCGACCGACAAAATGAACAGCCTGTTCATCAACCTGGACATCCGTTGCGACGAGAAGATTACGTCCAACAAGGAAAACCACAAGGAACTCGGCGTGGCCGCCGACGACAAGGACGCCACTGTCGTGAAGCTGACGAACAATGCCGGCAAGATCATAACCGGCGTTGTTGTCGGAGACAGGGCGGCTCGAGGTTCGGGAGTTTATATTCGAACCGTCGACAAGGACGATGTCTACGCCGCCAGCAAGTGGGTCAGCTTCTCGACGAATATCTCCGAATATGTCGAGACCGACCTGATCAAGGTCGCCAAGGATGACGTTACGGAAGTGACCGTCGCCGGGAAGGATGGGACTTATTCGGTCGTCCGCGACAAGGACAATAAGATCGTTCTCCAGAAAATCCCCGCCGGCAAACAGGCCAAGGACAGCGAGGTCGAGTCTCTGTTTGATGCGCTGTCGGACCTCACGCTCGACGACATCGCCGCCGATCCGAGCGTGGCCGCGGCGCCCGACGTGACCTTTACCTGCAAGACAAGCAAGCACGCGACCTACACCGTGCAACTGGCCAAAAAGGACGACAAGCATTACGTCAAGCTTTCGGTCAAGGGCCCCGATGAGGAGTTGGTGCAGAAGAGCATGAGGATCGGGCAGGACGAACCGCAGGCCGAACTGGACAAGAAGGCCGCCGTCCTTACCGCCAACGACAAGGCCGGAGCCTTCAACTCGCTCCACAACAACTGGGTCTACGAAATCTCGTCATGGGCCGCCGGAAAGATGCGAAAGCCCCTGAGCGATCTTATCGAGGACATCCCCGACGCGGACGACCCCGACAAGATCACCGCCAGCCATATCCTGATCGGATACAAAGGCGCCAGCAAGTCAGAGGCCACGCGGACCAAGGATGAAGCCAGGAAGCTGGCCGAGGATATCCTCGCCAAGGTCAAGGCGCCGGGCGCCGATTTCGCGGCGCTGGCAAAGGAGCACTCCGAAGGCCCGTCCGGCGAAAAGGGCGGAGACCTCGGCGAGTTCGACAAGAACACGATGCACGAGAACTTCACCAAGGCCTCGTTCAAACTCAAAGTCGGCGAGATCAGCGATATTGTTGAAACGCCGTTCGGTTTCCACGTGATCAAGCGAACGAAGTGACGCCGCAGAAGTAAGATTCAAGACGAAAACGAAAACGGCCCCGGACAATCACTCGTCCGGGGCCGTTTCTTCGTGCGCGAAGACCATGAGCTTTGAGTCAATGTTGTCGGCCCTGTCGGGCCTTTGCGGTGAACCGGACGAACTCTTAATCTATAGTGATCTTCGTTGGCCCGATCGGTTTTTTGCCGTCGGGGTTGTCGGCGATGCCGTGTTGGTCCGACCAGGTCTTCTGGGTGACCCTGCCGCCGGCAAAGTGGATGGTCACGTAGTAGTAGTCCTCGTTTTCCCTGATCTCCTCGGGAGTGTAGGTCCACGAGTCGGAGAATTTCGCCGACGGCGGCCCGAGGATCTTCTCGACAGTCAGTTCGTCCATTCCGGCGTGTATCGAGTCGTATCGAGCCCGGGAGAATTTTGTGCATCCCCCGACAGCCAGACACAGCAGCAATCCCGACATCGTCGACAGCAGTACGATCCGTTTCATTGTCCTTCTCCTATGGTAAGTAAGGCCGCCGGGTTATTGTCCCGAGATGAAGATCCGCCTGGTCGTCAAACGCTCGGTGAACGGGCTGGTGAACACAGCGGTCAGCACGAATTTCTGCCCGACCGGTATCGGCTTGGTCCATTGCAGTTTGAATTCGTACATCTGCTGGCTGCGATTCCAGTACCGCATGTTCTCTTTCGGATCGAGCAGCGACGGTTCGATTTCCCATATTTCTCGAAGCTCGCCTTTGGCTGTAGGCGCCGGAGCCTGGTGGGTGTGGAGTTCGAAGCGGAAGCTCCCGAACGCCTTTGTCGCTTCGTGAAATGCGTTGAACGCTTCGACCCGCACGTCTATTCCGCGTATTCCGCCTGCGTCGTCGAACGTGCGAGTGACGGTGAACGGGTGAATGTTGATGCTCTTGGGCAGAAGGAGGTTGATCGGCTGGGGCACGTCGATCTGCGCGTACTGGTGCTCATTCGGCGGGGACGTCAGCGGGACGGTGTCGGACCCTCCGAACCAGTTGCCTGCGTCGCATCCGCCGATCATGGTCGTTGTTGCGGCCAGTGCGGTCAGTATTATCGAAGTCGTGCGTTTCCCGAAGCTGTTCATTCGCTGCTCCCGTGATGTCAGGCGCGATCGGCCGGGCGTCCGGCGAACTGATCGACCGGAAGAATTATAGCCGCGGTTCGCCAAACTGACAACCCGGCGTTCGAATACCGTTAATCGCGTTTGTCCGACCCTTGCCGTTGGGTTATACTGCCCGGGGCGCACGGAGCCTTGAAAACTGATTTCCGCCTGTACAGGAGCGATCAATGAGCGTTAGAACGCTGGCGATATTCGCATTGACGGTTTCTCTGTCGTTTTCCGCCGCCGGAGCCTCGGTGCTTTGGATGGAGGCCGAAGCGTTCGACAATACCGGCAAGTGGTCCAACGACTCCCAGCACGTCGACCTGATGGGTTCGCCTTATCTGCTGGCTACCGGGGTAGGCAGACCCGTCGAAGACGCCGTGACCTCGGCGAAGATCCCGTCTTCGGGAAAGTACGTGCTCTGGGTCCGGTGCCGGGACTGGCTGCCGAGCCATTCGCCGGGCAAATTCAGCGTGATCGTAGGCGGCAAGGCCTCGGGCGTTACGTTCGGCAAGGCCGAAAAAGACGACTGGCGCTGGGTCAGGGGCGGACAGTTCGACCTGAAAGCCGGTCCGGTTCAAGTCGCGATTCACGATCTAACCGGGTGGTGGGGGCGCTGCGACGCGGTCGTTCTGGCCGACGAATCGTTCAAACCGACCGACGATCCGAAGGGACTTGCGGCTCAGCGAATGAAGTACTGCGGAGTCACGCCTGAGATCAAGCCGATGGGCGTTTACGACCTTGTAGTAGTCGGCGGCGGTCCGGCCGGCATGGGCGCGGCGACCGCCGCGGCCCGGCACGGAATCAAAGTCGCGTTAGTCCAGGATCGCCCGGTGCTTGGGGGCAACGCATCATCCGAGATCATGATCCCGCCGATGGGATATATCGGCTCGCCGCCCGACAGGGTCAACATCACCGGACTGGCCGAGGAGTTCTTCCCCGAGCAGGGCTGGGCCAACTTCGCAGATTCGAAGAAGATGGAGGCGATAGTCCGCGCCGAAAAGAACATCTCGCTGTTTCTGAACACGCGAGGAATCGGCGTGGAGATGGCGGCTAAGGATCGCATCAAGTCGGTGATCGCCCTGGATGTCCGCACAGGCCAGCGCATGAGCTTCGCCGCTCCGCTGTTTGTCGACTGCACCGGGCACGGTTGGATCGGATACTACGCCGGAGCTGAGTATCGAATGGGCCAGGAGGCCCGCTCGGAATTCAACGAGTCGCTGGCTCCGGTCAAAGCCGGCAAGCGTACGATGGGCAACACACTCTACAAGGCCGGATTCAGGGATCATCGCCCCGGTGCGAAAGCCCTCGCCTCGGGCAGGGGCGCCCCGGCCCGCGGAGTGATCGTCAAGTACAGTGACAAGAACAGAGTCACTCTCACCGGAAAATGGACCCACAGCACGTTTCACGGCGGCGACTACGTTCACGACTCCGACGGCGGCAAGGGCGCCAAGACCGCGGTCTTCACCTGCGGGGTCAAGAAGGCCGGTAAGCACGAAGTGTTTCTGGGCTATCTCGCATTCAACAATCGAGCGAGCAATGTTCCGGTGACTGTCGAACACGCCGGCGGCAAGACGAGAGTTACAGTCGATCAGACCGCAAGCAACAAGGGCTGGCGCTCGCTTGGCTCGTTTAACTTCACGCCGAAGGCCCTGGTCCGCGTGACGATCGAGACCGCCGGTACGAAAGGCGTTGTAATAGCCGACTGCATTCGCGTTGTCGCGCCGGGCGACAAGCCGGTGAAAGTTTCGTCCCACGAGCCCAAACGAAAGCCGCTGCCCGACGGCGTACGATTCGACTGTCCGCGGTGGGCCTATCAATGGCGGTCCAGCGACGAGTTTGAGAAGCTCGGGACTCATCGAAGGATAAGGACCACGAATCGGCCGGAGAACTTCGACGGCGATTCGCGCGGCAAGGGGCGCAACCCGGGCAACGACGCCAGCGGCGGCATTCTGCACAAGTGGTGGGTCGAGCTCGGCGGAATGTCGGACATCGTGCAGGACGCCGAGAAAATTCGCGACGAACTGTTCCGGATCAATCTCGGCTTGTGGAACTACGCAAAAAACTACAATCCCCGAACGATCTCCAGGAACAAATACCGCGAGCTGGTCTGGCTGAATTACGTTCCCGGCGTGCGGGAGTCGCGACGGCTCATGGGCGACTACATCATTACCCAGAACGATTTCGACAACCGGACGCTCCATCCCGACACGATCGGATTCACCGACTGGGGCATCGACGTGCATCACCCCGAGGGCTTCTGGGTCCGCGGGAATGACTGCATACACGTCTATCACGGTCGACGGGTCAGCATTCCGTACCGATCGCTATACTCGAAGAACATCGCCAATCTGTTCATGGCCGGGCGATGCCACTCGGCTACTCACATGGCCCTCGGCGGCACGCGCGTAATTCGCCCGATGATGCTCACCGGCCAGGCCGCCGGAACAGCCGCGGCGATTGCCACGGACAACAAGACCTCTCCGCGAGGCGTATACAAGAGCCGCATAAAGGAACTCCAGCAACGCCTTCTCAAGGACGGCTGCTATCTCCTGGGCGTCAAGAACGCTGACAAGCAGGACCTGGCCCTGACGGCCAAAATCACCGCGTCCAGCACGCTGAAGGACATGACGCCTCAAAAGGTCATCAACGGGTGGAATCGCGTAGTTGGCAAGGACCGAAACGCCTGGACCACCGCCGGCGGAGCTAAGGAACCGCACTGGATTCAACTGCAACTGCCTTTGAAACAGACGGTTAACAGCGTTCACGTCACCTTCGAGAAGCGAAAACACGTCGGTTTCAGCATACAGGCTATGATCGGCGGTGAGTTCAAGACACTCGCCTCACTGCCTGACAATAAGCTCCGAAGGTGCGTTGTCAACTTCAAGCCCGTGGTTGCCGAGAAGATACGCGTGATATCCGAGAGAATTCCGGTCATATGCGAGATACGCCTTTACAACGAGACCGCCAAGTAGGGTTGCACATGAGATACCGAGCGGTGATGTTCCTTATCGTACTGACGATTACGGCCGCCGGCGCCGCCGAGACCGTTCCGCCCGGGCGGAAGGCCGTCCTGGCAGAGTACAGCAAGCGGTTCGATCGGATCGTATTCATCAGGCGCAACACGTGCACGGCGGACCACTACTACACCGACCACATAAACGATCTGTCCAAACCCGGCGGGAGCCTGTGCGTTCTGAATCTTCGAACGGGCCTTGTCAACGAACTAACCCCCGAGTTGAAGGGTGGCTGGTTCGGGCGATTCGACATATCGTTCGATGCGAGGACAGTAGTCTTCGGATGGAAGAAGGCGCGGAAGGAAGGCTATCGAATCTACGAAATCGACATCGATCCTGCGACCGGTCGGCGCGCGACATCGGGCGGTTTGAGGCAGTTGACTCATCCGCCGGCCGATGAAGCGACGTTGGTGAAGAAATACGGCAAGTCCCGCGGCGGGGTCTACTACCACCACGGCACCGACGACATGCATCCGTGCTACCTGCCTGACGGCGGGATTGTGTTCTCCTCCACGCGCTGCCAGTTTGGCGTTTTGTGCAACAATGACGACGTGTTCAGCTCGATGATCCTGCACCGCATGGACTCAGGCGGCAAGAACATCGAGAAGCTGACAAACAGCGCCGTCAGCGAATCGTCGCCGTGCGTTCTGGACGACGGGCGCATCCTCTACACCCGCTGGGAGTACGTCGAGAAGGGGCACATCGGAGCCAAGTGCCTCTGGGCGATGAAGCCCGACGGCAGCGGGTCGGTCGAGATCTACGGCAACGACATCACCTATCCGCCGTCGTTCATGTACGGTCGGCCCATACCCGGCTCGGCTACGCAGTATGTCTTTCTCGGCACGCCTCACTGCTTTCCCAATTCGATCGGTACGGTGATTCGCATCGACACCAGCAAGCCGATCCGCACGCGCGAACCGATGACCTACATGACCCCGCAGGTAGATGTCCGCACGGAAAAGGGATATTGGTATCGCCAGCCGGACGGCGGGTGGAAGCAGGACTCCAAAGGGACAGGTCCGCTGTTCAAGGATCCCTATCCGCTGTCGGACAAGCTGTTTCTCGTTTCGCACAAGCCGGCGGGCCCGCAATGGTCCGATCCGAAGGCCTACCGGCTTTGCCTCCTGGACGATAAGGGCGCGGTGCGGCTGATTCACAAGGACGATGAGTTATCCTGCTGGCAGCCGTATCCGCTTCAAGTACGCCGCAAACCGCCAATGCTCAAGACCGCGTTTGACGGCAAGCTGGCGGCTAAACGCCAGGCCGTGTGCGTGGTGACTGACGTTTACCACGGGCTGGAAGGGGTCAAACGCGGCGAGATCAAACACATTCGCATCCTGGAGCAGGTCCCGCGGCCCTGGTCGGCCAGACGCCGCGACGGGTCCGACAAATTCGGCAAGCAGCATGTCGTGCTGTCGAAAGGTACGAACATCGGCTTGAAGGTCCAATGGGGGATCGTGCCGGTCGAGTCCGACGGGTCGGCGCACTTTGTAGTGCCGGCCGATCGGAACATCTACTTCCAGGTGCTCGACGCCAACCACTTGGCCGTGCAAACCGAGCGGAGCTACGTGAACTACCGTCCCGGCGAGACGCGATCGTGCATCGGATGCCACGAAACGCCGAACAGCGCTGCGGCGGGGCGGTCCGGCGGGGCGGTCAAGGCTCTCAAGCGGCCGCCTTCGGTCCCGGCTCCACAGCCGGGCGACAAGTCCGCCCGCAGGACGCTGCATTATCCGACAGACGTCCAGCCCGTGCTCGACAAACACTGCGTAATGTGTCACAACCCGAGGCAGCCGAAGAAAGTCTCCGGCGGGATGGACCTGAGTGGGGCTCCAACGGGGCATTTTTCAAGGTCGTACGAAGCGATTCTCAGCAGGATCGGCAAGTCGTTGGCGCCGGTCAGCGAGAACGCCAAGCCGACGGTCGGATACATTCCCGCCAGGTCGTCTTTTTCGTTCGCCACAACGGTGATTGCGATGCTCTCCAAGGGCAAGATCAGCCTGCCGGACAAGGCTCTGGCCGCCAGAGCCGCCAAGCTCGCCGAAGAACACAAAGAGGTCAAGATCACCCCGCCGGAACTCCTGAAGATCAGCAACTGGATCGAGGCCAACTGCCAGTTCTACGGATCGTACTGGGGCCGGCGCCACGTGCGATACAAGAACAGCCCGGATTTCCGCCCGGCGGTCACGTTCGAGCAGGCGATCAGCACAACGCCTCCGACGACAGGGGCTAAACGCTGACGGGAAAGAAAACCTGTGCTCCCGCGTGCGTTGACCTTATTATGTGAGCTGGATACTAACTCAACAACGAGGAGAGAATATGAACGCGAAGCGACTGATGTGCGGCTCAGCGATGCTGCTGGGACTGTTTGCGGTGTTGGTGATCTGCCAGGCCGAGACGCCCACGAAAACGCCGGACGCCAAGGTCGGGCTGACCAACGAGTTCTTCGCTTTCAGCAACGGGCTGAATCGGGGCCGGCCAACGCCTGACCAGCAGGCCAAAACGCTCAAGGAACTCGGTTACGCCGGCATCGGGTACTCCGGCACGAAAGATCTGGCCGCCAGGATCAAGGCGTTCAAGGATCAGGGGCTGAAGGTCTTCAATATTTATGTCTGGTGCAATCCGACGCGGGACGACCCTTACGATCCCAAACTCATCGACGCGATAAAGCAGTTCGAGGGGACCGACAGTATGCTCTGGCTGACCGTCAGCGGAAAGACCGACGACGAGAAAGCCGCCGTCGTAATCCGCAAGCTCGCCGACGCCGCGGCGAAGCGAGGAGTGAAGATAGCGATCTATCCGCATCACGGCTTCTACATCGCAACCGCCGAACAGGCCATCCGCCTGGTCAAGAAGATCGACCGCAAAAATGTGGGCATGACGATCAACCTGTGCCACGAACTGCGGGCCGGCAATGGCCCCAAACTCCCCAAGATCATCAAGGCTTCGGCGCCGCACCTGTTCCTGGTCTCGATTAACGGAGCCGATCACAAAGGCGGCTGGGACAAACTCATCCGCCCGCTGGGCGACGGTGAGTTCGATGTGTTGAGCTTCCTTAAGCAGGTCTGCTCCATCGGCTATCGCGGCCCGATCGGTCTGCAGTGCTATGCGGTCAAGGGCGACCAGAAGAAGAATCTGGCCCGTTCGATGGCGACCTGGAAAGAGTATCAGAAGAAAATTGCCGGCAAGGAGAAATAACCGTGGATAAATCACAATCCCGGGGCGGAATATCGCGACGTTCGTTTGTCAAAGGCGTTCTGTCGGCCGGTGCGGCTGTCAGCGTTCCGTGGATTGTCCCCAGCCGGGCTCGCGGAGCCGTTGCGCCCAGTGAGCGGATCAACGTCGCCATGATAGGCGTCGGAAGGCAGGGCATCCACGCCAACCTGCCCCCGTTCCTGCAGTCGAAGGACACCCAGATCACGGCGATTTGCGACGTTGACGCCTGGCGGATCCAGCAGGCTGTCGGACGGGTCAACAGGCACTACGGCAAGTCCAAGCCGTCGGGCAAGTACAAGGGATGCCGCACGACCGGCGACTTCCGCGAGATCCTCGCCAGAGACGATATCGACGCGGTGATGATCTCCACGCCGGATCACTGGCACGTGCCGATGGCGATCGCCGCGGTCAAGGCCGGCAAGGATGTCTGCTGCGAAAAGCCGTTGACGCTCAGCATACACGAGGGGCGGATTCTCGCCGATACGGTGAAACGATACGGACGGGTCTTCCGCACAGACAGTGAATTCCGCTCTCACTGGTATTTTCATCGCACGGTCGAACTGGTGCGAAACGGGCGAATCGGGAAGGTGCACACGATACGAGCCGGCGTGCCGCGAGGCGACGTAGCCTGCGGCCCGCAGCCGGAGATGCCGACGCCCAAGGAGCTGGATTACGATATGTGGCTCGGACCGGCGATGCCCGCTCCGTATACGCTGCACCGCGTGCATACCCCCAAGAGCTTCAGGCGCCCCGGGTGGATGCGCGTGCGCGATTATTGCGACGGGATGATCACCAACTGGGGCACGCATCTGCTGGACATCGCACAGTGGGGCAACGGAACCGACCGGACCGGTCCGGTGGAAGTCCAGGCCACCGGAGTCTACCCGACAGACGGACTGTGGAACGTGCTGCTGAGCTTTGACGCGCAGTACAAGTACGCCGATGGCGTTACGATGCACTACACAATGGGCAAGCCGTTTGTGCGATTCGAGGGCGATGAGGGCTGGATCCACGCAGAGTACGGCAAGAAGCCTCAGTACAGTTCCGAGGCGCTTGCCAAGGAGCAACTCGGGTCGGACGATCAGATACGCTTCCCTCTGCGGAGCGAGAAACTTGACTTCATCGAATGCGTAAAGACCCGCGGACAGACGCTGGCCGATGCCGAAGTGGGGCACCGCACTAACAGCGCATGCCACCTGGCGCACATCTCGATAATGCTCGGCGGACAAAAGCTCCGCTGGGATCCCGTCGCCGAAGTGTTCATCGACAACGATGCGGCCAATCGCCTGACCCGCCGAACGGCTTTCAGGCCGCCATGGACACTGTGAACATGATAGGCAGACGCGAGTTTCTCAAGGCCTCGGGAATTCTTGTCGCAGCGGTCGGTGTGCCGGCGTTATCGCGGGCGGTCGACAAGTCGACCCCGAATCTGCTGATAATCCAGACCGACGAGCACAACTTCCGCACGCTGGGCTGCTATCGCAAGACGCTCCCGCCCGAGCAGGCGTTCATGTGGGGTCCCAAGGCGGTCGTCGAGACGCCGCACATCGACTGGCTGGCGACGCACGGGGCTCTTTGCACCAAGTTCTACGCCACCACGCCGGTTTGTTCTCCGTCGCGGGCCTCGTTCGTGTCGGGGCGCTATCCGCAGAACACGCCGGTGGTCAACAACAACATTCCGCTGGACGACGGCATAGTAACGTTTGCCGAGATACTGAGGCGAGCCGGTTACGCCACGGGCTACGCCGGCAAGTGGCATCTCGACGGCGCCGGCAAACCGCAGTGGGGACCCAAGCGGAAGTTCGGATTCCAGGACAACGCATACATGTTCAATCGCGGACACTGGAAGCAGCTCGAAGACTCCGCAAACGGTCCCAGGGTCAAGGCCCGCAAAGGCGGTAAGCCGAACTACAGCGTCGACGGGGCGGACGAGAAATCGTTCACCACCGATTTTCTGACCGACAAGACGATCGGCTTCATCAAGCGGAACGCATCCAAACGCTTCTGCTGCATGATCTCGATACCCGACCCGCACGGGCCGGACACCGTTCGCCCGCCGTACGCGAACATGTACGATTCGATGACGTTCGCCAAGCCGCGTACGTACGACAAGCCGGACGCCGGCGTGCCGACCTGGGCGGCTAAGCAGAAGGGCGCCTACGGTCAGGCCAGGTATTACGGTATGGTCAAGTGCATCGACGACAATGTCGGGCGGATCGTGGCGTGTCTGCGCAAACTCAAGTTAATGGACAACACGATCCTAGTCTTCACTTCCGATCACGGCGATCTGCGAGGCGAGCATCATCGCCACAACAAGGGCGTGCCGCTGGAGGCTTCGGCGAAGATCCCGTTCGTTGTCTACTATCCCGCGAGAATCAAGGCCGGCACGATTGTCACCCAGGCCCTGGGCACAGTTGACTTCCTGCCGACGATCGTAAGCATGATGGGCCTGAAGACCACCGGACTCGAAGAGGGACGCGACGCCTCGCGGCTCATGACCGAAGGCAAGGCGCCCGACGGATGGAAGGATGTCGCTTTTGTTCGCGGAACCGGCGGGCCGGAGGCCAACTGGCTCGGGGCGTTCACCAGTCGATACAAGTTTATCGTCTCGCCCAGAGACATCCCGTGGCTGATAGATATGGAAAAGGACCCCGACGAGTTGAAGAACTTCTTTTCGGATCCGGAATATCGTCCCATCGTCCGCAAGCTGGCGGCCGAGCTCATCGCCTACGGCGAGAAGTTCAAGGACGGTCGAACTTCAGTCGCGAAAATCAAAGCCGATCTCGAATGGTCCGCGAACGGCAAGGGCAAGTTCACGCCGACGGCTCCGATTCCCAGACGAGGGCCTGCGGCGGCGGGAAAGGGAAGAAAGAAAGGCAAGGCCCGGAAATAGTGTTTCTGAGCTGCTTGGCCGACGAGGCCGCCTCCGGCGGACTCATCGGCAACGACAACATCCGGAGTCAAACGGTTTATTGCATCGACATGGGGAGATGCGGCTGGGGATGCACTATCGAGCCGGTAGTTAGCATTTAATACGATTCAATCCTATTGGGCCAGCGGCGTCGGCGCCGTTTGGGGCGTCGTGCGGGTGGCTCTGCCGTGGAGGACGCCTTCGGAGTCGAACCATATCCGATCGAGGCAGATGAAGCGATTCCACGGCTTCGACCCGTCCTTTTGCTGGTGGTGGACATGCCACATTTTTCCGGCTCCATCTTTCACAACGCATCCGTGCCCGGGGCCGAGAGCGCGGGCGCCCCTTTTGATTATCGGGTTGCCCGGATATTTTATGAACGGGCCTGTGGGGCTCTTTGACGTTGCGTATCCGACGGCGTAGTTCAGCGAGTTGGCTCCCGTTCCCGAATACATCAGGTAGTACGTCTTGTTGCGTTTCAGCATCCAGGGTCCTTCAGTGACCCGCCCGCTCTTTGTTTCCCACGGCTCGGTCGGCTTGATCAGTTGGATCGGTTTGCTTGCGTCCTTCTCCAAAGGCGTTCTCATCCGTTGGACATGGATTCGGAAGCCGGGAAGCTGTACGTAATACATGTAGAGCTTTCCGTTGTCGTCGCGGAACATGTGGGCGTCTATCGCGTCTTTGAACAGGAGCTTACGATTGACGAACTTGCCGTCCGGCTTGTCGGCGACGGCGACGCCGATCGTCTTGTTGACCGTGTAGTAGAGGTGGAACTTCTTGTCGGCGGAGTTGAAAAACACGTCCGGAGCCCAGACGTTCCTCTCGCCCGGCGCGAACACTCTGGCGCCCTTGGTCCAGTTGACCAGGTCCTTCGACGTATATACATGATAGCTCCGGTTGTCGCCGGTGGGGTACATGTAGTACTTGCCCTTGTAGGCGATCACGTGCGGATCGGCCGGGCCGATCTCGTCGATCACCGGGTTGGCGTAGGTCGCCTTCTTCGCCTCGCCCCGCAGGCCGCCGGCGGCGAGCAGTCCGAGCAGCATCGCCGTAAGAGTGAACATTGTATTTCTCATGCCGATCTCCTGTAAGCGTAAGTATCCGTTCGTGCTGCTTGTCTGTCAAATAGCGCTTGTGGCGCCATTGGTGTTGAACTTAATCTCTCGACATGAGAAAGACAGCCTCCATTATGGTACTGTTTCTTACCGCGTCGATCTCTAACGCCGGGGCGGCCAATGCAGAGAGCCTGTTGGCGATAAACCTCGGCGGCATATCGGACTGGTCGACGGAACTGGTGTTCGTCGACGCGTTCAAGCAGTCCCGCAAGTGGATATCCCAGACCGAAGGCAAGGGGTGGGGCAAGGGGCCGGCACTGGACCTGACAAAAGAAGGCTGGGTTCGCAGCCTCAAGCCCGGCCAGCGAGCCGAGACGATCCTGCTGGGCGTAGACGAACACAAATCCGCCGGGCGATACGTCTGCCTGTATCAGGGCAAGGGCGAACTGCGTTTTCGCGACGATGCGAAGGTCGAGAAAACCGCCTGGTGGAAGTAGCGGTCGGCGTCTATGGCTTGCTGTTTCGGCAGCGGTGCAGCGACATTATCGCCATTGCCGTTCCGTACTGCTGGTGGTAGTCGTACAACGGGAAGTCCCACCAGGAGCCGTCGGTTTCCTGCAGTTTCATAAGTATCCCCGCCAGGTGGGCCTGGTGGAATTTCCTGTCCGCCGCGGGCAACTGCTCTATGCATCCGGCGGCGTAGAAGTGCCCGTAGTAGTAGAAGTACCCGGCCACCGCGTACCACGATTCGTGCGGGCGGGGAAACTTCCTGGCACGCGACAGCCACCCGTTGCGGGCACAAATCCGATCGAGCCAGATCTTCAGCAGATCGTTGGTTATTCGGCTGTCGCCGGCCATGCGGAGCGCAAGGTTGCAGACCTGCGATCGGCCGAGACTTCCGGGCGGGAGATTGATCACGCCGGCCCGCCGCTTGGTCCAACTGCGACTGTAGGTGTAAGTGAAGTTCGGATTCCGCTGGAGCTCGATCGCCGCCTTGGACCGGTCGATCAGGGATTTCGGCACGTCGACGCCGATTTGCCTGGCCTCCATCAGGGCGATCAGGACTGTCGCGGTGGTGAAGGAGGTCGTTCCGGCGAACGGTTTCTGCGTGTGGTATGTGAATTCGTAATATCCCCATCCGCCTCCGAGCGATTCGAACCGTGTCAGCAGATCGATCTGACCGGCCGCAAGTTTCAGTATTTGCTGGCGACGAATCTTGTCGTCCGGCAGCCGATTGTACATTCGCACGAGCGCCCGGAGTCCGTAGGCGTGAGCCCAGTTGTTGTACAGCGCGCGTGGCGCCGACCGCTTGACCTTAGGGAGATTCTCGGCAAGGTAGGCTTCTCCGCGCTCGATGGCCTTAATCGTGCGGACCTTGTCGCCGGCTTCTATCAGGGCCGAGACGCACAGACCGGTAATCGCAGTCCGAAACGCGTGATGGGCCGACGGAACCGGGGCGTATATGTTCATGCCCTTGGTGTTGCGGGGCGAGCCCCACGAACCGTTCCTATTCTGTCTGGCCAGCAGGAAATCAATTCCCTTCGCGATCGAGGCCTTTAGCTTGGCCGGATCTATCTTGGGCGCAGGTCCGGGCTTGGGGTGCTTGGGCTCGGCGCCTCGGGCGATCAGGCATACCGAGGCGACAACCGCAGCAGCGGCGCATTGAATAGTGCGTGTTTTCATGTCGATATCCGAATCGGAGCTATTTCGACGCCTTGCGGAAGATGATTTCACCGGTCGACAGGCCGTTTACGATTTCCGTCTTGCCGTTGCGGGTTCGTCCGGTCTTGACCGGGCGTTTTGTCCTCTTGCCGTCCTTCCGGACGCAGACGAACTTCTTGCCGGCGTCGTCGCCGATCGCTCCGGTCGGTACGGTGATCGCCCTGGGATTGTCGTGCACGAGCAGCTTGACTTTGCACGTCATCCCGGCCACTACGCCGCCGCAGCCTTGCGGCAGGGCCAGCGTGGCGTCGAATTTTCCCGCCGCGTCGGGGACGGTCGAGAACTTGTCCAGCTTCACAGGCAGCTTCCTGTCGGCGTACGCCGTCGGAGTTGCGCATCCGGCCAGTCCCGCCGCCAGAAGGCCGAAGTCCTTTTCCGCAACGCTTATCCTCACCAGCAGCGACTTGGGGTCCACGATCGTCATGAAGACTTCATTGGCCGCCAGCTTGCCGTCGGGAACCAGCTTCGCCGCGACGGACGTCGCCGACCACTTGCCTTTGCTGCATCGCCCGTAGTAGGCCACTCCGCCGACAGGCGTCTTGATCGTCATGGCGGCTCGATCGGCCTTCATGTCGGCCAGGGCTTCGATAGCCTTCTTCCTGGCCCGGCGGGATGCGGCGATGTCGAGCTTCGCTTTCTCCAGAGCCATCGGAAGCATTATCTTTGCGTCCTTGTATCCGGTGACGGCGGTCTGAGTCGCCAGGATCATGTCCTTGGCCTGGCGCGCCAGATTTCTGGTCAGCGCCGCGTCGAGAGTTACTTTCGCCTGTTCGGCGTCGAGCTTCGCACGGCGGACGGCATCCTGGGTCCGCCTCAGGACGATCTCTTCGGTCTCGTCGGTAAGGTCGTCGGCCTCGTACATTTTCTTGAGCTGCCGCAGTTCCTCGGTGATGTACGCCAGGCGATCGGCGGCGGTCTGGTAGGTCTCGATCGTCGCCTTCTTCGCCAGAGGCTGGTTCTTCTTGAAATGCTCAAGATTCTCCTGGGCTCGCCTGGCGTTTCGCTCGGCGGCTTCGAGTTTCAGCGGCGTGGCGGCCTTGAGCTGGACGAATTCGGCCTCGGCCTGCCTCATCGCCAGCGCCCCGGCCTTGTCGGCGTGGATCTTGGCCTTGAGGGCCTTGTCGAACTTGTCGAGCTTCGGCGTCACCAGCGTATCGCCTTTGGACACGATTGTCCCATGGTCGACGGTTTTGAGCACTGTCATTCCCGCCGCAGACTTGGCCTTGAAGGACACCTCGGTCATTTTCGCCGACTCGAACACTCCGGGAAACTCCAACTCGATCCTGAAAGTAGCGGGCTTGACCTTTATCGTGTCGGGTTTCGGCGGTTTGGGCGCTTTCTGAGTCGCTTGCGCCATGGTGCTCGAAGCGGGCGCAAGTGCGATTGCAGCGATCAACAGCAGGCTGATTCGTTGTGACATTATGGTGAGTCCTTTCGGTCGCTATTTTGCGAGTATTGTAAGTTCGTGAATGGACCAATGCAGCCCGTCGGTCCGTCCGGTTTGAACGATCTTCAGTATGGCGCCTTTGACAGGCTTGTCGAATTCGATCTTCGTCACAGGTCCGTCTCCCTTGCCTTTGGCAACGAGTTTGCCCTGTCCTATCGAGCCGGGGGAGATGTAGACTTCGTACCCGCGAGGGTAGTCGTTGTTTGAGCTTCCGGCGTCCAGGATGATCCCGGTTATCGTCTGGCCGGCGTCCAGTTCGAGTTTGAACCACTCGCCGCCCCGCATGGCCCCGGCGGTGTCCCATCGAGAGCCGAGATTTCCGTCGATCGCATTTTTTGCGTTCTCGGAGTTGTGCGATGCGGTGACTCTGCCCGGTCGGGCCAGAAGGGCCTTGATGCTCTTGACCGCGGCTTCGGCGTCGCGTTTGATCTCCTTGTCGCCGGCAAGGCTCTCGGCGAGCTTCAGCGCCTTGCGGCTGCGGAAGCCCGACAGTTTGGACAGTACAAGCCGCTTGTCGTCAGCACTTGAGGCCAGCGAGACCGCCTTGGAATAGTCGGCCATGATCTCCGTGTCGGTCAACTCCAGTTGCCTGTGGATCATCGAGATGTAGCCCCGCAGAGCCAGGATTCTATGTGTCTTGGACGCCGATTTGTCGCTCGCCACTGCAACGAGTGTCTTTATCGGGGCCGCGGTCTTCCAGCCGGTCATGGCTCGTATTGCCGCATCCTTCACGCCGGCGTCGCTGCTCCCGGCGGCCGGCTGAAGCGCCGCCAGGGCGTCGTCGTGACCGATCATTCCCATTGTCTTCAGCAGCGATATCCGGACGTTGGAGTCCTTGGTCTTTCCGTACGCCGTCAGCAGAGCGGCTACTGGGTTGGTCGCATCCTTGATCTTGAGCGTCGCAGCCAGTATTGAGGTTTGTGCTTCTTTTCGCACGCTGTCGTCTTCGGTCCCGGTAAGCAGGCTCACCAGCAGCGGCAGGTGCTTCGGCTCGGCCAGCACGCGAAGCGACTTCATCGCCTCGACGCGCACCGACGAGTCGGCGTCCCGTACGGCCTTGACCACCGCATCAAACTGATCGGACGCCTGCCGTAGGGCCAGGACCTTGACCAGTTCTGCACGAACCGGCGGCTTGCCTATTCCGATATGTGCGGCGATCGCGGCGTTGGCGCTCTTGGCCCGCATCTGCACGAGGCTGTTGAGTGCAGCGGTCCTGTCGGCGTCCTGTTCGGCTCCGACAGCCAGATCGGCCAGCATGGGGATCACAGACGCATCGCCGATGCTCGCCATGGCTTCGATCGCGGCGGTTCGCACCGGCTGTTTCCGCGAGTTAACGGCCTTGACGACGATCGGCAGGGCCGCGGCGTCGCCGCGTTCGGCAAGCACGTTGACAAGCACCGCCTGCGTCTCGACGCCGCTTCTGGTCAGTTCGCTTTCGATCGCCTTGGTGGCGCCCGGGTCGGATACATTTCTCAGTGCGGCGATCGCCGCCTGGCGAACGGCGGCGACCTTGTCTGACATGGCACTGATGATCATCGCGGTGGCTCGGGGACCCTCTGTCGCCATCACCAGTCCGTTTAGTGCGGCGATTCGGCACATCGCCGGCTGGTTCGGGGCGATCATCTCGGCATAGATCTTCGCCGCGACCGACGGAGCGGCCCGCTTGGCGCAGTTAAGATATGCGTCGTCGGCGGCGAGCCTGAGCCTGCTCGAACTGTTCTCGCGAGCCTTGGCGATCGCCGCCACGGCGTCGGGCGAGTCGATGCGGCTCAGTGCGGCCAGGGCCGCGACCGCCAGCGCCTGGTTCCTCGATCCGATCAGCTTTGTCGCCGGCGCGACCGCGGCTTTGCAGCCGCGCCTGCCGAGCGAGGAAATCATACCGATCTTCAGTTCGTCGCTTACTTTCGCCAGCGCATCGATCAGGGCCTTGTCGGCGGCTTTTCCCGGCAGACGGGCCAGCGCATAGCGGGCCATGTGCGAGGACTCCGCGTCACCGAGCATTTTCGCCAGAGTCGGGACAGCGGCGTCCGAGCCGATAATGACGAGTTGGCGGCAGAAGAAGTCCTTGCTGGCGGGGGTCTTTGCGCCCGCCAGTCCGGCGACAACGTGCTTCTCGACGGTCTTGCGTGCGGTCGGATCGTTCGCCTTGGCCGCCTGGACAACTTGTTCGGCAATGAAGTTTATCGGAGCTGCGTCGCCGCCGAACGTCCAGGCTCCGGCTTCCTTGGCGGCCTTGGCCAGTTCGGCGTCATCGGCTCTGAGCCGCGGCGTCCAAACAGCCAACATCACCGCGGCGATCAAGGCTGAACATGTAATCACGCGTGTAGTGTGTTTCATCGTAGTTCTCTCCGGGTGCGGTTACGAAAAGCCCGCATTTGCCGCCGGATTTCATCGCTGCATGCGAATCGGTCGGGCGAAAAATGCGGGCCGGTTCCACAGCGGCTAACTGCGCCACTCTATATTATGGTGAAACCCTATTTCGATCCAGTCGCTTTCTTGAAACTCTCGCGGAGCTTGGCTCGTTCCTCCATGACCCATTTCTCTCCGCCGCCGGCTTCGAGGGTGGGTCGCCATCCGCGTTTGTTTTCGGTGGGGCTGATCACCAGGCACTTCTCGACAAGCGCCGCCATCTTCACGTACTTCGGATCCTTCTTGGACTCGTACCCGCCGATCTGGCCCCATCCGCCGGCCTTGACCGCCAGCGGAGCGGCCAGGATGCGCGACTCGCCGACCTGCGCCACGTTGATCAGGGCTCGGTCGGGCTGTGAAGCGATTTTCTCGCCGAACAGCTCTTTGGCGTAGGCCCGCAGATTCTCCATCGCCTTGGGATCGATCTTGCGTTCCTCGATCTTGTTGGGGAACAGGTCGCCGTAGCACTGTGCGTTAACGTCAAGCCACTCGATGATCCGCATATAGCTTTCTTTGTCCATGTTGCACTTGCCGTGGTTCTTGACGAGCATGTGCGCGACTTTGTTGCTGTATGCGAAGAATCGCCGCGGCTTGGAGATGTTCCTGTCCTTGACGGTGTGGTTCTCTCCGCCGCCCATGTAGCTCTTGAGCCCGACGCGGTGATCGCCGCGGGAGCTCAGCTCCTTGTAGGGCCTGGGCCAGGTCCCTCCGTCGTGGACCAGGTTGATCTTCCGGGCCTTCTGCGATTTCTCATCGGTCTTGTCGCTCAGTCCGTGGCACTTGATGCAGTACCGGTCGAGAACCGGTTGGACGGTTCGCATGAAGCTCAATCCGCCTTCGTAGTCCGGGCCGGCCGCCGGCTTCAGGTCGACCGGGCGGAGGCGCCGCAGCTTGGCCATGGCGCTTACGATCGGGCTGGAGCCTTCGGGCTCGTGACATCCGACGCAGCTCCTGTTTTCACCGGGCTGCAGGTAAAACAGGCTCTTCTCGGTCAGGATAGCCATGCCGTTTTCGTCGAGCGTCTGGATCTGCAGCGACGTTCGGGCCGGGACCTTGAAGTACGCCGAACCGCTTTCGTCGACCGGCACGGTTCCGATGACCTTCTTAGGAATCTCGACCGGCACGTACATGCTGCATGCGGTGCGCCGGGCGCGGGGCTGGACGCCGAGGGCCACTACGCGGACGGCCTTGATCATGCCGGGCTTGATGATCCCCTCCGGATCGTTTTCCTTACGGGTCAGGTAGGCGTTTTGCAGGAATACCGTTCCGTAGTCGGGCGCGCCGGGGCGGACCATCGACGGCGTGACCGGCGGTCGCTTGCGCTTGCGAATCACGATCGGCGAGAACGACGCCATGTCGTGATCTTCGTAGATCACTTCGCGTCCGCCGACCGGATCGATCAGGTAGATCGCGCGATTGTTCGCCGGGGGAAGTTGTCCCTGCTTGTGCACGTGGTGGTTGGCCCGCGAGACTAAGAACAGCTCCTGGTTGATCGGGTAGGGGTGCGAATAGTGGGGGCGCGGCCAGCCGCCGCCGGGGGATTCGGAGTACGGCGTCTCGGGCGTCAGGTGTTGGATCGCGTCTTCGGTGTTTTCTCCGATGTTGGTGTCGAGGATCACCGAAGTTCCGGTGTTGTAGCTGTGGTGTCCCTGTGCGGTCGTCAGCACCCGGTGCGTTCCGGGGATGGCGACGGCTTCGACCATCATCATCGGATGGAGCATGTCGTTTCCGAAGAAGTGGGTCACGTTCGTCCCGTCGGGCCGGCAGGCCCAGAGCATGTGGAAGAACATCTCGTGGCGATTGGTGTACTCCCAGCGCGTGAAGACGATTCGCCCGTCGTTCAGCACGGACGGCTCGTATTCATTTTCGTTTCCGAACGACAGTTGCGTGATCTTGTCGCCGTTGGCGTCGCATCGGTGGAGCGTCCAGGCCGGGTTGTACCGTCCGCCGTGGCAACGGCCGAACGACTGGCATCGCGTCGAGATGAAGATAATGTCGCCGTCGGGGAGATAGCACGGGTCGTTGTCTTCGATGATGACCGTAGCTCGGTTGTCCCACGTGTTGAAGCTGTCGCGGGCCGTGCCGGTGATCTGGCGAACCGACGATCCGTCGATCGGAGCCTCATAGAGGAAGTATCGCTTCTGGCCCTGGCGAGTGTGATCGCAGAAGGCGAACGCGACCTTGTCGGCGTCGTAGTTCAGGTCCGGGTTGCGGATGGCGCCCTCGGGCAGCTTGCCCTTGAGCATCGGCGTGATCTTGAGGTTGTCGGTCTTCCAGTCGCTCAGGAAGTTCAGGCCCTTGCCGATACGGCTGTGGCGACCGAGGTGCTGATCGCCGTTGTGACTGTATCGCGTGGGCGGGTTTACGTTGATGAGGATTCGCTCGAAGTCCAGCGCCGGATGCGACAGGATCATCTTCCGCCGCAGATGGCGGACCGAGAAGTAGAAATCCTGGTACGCTTCGGGTTTTACGGTGTTCGATTTCCACTTGAGTTTGAGGGCCTCGAGGCTGACGACTGTAAACTTCGGCTGCTTCTTGACCTTCTCGACGTACGCCAGCGTCTTTGTCGCCAACTCCAGGGCCTCGTCGATGTGCGTGTCCTTGACCAGCGATTCCGGGGCTCCGGGCTTTTTGACCGCGGTCTTGGTCTTGGGCACATCCTTCAGCGAGAGGGTGGAATTCTTGCTGATCGACGATTGGGTCGCCGGCTTCCTCAGCGCGACGTTGCCCTTGCCGCCGCCTGCGGGGTAGACTTCAACTTCGTTCAGGTGCAGGTAGTCGTTGCGGACCTGCAGCCGGACGTACCTGGCCGACTGACCGCCAAGTCGCACGGTAAGCGGCTTGGTTCTCTTTCGTCCGCCGGCGAATTTCGTCCCGTCGTGCGTGTAGGCCTTCGTCCAGTTCTTGCCGTCTCTTGACAGCAGGATCTCCAGTTTCGCGGCCCTTTCCTCGTTCTTCTCGCGGTTGGACACGAGTATCATGCTGATCGAGTATGACTTCTGCAGGTCGACTTGCCACCAGGCGATCTTCTGCTTGTTGGTGTGGAAACCGGTCCGCTCGTAGCGTTTTCCGTTAACCGCGCCGAAGGCGTCCTGCTGTGGATGCCTGACTCTCTGTCGGCGGCGTCTGACCGGTCGCTTGCCGGGCTTGAGCTCCTTGAGCCACGTTTGTTCGAGAGACTTCAGGTATTCGGTTTTCGCCGCGGTCGCCGCCGGGGCGCAAAACGCCGCCAGGGCGAGGATTGCGACAAAACGTTTCGACAGCGAAATCATACTGCACCTCATTGATAACAATCAGTTTTTCAACAAATGCGTGCAGGGCATTGGGGTATGCCCTGCACGCACGGGGTCCGGTTGAATCTATTTGCGCAGTGTTACAGCTTCCACGGCGCCCGCATCGCACGGGTCAGCATGCGTGAAGCGGTTTCGTTGCCGATGATCTCCTCCTTCTTCGGATCCCACTTGATCGTGCTCTTGGTGCGGATCGCGATGTCGCCGAGATGGCTCATGAAGTCCGACTGGACCGCCGAGTCGATGTCCGCCGACGGGGTTTTGCGCGACTTGCAGGCCTTCAGGAAGTTGCGGTAGTGGTTGGTGTCCTGTAGGAGCTTGACTTCATCGGGCTTGACCTTGGTCTTCAGAAGTTCGGGCTTCGATCCGCCGGCTCGGCCTCGCGACGCCCAGATCACGCCTTCTGTGCCGGTGAACGTCGTTTTGTCGCCGCCGGCCTTGAGGGTGAACGTCACGCCGCTGGCGTATTTGCCCTTCACGTCCCAGTTGACGATCGTGTCGAACAGGCCCTCGGTCGGGATCTTGCCGGTGCCGGAGTATTCCACGGGCGTGTGCGGGTAGCCCCAGTGTGCGATGTCAAGCGGATGGGCGCCCCATCCGGCGATGAAGCCCAGTGCGTAGTCGTAGATGTGCCAGCGTCCGCCGCCGATGACTCTGTCCCTGGTGTAGGGAGCCTTGGGCGCCGGTCCGAGCCACATGTCGTAGTCCAGGCCTTCGGGGATCGGCATGGGCTTGGGGTTCCCGCCGGTTCGTCCGTTGGGGGCGACTACGTCGATGCTCTTCAACTCGCCGATGTAGCCGGCGCGAACCAGTTCGCAGGCGCGGGCGCAGTGCGTGTTGTTCGAACGCTGCTGCGTGCCGTACTGGAAGATGATGTTGTAGCGGTGGATCGCGGCGCGGCAGGCCTTGTTGTGCGCCACGCTGATGCCAAGCGGCTTTTCGCAGTAGACGTCTTTGCCCGCCTTGGCCGCGGCGATCGTGATCGGTACGTGCCAGTGGTCCGGTGTGGCGCAGACGATTGCGTCGATGGCGTCGTTGGCCAGCAGTTCGCGGAAGTCGTTGTAAGTCTTGCAGCCTTTGTAGGTCTTGCCCATCTTCTTGCCGTATCCGGCGTCGATCCACTTGGCGCGGTTTTCGCGGCGATCCTTGAACGGGTCGCAAGTCGCGATCGACATGCCGTCTGACTGGCCGATGAACGCTCGCAGCAGTCCGCCGCCCTGTCCGCCGACACCGATGTGCCCGACCATGATCCGCTCGCTCGGTGCGTCCTTGCCGAAGACCGACGACGGCAGCACCGTGGGGCATGCGACGGCGGCTGATGCGATCGCCGTTCCCTTAAGGAAGCCTCTGCGTGAGATACTCTGTTTCTTCATGTTAATCCTCTTGTTGCTGTTTGGGGTTTTGAGGTTTCTTAGTTCACTGTTTCCCTGCAAACGCCTTGAATTCTTCATCGAGCATTTTCGCGTCGGCGAGTCCCGGATGCACGATGATTCTGTACTTCAGTGTCAGCGTCTGGTCCTTCTTCAAAGTAAGCGGTTTATTGTACAGTAATGCGGGGCTGAAGTAAGGCATCCCTTTGGCAATATACCATGGGCTCGGGTGACGGGTGTTGGAGGGATGATCGAAGATCGCGACCCCGGCGTTCTTGCCGCTGGTCGTTTTTCCGCTGGCGTCGACCCAGACCGCTTCGGGCTGGCCGTGAATCTTCATGTCCTTGCGGCCTTTGGAGTCGATTATGCTCCAGCCGCGGGTCTCCCTGGCCATTCGGATCGACAGTCCTGCGTATCCGCCCCAGCCCTTGCCGCCTTTTTCGCCCTTGATCGGCGTACGGTCCAGGACGGCGTCGGCTCCGACTGCGGTGAACGTCGCCGACCAGTCGATTCGGTAGAGCCCGTCTTTGGTCGGCGCCCCGAACTCGATGATCCGTTTCTCCGACAGCACTTCCGGCTTGGACGGCGGGTGGTAGCTCAGCACGATTTCCGCCTTCGCTGAGAAATCCTTGTTCAGCGTCACCTTCACGTTCTTGATGTCCGTTCGCCCGCGGGAAAGGTATGTCTTTCGGTCCTCCTCCCAGTAGTTCAAACCGTTGATCGTCTTCCAGGAGAACCATAGAGCCCTGTGCCATATATGGTCCGCCGGGCGATGCCACGTCAGAACGCTGCCGTCAGTTGTCGCCAGAGGATGGATGTAGGGCTTGTCCTCCTTCGGATCGTGATTAAGGCGCCATACGATCATGGCCCCGTTGGTAAGGGCTACGGAATTATCGGCCTCCTTCCACGAAAAGCCCTTCGGCTTCGGGGCCGCGGTGGGAGATGACGTGGAGCTGGTCTTGGCCTTGGGCGCCGATTTGCTGATCTTGCTCATAACCGCGGCGGCCTTGTCGGCTACGATCTTGAGCTTGCACGCTGCGGTGGCTTTTTCGATCGCGGCCTTGGCGGCCGCGGGATCGGAGCCCGCGAGCTTGTCGGCGATATTGACCATCGCCAGGGCCGCTTCGTTGACAGTGTCCTTGCCGCCGAGGTGCGCCGCTGCCAGGTCCAGAGCCTCTTTCGATCCGACGTTCCCCAGCCCGCTGAGCAGCGTCTTGGTGTCCGAAGGGCTCGACGCCAGCTTCATCGCTTCGGTGTAAACCGCGGTGAGTTTCGCCGGCTTGACGTTCTTGCTGCGGGCCGACAGCGAAACTATCCCGCGCAGCGCCAGCGTCTTTGGTACAAGCTGTTTCTCGGTGCGTGCGACCGCCAACAGATCATCCAGCGGTTCGGCGTCGGACCAGGCCGACATAGCTCGCACCGCCGCTGCGCGGACGGAGGTGTCGGAGTCTTTCGCCGCTATGCGTGCGATCTTCAGCGACTCGGATCCGCCGACTCCGCCGGCTACTACAAGGATCGCGGACTTGGTCTTGGCGTTCTTTGCTGCTGTGAACTTCTCGCCGAGCATTGTCGTTATCCCGGCGATCGCGTCGGCTGAGGAGTTCCTTGCGATCATGATCAGTGCGTTCACGATTCCGCGCAGCTCGCCGGACTTCCGGGCCTTGGGCATAAGGTCCACGAGTTTGGGGCACATCTTGCCGTCGGAAATAGCTCCGAGAGCCTTGATCGCTTCCTTGCGGACGTCGGATTCAGCGTCGTCGGAGGCTATTTTCAGCAGGGCGTCTGCGGCTGTCGATGCGTCTCGGACGTTCAATGCTGCGATTATCTCGATTCTGATCGCCGGATCGTCCGACACAAGCGCCGCGATCAGCGCCTTGTCAACGCCGTCGCCCCTGAGCCGGGCCAGACCCTGTCGGATCGTCGACCGGTCGGCGGCGTTGCTCATAGCCGCCACCAGAGGTTTCACTGTCGAGGTGTCGCCGAGTTGCCCCATCGCCGCCAGGGCCGC
>Ga0180436_10000989_pt1 | contig 28425 bp, 24 predicted proteins | sample SS_ome_2_FD_132434 | JGI IMG/M metagenome (GOLD analysis project Ga0180436, IMG submission 132434) | Hypersaline lake sediment archaeal communities from the Salton Sea, California, USA - SS_3_S_2 metaG | ecosystem: Environmental > Aquatic > Non-marine Saline and Alkaline > Hypersaline >... | reverse complement strand
TGGCAATGATGATGTTGTGAGTCCCATCGCGAAAACCCTGCAGTGCCTTCGTGCGGTCGCGCTGAGGAATGTCGGAGTGGAGCACCGTTGCGTTGGCTCCGCTCTTCTCCTTGAGGCGGGCGAAGAGGGCGTCCGCCTCCTTCTTCGTGCGGGTGAAGATCATCATGCTCTCGTAGCCGGTCTGATCCACGAGCGCCTCCAGGATCTCGTCGCGCTGGTCCATGCCGACGGGGTAGAAGGCGTGGGAAACCGTCTCGGCGGGAGAACGGCGCTCACCGATCTCCACCTCGGCCGGTTCCTTGAGTGCCCAGTTGGCGAGGGTCTGGATCGCGCCGGGCATCGTGGCCGAGAAGAAGAGGGTCTGGCGTTCGCGCGGGCAACGGTCGACGATCTTGCGGACATCGGGCAGGAAACCCATGTCCAACATGCGATCGACCTCGTCGAGGACGACGAAACGGATCCGGTCGAGACGCAGGGTGCCCTTCTCCATGTGATCGAGGAGACGGCCCGGGGTCGCGATGATGATGTCGGGATTGTTCTGCAATCCCTCGACCTGCTTCCCGTATCCGACGCCTCCGTGAAGAAGCACGACGTTCATCGGCCGAAAATGCGAGAAGAGATGCATCTGCTCCTCCACCTGCGCCGCCAGTTCACGCGTCGGTTCGAGGACGAGGCACTGGGGAAACGTGTCGGGCACGAGCTGATCGATGATCGGAAGAGCGAAGGCGGCTGTCTTGCCCGTGCCCGTCTGCGAGGCTCCCACGAGGTCCCTCCCCTCCAGTGCGATCGGTATCGCTCTTGCCTGAATCTGTGTGGGTTCCTCGTAGCCGGCTTTGGTCACGGCTTTCATGACGGGACGAGAAAGCCCGAGTTCGTTGAAGGATGGCATGGCGGGAAAGACGCGGAGAGCTCGTGCGGTTGCAAGGGAAAATTCTGCGTATCACCCGGAGCCGCCTCAGTGTTCCGGGATCTGCCCGCGCGTGGTGAAATACCAGTCGAGCGAGAATTTTCCGGGTCCGCCGGCGATGAGAACGAGCATCACGATCAGGTAGGCGACGATCGCCTGGGGCGTGAGCGTGGGGGACAGGTCGAGGAGGGCGAGCAGGACGAAGCCGAGCAACCCCATGGTGATCGCGGCGCTGGCACGCGCGAAGACTCCGAGAACGAGACCGAGAAAGCCGATCGACAGGAGGAGGAGCAATCCGCTGGCAAACGTGGCCGGGTAGGGAATCTGGAGACCCTCCAGTTGGGGAAGCAGGTCCCACTCCGTTCGCGACCAGACGTAATTCCAGCAGGCACGAAGGTTGTCCAGGAGTTGGTAGGCGAAGAAGGAGCAAGCGGTGAGCAGTCGCGCGAGAAACAGTCCGAAGTCGATCCCGGTCACGGGATCGGTGTCGGTCTCCGACATCAGGCGAAAGCTCATGGCAGGGGAAGCCGGCCACGATCAGCTTCGGTCCGGCGCCCAGTAATCCAGCATCTCGGCGAATACCTCGAATGCCGACTTGGTGAAACCGTAGGGGGCCTCGAGGTGAACGCTCATGGGGAATCCCAACTCGCCCACTCCATCGATGACGCGGCGATACAGGTCGAGCAGTTCCCGCTTTTTCTGCGCAAGCGGCATGCCCATGATGCGGGAGATGAACTCCTGTTCCTTGTCGACGAGAGCATTGCCCGGATCCTGGATGAGCCAACGAATCAGCTCCACCCGTTCTTCTGCCTTGGGAACGAAGCCGAACGAAAGGAGTAGCTCCGGGCGGTGGGGCTTCTCGGCAGCGAACTGTTTGAGAAAATCGACGATCGCGTCGGAATAGAGCAATTGGGTCATGCCGAAGGTGGCACCCTGTTCGCACTTGAAATTGAAGCGTCCCACTTCGCCTTCGCGGGTGGGAATGAGGATCACTCCGCGGTTGGCGACCGTGCCTGCGAACAGGGAGAGCGCGTCGGTCGGGGCGACTCCGTTTCCTTCGCCGTCGGCCATGGTCCTGGGGACCCCGACGAAGATCAGGGCATCCATTCCGGCTCCCTGCAGGTGGTCGATGCGCTCGGCCAGCTCGTTTTCCGGGGTGAATGCCGTCACCTGGGTGCAGATCCCTTTCATGCCCGGCACGGTTTCCCGGACCGCAGTCCAGACGTCGAGCGGGTCCATCTTCGGCTTCATCGTGACGGGCCTGTCGGGATCCTCCTCGATCATGCCCGGGATCATGAGATGACGGATGCGGCCCTCGATTCCGAATTCGTGAGACAGGTCCTGGACCTTCTGTGCTTCCTCCACCGCTCTCTCGGTGCCGTCTTCCAGGTTCGGTGGTACAAATTCCAGTGCGATCGTCTTCATGATTCTTGTGGCTATCGAGTTGAGGCTTCCCGGGACAGGCACTTAGTGTCCGCAGTGCCGTGACGCAGTAAAGCGAAATCTCCCCTCACGGCCCGGTGGGAGTTTCCCCCGGAACAAAAAAGCGCTCCCTCGTCGAAACGAAGGAGCGCAGGATGAGGAATTCAGTTGAGTGGTCGGAATTTCACGAGGTGAGGCCCGCTCGCACGATCTCGGCGAAGCTGTCCGGCTTCAGGCTGGCTCCACCGACGAGGAATCCGTCGATGTCGGGCTGTGCAATGAGTTCCGACGCGTTGGCCGGCTTCACGCTGCCTCCATACTGGATCCGGGTGGCCGCGGCGATCGAGTCGTCGAAAAGATCGGCGAGCACGGAGCGAACGAACGCCTGGGTCTCCTGAGCCTGTTCCGGAGTTGCCGTCCGTCCGGTACCGATCGCCCAGACGGGTTCGTAGGCGATCACCACCTGCGCCATCTGTTCCGCGGTGACCGTGGCGAGGCTGCCTTCGAGCTGCGACCGGAGCACCGTCTCCAACCGGCCTCCGTCGCGCTCTTCCAGTGATTCACCGATGCAGAGAATGGGCTGGAATCCCCCTTCGATCGCCGCGTGGACCTTCTTGTTGATGATTGCGTCATCCTCTCCGTAGAGAGAGCGGCGCTCGCTGTGCCCGAGGATCACATACTCCACGGCCAGCTCCTTCAGCATCGCGGCGGAAACCTCCCCGGTGAAGGCGCCGGAGGCCTCGTTCGACATGTTCTGTGCCGAGAGTCCGACCGCCGGATTCGACGAGATCGCTTCCGCGGCTTTCGGAATCGAAACGAAGGGCGGGGCGATGACGATATCGACCGCGATGGCCTCGGGGAATTCCGCGAGGAACGTGTCCAGGAACGCCCCGGTCTCGGATGGCGTCTGGTTCATCTTCCAGTTGGCGGCAATGATCGGTTTTCTGCTCATGGTACTCGTTTGGTGCGTGGATCTTCGTGATGGATGACGCGGGTGTGAAGTGTCGTCTCGGTTTCTACTTTTCGTCGAGTGCGGCGATTCCGGGCAGGTCCTTGCCCTCGAGGAGCTCGAGCGAGGCGCCGCCGCCCGTGGACATGTGACTCATCTGCTCGCCGAAACCGAACTGGTTCGCCGCCGTGACCGAATCGCCCCCTCCTACGATCTTGATCGCCCCGTAATTTTCGGCGATCGCTTTGCCGATTTCGCGGGTTCCGATATCGAAGCCGCGCTTCTCGAAGACGCCCATCGGTCCGTTCCACACGATCGTGCCGGCGTCGGCCAGCCTGGCGGAGAATTCCGCGATCGCCCTGTCGCCGATGTCGATTCCCTCGCGACCCTCGGGGATCGCTCCGCCTTCCCCCCACGGTGCGGTCACCTCGGTCGGGGCGTCGTCGGCAAATTCGGCGGTGTGGCGGGTGTCGGCCGGGAGGAGAAATTCAATCCCCTTGTCCCGGGCCGTCTCGAGGATCTTGAGGGCGAGATCGGTCTTGTCCTTTTCGGCGAGGCTGTTGCCGATCTCGTAGCCCTCGGCGAGCCGGAAGGTGTTCGCCATGGCTCCGCCGATGATGAAAACGTCCGCCTTGTCCATGAGCCGGTTGAGGACCTCGATCTTGTCGGAGACCTTCGCACCGCCCATGATCACGATGAAGGGGCGGGCCGGGTTCTCCAGCTTGTCGACGAGATACTCCAGTTCCTTCTCGATCAGGAAACCCATCGCGCAGGGATCGAGATGCGCGGTGACACCGGCGGTGGATGCGTGTGCCCGGTGAGCGGTTCCGAACGCGTCGTTGACGTAGAGATCGCCCAGGGAGGCCAGTTGCTTCGAAAATTCGGGATCGTTGCCCTCCTCACCCGCGTGAAAGCGGACATTCTCCAGGAGGAGAATTTCTCCGTCTCCGAGCGCGGCAACGGCTTCCTCGGCAACGGAGCCGACGCAGTCTTCGGCGAAGGAAACGGGCGCATCGATCAATTCGCCGAGACGGTCCGCCGCCGGCTTCAGGGAATACTCGGGTTTGCGTTCGCCCTTGGGGCGTCCGAGATGCGACATGAGGATGACGCGTCCGCCCCCCTGGACGAGATGTTCGATCGACGGGAGGGCAGCGCGGATCCGTGTATCGTCGGTGATCGCGCCGTCGTCGTCGAGAGGAACGTTGAAGTCGACGCGCATGAGGACACGCTTGCCGGAGGGGTCGATGTCGCGGATGGAGAGTTTGGCCATGTTTTCAGAAGGGTGGGTTTCAAAAAAAGCGCCCTTCGACGCGAGGCGGAAGGGCGCTTGGAAAAGCTTAAACTGGTATCGGGGAGCCGGATCAGAGGCTATTGCCGATCAGTTCGAGAGCTTCGACGGAACGATTGGAGTAGCCCCATTCGTTGTCATACCATCCGACGACCTTGACGAAGTTGCCCTGGGCCATGGTGATCTGGCTATCCAGGATGCAGGAGTGCGGATCGGCAACGATGTCGGTCAGCACGATCGGATCTTCGGTGTAATACAGGACTCCCTTGAGCGGCCCCTCGGCGGCGGCCTTGTAGGCAGCGTTGATCTCTTCGACGGTCGTCTCCTTGGAGAGGATCGCGCTGAAATCCGTCACCGATCCGGTCGGAGTGGGCACGCGGAATGCCCCGCCGTGGAGTTTTCCGTTGAGTTCGGGGATCACGAGTCCGATCGCTTTTGCCGCGCCCGTGCTGGAAGGGACGATGTTCACGGCGGCGGAACGGGCACGGCGAAGGTCCCCGTGGGGAGCATCGACGAGGCGCTGGTCACCGGTGTAGGAGTGAATCGTGCTCATGAAGCCCTTTTCGACGCCGAAGGAGTCGTTCAGCACCTTCACCATCGGGGCGAGACAGTTCGTGGTACACGATGCATTCGAGATGATGTGGTGCTCGGCGGGATTGTAGTTCTCGTGGTTGATCCCGATGCAGAATGTCAGGTCGGGCTCCTTCGCGGGAGCGGAAATCAGCACCTTCTTGGCACCGGCCTGGAGGTGCTTGGAAGCACCGTCGCGGGCGACGAAGAAACCGGTCGATTCAAGCACCACGTCGACACCTTTGTCGCCCCAGCCGAGAGCGGCGGGATCCCTTTCCGCGGTGGCCTGGATTCGATGACCGTTCACGGTGAGGGACTCGTCGTCGAATTCCACCGTTCCGTCGAACCGGCCGGCGATGGAGTCGTACTTGAGGAGATGCGCCAGGGTGGCGTTATCGGTGAGATCGTTGATCGCGACGACTTTCCGACGCTGTTCGTCGGACATCGCGCGTAGCACATTGCGTCCGATGCGGCCGAATCCGTTAATTCCGTAAGTAGCCATGGTAGGGTGATGAAGCGTGTATCGATTATCTTGGCGTCGACGCGCCATTACTGGCACGGCTTGCTATCCACCCAGGGGCGGACGCGGCTAACTAAGGGAGGAACCCGCCAAGGTCAAAGGAAAAGGGGACGGCGGAATTGCAGCTTTTTCGACGCATTTCCCGACGGTTTCGAGCTGGGAAATTCGTGCGAAGCGAGTCGCCAGGAGACGCTACTCGTGCAGAACGGCCAGCGCTTCGAAAGTACCCAAGTATGGCGCCGGACCGGCGAGAGTGGGCGGTGTTCGAGCCGGCGAAGAGCGATCCTCGAAGTTTTCGTCCGAGATCGAATTGATAATTTTCCGCGTAGGGATGCTGCCGGAGACGGGAGAGCCCGCCTGGTAGAGAACCAGATTGCGGTCGGATGAGGGGGGAGAGCGGCACGAAAATTGAGCAATTCTCGATTTCGATTGTCAATCTCGCTAACCAGTCTCGAAAAACGCGACGCGCAGGATGGTTTTTTGCAGCTACAGCCTATGAATTTCCATCGAAACCCGTCTCAACTGGAGACAGCCCCTCAGAAATCCGGTATTCCCCACAGAGGTAGAAATTTTAGGGAATTTAAAAATAAGGGTTGCGAGGGTATTTCTGAATTTTATAATCTTTTCGTGAATCCTCACTCGCCATGAAAAAATTGATAGTCATCGCCAATGACCTTGAGCGCTCCGGTAATTCGACCGTTACTCGCGCCATCGCCTACCATCTCGCGCAGCAGGAGGTGGACAGCCTGCTGATCACGTCGGACGAAAACGATCTGGACGAAACCTTTCCCGGAGAATACTGGGACCTCGAAGATCAGATCGATTCTTCCGAATTGTTCGCTGCGCTGGAGGGTCATGATGCGGTCATCGTCGACCTGCACAGCGGGGCGGCGCGGAACTGGGCGGATTTCTGCTCAGGCGAATCGATCGACAATTTGCTCGCGGAACTCGACGTCGAAATGACGCTGGTGATCCCCGACACCAGTACCGAGCGGTGCAATGAGGAGATCTTCGACCTGACCGAATTGTTTTCCGATTCCTCCGACTACGTCATCGCCAGGATGCCGGTCGAGGACAAGGGCCACGTCAAGTGGAAGGGGAGCGAGGCGGACAAGGCGACCCGCTACCTTGGAGCGACCCTGATCTCCCTTCCTGCCTTCGCCGAGGAATTCCTGATGGCCCTGGAGAATTCCGAGGCAACCGTTGTCACGGCGCTGAACAGTCCCTCGGCTCTACCCCGCTTCGCCGAGGTGCAGGCGCACCAGTGGCTCGATTCTGCTGCGGACATCCTATCGAATGCGAACGATTTTCTCGTGCCCGATGGTGTCGGAGAGACGGTTCTGGGATACTGAGGTCCGGACTGATTTCCTGCTCCCCGGCAAAGGGGGCTGAATTTCCCCAAGCAGCGGCTTCTCCGGCGACCGGAGGAGCCGCTCGTTTTTCGGGCAAAGGTCCGCTCAGAGCCCGCGGTAGACGTGTTGGAGGGCGAGGAGCGAATAGGCGGTCACGAGGGCGGGATCGTCTTCCATCCACCGGTTCGCTTCGACGTTGATCCAGCTGCCATCCGGTTGCTGGCGGCTCATGATCTCGAGCGCGAGCTGTTCGCGCCAGTTGATCGAATGTCCCTCTCCGGTGCTGAGAGCGTGGACGCCTGCGAGGGAAAGGGCCTTCGCCATCGTGTGATAGTAGTAGTAGAGGCCCTGCGCCTCCATGCCCGGATTTTCCTCGAGGGTGAAATTCTTCCGCAGCCAGTCCATGACCTGGGCGAGCCGTGGATCGTCCTTGTCCAGGTCGGCATAGATGAAGGCGAGCAGTCCGGCGTAGCTCATGCTGCCATAGCTCCGGAGCGCCGTCCGAGGACCGTCGTTCGTCTCGAGTTCCACCTCTCCCGCCTTCGAATCGCCGGGAAAGTAGACGAAGCCACCCCTGTCCTCCTCTCGTACCGCGGCCCACTCTCCGAGAACCGTGGCGGTTTCTTCGGTGTTCTGCGTGCGGCTCACGAAATCGATCGCGGCGTCCCAGTCGAGGTCGAATTGATCCTGGCGATCGTGCTCGGTATCGGCAAGGACCTTCTTCGAGTAGTAGAGTGCTTCGAGCGCGAGGTGCGTGTTGGACAGGTCCGAGTGGGCGTAGGTGCCGCCGTAGCCGATTCCTCCGTCGAAAAGGTTGTCGGTTTCCCCGCGCGCGTCGAAATCCTGCTGCTGGTTGATGAGCAGGCGGCGTCCCTTCGCGATGAGGGGCAGGTGTTCCTCCTTGCCCGAGAGCACGAGCGCCATGATCGACAGGGCGGTGTTGTAGGTGGCGAGGCCCTTCCCGTAGATGCCGCCGTCCGGCTTGGCACAGCTCTCGATGAAAGCGAAGCCCTTCTCGACCGATTCGGGAAACGGGTCCGAGGGATCGCGGTTCGGGTCGCCGATGATGGCGGTAACGGGCAGGGCGGTGAGAGCGGGGAGTTTCTCGTCGCTCCAGTGACCCGTCTCGGGGTCCTGGGTTTTCTCGAGCGACGCGACTCCCTTCGCCACCGCGCGCTCGATTTCCAATTTCAGAGAGACGTTTCCGTCTCGCGCCGGGTTGATGCGCTCCTGTGCCGGAAGGGGCAGCCATGCCAGTGCGGAGAGGGTGATGATGAGAATGGGTTGCTGTTTCATGATTGCAGTCGGGACAGGTTCGTGCGCACCGCCCCGCGTCCCACGGGAATTTAATCTTCCGTGGACGAGGTGTCGATTACCGCATCGCGCGGGCCGATCACGATTTTTCCCCGCGTTCCGACTGGTGGAATGGCGGCGCCGTTCGCCCCCCAGCGTTCGTCGATTTCGGCGCCCTCGCGGGTCATGTTGAAGAGGGCGAAGCGGTCGAGATAGACCGCGATGATCGAGCCTTCCGCTTCGGCGAGGAATACCCCGTTTTCCGACAGCGATCCGGTGAGGATCCACGGCTCGACGCTCATGGGCTCGGCGCGTTGCCGGTCGATGACCAGGGGGGCGGCGGCGATGGGGTGCTCGTCGTCCTGTTCTTCCCACTGAACGGCAACGTCGACCGCGTCGCCCCTGCCCTGCTCGTCTCCGCCCTCGGCCTCGAGTAGTTCATCGGGAAGCAAGCGGTTGAAGACGTCGCCATGTCCCGAGGCATACCGCAGGAGTTCCAGGACGATCTGAACGTGAAGAGGCCGGGCGGTCGTCGTGAGAATCGATTCGTGCGTCTTTCCGTTTTCGTGGACGAGGATGTATTCCATCGGCCCCCCCTCCCTCATGTTCACGATAACGGGTATGTCGATTCGGCGTGTCTGTGCGTCGAACTCCACATCACCCAGTCGAAATCGTGTGTCCCCGATTCGCTTGATGGCGGGCTTTTCGGCTTGTTCCTCGCGCTCGGCTTCCTGGCCTTGGAGGGGGAAAAACACCGCCAGGTTGAGTAGGACGACGGCCGTTGCGTAGCTGCGTTTCATCGGACAACGATAGACGAAACGCCGTCCGAGGCCAAGAAAGGGGACGAACCGTCTGAAAGGTTGGCGCGAAATTGCGAGAAGCGTTGCATGCGGTTTGGAACCGGGCGACGTTTCCTTTCACGATGAAGTTCCTGTCGCCATACTCTCTTTTGGCCCTGCTGCTCGCCTGGGGAGTTCGGGCAAGCGGCCAGGAGCAGGTCCCCCCCCTTGTCCAGCAGAAGTGCTCGGGATGCCACGGAGTCCCTCGTCCGGGGGCGATGCGGCGCGATGCCTGGCCCTCGACGATCCGGAATATGCAGCCCTTCATGGAGAGGCTGGCGCTGCCCTTCAGTGAGCGGGATCGCACCGCCGTCACCGAGTTCTACTTGCGCCATGCACCGCTCGCTCTTCCCCGGATTCCGGACGACTATCAGGAGAGCGGACTTTCGTTTTCCCGTAGTCCGGTCGGCTTCCCTTCGGCCGATCCCAAGCCCCAGGTTACCTCGCTGGTCTTCACCGACCTTGATGGGGAGGGCGTCAGCAACGACCTCATCGTGACCGACAATGCCAACAACTCGATTTCGTGGCTGCGGAACGAGGGAGGCGAGTGGACCGAGAGCATCCTCTCGGAGGCGCCATCGCCGGTGCGCGCCACACCCGTGGATTTCGATCGCGATGGAGATATCGACCTTGCCATTTCCTGCATGGGATTCATGCATCCGAACGACGATCTCATCGGAGAATTCCACCTGCTGGAAAACCGCGGCGACGCGGGCTTCTCCAAGCGGGTCGTTCTCGAGGGAGTCCCGCGGCTGACGGACTGTGCGCCCGGGGACTTCGACGGCGACGGGGACATCGACTTCGTCCTGGCCATGTTCGGGTGGCGCTACACCGGAGGCGTGGGCCTGCTCGAACAGAAATTCGACGGTTTTTTTCGTCTCAGGCCCCTGCTCGAAGTGAACGGGGGAATGCGGGTGATCGCGAACGATGCCAACGGCGACGGCCTGCTCGATTTCGTCCTTCTCATCACGCAGCAACACGAGGCGATCGTTCAATTCATCAATCGCGGCGACGGCACTTTCGACAACGAGGTGATCACCCGGGCGAGTCATCCGTCATTCGGATCGTCCAGCATTCGGCTGGCCGATCTCGACCAGGACGGGGACGAGGACATCCTCTATGCCAACGGGGACATGATGGACGAGAATCCCGAACCCAAGCCCTACCACGGCGTCCGTTGGCTGGAGAACGATGGCAGCGGGGGATATGAGCTCCATCACCTGGCGTCGATGCCCGGGTGCTACGGCGCCGAGCCTGCCGACATGGATGGGGACGGCGATCTCGATGTGGTGATCTCCGCCCTGTATTTTCAATGGAAGGAACACGATTTTCCTTCTCTCGCCTGGATCGAAAACCGGTCGGGATTCCGTGAATTCACCAGGAGGCGCATCGCCTACGCACCGACCAATCTGGCGAATATCGCGGTCGGCGATATCGACGGCGACGGGTTGCATGACATCGTTGGCGGCGGCATGCACGTACCCGGACCCCTCGACAGGGCGGGACGCCTCACGCTGTGGCGCCAGGAGGCGGGTGAACGCCCGGAATCGGAAACAGAAACCGCTCCCGCTCCGCGCTAAGCGGAGCTTGCGTTGCCTGCGCGAACGAGTATCTTCCCTCTCCTCCGCTACTTCCTGGGTGGAGACTCATGCCAACTTAGCTCAGCTGGTAGAGCAGCTGATTTGTAATCAGCCGGTCGTCGGTTCGAGTCCGACAGTTGGCTCCAGCCAAATGGCGGACGAGAACCGAAGGTTCGCGCGCCCGCCAGTGGCAAAGGGTTCAGTAGTCCCCGAGAAGCCGCCGTCTCGTGGCACGCTCGGCGAGTTTCTCGACCAGTTGGCGGATCCAGGGCCGGAGCAGGTTCAATTCGGCGCGAAAGTCCTCTTCCTTGACTTCGTAGACCTCGACTCCTCCTTCGAGGGCGACCACGTTGGCCGCGCGATTCTGGCCGGTCAAGATGGCGAGTTCCCCGAACACGTTCCCTTCGTCGATGATCTCGAGGGAAATCTCTTCTCCCTCCTTTTCATGGATCGCCTCGCAGCGGCCCGATTTGATGATATAGGCACATTTTCCCGCGTCACCCTGCGTCACGATGCGTTCGCCCTCCTCGAAACGAATGGTGGGAAAGTCTCCGCCGCCGCCCATGAAGTCGCGGAGGGCATCACCCAAATCGCCGGCGCTGCGAAAGCGCTTCGCCGGGTCGGGGTCCATCGCTTTCCGCACGATGTGGTCGAGTTCGGGGGGGACGGAATTGGGCGGAGCGGCCTCCGACAGGGGAGTGTACTCACAGTGTTGCGCCAGTTCGACGCTCTCGGCAACCGTCTTTGCCACGTAGGGCGCCCTCCGTGCGAGAATGCTGTAAAGGACGGCACCCAATGAGAATATGTCGGAAGCGGGGCCCAGGTCGGCCACCCTGCCGGCCGCCTGTTCGGGGGACATGAAGGCGACGGTCCCCATGACTTTCTCGTCGTTGATGGCACTACTCTCCCGCAACTCGGTCAGGGGCTCCACGGCGTGGTCCATGATGTGGGCGATGCCCCAATCGATGAGATAGACCTGCCCATAGTCGGCCATGATGACGTGGTCAGGCTTGATGTCGCAGTGCAGGACGCCGCGGTGATGGGCAAAAGCCAGTGCATCGCAGATTTTGACGATGACTTCGAGTACGGCGAACAGAGTCTGTCTGGGCATGCGTCCTTCCGGCAGCTCCCGGATGAAGTCTTTAAGGTTCTTTCCCGAAATCCGCTTCATCGTGAAGAAGACCTGTCCCTGGTTGTTGAACCCCATTTCGTAGACCGGGATGATGAAGGGGTGATCGAGGGCCGCCGTGATGCGAACCTCGCGGACGAACTGAAGGACCATCTGTTCCTTGTCCAGGTGTTCGGCGTGGAGTGTCTTTCTTGCCACACGCCGCAGGAGCGAACTGTCGTGGACAAGATCGACGGTTCCCATGCCGCCGGCACCCAGTGCTCCTTCACGCGTCAAACGCGAGTCGGCGGGCACATCCAGCTTGCGCCAGAGCGCGACGACGCGCTCCACCATCTTCATCATTTCTTTCATGCGGTCCTCCTGTCACTCTCGGTGGCGATTACGCCGCGGCAACAAAGTTTACTACCACATACATCCGTTCTTCGGGAGGAGGATTCTTGTTCTTGGTATTTCCATTCGCCCGTGTCCTTGTTGTTTTCCTAGTCAATGAGAGTGGCAAACCGGTGGAGAAAAACCGGAGAATGCGGTAGTCAGCTGCGGGAGGGCGGGGGAAGTATCAGGCGATCCGCACGCTTCGCTTCTTGTCGAGTTTCAGCACCATGCCTTCCTTCCAGCCGGGCTCGGCCTTGGGATCGGTGACTTTCTCGCCATCGAGCTGAACGCTTCCCTGCTGGATGAGGCGGCGCACGTCGCTGCCGGAACGTTTGCTATCGAAGGCCGTGATGTAGGCATCCTGCACGACGCCCAGCAGATCCCGGCGATCCCCCACCTGGTAGAGGGGAAGATCGGCAGCTTCGAAGTCCTTGCGGCTGAATTTCGCTTCCCAGTCGTCTCGCGCCGCGGTGGCTGCCTCCGGGCCGTGGTAGCGCGATACGAGCTTCCCTGCCAGTGCCTTCTTCGCCTCCATCGGGTGCAGGCCGGGATCGATGTCCTCACCCAGGAGAAGAACGGAGTAGCGGGTCATGAGTTCGTCGGAAACACTCATGAGTTTCCCGAACATCTCGCCGGCTGGTTCGGTGATGCCGACGTAGTTGTCGAGGCTCTTGCTCATCTTCTTGACTCCGTCGAGGCCTTCGAGGAGCGGCATGCAGAGTACGACCTGGGGCTCCTTTCCCTCGGACTTCTGAAGGTCGCGGCCGACGAGGATGTTGAAGAGCTGGTCGGTGCCTCCCAGTTCCACATCGGCTTCGACGACCACGGAATCCCACCCCTGCACGATGGGATACTGGATTTCATGGAGACGTACCTCCTGGTCGTTGGCGATGCGATTCTTGAAGTCCTCCCGTTGCAGCATTTGCTGCATCGTGACGCGCGCGTTCAGTTGGATGACCTCGGAAAAGGTCATCTTGTTGAACCATTCTCCGTTGAAGACCACCTCAGTACGGTCCTCGTCGAGGATGCGAAAGGCCTGCTCCGTGTAGGTGTCGGCGTTGACGAGAATCTCCTCGCGCGACAGGGGAGGCCGCGTCTTGGAGCGGCCGGTGGGGTCACCGATCTGCGCGGTGAAATCGCCGATGATGAGAACAGCCTGGTGTCCAAGTTGCTGGAACTGGCGGAGCTTCTCCAGCACGACGCTGTGCCCGAGATGGAGATCCGGCGATGTCGGATCGACGCCCAACTTGACGCGAAGCGGTTTCCCGCGACCGACCTTTTCGGCTAGCTCCTTCTCACTCACGATTCGGGCTGCGCCCCGCGTGAGAATCTCCATTTGTTCGGCTGCCGCTTTCATGATGCGTTGGATGGGAAACGGCGGAACAAACACCGGGCCCGGCGCGATTCAAGAGGCTCTTGCGCGGAATGTCACCAGCGCGGGGTGAACGGACGTCCGGTTGAGTCTCTGGGCGTGCGGGACAACGTTCACCGGCGCTCGTCGAGCGCCTCTCCGGCCGATCCGTCCGGCGTGGAGCCGAACTTTTCCCGGTACATCGAAGGCGAGATGCCGAAGATCGACTGGAATTGCTTGGAGAACTCCGCCGAGGTGCGGAAACCGGCGTCCTTGGATATCTTGCGTGGTTCCCGGTCGGTGAGCAGCAACTTGCAGGCGGCATGAAAAACGCGCCTGCGGTCCGCATATTGGGCGAGGCCGAGCCCGGTGAGCTGGAGAAAGGCCGCGTCGATCTCCTTCTTGTCGAAGCCTCCCCGTGCCATTTTCAACTCGAAGAACGGAGCCCCGGTCTGGATCTTCTTCTCGATCTGGTCGAGGGCGTGCATGGCTTCGGGCAGGAATTGCAGTTCGGTGATTCCTCGCCAGAAGCGGTGGTGCTCGTCGGCGATGAGCATCATGAGCTTGAGAACGGAGACGCGTGCCACCGGTTCGAGTTGACGGTTTTCCTTGAGGAGACCGCGAAGATACTCGAGTTCCGCGCTGATCTGCCGGGTCGATTCCTGGCGCGTCGTGAAGACGTGGAGCGATTCCTCGCGGGGGTAACGGAACCACGATTGATCGAAGAAGAGGGAAACCACCTCGGGCGAACGGATCACGATCTGATATTCCTGCGTCAACCACTCGGGCAGGTAGCGAACCCGGCTCAGGATCGTCTCTTCCGGTTGTCGAACCACGTGCCGATTTCCGGGATTGACCATCAGGACGGCACCCGCCTGCAGCGCCTGCGTCCCCATCTCCGTTTCGTGAAGGAAGCTCCCTTCCTGCACGAAGAAGATCTCGGGAAAGTTCGTCGGGGGAAATTCGTAGTCCTCGATCAGGTAGAAGTGCGTGAGCCGGACCGGCCAACGCCCGGAGTTCTCGATCCGGTTTTCCCCGGGAGCGGACTTCTTGAAGAAAAGACCCATTCGCAGCGACTGATAAACCTCTATTTTTCCCGCAATTCAACCCCGTATCGTACTGCGACGAGGCGCAGTCCGTCCGGCGGTGCGCAATAGGGAGCCTTGGCGGAGTTCGTTTCCGGGTGTGCCAGCAGGTTGCGGATCTCGTCCAGTCGGATGCGTCCGAGAGAGTGGTAGACCGCGGTACCAACGAGAAATCGCACCATCTTGTAGAGGAATCCGTCCCCTTCGACCGTCACCGACCACGAGGTGTCGTCACCCGCGGTCCATGTCGCCCGATCGATCGTGCGTACGGTGTCCCGTGACTCGTCGTGGCCGTCGTTTCGATTGGCGGAGAAGGCACGGAAGTCGTGCCGCCCCTCGAAACAGGACAACGCTGCCTTCACGGCCGCGGCATCGCTGAGTCGAGGTTCGTGCCAGGCGAGGCCATGCCGCAGAGGCGGAAGGATGTCTCCCGTCGCGATCTCGTAGCGGTAGATCTTTCCCTTCGCGTCGAATCGAGCATGGAATGTGGGATCGACTTCCCGGCAGCACACGATGCGAATCGTGGGGGGAAGGCGAGAGTTGAGTGCCCGGGTCCACTCACCCGGATTCATGCGCCACGAGCCGGGCGTGTCGAAGTGCGCCGCCTGGGCTTCCGCGGATACTCCCGCATCGGTGCGGCCGGCTCCCTGGACAGTCGACACCGCCGGGCAGATACCGCGAAGCCCTTCGAGTAGCAGATCCTGCACGGTGTTTCCTCCCGCCTGACTCTGCCAGCCGGAGAAGGGGCGACCATCGTAGGAGACGGTGAGCAGAAAACGGCGAGTCTCGGGGCTGGTATCGGACATGGTCGGCGAATACGGAGGCCGGGAAGTCGGGGAAAAAATGCTGGCGCCCGGCGCGACGGGAGGGAGACTCTTCCCACGACGTGAAGAAGCCGGTCACATTCGATATTCGCCAGCACCTCGGGGAATGGTATCGCCATTTTCTTCCCATTGCCACCCTCGTGGCCGCCGCTTTCCTGATGATCTGGTTGTTGGGCAGCCGCCTCGAGGAGAACCGAGTGGAGAACCTGCCCGAAGTCACCGGCGCACCGGTCGGTCTCGTGCCGCCGGACGGGGAGGGAGCCTTCGATCCCGCTTTCTTTGTTCTTTCGCCGATCGAGATGGTCTCCGCACCGGTCACGACTCGCTGGGACTGGCCCCTGGGAGGTCGCAACGGTGCGCTGGCCTACAACGCGCAGGCATTTCTCACGAACAATCATCTCGGCGACGACTTCAACGGCATCGGGGGCTGGAATTCGGATCTCGGTGATCCGGTCTACGCAAGCGCCGATGGCGTGGTGGTTTTCTCCGGCTGGCCGGCCGATGGTTGGGGCAACGTGGTGATCCTGCTTCACGAGATGCCCGACGGCGAACTCGTCGAGTCCTTCTACGGCCATCTGGACTCGATTCATGTGCCGGTGGGGGCCCGGGTCCGGCGCGGCGAGACCGTCGGAACGGTGGGCAACGCGGCGGGCGTCTATCTTGCTCACCTCCACTTCGAGATTCGCCGGTCCCCCGTGCTCGCGGTCGGCGGTGGCTATGCGGGATCCCAGCTCGACCGGATGTCGGGTGAGCGCTTTCTCCAGAAGCGGAGGAATCGCGAGCTCGACGAGCTGGCGGGCCCTCCTGTCGCGGGGGAATCAACCGGAATCGGGCCGGGCATGGGATTCGAGTTCGAGGTTGAACCGGTTCCGGGTGGATAGCGATACCGCCCATGGATTGGAGTCTCGTTCTCGTCGCCGCCACGCTGGCACTCGCCGCCTACATCCAGTCGGCGACGGGCTTCGGTATGGCGCTCGTCTGTATGGCCGCTCTACCCCTGGTTCTCCCGGTTGAGCGGGCCATCGCGCTGGTCGCGGTCTTCAATCTATTCGTCACCGGGGTCATCATTTTTCACAATCGCGCCGGCCTTTCCCTGAGGAACGCCCTTCCCCTGCTTCTCGGCGTGTGCGCCGGCATTCCCCTCGGGTATTTCGGGCTGCACGCCATGGAGGGTGACCGGGTTATTCGGGTCCTGGGTGCCGTGCTCGCCTTGATCGCCCTGAGCGAATTCTTCAACGGTCCCTGGCGGAGGGGCGCGTTGCCGAAGGCCGCGGCCTTTCCCGTGGCCCTGCTCGGCGGAACCATCGGAGGCGCCTTCAACGTGGGTGGCCCCCCTCTCGTCCTCTACGCCTATTCTCAACCTTGGCCGAAGGTGCAGGCGGTTGCGGTTCTTCAGGCAGTCTTCCTCGCGGGAGGCCTGATGCGCAATGGACTCATGATCGCCAATGGAGAGTACAGCCGTGATTTGTTCCTCCTCGCCGCGACCGGACTCGTGCCGGCCGCACTCGCGATCTGGGCCGGGAAGCTGACGCTCGACCGGCTTCCCCAGGCTTTGCTGAAGCGGATCGTGTTCGCTTTTATTCTCGTCCTCGGATTGCGCTACCTGATCCTGTGCTGAGCGGGGACGAGGGAGGCTCTTCCTCGCCGAAGAGATCTTCGTAGAGGCAGGCTGTCGCCGCCATGGTCCAGGGCGTGGTTACGAAGGCACCGACATAGAGAAGAAGAAGCCCGGCATACGCCAGGACGGTCGCGACCACTCCAAAGGCGAGAATTCCGAAGGGATGCCGCCGAAGGGCGCGCAGACTCAGTCGAAGCGCCTCGCCGGCGCTGATTTCGCAGTCCAGGCACAGGAGGGAGACGAGACCGCCGAGTGCGCCGAGGAGTGAAGTGGCGAGAGCCAGCGAGAGCAGGCAGAGGATACTGAACCCGGTGATCATGCCGATGGTGAGAGCCCCGCCCCCCTGCTCGACCGCCCAGATCACCGCGACTACCGTGATCGCGACGGAAGCAACGACGATGAGAAGAAAAGGGAGCGTGAACGCGAGGTTCAGGACGGTGAGATCGCCGAATCGCCGCCGGAATCCCTCGAACGCATCATCGATGGAAGTCTGCCGTTGGCGACCGCTCTTGAGGTAGTAGAAATAGCATCCCGCCAGGATGGGAAACGAGAGAAAGAAGAGGGGAAGAAGGAGTTGCCCCGCGAGACCGAGGAGGATCGATGCGAGTGCGGCCATGCCGACGAAGGGCCAGAAATTCGCCAGCATCCGGTGCCAGGCGCGGTCAAGGCAGGCGCCGATGCGCACCGCCGAATCGCGGCGCAGTCTTGCTTCCCGGGGAAGATGGATCAGCCGGGGTAGTGCGGATGGGGGAGGAGGCGGTGGTTTGGGACCTCGTCGGGGAATGGGTGGGGGGACGGGATGATTGGTCTCGTGTCGATCAGAGGACGAGCGTTCGGACGGGTTCGTGCCGATCGAGTTCGCAAGCCCCGACTCCGCGAATGGCCCGCCCGTGTCGTCCCCGGCCCGGACGACGATGGTACGGTCCGTGACCGCTCCTTCCCGGTGCAGTTGGAGCAGTGTCGCGGCCGTCACCGGACCGGTTTGCTCTCCATTCCGTTGATAATACCATTCGTCATCCATGACCGGTCACCCGATTCATAGCGGAATCCGAGGCCTGCGACAATCGACTTCGGGATCCGGGCCGGAAAACGCCCCATCTGCGGTGCGAGACGAGCGCTGGAGACCCCCGCTTGCATCGCGCCGCGTTTCGCCGCACGGTGAACTCTGGAATAGAGGCATGCACGATATCGAAGAACTCTACCAGGACATCATCCTTCGTCACGGGCGCCAACCAAGCCACGAGGGCGTCCCGGAGGGGCGCACACACGAGGCGGAGGGCTTCAATCCCGTGTGCGGCGATCGTGTCGCGATCTATGTGCGGGAAACCGAAGGCACCCTGGTGAAAGTGGGGTTTGCCGGCGAAGGCTGCATGATTTCCCGCGCTTCGGCTTCACTTCTCTCCGGTTTCATGGAGGGGAGGGGCAGCGAAGACGCCGAAATCCGGGCTCGAGAGATGATCGCCCTTCTCGCGGCCCGGGATGAGCCCGAAACCAGTCCCTTCGACTGGGGGGATCTGGCGTCGCTCGTCGCGATTCGTCGCTTCCCACCGCGGGTGAAATGCGCCACGCTGCCCTGGCAGACCCTGGTGGCGGCGCTGCAGAAGGGGCCCCTGCCCGTGGGCTGAGGGGCGCTCCTTGCCTCGCCCGCATTCGCCGCTATCTTCGCGGTCATGCATTCATTCCGCTACCGGAACGGGTCTCTCCATTGCGAAGACGTCGATCTCGACGCCCTTGCAGCGGAGCACGGCACGCCTCTCTACGTCTACAGCAAGGCCACCCTGCTCGACCATTACCGCCGTCTCGCCGCCGCAATGGGAGAGCTCGATTGCCGCATCTGCTACGCCACCAAGGCGAACTCGAACATCGCGGTGCTCAATCTCTTCGCGAAGGAGGGATCCGGATTCGACATCGTCTCGGCGGGCGAACTCTACCGGGTCGAGAAGGCGGGCGGCGATCCCGGTCTCTGCACCTTCGCCGGGGTCGGCAAGACACGTTCCGAGATTGCCTATGCTCTCGAGCGCGACATCTACAGCTTCAACGCGGAGAGCGAAGCCGAGGTGGTATTCATCAACGAGGTGGCCGGGACGATGGAAGCGGTCGCTCCCGTCGCCCTGCGGGTGAATCCCAACGTCGATGCGAAGACGCACAAGTATATCTCGACCGGTAAGAGCGAGAACAAGTTCGGCATCGATTACGCTGTCATACGCGAGGCCTACGAGCGTGCCGCGGCCCTGCCGAACATCCGCATCCGTGGAATCCAGATGCACATCGGCTCGCAACTCACCTCCGCCGATCCTTTCGGTGAGGCGGTCGAAAAAGTGGCACCACTCGTTTCCGAACTGCAGGAACGCTTCGGAATCGAGTTCTTCAGCATCGGCGGAGGGATCGGAATCGTCTACGAGGACAGTCTCGCCAGCGGCGACCCGGCCTGGTGGAGCCGTGAGAGCCCCGGTGCGCTCACGATCGAAGATTATGCGGCGCGGGTGGTTCCCACCCTGCGCGAGTTGGGCTTGAAGATCATCCTCGAACCGGGGCGGTACCTCGCCGGAAACGCCGGAGCCCTCCTCACCGAGGTGCTTTACGAAAAGCGCGGTGCCGCGAAGACCTTCCAAATCGTCGATGCGGGAATGAACGACCTGATCCGGCCGGCGCTCTACGAGGGATATCACGACATCGTGCCGGTGCGCGAGCCGGTGTCCGCCGAGACTGAGAGTGTCGACATCGTGGGGCCCGTCTGCGAGAGCGGAGACTTTTTCGCCCAGGACCGGGAACTGCCTCTCCTTTCTCCGGGGGACCGGTTGGCGGTGCTGAGTGCGGGGGCCTACGGATTCGTGATGGCGTCGAACTACAACTCGCGTCCGTTTCCCGCCGAGATTCTCATCGACGGAGCAGAGGCCCACGTCATTCGGGCTCGCCAGAAAATGGAAGAGCTCGTCACCCCGGAACGGATTCCAGGGTGACGAGCATTCATAGACCACGCCACCACAACACGGGGAGCGCAATTCACTTGCTAACCGGCGGCCGGCAGTGCGGACACGGCGTTCTCCTCCCGAGCCTGGTCCGAGGATGGGGAACCGGCGATGTCGCCTCCGCCAGGTTTGGTAAGGTCGATTCCCGGCCGGGTATGCAAAATCTCTTCGACGACCCGGTTGGCGAGAGCGCGTTGCCCGGATGGCAGGCGCAGGACCAGCTTGCGACGGCCCTCGCGATCGTAGAGAACGATGTCCTCGCTCAGAAAGCGGGATTCCGACGTCACGGCGAGACCATCGAGCGAAAGAAGCACATGGTGATCGCGAAACCACTTGCGACCGATGAAGTGCAGGGCGCCGGGAGTCGTTTCGTCGGCCACGATTCGTCCGAAGGTATTCGGCGTGAAGCGACCGAATCGCTTCGTCTTGCCGACGAGGGCGGGAATCGACCAAGCCACCGTGGGAGCCCGGCCCAGCCTCGCGCTCAGGGCGAGATCTTCATCGGAGGTGAGCGAGTTCCGGTATAGCCGGCCGGTATCGCCCGGTTCGAGGAGCGAGAAGGCCTTCTTCCCAAGCAGCCAGAAGAACGATCGGACCGAGCGGAAGATTTTCGGAGTGAAATAGATCGATGCGACGAGAAACAGGCCGCAGAGGGCGCCCGCGAGAAGCGGATGGATACCCATGAGGATCAGCCCGCCCACCACGGCGGCATCTTCCGTGACACTGGCCACCACGTTCGAAAACGGCTCGGGCGAAGCATTCACGGCGAGGCGCGTGCCCGCCTTGAACGTGTGCGCCATCAGCGTCGTTCCCCCGGCGAGCAGACCGACGATGACGTCGAACGAGGGATCCGTGGTTCCCAGGGTGTGAATCGCGAGAAGCGCCCCTCCGGCGGGCCGGATCAGGGTGTGGATCGAGTCCCACATGGAATCGACCCAGGGGATCTTGTCCGATAGAATTTCGGTGATCAACAATCCGGCGGCGACGAGGAAAACCGCCGGTTCCCCGAGAACCATGAGTTCGGGGTAGGTGGACGAGACATCGACCCAATTGAAATGGATCGCGATCCCCGTGACGAATACGACGAGGTAGAGATTGATGCCGGCCAAGGTGGCAAGACCCAGCGCGACGCAGAGTGTTTCGATGGTTTCCATGGCATAAAGGGAGCAGGGTGTGGGTGCGCGGTAAACGCATCCGCTTGCCAGTAGGCCATCTGTGAATCCCTTCCACTACTACAAACGGGCTGGGAATTTGGAATCGTAGAAGTTTTTCGGTCGAAAACAATCGCACGCGAAGGGGTCTCGTTCCTTGATCGATACCGGAATCGAGGCGACCTTGCAGCGGAGATGATACGCCTGATTTTTCCTGTTCTTGTGACAATTGGAGTCACGTGGATTTTCCCTCTTTCGGCACGGGAAGACCGCCTTCCGAACATCATATTCCTGATCGCGGATGATCTCGGGTACGGCGAGTTGAGCTGCCAGGACCCCGAGACGGATATCCCCACGCCGCACATCGACACGATTGCCTCGAACGGGGTGAGGTTCACGGATGGATATGTCACCGCACCGTTCTGTGCCGCTTCCCGTGCCGGTCTCATCACGGGACGCTATCAGACCCGCTTCGGCTTCGAGTTCAATCCGATCGGGCCGAAGAACGAGGAGCCCGGAATCGGCCTGCCTCTGGACGAGACGACGCTTCCCGAGTTGCTTCGAGACCAGGCCGGTTACAGCACGGCGTTGATCGGCAAGTGGCATCTCGGTGGCACCGCGCAATTCAATCCGATCCGTCGCGGGTTCGACGAATTCTTTGGATTTCTTCACGAGGGACACTATTTCGCGCCTTCCCCGTGGGAGGGGCACACGACATGGCTGCGCCGCACATCGTTGCCGGGGGGAAAGTTCGGTCGCTGGACGTCCCGTGACGGCAAGCTGATTTTCTCCACTCACATGGGAAACAACGAACCCGACTACGACGCCGACAACCCGATCTACCGCAATGGGCAACCGGTGGAGGAAAAGGAGAATCTCACCGATGCCTTCACCCGGGAGGCGATCTCCTTTATTCGTCGCTGTGGCAGCGAACGTCCCTTCTTCCTCTGCGTCGCCTACAGCGCGGTGCACAGTCCACTCCAGGGCGCTGATCGCTACATGGAGAAATTCGCCGAAATCGACGACATCCAGCGGCGCATCTTTGCGGCGATGCTGGGGCACCTCGATGACGGGGTGGGGCGGTTGCTCGCTGCGGTGCGCGACGAAGGAATCGAGGAAGACACCTGGATCGTTTTCCTCAGCGACAATGGCGGACCGACTCGCGAACTCACGAGCAGCAATCTCCCGCTCCGGGGCGAAAAGGGTACGGTCTACGAGGGCGGGCTGCGGGTTCCTTTCCTGATGCAATGGCCGGGGCGGATCGAGCCCGGGTCGGTGTTCACGGATCCGGTGATTTCCCTCGATCTCTTCGCCACGGCGGTCGAGGCGGCCGGTGTCGAGCCGGGGAAGGCGCTCGATGGTGTCGACCTGCGTCCCTACCTCGCGGGAGAGAGCTACGGGCCTCCGCATGAGACTCTCTACTGGAGAATCGGCAAGAGAAAGGCGTTGCGCCGGGGAGATTGGAAAGCGCTTCGCAATCCGGGACGCGGCGGTAGTGCAGACTGGGAACTCTACCACCTCGCCGACGACGCCGGCGAGATGAACAACCTTGCGGATGTGGAAGAGGATCTGCTCTCCGAATTGATCGACGAGTGGGACGACCTCGATCTCGACATGGTCGAGCCCCTGTTCCGGTAGACTGGTCGCCTGGATCCTTCGCAATAGAAGGGCCTCGCGGCAGACGGTCGGGAAGGGTGCGGCGCGTCAGTAGACCGCCCGGCCGCCGGTGAGATCGAAGGTGAAACCGGTGCAGAAGCTCGCTTCTGCGGACACGATCCAGCAGCAGAGAGAGGCGACCTCATCGAGTGTGCCGCAGCGCTTCATCGGAATCTTGTCGGTCATGTATTTCACCTGGGCGGGATCGACGCCTTCCACCATGGGGGTCCAGATGACCGCCGGTGCGATGGCATTGACCGTGATTCCCGTCTCGGCGAACTCCTTGCCGGCCGACTTCACGAGGCCGATGACTCCCGCCTTCGTCGACGAATAGGGACTCATGCCGGCGTTGCCCTCCTTGCCGGCAATGGAGGCGAAGTTGAGGATGCGGCCATAGTTCCGAGACTCCATCGCGAGGAGTGCGTGTTTGGTGACGAGGAAGGTGCCTCGCAGGTTGATCGCGCTGGTCCGTTCGAAGTCCTCCAGCGCCACCTCGGTGATTTTCGTCGAGGTGGGGCCGACGATGGCGGCGCAGTTGACCACCACATCGAGGCGGCCCTCGTGGCGTTCCGCCACCGCACGAATGCCGGCCTCCACCATTCTTTCATCCGCAATGTCGACCCGCTCCGAGGCCACGGATAGTCCTGCTTCGGCGAACTCGCCGACGGTTGCGGCCATGTCTCCTTCGTTCACGTCGAAGATCGTGACGTGCGCCCCTTCGCTGGCAAGGCGCCGGGCGACGGTCTTGCCGATCCCCGCCGCACCGCCCGTCACGATCGCGACCTGATTTTCAAATCGTTCCTCGATTGTCATGACCCTACGAATAGGGAGGAATTCTGTCCCGCTCCATTGAAAAAGGGGGGAAATTGCATGAAGGCTTCAGTTCTCCCTCCTCCGGAATGCACCTGCGCTCGCTTTCCTTGCATCACTTCCGCTGCTTCGAGTCGCTGCGCCTTTCTCTTTCCGGGGAAACGGCGATCTTCCACGGGCGCAACGCCCAGGGAAAAACCTCGATCCTCGAGGCGGCCTGCGTGTTGATGCGGCTGCAAAGCCCGAGAACGGCGAGCATCGCCGATTGCCTCCGGTTTTCGACCGAGTCCTTCGCCGTCGGGGGCGAGATCGATTCGCCCGATCCCGTGGAACTTCGATTCCAGCATCGCCCGTCAGGACGCCGGCTCGTGGTCGACGGGGAGACCCAGAAGCGGGCCGGGGACTACCTCCGTCACAGTGCTCTCGTGGTCTGGATGGCGAACGACGATCTCGCCCTGGTGCGGGGAGGGGGCGACGGGCGGCGCCGGTATCTCGACTTCATGGCGTCGCAGTTGTTTCCCGCCTACCGCCCTGCCCTGAAAGCCTATGAGAAGGCTCTCCGCTCCCGGAATTATCTGCTCAAGCGAGACGCATCGCCCCGGTGGCCCGAGATCGACGCCTACACGCGTATCCTGGACGAACAGGGGGTGGTCATCACCGGCTGCCGGAGAGCATTGATCGACAACTTGCGCCCCTTCGCAGCCGCAGCGCAGGAGGAGATCGGCGGCGCAGGGGAAACCCTCGACCTCCGGTATCTTTCCGCGTCGGGAGAGACGGATCAACTTTCTGCCGAACTCCTGGCAAGGCGCGACGATGAAGTTCGGAGGCGGCAGACCGCGGCCGGTCCCCACCGGGACGACCTCGAACTCCTTCTTCACGGAATGCCGGCGGCGAAATTCGCGAGCGAAGGGCAACAGAGAACGCTCGTGCTCGCCCTCAAGCTTGCCCAGTCACGTCTGTTCCTCGACAGGCGGGACAGGCCGCCGATTCTCCTGATTGACGATGTCTTCGGGGAACTCGATCCCGGCCGGAGGAACGCCCTCATGGCGGCATGGCCGGCCGGCTCCCAGAAACTGATCACCACGACGCATCTCGACTGGCTCGATGAGCGGTTCGCTGGTGCGGGACGCTACACCGTGGGAGGAGGGGAGGTCACGGCCGACGTCTGAGCGGGAAAGGGAGGAGAAGGCGGACTTGTCCCCATGCGGCAGGGTATCCGTGAGCACTGGAACGCGCCACATCTCCCATTATGGTGGAATCCATGACAGAGGAAGAAGTTCTGAAGCTGCTGGCGGAGAACCGCAATGATCGAGGCTTATGCCATTGGGAGACAATGGGAGAGGACACGGGAGGGCTCGCGAGCTTCGGGATCGGATTGACGCAGCTGCGCAAATTGGCGAAGCAGGCCGGGCGCGATCATGCGCTGGCAGGGCGGCTCTGGCGGAGCGACAACCACGACGTGCGGGTGTTGGGGATTCTCATCGATGATCCGAGACAAGTGACGCGGGAACAGGCGGAGGAGCAGGTCGAGGAGGTGCGGGCAGGAATGCTGGCCCACGTATTCAGTTCGTGCGACGCACCCCTGGCGAAGACATCGTTCGCCTACGATCTGGCCCGCGATTGGATCGCGAGCGGCCATCCCCTCCGCCGACGATGTGGCTACGGCCTGATCTACGAACTCTCCAAGAATCGGCGCAGGAAGGAGCTGACGGATGATGGCTTTCTCGAGGTGATCGAGCGAATACGGGCGGAATTCGACGAGGCGGAGGTCCCGGTCCGGATGGCGATGGGAACGGCGCTGATGGGGATCGGCAAGAGAAACGAATCACTGAACCGGACCGCCGTCGAACTCGCGCGGGAACTCGGCCCCATCGATTTTTCCGAGAACGGGAAGAAATGCGAGCCCTTCGACGTGGTGAAACACCTCACGAGCGAGTCCCTGCAAGCGAAGTGGAAATCGTGACCCGGGTTGTGGTCGCGCCGTTCCTCTCCCCTGGCACCGTCATCGGGAGGGGTGCCGGCAACCGCTCAAACCAACTCGCGAATGGGTCGTGGGCCCGTCATGGCGGCGAGCACCTCCGAGGAAAGGCCGTCCATCACCCGGACCTGTTCGAGGTCGAGAAGCTGGTGCAACAGGGTCGCGGTGAGGTGTTCCATCAGGACCGACGGAGTCGCCGGCTCGCCTCCCTTCCTGTCGCTTTCCCCGATGACCTGACCGGTACGAAGCCCACCCCCGTAGAGCAGCAGGGGAGCGATCCGGCCCCAGTGGTCGCGCCCGCCCTTCCCGTTGATGACAGGGTTGCGTCCCATCTCGCCGCAGCAGACGAGGAGAATGCGATCGGACAGTCCTCGCGCTTCGACGTCCTCGATGAAGGCGCTGACGGCGTGATCGAAAGGGGCTCCCACGTAGTCCATGCCCTCGGTGACGGTGGCGTTGTTCTTGTCGGCGTGCATGTCCCACACGAAATTGGTGGCGACGGTAATGAAACCGACACCGCGCTCACAGAGCCGGCGGGCCAGGAGCATGAGCCTTCCGATGGTCTGACCGTGATCTCGGTAGCGTTCGTGATTCGCCCAGATCTTCCGGATCGAACCGGGGTGGACGAGTGGTGCGGTGTCGTAGCGAGCGATCGTTCGCGGGTTCTCCCTTGTCACGTCGAAGGCCTCGGCGACTCCTCCGAGGATCATGTCGAAGGCCTGCGACTGAAATCCACTCATCCCGGAAGCCCCGGTGGAATCGAGGTGCCGGCGGGCCGTGTCGAGGCTCTGGAGGAGACTACGGCGATTCTCGAAGCGCTCCCGTCCGAGGCGGAGGGTCATGTCTTCCTCGATGCTGCCTCCCTCGCCTGGTTCGAATGGTGAGTAGGCGCGACCCAGTGGACCCGGCGAAGCGAAGTCTCCGAATTTCTTGATCATCTCCAGCGCCCCGGGATCGACCGCGCGGGGGTAGAGCGCGACGTTCTTCGGTATCCCGTTGGCGGCATCGTTCGGACCCGCGACGCGTGCGTAGAGCGACCCGATGTTCGCCCCGAGCGAGTTTTTCCCCACGATGGGCTTGATGTCGTGGTTTCCCGTGCCGGTGACGAACGATCGGACGATGGCCAGCTTGTGGGCCCATTTCGCCAATTTCGGAAAGCTGCCGCCGAAGGTGACTCCCGGCAACGAGGTCGCGACTTCGCCGGTGGCGGAGCGGACGCCGTCCGGCTGGTCCATCTTCGGATCGAACGTTTCGGTTTGCGAGGGACCTCCGTGCATGAAGAGGAAGACGACGGAGCGATCCTTGACAAGGGAGGGCGAGATCGACTTCGCGGCCACGTATGCCGGGAGGGAGAGGGCGCTCCCTCCCAGCCCCAGCGAGCCGACGCGCAGGAAGGAACGCCTCCCTCTGTCGGTGAATTCCAGCATGATATGGGCTGAGGGTGCCGAAAACGCCCTCCCTGGCACAAGCCCCTGATCGCGGACCGGCCTCCCGGTTGGTCGCAACCCGCGCCCGTTCAGTTCCGGTTCTCCAGCGAGGCCTGGACGAATCCCTTGAAGAGGGGATGGGGCGCCGTGGGTTTGCTCTGGAATTCCGGGTGAAACTGCACCGCGATGAAGAAGGGGTGCTCGGGAATCTCGATGATCTCGCCGAGTGTGCCATCCGGCGAGGTGCCGACGAGACGGAGGCCGTTCTTTTCGAAGGCGTCCCGGTAGTCCTGGTTGAATTCGTAGCGGTGTCGATGCCGCTCGTGCACCGTGTTCGAGCCGTAGAGGGAGGCGGAGCGGGACTCGGGGAGAAGCTGGGCCTCCCAGGTGCCCAGCCGCATGCTGGCGCCTTTCTTGGTGACCTCGCGCTGGCTCGGAAGGAGGCAGATGACGGGATCGGGCGTGGCCTCGTTGAATTCGGTCGAGTGCGCCTCGGTCAGTCCGCACACGTTGCGGGCGAACTCGACCGTCGCGATCTGCATGCCGAGACAGATCCCGAAGTAGGGGATGCCCTTCTCCCGCGCGTACTGGGCGGCCATGATCTTGCCCTCGATGCCCCGGTCGCCGAATCCCCCCGGGATGAGGATGCCATGCATGCCCTTGATCACCTGTGAGGCGCCGTGTTCCTCGATGTCGCCGGAATCGACACGGACGATTTCCACCTTGGCATCGTTGGCGGCGCCGGCATGGGTGAGCGCCTCGTAGATGGACTTGTAGGCATCCATCAACTCCGTGTATTTCCCGACCACGCCGATGCGCACCGTGTGGGTGGGATTGACGATCCGGTCGACCATGTTCCGCCACTCGAGGAGGTCGGGTGCCTCGGTATCGAGTCCGAGTCGCTCGCAGAGAAGCTTGTCGAGCTTCCAGTCGTGGAGCTTGAGAGGAGCTTCGTAGATCGTGCCCGTCATGTCCACGAAGGGGATCACAGCCTCGCGAGGGACGTTGCAGAACATGGCGATCTTGTTGCGGCACTCATCATCGACCGGCCGCTCGGCGCGGCAGATGATCACGTCGGGAGCGATACCGATCTCCCGCAACTTGGCCACGCTCTGCTGGGTCGGCTTGGTCTTCAATTCCTCCGCCGCCTTGATGTAGGGGATGAGCGTGGCGTGGACGAAGGCGACGTTCTCGCCGCCCACCTCGTCCTTGAACTGCCGCAGCGCTTCCAGGAAGGGCAATCCCTCGATGTCACCCGTGGTTCCTCCGATCTCGGTGATGAGGACATCCGCCTCCATTTCCTCGGATACCTTGTAGATCCGCGCCTTGATCTCA